>Ga0265314_10000738_pt1 | contig 39299 bp, 27 predicted proteins | sample 4126metaG_FD_203106 | JGI IMG/M metagenome (GOLD analysis project Ga0265314, IMG submission 203106) | Rhizosphere microbial communities from Carex aquatilis grown in University of Washington, Seatle, WA, United States - 4-1-26 metaG | ecosystem: Host-associated > Plants > Roots > Rhizosphere >...
CTTCCACGACGATCTGGGCTATCGCGCGCTGCTGACGATCGATTCACAAGCCAACCGCGTCTATCCCAAGACCAATTGCGGCGGCGTTACGACGTGCAGCACCAATCAGGGCGACCGCAGCGATCTTAACTATCACCAATACACCAATGCGGCGGCGATCTACGGTCAGGCGACGGCCCATCTGACCGACGACCTGCGCCTGATCGGCGGTCTGCGTTACAGCTACGATCACAAGGGTTCGCAGATCAACCAGACGCTTTCCAATGTCGGTCTCGGCACGGTTTCCGCAGCCTTCCTGTTCAACCAGACCGGAAGCGCCACCGGCCCGAAGACAGCGGCCCTGAGCGGCAAGCTCACCGATCATAGCCTGACCTGGCTGGCCGGTGCGCAATATGACGTCATGACGGACGTCATGCTCTATGCAACGGCGAGCAATGGTTTCAAGGATGGCGGATTCAATTCGCGCTCCGCCTCGGCGACGCCCTATGTCTTCAATCCGGAAACCTCGCTGAACTACGAGGTCGGCATCAAGTCGCTGTGGTTCGACAACCGCCTGCTGGTGAATCTCGACGCGTTCCGCATGCTGGTGCACGGTTATCAGCAGTCGACCCTGCTGCCCACCGGAAGCGGTTTCGTCATCGGCAATGCCGGCAATTTCCAGAACCAGGGCTTCGAGCTGGACTCGCAGATCCATCCGTTCGATCCGCTCAGCATCAACGTTTCGGGCAGCTTCATCGACTCGGTGATCACCGGCGGCGCGGAGCATGCCACCTGCGATTCGAGCTATCCCTTCGCCGGATCGAGCCCGCCTGCCAGCTCTGGCAAGTTCTTCAACGGTACCAGCGCCACGAATGGCTGCAACTTCGACGGACTGACGCTGCCTTATGCGCCGAAATGGCATTGGAGCGTCGGTGCGCGCTGGGAACAGCCCTGGATGAATTCCAGCCGCTGGAACTGGTTCGTATCGGGCACGCTGTCGGGCCAGAGCTCGGAATACATGGACGCGACGCTGGACCCGCGCTCGTTCCAGAGTGCGTATATGCTGTTCGACGCGAGCGCCGGCGTGGAGGACAGCGACGGTCGCTGGCGGATCGATCTTTGGGGCAAGAACCTCGGCAATGAAAGATATTTCACGACCGAAGCGGCACAGACACAGGGCGCGCAGATCAACGGCGGCGGCACCGCGGCGGCGAACGGCTTCATCGGATGGCTCGCGGTCCCAAGGACATTCGGCGTCGAGGGTTCGTATCGTTTCTAGGCGGCCCCTGCCCGGCGGGTATTCGTGAATGGTCGGCTTGCTGCGCCGGTATCCCTGGCACATTCCGCTGATCTTCGGCGTCACGTTTGCGATCCATCATATGGATCGCAACGTGATGGCCTATTCGCTCCCCGCCATAGCGGCCGAACTCGGCTGGAGCGACAAGCAGGTCGGCGCCTGGGGACAATATCTGCTGGGCGCGTTCTTCGTCAGCTACGGTTTCACGCAGGCTCTTCTCTCGGGACCTGCCGAACGTTTCGGCGTGAAGCGAAGCCTGATCGCGTCGATCTGCGGCTTCTCGCTTGTCAGCATCGGCTTCGGCGTCGCGGGCGCGAGCGTGATCGTGCTGGTGGGCCTGCGCCTTCTGCTCGGCTTTGCCGAGGCGGCGCATGTCCCGATGATGGGCGCCATCATCGCGCGTACCTTTCCCAACGACATACGCGCGACCGCCAACACGATATGGGGCACAGGGATTAAGATCGCGACCGCCATAGGTCCGCTGCTGATCGTTCCGCTCATCGCTTGGGCAGGCTGGCGCAGCGGGTTCCTCGTCGTCGGTGCGCTAGGTTTGCTGGTCGGCGTGCCACTCGTCTATTTCTTTGTCGAGGCGCCACCCCCAACTCCACAGGCCGAGCCAGGTACGGTGCCGGAGGGCTCTTACGCCTTCCTGCGCGATCGTGCGTTTTGGGCTTATACCGTGGTCGGCTTGCTCAACAACATCACGGGGTTCGGCGTGCTCGGATGGCTGCCGACCTATTTCGTCCGGACCAAGCACATCGCCTTTGCGCTGCTGGCGCAGCCGCTTTCGGTCATCGGATTTGTCGGTGTCGCGGGCATGCTGGTCTTTGCCGTCGTCGGTGATCGTCTGAGGCTTCGGCTGTGGTCGGCCAGCGTCGGGCTGATCGTCTGCGGCTTCGCGATATACGCCGCGCAATTCTTTTCGAGCCTGGTGCCGCTCGTGGCACTTTTCGCGCTGGCGAATTTCGGCCAGAGCACCTATGGCGCGATCGAATGGTCGACCGCGCAATTGATCGCCAAGGATCGCAATGTCGGCGCGGTGACCGGCGCCTATAACGGTATCGGGATTCTCATCGGCGGCGTGCTGGGCAGCATGATCCCGGGCGCGATCGTCGCGGCGACCGGCAATTTCGATCTCGCGCTGCTCGCCATCGCGCTGACGGCCGTTCTCGGCGGACTGTTGATGGGCGGACTCGCTTATTTCCGTCCCGAACTCAATTGAGCCTCAGCGGCGCCACACGCAGCGAAAGCCGATATGCGTGGTCGTCGTGTCGATGGTATGCGCCTGACGCGCGGCCGGGCGATAGCGGCGGCAATAATTTGGCGCGCAGAGATGCGAGCCTCCCTTGAGCACCATCCGGGCAAGGCCGTCTTGCTCCGCTATCGGGTTCTGCGGATTGCGGGGCACGCAGCAGGGTTTCACGGTGCTAGCTACGTGATGCGAGGTGTAGCGATCCTTCGTCCATTCCCACACATTGCCGATCATGTCGTTCAGGCCGTACCCGTTCGCGGGAAACGCGCCGACCGGCGAGGTACGCTCGAAGCCGTCTTCTGCGCTGTTGCGATGCGGAAATTCGCCGTGCCAGATGTTCGCCATGTTGCGTCCATCCGGCGCGAACAGGTCGCCCCACGCATAATCCGCGCCGTCCAATCCGCCGCGGGCCGCGAATTCCCACTCCACCTCGGTCGGCAAATCCTTTCCAGCCCAGGCGCAATAGGCGACCGCGTCTTCCAATGCGACATGGATGACCGGATGATCGTCCAGGCCATCGATGCCGGACCCTGGCCCATAGGGATGGCGCCAATTCGCGCCGGGGATCAGCGACCACCAGCGGGATATGTCGTGCAGCGGCACAGGCTGCGGCGGCGGGGTGAAGACCAGGGATGCAGGGCGCAGCAATTCTTCCGCCACGCCCGGATAGTCGCGCGGGTCGGGTGCCCGCTCGGCAAAGGTCGTGTAGCCGGTGGCCGCGACGAAGGTGCGAAATCGGGCATTCGTGACGGGGTCCCTGTCGATCCAGAAGCTGTCTATGGACGCCTGATGCTGCGGCGCTTCCTCGCGATAGTGCCGGTCCGAGCCCATGCGAAAGCTGCCGCCGGCGACAAAGATCATGTCGGCGGGCGCAAGGCGTGTATCCGAATCCGATTGCACGGCGGCACTCCGCTGTGCCGGTTCGATCGCGGCGGATCAAACGGCGCTTGAAAAATGTCGCGCATCATCTAACCATTTCCAGAGACTTCGCAATCGGAGTCCGTGTGGAAAGCTTTGTACGCGCAAGAGGCCTGTCGGGGTTTACCGAATGCGTTCGCGCCCTCGGTGGAAATCCGGCCTCGATTCTCCGTCTTGCCGGCATCGATCCCCGTCAGCTCAATGACCCGCTCGCCTGGGTGCCGTTCAAGGCCAACCTGCGCGCGTATCAGCTTGCGACGCATTCGCTGAAGGTGCCGGACTTCGGCGTGACGATGTCGCGCAGCCGCGATTTCTCCCACATGGGCCCGTTGCTCCTGGTCGCGCGCCATGCGCCGGACTTGAAGAGCGCGATGGAAGCGATCAGCCGCTATCTCAGCATCCAGAACACCGGGTATCGCACCAATGTGGTGATGCGGGGCAGGACTGGCGTGCGCGCCTATTACATGAACGCCGACATGCGGATCGGAGCGGACCAGTGGATCGAGGAATCCCTGCTGAGCTCCAAGCGGCTTATGTCCCACTTCCTCGGCGAGGATTTGCCGGTGGTCCGCATCCTGATGCGCCACAAGCCAGTGCGACCCGAGAGCGCCTACCAATCCGACTATGGCGCGCCTGTGCTGTTCGAGCAGGATGTCGATGGCGTGGAAGTCGAGGAGAAAACCTTCAAACGCGCTTTGCCGACGCGCGACGATGCCATCGAACAGTTCGTCACAAGCTATCTCGAAGACCGCGTCCAATCGTTCGACGGCGATGTCGTACTCGCTGCACGGAGCCTGCTGGAGACGCTGATACCGATGTCGCAGGGCAGTCTGGAGATCGTCGCCGGGCATTTGCGGCTCAATCCGCGCACGCTGCAACGCCGCCTGAAGGATCAGGGTTATTCGTTCTCGGAACTGGTCGAGGACCAGCGCCGGACTATGGCGGACCGGTTGCTTCGCGAAGGCAATCTGCCGCTCGTCAAGGTCGCGAACTATCTTGGCTACAGCGAACAGAGTTCGTTCAACCACGCCTTCGAACGGTGGTATGGCAAGTCTCCTCTCGCCTGGTTGCGCAGGCATCGCTAATTCCGGCCTTGTCGCGAATTAGCAATCCTATGTCGCGTTTGATCAATTCAGGCTCCAAACCCACTCATAGGATCGACACCGGTTTCAGGCGTCGGAGGCTTACGTGGCACAGACATCGCAAAGCGCGACCCGGCGCCCGCGCAGCCCATTTCCTCCCGGCGGTCGTCATTGGCCGGATCTCGAAGAGGAGATGAAGGCGCGCTCCGCGAAGGACAAGGATTTCCGCCACGGACGCACGGCGATCTTCTTCTTCTATGCCGAGCAGGAAGCCTATGAGATCGGGAAGAAGGCCTATTACGAGCATTTCTCTGAGAACGCGCTCGGCAATGGCCGTGCCTATGCCGGCCTCGCCTCGATGGAGCGCGACGTTCTCGACTATGGCCTCGATATGCTTCATGCGCCGAATACGGGCCGCGGCGTCTTCACGACCGGCGGCACCGAAAGCATCTTCCTCGGGATGAAGGCGGCGCGGGATTTCCATCGCGCGACGCGCGAAAAGCGCGCCGGGCGGCGCCACAACATCGTGATGCCGGTGTCCGGGCATCCCGCCTTCGACAAGGCTGCGATCGTCATGGATGTCGATATACGTCGCGCGCCGCTGCGCGCCGACCGCCGTGTCGACGTCGCCGCGATGCGTGAATTGGTCGACGCGGACACGATGGCGATCGTCGGCTCGGCGCCTTGTTTCCCGCACGGCGTCATAGATCCGATCGAGGAGATCGGCCGCATCGCGGACGAGCATGGCGTGTGGCTGCATGTCGATTCCTGCGTCGGCGGCTGGATCGCGCCGTTCTTCGAGCGCATCGGCCGCGACATCCCGACCTTCGACTTCCGCGTGCCGGGCGTGCGCTCGATGTCTGCGGACCTGCACAAATTCGGCTTCTGCCCGAAGCCGGCCTCGACTGTCTTTTTCCGTTCGTCCGAGGATGTCGACCGCTCGACCTTCCGCCTGGGCGCCTGGCCCAGCGGCCTCTACACCACGACGACGTTCTGCGGCACGCGGCCGGGCGGCGCCGTCGCCGCGGCATGGGCGGTCCTCAATCACATGGGCACATCCGGCTACGAGAATGCAGCGCGCGGGCTGGCGGCCATGGTTGACGCTTATGTCGGCGGACTGACCGCCATTGAGGGGCTGGAGATGTGGGCGAAACCAGACGTCACGATCCTCAATTTCGGGTCCAATCAGTTCGACATCTATGCTGTCGCCGAACAGATGCTCAAGCGCGACTGGCTGCCGGGGCTGACCAGCGTGCCCCGCGGCATGCAGACCATGCTGTCGATGCAGCACGCGCCGGTGATGGACCAGTATCTTTCCGACCTGCGCGAGAGTATTGCCGCGGTTCGCCAGGCGGGCGCCGTCGGCACGATCAAGGCGACCTATTGAGGATCGGGGCATGAGCACAAGCGAGCCCCTGGCGACGGATTGGTCGACCGCCGGCATCGTCGCGCGCCGCGACCGCTATTTCGCGGCGTCGCAACGCAAATTTGTCCCCTATCAAACGCCGCTGATCTTCCGCCGCGGCGAGCGGCAATATCTCTGGGATGAGCAGGACAAGAAATACACCGACCTGCTGGGAATGAATCTTTGCATTTCCGTCGGCCATGCTCACCCCGAAGTGGTTGCGGCGGTACAGAAGCAGGTGGTCGAGCTCACCCATTGCACGACCATGTTCTACCATCCCGTTCCGGCGCATCTTGCCGAGGAGCTGGCGGTCACTATGCCGGCTGGGCACGAATGGGTTGTCCACTTCACCAATAGTGGCGCGGAAGCGATCGATCTCGCGCTGGTGATGGCGCGAAGCCATACCGGCAACACCGACGTCCTCTCCCTCCGGACCGCCTATCATGGCGCCACGCTGGGCGCGCAAGCGCTCACTGGCATCGCAGGCTTCCGCCACAACATGCCCCAGGTGACCGGCGTCTCTTTCGTGCCCGAGCCAAACCAGTATCGCGGCATCTTTGGGCCGGGCGTTCAGCCCTATCTCGACGAGATCGACCGCACGATCGCCAGCTCGACATCGGGCCGGCTGGCCGGAATGATCATCGAGCCGGTGCAGGGCTATGGCGGCATCGTATCGATGCCGCCCGGATACATGACCGGCGCGTTCGAACGCGTGCGCGCCGCAGGCGGTCTAGCTATCGTCGACGAGGTGCAGTCCGGCTTCGGCCGTACCGGCGACAATTTCTGGGCTTTCGAGTCGGAGGGGATCGTTCCCGACATTGTCGTGATGGCGAAGGGGATCGGCAACGGTATTCCGCTCGGCGCCGTGGTTGCCAAGCGCGCGGTCGGCGAAAGCATGGCGGATAAATTCCTGTTCCATACCTACGGCGCCAATCCCGTGGCCTGCGCCGCCGGGCGCGCGGTCCTCAAAGTGATCCGCGAAGAGGGCCTGCAATCCAATGCGCGCCTCGTCGGCGCCGCGCTGAAGGAGCGGCTCGATAAGCTTCAGCAGAAACATTCGGTGATCGGCGACGTGCGCGGCCGCGGTTTGATGATGGCAATCGAGCTTGTGAAGGACCGCGCCACCCGCGAGCCGGACACGGAGACGACCGCCAAAGTGTTCGAAGAAACGCGGCGTCAGGGAATCGTGGTCAGCAAGTCCGGTCCGCATCGCAACGTCCTGCGCATGGTGCCGCCGCTATGTCTCGCCATGTCCGATGTTGATACCGTATTCGAGGCGCTCGATCGTGCATTCCACCTTTCTACGATGTAACGGAGGCGTCCCGAAAAATCGGCTGTCCATGAGATGTCGTGAAATATCAACCCGATGTCGCTGAAAAGCAAAACCGGCCGTTGGCCCATCCGATAGCGTCCACGGGTTGCGGGATATCGCGAAGTCGCGGTCGATGGACTAGTTTTTGCGATGCGCGAGCGCGACGCCGATGCTTGCGCCGGGAAGGGAGGGGACGTGACGAAACGACCGGCCGATGATCGCCATCTGCCGCTGGAGGCGAGTGCTCCCAGGCGGCGCGATGTTCTGATGGGCAGCGGTTCGCTGCTGACCGCCGCCCTTGTCGCCAGCCAGCCGGTATCTGCTGCTGTGGCGGCACCGCGCCGCAGCCGGCCCAACATCGTTTTCATGCTCGTCGACAATCTCGGTTATGGCGATCTCAGCTGCTATTGCGGCGGTACGATCCGTGGCGTCGGCACGCCGCGCATCGACAAGTTCGCCTCCGAGGGCATGCGCCTCACGAATTTCAACGTCGAACCGGAATGCACGCCGTCGCGATCCGCCTTCATGACCGGTCGCATGCCGATCCGTAGCGGCACTGCCTCGGTCGTTATGACCGGCGGCAAGGACGGCCTCACGCCCTGGGAGTACACTCTGGCCGAACTGTTGTCCGACGCCGGCTACAGCACCGCGATGTACGGCAAATGGCATCTGGGCACCGAGGAAGAACGCCTGCCGACCAGGCGGGGCTTCGACGAATGGTACGGCATCCCGCGCAGCTCGGGCGAGACGGCTTGGGCACGCCAGCCGGATTTCGATCCGCAGGTCTACAAGGGCCAGTCTGTGCTCGAAGGGCGCAAAGGCGAGCCGAGCCGCGTCGTGCACGACTATGACTACGCCTTCCGGCCATTCATCGATCGCGAGATCACCAAACGCTCCGTCGCCTATATCCAAAAGCACGCCAAGGCGGAGAAGCCGTTTTTCCTCTACGTGCCCTTCACGCTGCCGCATGCGCCACCGCTCGCGCATCCCGATTTCGCGAAACCTGGCCGGTCGCAATATCAGAACGTGCTTGACGAGATCGACCACAATGTTGGGCGGGTCCTCGACGCCATCGATGCCGAAGGCATCCGCGACGACACCATCGTCGTCTTCGCCAGCGACAACGGCCCGCAGACCATGCAGGGCGTCGGCGTTGATTTCGGCGGCCAAGCCGATTCCGGTCCCTTTCGCGGCGAGTTCCCCAGCGCGTGGGAAGGTGCGATCCGCACCGCGGGTATCGTCCGCTGGCCCGGCCGCACGCCGGCCGGCAAGGTCAGTAATGAGATCGTGTCGATCCTCGACTTCTACCGTTCCTTCGCGAAGGTCGCCGGCGCGGAGGCCCGCGTGCCGTCGGATCGCCCGATCGACTCGGTCGACATGGCGGATTTTCTTTTCGGCCCCCAGCCGAAATCGGGCCGCGAGCATGTGATGGTCTTCTACAAGTCGGACATGCTGGCGATCAAATGGCGAAACTTCAAAATCCATTTCTCGTCGATGGATCCGACGCATGGCGTCGATGTCGTGGCCGGGCAGGGCGAAATCACCGGGGAGCGGACAGTGTACAATTATCCGCTTATGTTCGACGTCGAGAACGATCCGAAAGAGTTGTGGAACATCGGCGCGCTTAACGCCTGGGCCAATCGCGAGGTGGCCGCGATCGTCCGCGACTACGACCAAAGCACCGAAAAATTTCCGAACATTCCGCCGGGTGGCGATGCTCCCAAGCCAACGCCGCCCGGCTAGACTCCACCCATCGCGCAAGGAATATCGGCAATGCAGAAACGCACCCTGATTCTGGCCTCCACCGTCTTGGTCTTGAGCGCCGCCGCGGCGTTGGCGCGTCCCTGGATGGAAGAGGCGCCGGCGACCGCCGCCGCGCCGGTGCCGACGCCAGCCCCGCATCCCACGGTGGCTTATCACGCATCGGTGCCTCCGGCGCAGCGTCGCGCCTTCTTCGGCGAGTTGCATCTGCATACCATCATGTCGTTCGACGCCTGGACCTTCGGAACCAAAGTGACCCCGGACATGGCCTACAAGTTCGGTCGCGGCGATACGGTCATGGTGCCGGCCGCCCAGATGGCGCGGCTATGGGGTAAGCCGGTGACGGCGGACGTCCCTGCCAGGCGTGCTTGGCCGCTCGACTTTATGGCGGTGACCGATCATTCGGAATATCTAGGCGCGTTCACGCAGCTTGACGATCCCAACAGCGCGTTCTCGCAAAGCGATCTTGGAAAGATGCTGCACGGGCAGACCGGCCAGCGTGCCTTCTATGCGGCGGCCGCGGCCCTTCTGGGCGATGGCGGTGACGTCCATGGCGGCAACGCCAATGTAGCGGTTCTGAAGGCCGCGCAGGCGGCCGCCAATGGCTGGAACGTCGAGATGAAGGCCGCCAACGACAACTACCTGCCGGGGAAATTCACGACCCTCGTCGCTTATGAGTGGACATCATCGCCGGGCAACGGCATCCACATGCATCGCAATGTGATCTTCAACACTGATCTCGCGCCGATGCCGTTCACGGCGGTGGATTCCAACAAGCCCGAAGACCTGTGGAAATACCTCGACACCGTCCGCGCCGGCGGGATCGAGGTGCTGGCGATTCCACACAACAGCAATCTCAGCGATGGCCGCGACTACGATTGGAACATGTCGGACGGAAAGCCGATCGATGCGGCCTATGCGGTCGAACGCGCCCTCAACGAACCTCTGGCCGAGATCGTGCAGACCAAGGGATCGTCCGACACCGCCCCTGAGCTTTCGCCGAACGACGAGTTCGCCAATTTCGAGATCATGGACCGCCTCTATAACGGCGAGACGAAGACGATGATGCATGGCGGCTTCATTCGCGAGGCGTTCGGCCGTGGCCTCGTCATCCAGTCGCGCGTGGGCGTCAATCCGTTCCGGATGGGCATCGTGGGTGCGTCGGACATCCACAACGGCCTCACCGTCAGCGACGAGAGCGGCGCCTTCGGCCGCAACGGTTTGGATCCCACGACCATGCTTCCCACCGGCGACGCGGCGAAGTTTGCTCTGGACATGACCGGCAAGCCACTGGCGGTGCGGCCGAATGGGCAGACGGAGAACGATCCAATCCAAGCGGGCTCGGCCGGCCTGACCGGCGTATGGGCGGAAGAGAACACACGCGGCGCGATCTTCGCAGCCCTCAAGCGCAAGGAAACATTCGGAACGTCTGGTACGCGCATTCGCGTGCGTATGTTCGGCGGCTGGGGATTCGATCCGAAATTTCTCGCCAAGGGCGACTGGGTCGCGCGTGCCTATGTGCAGGGCGTGGCGATGGGCGGCGATCTGCCGGCCAAGCCGCAAGGCGCCGCCGCGCCGGCCTTCGTGCTGCAGGCGATGAAGGACCCGGACGGCGCCAATCTCGACCGCATCCAGATCATCAAGCTCTGGCTGGATGGCGACGGTTACAAGGAGAAAATCTTTAATGTCGCGCTGTCCGGCAATCGCCGGGTCGATGCCTCGGGCCTTGCGCCCGCGGTCGGCAACACGGTCGATCTTAAGACCGGCGCCTATCGTAACAGCGTCGGCGCAGCGACGCTGGCCGGGGTGTGGCGCGATCCGGAGTTTGATCCGGCCAGGCCGGCCGTCTACTACGCCCGCGTGCTCGAAATCCCGACACCGCGCTGGAGCACCCTGCTGGCCATCAAGAACAATCTGCCGCTTTCGCCCAAAGCCCCGGCGACGATCCAGGAACGGGCCTGGACCTCGCCGATTTGGTTCTCGCCGAACTGATTTCAGGGGCCGGTTTAAGGCGTGACGATCGCGAAATTCGGTTCGACCGGCTCGATCAGATCCACGAGCGCGCAGTAAAGTGCGGCGTCGCCTTCGACCTTGATGTCGCCCGACTGGATCAACGGTTCGTAGGACTGCCGCCCGAACAGTGTGGCAACGAAAAGTGGACGCGTCATCCAGAGCGTCGCGCCGGCCTGCGGATCTCGTATGCCGGACTCATGAATGAGCACGCCGTTCGCGACGCTGATCAGGATCGCCTCGCGCCGGTCGGTGATTTCGATAACGATCTTGAACGCGTGCTTTTCAGCCTTCGCAGGATTCACCCGTACCGCGGCGAAGTCGAGCAGCATCGGCGTCGTTGTCGCGGCGAGGATATGGATATTCATCGCGGTTTGCGGCAGGCGCCGCATGCCATCGCGCAGCTCCTGCGCGCCTGTGAGATATATGTTCCGCCAGGTGCCCGCCTCGGACTCATACCCAAACCTGGTGTAGATCGCGGCCAATTGCTCGCGCGCCGCCGCATTGGCCTCGTCGGAAAATACGACATGGTTGAGTAGCGTTGCCGCCCAGCGCCAGTCGCCGCCGTTCAGCGCCTCCCTCGCTTGTGCCATCACCGCGTCGGCACCTCCCATCGCGGCAACATAGCGCTTCGCCATCGGCTCGGGCGGAAGTGGGTTGAGATTGGCCGGATTGGCGTCATACCAGCCCATGTACCGCTGATAGATCGCCTTCGCATTGTGGCTCAGCGTTCCGTAATAGCCGCGATTGAACCATTGCTTGCGCAACACCATGGGCAGCTCGAGTTCCTCGGCGATCTCGGCTCCCGTCAGCCCGACATTCATCAGTCGCACGGCTTGGTCGTGCAGATATTTGTATGCGTCGCGATGGTTGTTGAGGAAGAACACGATCTCATCGGTCGCGAAGCGCGGGATACCATGCGCCGCGAACATGACGTCGCTCTGATGCGCGTAGAGCCGGATGGACTCCGTCAAATAGTCGGCCCAGGCCTTGGCGTCGCGCACCAGGGCGCCGCGCGCCGGCAGCAGATTGTGCATCGTGAGATTGGCGTTCTCCGCCATGAACAAAGCGCGCAGTTGCGGCAGGTAGAAGTTCATCTCCGCCGGCGCTTCCGTTCCAGGCGTCATCTGGAAAACGAACCGCAGGTCACCGATCGTCATCTCCTGTCCCGTATGGGTGACCAGTTCGGTCGGCGCGATCAGCGTCAGCGTTCCGCGCGACAGGCCGGGACCGAGCCCCGACGTGACTTCGCCTTCCGGTGACCGCGGCAGAGTTATGCCGAACTGGTATCGCGCCCGCCGCGACATCGCGGGACCGGCGATGATGTTCTCCGACACGGCCTCTTCCAGGAATCCCTTCGGCGCGATGACGCGCACCTTTCCTGCCGCGACATCGGCCGAGCTCGTAACGCCCTCGACGCCGCCATAGTGGTCGGAATGGCTGTGCGAATAGATCACCGCCAGCACCGGCTTCTTGCCCACATGCTCGAAGAGCAGTTCCAGCGCGGCACGCGCCGGTTCGGTGGAGGTCAGCGGATCGACCACGACCCAGCCTGATCCCACGTCGATGAACGACACTGTCGACACATCGAAGCCGCGGACCTGATAGATGCGGTCCGCGACCTTGAAGAGGCCGTGCTTGCTCAGGATCTTCGCCTGACGCCACAGGCTTGGGTTGACCGTATCCGGCGCGTCGCCTTCGAGAAAATCGTAGGATGACAGATCGAACGCCGTGCGGCCGTCGGCCCGCTTGATTTTCGGATCCTTCAGCGTCGCGATGAAGCCGCGCCCAGCGAATTCGAAATCCTTGCGATCGTCAGCCGCGACGAGAGCCCGCACCTCGTCCAGCGCTCTTTGTCCCTTTGTCGGTTCGCTCATGGGTCTTTTCTCTCCTTTGGCTTTTTTTCCGGCTCGTGCGCTGTCGCTGAGAGCCCGACGCGGGTGGTTTGGCGATTTCCGCGATTTTCTTGACCACCGACAACTGCCAGTGCGAAGCCGTGGTCACCATCCAGCACTCGAATCCCGGCAGATCCGAAATCGGCAATTCGACCAGCGAGCCATCGCGGATTTCGCTCGCGAAGATCAGCGACGGCCCGAAGGCCACGAAATGCCGCGTCAGGGCCTGCCGCCGTACGAGTTCGTGCTCGCCGGTCACCAGCGCACGCATGTTCCGCTCCGCCTCCGGTGAAATGTCGCCGGCCCAGCGCCGCAGGCTGCTCGGCACGCCCGTGCTGGCGACACGATATTTCAACAATTTCTGCGGCGTCACCGGGTCCTCGGCCAGCAGCGGATGGCTGGGATGCACGAGCATGACATTGCGATCCTCATAGAGTTTGATCCGGATGAGATCACCATGCTGCTCGGCAGCTTCGCGGTAACAAAAGATCAGATCGTAGCGCCCCGCCTTCAGGGCATACACCAGGGCTTCGGGTATCTCGTTGCGTGTTTCGATCTCCAGATGCGGAAAAGTATCGAGAGCGCGGTCGATAACGTCGGCCAGGGGCCTCACCCGTGTCACACCGCCGACGCCGATCCGAATCCGGCCGGTCTCGCCTCGCGCCAGATTTTCGACGTCGTGCACCAGCTCGCGGACGGAGCGCAACGCGACGTCGGCACGATCGGCGATCAATAGGCCGTATTCCGTCGGCCGCACGATCCCACCGTCGCGTTCGAAGAATTTGACGCCCATACGCGCCTCGATGAGGGCGATCGACCGGCTAAGAGTCGGTTGCGAAATGTGCAGCCGCCGCGCGGCCAGGCTGAAGCTGCCGGCGCGGCAAATCTCGGTGATTTGCCGCAGATGTTTAAGATCCACGTGCGAGATCCCTTCCCTGGTCTCCCTGTTCTCGGCGTGGTCGGGCGGTGCGTCGGTCGCATGCCGCGATCGCGTAGTGATCCGCGGCAATCGCATTGCGCTCGGCTCCAATTCGTCGCGCGCAGAATTACCCCAACGCCCGAATTCGTCGAGAAGCTCCCTTATGTATTTTTGCTATAGCGGAATGTCATCCGTCCGGATAGCGGAGCGGCGCAATGTCGGCCCTAATTCGCACTGGGAGCCGAGCGTCGATCACAGGCGCCGCGCCGAGGGAAACGTTAGTAGAGGGGCGAGTCGAAGATGCACCATTCATCTATCCGCGCGTCGCGCGGACGCTATTTGCTGTCCGCAGCGATACTCATTCCGCTGGCAATGTCGGGTGTCGTGGGCCAAGCGCGCGCGCAAACGGCACCGGAGGGCGTCGAGACGGTGGTCGTTACCGCCGAGAAGCGCCCCGAAAACGTCCAGAATGTCGGCATGTCGATCAGCGCCTTCAGCGGCGATACGCTCGCGAAGAACAACATCAATTCGGTGGCCGATCTCGCAGGCTTCGTGCCGAGCCTGGCGATCAACCAATCGAACAACAACCGCAACTCCCAGATCATCATCCGCAATGTCGGAACCTCGGGCACCAATCCGGGTACGGAGGCCGATGTCGGCGTGTTCCTGGACGGCGTGTTCATTCCCGTCGCCGGACCGATCTACAACGAGATCACCGACATCTCGACCGTCGAAGTCCTGCGCGGGCCCCAGGGCACGCTCTATGGCCGCAACACGCCGGTCGGTGCGATCAACATCACGACCAAGGCGCCGACGCAGGAGATCGAGGCCGGGCTCGATCTCCAATATGGCGACTACAACCAGATCCGGGCCACAGGCTATTTCGGCGGCGGCATCACCGACGATCTCGCCGGGCGCGTTTCCATCTGGAAGGATTCGCACACAGGCTATCTGCAGAACATCTATAATAACACGCCGGTCTGGGACTCCGACAAATACGGTGCCCGTGGCCGCCTGCTGTGGACGCCGGACGGCGATACGACCGTCAATTTCATCGGCTATTACTCCTACATGTCCTCCACCGGCAACAACGCGGTGCAGGTCAACCCGCTCGGACCCGGCGGCATCGTCTTCGGCTACAGCCCCGTCCCCGCAAGCTTCGCCGCTTCGCCCTTCGTCATCGCGCAGAAGGCGACCAATCCGCAGCATCCCTATGTCGTGCCCGGTCCGTGGCAGGTGGATTCGGCAACGGATGCGCTGAACATCACGCGGATGTGGGGCGCCTCGGTGCAGGTCGACCGCACGCTGCCGTTCGACGCGACGCTCACCGACATCCTGGCCTACAATTCCTATTCCGACTTCTCGCCCAATGTCGGGCCCGCCGCGCTTCCCCTGGATATCGCAAACAATCTTCAGCGCGACCTGGTCAATTCGGCAAGCAACGAGCTGCGCGTCGTCTCCAGCGGGCAGCATTTTCTCGACTATGTCGTGGGTCTGTACACGTTTCACGACGATCTTACCTATCGCGCACTGCTGACGATCGACTCCCAAGCGAACCGCGTCTATCCGCATTCCAATTGCGGTGTTCTGGCGACCTGTTCGACCAATCGCGGCGACCAGAGCGATCTCAACTATCGCCAGGGCACCAACGCGATCGCGATCTACGGCCAAGGCACGGTGCATCTGACCGATGCGCTGCGGCTGGTCGGTGGCATCCGCTACAGCCACGATCAGAAGAGTTCCGCGATCAATCAGGTGCTGTCGAATGTCGGCGCCGGCGTCATCTCGCCCGCCTTCCTGTTCGCCCAGACCGGGAGCGCGACCGGGCCGACCACTACCGGGATGACAGGCCGGCTGTCTGACGACAGCGTGACCTGGATGTATGGCGGCCAGTACGACGTGGTCGAAGACGTCATGGCCTATTTCACGATCAGCAGCGGCTTCAAGGATGGCGGTTTCAATTCGCGATCCGCGAGCGCGACGCCTTATGTGTTCAATCCCGAGACCTCGCTGAATTACGAAGTGGGTGTGAAGTCGACTTGGTTCGAGAACCGGCTGCTCGTCAATCTTGATGTGTTCCGGACGCTAATCCACGGCTATCAGCAATCGACCCTGCTTCCCAGCGGTAGCGGCTTCGTCATCGGAAATGCCGGCAATTTTCAGAACCAGGGTGTTGAGTTCGATGCGCAGGCCAGGCCGCTCGACGAATTGAGCCTGAACGCGTCGGCCAGCTATATCGACTCGCTCATCACCGGCGGCGCGCAGAACGGAACCTGCGACAAGAGCTATCCCTTCGCCGGCTCGAACCCGCCACCCAGCTCCGGCCCCTATACCGACGCGACGCACGCCACCTGCAACTTCAACGGTCTGACCGAAGCTTATGCGCCCAAATGGCAGTGGAGCCTTGGCGCGCGCTGGGAGCAGGCCTGGCGGCAATCGCATATCAATTGGTTTGTTTCGGGCAATCTCCAGGGCGTGAGCTCGGAATATCTCGATGCTTCGCTCGATCCACGCTCATACCAGTCCGGCCATGTGCTGTTCGGCGCCACGCTCGGTATCGAGCCCGAGGACGATCGGTGGCAGTTGAACATCTGGGGCAGAAACCTGACCAACGAGCGGTACTTCTCGACCGAAGCTGCCCAGACCCAGGGCGCCCAGATCAGCGCCGGCGGAACGGCCGCGGCGAACGGCTTCATCGGCTGGCTCGCCCAGCCGCGGACCTTCGGAGTGGAGGGCAGCTATCGGTTCTAGGCACAACGCGGACGTCACAGGCTTCGAGGATCACCGCGTCATGGTGAATCGGGATGCGCCGCCTTCGCGGGCATGGGCCATCGTCGCGATGCTCTTTCTGTTTATGGTTGTGAACTTCGCCAGCAAGGCCGTCCTTGGCCTCGCCGCGGTCCCGATCATGACCGAGCTGCATCTCAGCCATGATGCATTCGGCACGCTGTCGGCGAGCTTCTTCTACCTCTTCTCGCTCTCCTGCCTGGTGACAGGTTTCATCGTCAACCGGATCAATACGACGACAGTGATCTTCGTGATGGCGCTGGTGTGGGGCGTCTGTCAGCTCGCAGCCATCGGCACAGTGAGCTTCGAGTTGCTGTTGATGTCGCGCCTTGCGCTCGGCGTCGGCGAGGGCCCCGCTTTTCCTGTTGGCACGCATGCGATCTACAAATGGTTTCCCAACAAGCGGCGGACGCTGCCCTCTGCGATTTTCTCGCAAGGCGCCAGCTTCGGTGTCGTCATCACGCTGCCGGCGCTGAACTGGCTGCTGCTGACTCTGTCCTGGCACTGGGCGTTCGGCGTCATCGGCGTCATCGCGCTCTTTTGGGCAGCCCTTTGGTTCTGGCTGGGCGCGGAAGGGCCGATCGGCGATCCGCAGCACGAGGCGCAACCGTCGCGGCGAATCCCCTATCGCAGACTGATCTTCAATCGCACGATGATCTCCGCCTGGCTCAGCGGCTTCGGTTCCTATTGGGGTGTCGCGCTGCTCGTTTCCTGGTTCACGCCGTTCCTGGTGGAGGGTCTTGGATTCTCCCAGCGGCAGGCTGGCTGGCTCAGCACGGTGCCGTGGGCGCTCTCGATTCTGTTCGCCATCGCGGGAAGCTGGGTGTCGGAGCGGCTGATCGACCGCGGCATCTCCAGCCGCATTGCACGCGGCGTCTATGGCGGCGGCATGGTAGCGATCGGAGGCCTCGCGCTTGTCCTTCTGCCGCTTATCCAGTCCGAAGTTCTTGCCTTCATCGCGCTCGTGCTGGGCCTGTCGCTCGGCTCGGTTATCTATGCGATGCAGCCTGCCATCATCGCCGAGCTGACGCCCGTCGAGCAGCGCGGGTCGCTTCTTGCGATCGGAACCGCGATCTGGTCGCTGTCCGGTGTCGTCGCGCCGGTCGTGATGGGCCATCTGATCGACGCGGGAAGCAACGCGGCCCAGAGTTATCGAGAAGGTTTTGTCGTCGCAGGCTCGGTGGCGCTCGTCACCGGCCTCATAGGAATGATGCTGATGCAGCCAGAGGCGACGCGCGCGAAACTCTTGCAAGCGACATCGGTGAAGGAAGGTTAGATGGCTTATGAGGAGATCCTGGCGGAGATCGAGAACGGCATCCTCACCGTCACACTCAATCGCCCGGCGAAGCTGAACGCCTTCACCGGCGTCATGATGGCCGAGTTGATCGATGTCTTCGGCCGCGCCAGTACCGACGATTCCGTGCGCGTCGTCGTCGTGACCGGCGCCGGCAGGGCATTCTGTGCCGGCGCTGATCTGTCGGCGGGCGCCAAGACCTTCGACTTCGCGGCACGGACCGACCGGCCTGATCGCCAAGCCGGCAGCGGCGCCGACATAGACTGGAGCGATCAGCGCATCCGCGACGGCGGCGGCCGGGTGAGCCTCGCCATCTTCGAATGCCTGAAACCCGTCATCGCGGCGGTCAACGGACCGGCCGTCGGTGTCGGCGTCACCATGCAGCTTCCGATGGATATCCGTCTGGCCGCGGAAGGCGCCCGCTTCGGCTTCGTCTTCTCCCGCCGCGGCATCGTGCCCGAAGCCTGTTCGAGCTGGTTCCTGCCCAGGATCGTCGGCATCTCGCAGGCCCTGGAATGGTGCTATTCGGGCCGGCTATTCGATGCGCAGGAGGCGCTCCAGGCGCGCCTCGTCCGGCAGGTCCTGAAGCCGGAGGACCTCCTGCCGCGCGCCTATGAGATCGCGGCGGAGATTCGCGACAATACCGCGCCGGTCTCGATCGCGCTGATCCGGCAGATGATGTGGCGCCTGTCGGCGCTCGATCACCCGATGGAGGCGCATAAGATCGACAGCCGTGGACTCTATGCGCGGGGCAGCTCGGCCGATGCCAAGGAAGGCATCACGTCGTTCATCGAAAAACGTCCACCGCATTTCCCCGAAAAGGTCTCCAGCAACATGCCGCCCTATTTCCCGTGGTGGCAGGAACGAACCTATTCGTGACGGCAAAACACATTCGAGGATCGCTTTATGACTGACAGGGTGGCCGGAAAGATTGCGCTTATCACCGGTGGTGCGCAGGGGCTGGGTGAGGCGACGGCGCGGATGCTTGTGCGCGAAGGCGCGAAAGTGGCCGTGACGGACGTCAATATCGAGGGCGCAAAGAAAGTGGCGGATTCACTCAATGCTGCGCAGGCGGGTTCGGCAATCGCACTTCCTCACGATGTCACCCAGGAAGCGGACTGGCGCCGCGTGGTGGACGAGGTGGAACAGGGCTTTGGCGGGCTGCATGTGCTGGTGAACAATGCGGGCGTCAGCCTCGCCAAGAACGTCGAGGAGGTGACGCTCGAGGAGTGGCGGCGCGTGCATGCCATCGATCTCGACGGCGTGTTTCTCGGATGCAAGATTTCCATTCCGTTGATGGAGAAGACGGTCAAGCCTGGCGGACCGGGCGGCTCGATCGTCAACATCTCCTCGATCTCGGGCATCATCGCGGGTCACAACATGGCGGCCTACAATTCGGCCAAGGCGGCCGTCCGCCATTTGTCGAAATCCGTGGCGCTACATTGCGCCCGCAAAGGCCACGGCATCCGCTCGAACTCCATCCATCCCGTCTTCGTCGCGACGCCCATACTCGACCATCACGTGCGCCGCTTTGGCAAGGAGGAAGCCTATGCCAAGCTCGGCCGCCAGGTGCCGCTCGGACGCATCGCCGAGCCCGACGACATCGCCTATGCGGTATTGTATCTCGCCTCCGATGAATCGAAATTCGTCACCGGCGCCGAACTGAAAGTGGACGGTGGCATCTCGGCGATGTGATCCACCGCTCGCAGGCCCGTCTATGCTTTCCGGCTATAGCCGCATAGCCTTTCTCGTGGTGGCCCGATGAGCGGAATCGGTGCTTGAGTGTCGAGCCGGACGGGCTGGGTTTCTGCGCCCATGCGGTGGCGTTGTTTCCATCCCATCGCCGATTTGCGTGGGATCGGAACGAAGGACGGGATAACGGTCAGCGTGGCATCGAGAACGCGCGGCCGGTGGTTCGATGAACCGCAAACGGGGAAGAACATGAAGACCAGAATTGTGTTTCTCGCAGTGACGTTGATGGTGGCCAGCGCGGCTATCGCCCTCGCCGAGAATTCGCCCGGACCGGCCGCCGCGCCATCGCCGCCTCCCGCCGCAGCGGCAGAGATGCCGACACCACCAGGTGCCGCCTATCACAGCGACATCCCCGCCTCGAAGCGCAGGGCATTCTTCGGCGAGCTTCATCTGCACACCACGATGTCGTTCGATGCCTGGACCTTCGGTACCAAGGTCACGCCTGACATGGCGTATAAATTCGGGCGCGGTGAGACCGTGATGGTACCGGCGGCGCAGGTCGGGCGCGAGCAGGACATTCACGGAACCGGCGACGTTCCCGCAAAGCGCGCCTGGGCGCTCGACTTCATGGCGGTGACCGATCACTCCGAGTCGATGGGGACGCTGACCCAACTCGACGATCCCACCAATCCTGCCAGCCAGACGCCGATGGCGCAGAACATCCTGAAGAATCCCTCCGCTGCTTTCTATCTGGTGGCAGACCGCGCCCACCGCAATCAGGATCTTGAGAGCCTGAATCCGGTCGCCGCGATGAAGCATGCCTGGGAAGTCGAGGTGAAGGCGGCCAACGACAATTACATCCCTGGCAAGTTCACCACGCTCATCGCCTATGAGTGGACGTCGGCACCCGACGGCAAGAACCTGCATCGCAACGTCTTCTTCAACTCTGATCATGCCCCGCAGCCCTTCACCTCGGCGGATTCCTCCAAGCCGGAGGACTTATGGACATTTCTCGAGAAGACTCGCGCCGACGGAATCGACGTCATCGCCATCCCGCACAATGGCGATGCGTCCGGCGGCCTGATGTACGACTGGAACGATTCGGAAGGCCGCCCGATCGACGAGCACTACGCCCAGCGCCGCGCCCTGAACGAGCCGCTCACCGAAATCACCCAATTGAAGGGGCAATCCGACACAGTCCCGGTCCTATCGCCAAACGATGAATTTGCCAATTTCGAGATTTACGATCACCTCATCTCGCGCCCCAACATCAAGAGCGATCCGAACGGAAGCTATATCCGTCAGGCCTTCGGCCGCGGCCTCGTCATCCAGTCGAAGGTCGGTGTCAATCCGTTCAAGTACGGCGTCGTCGGCAGCTCCGACATCCACAACGGCCTGAGCGCGTCCTCCGAGAATGCCTTCGCGAGCTATTCCTTCGGATTGGATTCCGAGACCATGATGCCCAGTGGTGATCAGGCGAAGCGCGCGCTGGAGATCATCCCAACCGTGTCCCGGCTCGACAGCGATGCTGTCCTCAAGCATGCCGCGCCGACCAAAGGCACCCCGCTGGAACAAGGCTCTGCCGGCATCACCGGCGTCTGGGCCGAACAGAATGATCGCAACGCGATCTTCGCCGCGCTCAAGCGCAAGGAGACTTTTGCGACGACCGGCACCCGCATCCGCCTGCGCATGTTCGGCGGCTGGGGCTTCAAGCCCGACCTGCTCCGCGCCGCCGACTGGGTGGCGCAGGCCTACGCTGGCGGCGTGCCGATGGGAAGCGATATGCCGGCGCGGCCGGCGACGGCGAGGGCACCGGCCTTCGTGCTCGAGGCGGTGAAGGACCCCGACGGCGCCAATCTGGACCGCGTCCAGATCATCAAGGTCTGGCTCGAAGGGGGAACCTACAAGGAGAAGATCTTCAATGTCGCTCTATCCGGCAACCGTCATGCGGATCGGGTGACTGGCAAAGCGCCGGCCGTCGGCAACACGGTCGATCTGGATACCGGTGCCTACACAAACACGATCGGCGCGTCCGTTCTCACGACCGTATGGCGAGACCCCGAATTCGACCCCAAGAAGCCGGCCGTCTACTACGCGCGCGCCTTGGAAATCCCAACGCCGCGCTGGTCCACGCTTCTGGCGATCCGCAACAAGCTGCCGATACCTACCCGCGTTCCGTCGACGATTCAGGAACGCGCCTGGACATCCCCAATCTGGTTCACGCCCGGATAGGCGGCTGCGAAAGCATCGAACGCGCGAAGCGGATTTTCGGATTGCATGACCGGGAGGCGCCGCGCGTGGCGACCGGCGGTATAACCTAGTCATCGTTCAGTAAATCAGGCTAATCCTCGCAAGTCTGGTTCGAAAGCCCGTTGAGACGCGCTACGCACCGTCGGATCGGTTCCGAATTCGCGCCGTCCCGATCTTCCAACGTGCCAGTTTTTCGTAATACGGATAAGCTGTGTCCGCGACCGCGGCCAAAGCGGGAGACAGGTTTGGCGCCGCCGCGGCGGCCCTCGCGACAAAACCGGTCGACCGCTCCACCTGATCGTACCAGGCCGGCGCCCACACGCCATCGCTTGCCCGGCGTCCTTTCGGCCAGGACAGCATCTTCACGCTGAACGCGATGCCGATCGAATCGCAAAGCACCCTCAGCATCGCCTCCGGCGCTGCCGAGACGTCGGACGAGTCGATCACGATCGGCGCGCGCCCGAGTCTGTCCGCTTCCGCATCGAACAATTCCGCCTGCCGGACAACGCCGATGTCCGCCAGCGACGCCTCGCCTCGCTTGTCCATATACGAAGCCACGACCTCATCCGGTCGCCGGATCAGGAAGACGTTGCAGCACGCCGCCATCCAGCGCGTCCCGATCTGCGGCACCATGTGGTGCGTCATATGCTTCTGATAGAAGATCGGAGCTGGGCAGGGGCTCAGAAGCGTCGCTTCGACGTCATGCCAGTCATTGGGCTGGCTTTGCAGCACTTCCGTACGCATCGGATGATCGGCGCCAGTGAGCGCCAAATATACGGCGTAGAACGGCTCGTCGATCACCGCGGTATCGTCGCGGTTCTCGAAGGCGCGCATCATCGCTGTCGAGATATTGCGCGGACCGGACCACATCGCGATCCGAAGCGGCGCGGCAATCATGGTTTCGCGGCCTCGGCGTCTTTCAGGTCGTCATAGGCCTTGCGCAGCCGGGCGGTCAGCGGGCCTGGCAGGCTCGCGGACAGGACGCGGCCATCGATCTCGCGGACCGGCGTCAATCCGCCGAAGGTTCCGGTGACGAACGCCTCGTCGGCACTGCGCGCCTCGTCCGGGGGAAAGTCGCCGAGTTCGATTCCGATACCCTGCGTCGGGCAGAGCGCGATGACATTAGCGCGAGTGACACCGTTGAAGCAGAAGCGGCCTGTTGAGGTGCGCACGATGCCGTTCTTGACGAAGAAGAAGTTCGTCGCATTGCAGCTCGAAATGAAACCGTCCGGGTCGAGCATCAGCGCCTCGTCGGCGCCGGCGCGAATCGCCTCTTGCAGCGCGATGATCAGATTGAGGCGGCTGTGCGAATTCAGCCGCATATCGAACATATGCGCTGGCGTGCAGCGGATCGATACTGTCGCCAGCGCCAGTCCACGCGTTGCCAGGGTCGGGCTCGGCATCTTGCGCTCTGCCAGAATAACGATGGTTGGTTTTCCCAACGCGTTGCGCGGGTCCTGGTTGGCACCTGACTTTGGTCCCCGTGTGATCATCAGGCGCAGATGCACGCCGTCCTCGAACCGGTTCGCTGCCAGCGTGCGTCGGATCTCGGCCACCAGCGTTTCGCGGCTCAGACCGATGTCCAGCCCGATGGCAGCCGCACCGGCAAACAGTCGCTCCATATGCGCGTCGAGGAACAGCAAGGCGCCGTTGTGCAGGCGAAGGCCCTCCCAGAGTCCGTCGCCAACGACGAAGCCGGCGTCGAACACCGAGACTTTCGCCTCGGCCCGCGGTACTAGCGCGCCGTTCAGATAGATCAGCGCCGATGCATTGGCCGGATCGTCGACGAAGTCCTGGCTGCCGGGCATCTGGGCGATCCTGCGCTTAGAAGAATCGTGGGGCGTTGGCGAACGGCGCGTCCAGGCTGTGCGCCGGTTCCGTAAACCAGCGCGGCCCCGCCTCCGTCATATGGAAGTGATCTTCCAGCCGCACGCCGAACGCATCCGGTACGACAATCATCGGCTCGTTCGAAAAACACATGCCCGGCGCCAGTGCCGTCTTGTCGCCGCGGACGAGGTTTGGCGCTTCATGGATGTCGAGCCCGATGCCATGGCCGGTGCGGTGCGGCAGGCCGGGCAGCCGATAGTCAGGTCCCAAGCCTGCGCGCGCGATGACGTTGCGTGCCGCGGCGTCCACCGTCTCGCATGCCGCGCCGAGCCTCGCGGCCTCGAAGGCTGCGGCCTGAGCGTCCTTCTCCAGCTGCCAAATCGCGCGTATCTGCGGCGTCGGCTCGCCAAAGACATAGGTTCGCGTGATGTCGGAATTGTAGCCGTCGATGTGACAGCCGGTATCGATGAGCACGACGTCGCCTTCGTTCAGCGCCCGGTCGCTCTCGCCGCCATGCGGCAGCGCGCTGTCCGCACCGAACGACACGATGCAGAATGTGTTGCCCGAGCCGCCCAGCGCGCGATGTTCGGCGTCGATGAAGCGCGCGACCTCCGACGTCTTGACGCCGGCCACGAGGCTCTCCCAGGCGCGGCGCTGCACCTCAAGTGTGATCGCCTTGGCGCGTGCCATCAGTGCGATCTCCGCCGCTGATTTGCAGCAGCGCAAGGCGTTGAGCAGCGGTCCCGCGTCGGAGATCCGCTCCGCCGAAACTGCGCGGCTGAGCGCGAGATAAACAAACAGGGCCACCTGATCGTCAAGCCCGATCCGCGCCCCGGGCTTCAGCCGCGAGGCGATCAGCGCATAGGGGCTCTTTTCCTCTTCCCAGGTGAGGATGTCTCCGGGCACGCCGATGGTCCCGGCTACCTTGGAACGCTCGAAGCCCGGGCAGATATATTCGAGATCGCCCCTAGCATGCACGATCACGCCGGTGAACCGTTCCGACGGCGACCACACAAGGCCGGTGAAATAGCGCAGGCTCTTGGTCGAGCCGAGAATCACAGCCTCCAGTCCGGCCGTGCCCATCGACGCGCAAAGAGCCGCCAGGCGCTGCTTCCGCTCGGCCAGGCCGATCGGGGCGGGAGTGTTTGTGGCCATCATGCGCGTCTCCGGGCGGTTGTTGTCTACACTATATGATCATGCTCAACTTCCACGCGACACGTTTTCGTCGGGGGCCGTTTGATCGTCGATATTCTGCTGGCAGCACTGGCTTTGATCGGCATCGGTTATGTCACCGTGATCCTGCGGCTCGCGCTGTCGCGCGGCCAGCTACGCCCCAGTCTCGAAGGCATCGGCTTGGGGGCCGTCACGAATTTCTTCGACACGCTGGGCATCGGTTCCTTCGCGCCGACGACCGCGTGGCTGAAGCTGCGCGCTCTGGTGCCGGATCGTTACATTCCCGCAACGCTCAATGCCGGCCATTGCATTCCGACCATCGTCCAGGCGCTGGTTTTCATCCGCTTGGTTCAAGTCGACCCGCTCCTCCTGTTCGCCTGCATCGTCGCCGCCGTCGCAGGCTCCTTCGCCGGCACGGCGTTGGCGGTGCGCGTGTCCACCCGCGTTGTGCAAGGCACGGTCGGGATCGCACTTGTGATCGCGGCGGGGTTATACGCGATGCAGAATCTCAACCTGATGCCCGACAATGGCAATGCGCTGACGCTCGTGCCGCTCTTTTTCGTCCTTGCGATCGTGGCGCATTTCATCCTCGGGTCGCTGATGGCGTTCGGCATCGGACTTTATGCACCTTCGCTGGTGACGCTCAGCCTGATGGGGCTCGACCCCAAGGCTGCGTTCCCCATCATGATGGGCGCCTGCGCTTTCCTCATGCCTGTTACGGGCCTGCGCTTCTCTCGCGATCCCAAGGTCGATCTGCGCATCGTCATCGGCCTTGCCATAGGCGGCGCGCCGGCCGTGCTCCTCGCCGCCTTCACCGTAACCTCGCTGCCCATCGTCGCGCTGCGCTGGGGTGTCGTCGTCGTCGCGCTCTATGCGGCGATCCTTCTGCTAAGAGCCGCATCGCGCGCGGCTGAATCTGCGGACACGCCGATTACCGTCTGATGCTGCGCTCAAGGAGTTGCCATGCGTTTTTTCGCGCCGCTTGTCGCTGTTGCGGTTCTCGTTCTAATGCCCGCCGCTGAAGCCGCCCAACAATCGGCGGATACGCGGTTCCGCGCGCTCTACACCGCCGAATGGAAGTGGCGCGTGGAACAATTCGCCGACGACGAGGACAGCCAGAAGCCGGTCGTCGATCACCTGCCCAAGGTCGATCCTGCGACGCAGGCGGTGCGGCTCGCCTATTGGCAAAAGGCGATGGCGGAACTCAACACGATTCCACGCGGCAAGCTTTCGCCCGCCGAACAGGAAAACTACGATGTCTACAGGCCGCAGATCGCGAGCCTGATCGCGAGCCAGACCTTCCGCGACTACGAGATGCCGGTGAATTCCGACACGACCTTCTGGACGGACATTGGCTATACAGCGCGCAAACCCTTTCGCAACCTGATCGACTATCGCAACTGGATCGCGCAGATGCGCGATATCCCGCGCTATTTCCATGAGCAGATGGAGGAGATGCGCGCCGGCCTCAAGCGTGGCTTCACGCCGCCACGGGTGACGCTTGAAGGCCGTGATGCCTCGATCACCGCCGTCACCGATGCGGTGCCCGAAAAATCCCTGTACTACACGCCTTTCGTCGACATGCCTGGCGTTCCAGACGCCGACAAAGCCGCGCTCCGCGCCCAGGCGATCGCAGTGATCCGCGACACGGTGCAACCGGCCTATCGCGAGCTTCTCGCCTTCATGCGCACCGAGTACGTCCCGGGCACGCGCACCACGCTCGCCGCCGAAGACATGCCGGACGGCAAGGCATGGTATCGCGCGCAGATTCTCGAATACACCACGCTCGACATGGACCCCGCCGCGATCCACGCGCTCGGCTTGCGCGAAGTCGCCGGTCTGCATCAGCAGATGATCGACGTGATGAAGCAGATCGGCTTCAAGGGCGATTTTCCGGCCTTCCTGAAATTCCTGCGCAGCGATCCGCAGTTCTACGCCAAGACACCGGAAGAACTCTTGATGCGCGCCGCCTGGATTGCCAAGAAGTTCGACGGCAAGGCCTCGACCTGGTTCGGCTATCTGCCGCGCATGCGCTTCGCCATCGTCCCGGTGCCCGACGATCTCGCGCCGTTCTACACCTCGGGCCGCGGCGGCCCCGGCCAATTTCTCGTCAACACCTACAAGCTTGAGACGCGGCCACTCTACAATCTCACCGCGATGACGCTGCACGAATCCGCGCCTGGGCACGCCTTCCAGATGCCTATCGCGATGGAGCACAAGGATCAGCCGGAATTCCGCCAGCACACCTACATCTCTGCCTTCGGCGAAGGCTGGGCGCTTTATTGCGAGAAGCTGGGTGACGAGATGGGCATGTATGAGACTCCTTATGACCGCTTCGGCATGCTGGGCTGGCAGATCTGGCGCGCAGCACGCCTCGTCGTCGATACCGGCATCCATTCACAGCGCTGGACGCGCGAACAGGCGATCCAATATCTGCTCGAATACACCTCACTTCCCGAGCACGAGGTTGAGACCGAGGTCGATCGCTACATTGCCTGGCCGGGGCAGGCGCTATCCTACTATCTCGGCGAAATGGCGATCTGGGATGCGCGGCGCAAGGCGGAAGCTGCGCTCGGCCCGCGCTTCAACATCCGCGCCTTCCACGACACCGTTCTGCAGCTGGGCTCGGTGCCGCTCCCGGTCCTCACCGCGCGGATCGACCGGTTCATCGCCGAGGGCGGCAAGGGGCCTTATCCCGATCTGGAATGACGTGAGGAAGCCTTAAGCGGGCGCCGGCTCGCGCCGTTCCGGCGCGTTCGCGAACACCGGCATGTTAAGCACGCGATGGGTGCAGAGCAGCGACCCAATCAGGATGATCGCATAATGCCGTGCGAAGGTTTCGCTTAGCAGCGGCGTCAGCGTGTCGAGGCCGTTCGCATTGCGGATATAGCCGCCAGCAGCCTGCAGGTCCCGCAGGATGGACAGGATGTGCGCCCGCGTCGTGTGCAGACGCGTCGCGAGAAACGCGATATTCGGCTTCAGCGTGCCGGATGTCGGAAACGCGCCGCCCTTATCGACGACTTGATGCAGGCAATAAAGCAGAAGCATGCCGCTCCGCCGTGCGGAGATCTTGTGGATGATCGCGAGTTCAGCGCGCTGGCGCGGCGCTGCGCCCAGCACGATGTCCCCTGTTGTCGCGCAGAACACGCGGAAAACCTCCGGCTCATCGAACCGGTCGAGCAGGCGCTGGACCTGCGGCTCGATCCTTGCGACCGCCTCGAACTCGACACGCAACCGGTTCTTGAACGCGGCCAGCATCGTCTTGGTCGGCACATAGCGGCGCACCGGTCCGCTCTGCTGCGCGCTGGCGGGTTGAACATATCCGATGAGGCGCAGGTGCATAAGGATTGCCGTGGCACGTCCCGAACTCAGCGACCCGGCCGCGCTGCTCAGGCTACGCAGGCGCCGATGTGTCAGACCGCCCGTAGCATCTAGATAAAGTGCCAACAATCCGAGCACGAACCGCCCGCTGTCGTCGAAAATCCTGTGATGCACGGGGTTGCGGTCCAACAAGTCGAGCGCAGCGGTCACGATATGCCGCATGGCGTCGCTAAACCGGGGGTGCGCCCGAATTTCTACGATCATCTCCTCGGAGACGTCCGCCCCCGGGGCGATGTCCCAGCGGGCCAAGTCCGATGCGGCCATCGTCGATTTAGCCATCATACGCCACACGGTTATGCAGAGTCGTTGCCGCCACTCCACCGAAAGCACTTGCTGCCCAATGCTTTCGCCCGGATATCTCAGAGCCTCCTGGAGGAAGCCTATGAAGACTACCGTCAACATATGTAATCGACAATCTCTTTGCCGGTAGCGTGCTTCCGTGGATCGGCATCGCAGTCATGCCATTCTCGCCGCTGCTCGAAGACGCGCCATGGGAACTGGCAATCGCAAGCAAACTGCAAGATATTCACTCGCGATTTAATGAACGTTGACGATCAACGCGATTCGGCGCCATAGTTGGTGAAAATCGACACCCATGACGATGTCGAAGGGGGAGGGAGCCCAGTGGAAGGTAAGACCGTCGCACAGGCGACGAAGCCGCTTTGTGGTCGGTCCGCGGCATGCCATGCGCCGCGGGGTCTCTGAACGGTGGCGGCACCCAAATCCTCGAACTCGCTGGCGAGTGAGGCTGCTCCCGTCTCCCAGCCAGCCATCCCCGGCGCGCGCGCCTGGATCGCGCTCGGCCTTCTGTGCTTCGTCTATGTCCTTAATTTTCTCGACCGCTCGCTGCTCTCGATCCTCGCGAAACCCATCCAGGACAGCCTGCATGTCTCCGACGGCCAGCTTGGCCTGATCGGAGGGCTTTACTTCGCGCTGTTCTATTGCTTCATCTCGATACCCGTCGGCTGGGCCGCCGACAGGACCAACCGCGTCTGGATACTCTCGCTCGCCTGCGCGCTGTGGAGTGCAGCGACAATGGCCTGCGGCCTTGCCGGAAACTACGCGCAGCTCGTCGTAGCCCGCATGACCGTTGGCATCGGCGAAGCCGGCGGCGTGCCACCCTCCTACGCGGTCGTTTCCGACTATTTTCCGCCCGGCCGTCGCGGCACGGCGCTCGGCATCTACAATCTGGGTCCGCCCATCGGAGCAGCTTTTGGCGTAGCTTTCGGTGCAGCGATCGCCGCGGCTTATAGCTGGCGCGACGCGTTCCTCGTCCTCGGATCGGTCGGCCTGTTCACGGCGCTGGCGGTCGTGCTCATCGTGCGCGAGCCGCCGCGTGGCGGCCTCGACCGCCCCGCCGCAAAAGACGCATCGCTGGCGTCCGGCTTCGGAAAGACGATCGCGATGTTCTTCTCGCGCAAGGCGCTGGTGCTGGCCGCGCTGGGCAGCGGCGCGACGCAGATCGTCACCTACGGCGCCGGCAATTTCTCCACGCTTCTCCTCATGCGCGAAAAGGGGATGACGCTCGGCGAAGTCGCGGTTTATTCGGCACTGGTCACGGGCATCGCGATGAGCGCCGGAATTTTCATCTCCGGCAGGGTGATCGACAGGTTCACGCGGCGCTCGAAGCAGGCCTATGCCCTGGTCCCCGCAGCGTCGCTGGCCCTCGCGGTGCCGTTCTATCTGGGCTTTGTCTGGGCGCCCTCCTGGCAGGTCGCACTTCTCTTTCAGATCGGCCCGACCTTCTTCAATTATTTCTACCTGTCGTCGTCGGTGACGCTTGTGCAGGAAGAGGTGCGGCCGGATCAGCGGGTTCTGTCCGGCGCGTTGCTGCTCCTGGTCATGAATCTGATCGGCATGGGCGTAGGCCCGGCGCTCGTCGGCGCGGTCAGCGATTTCCTGCATGCAAGCCATCCTCACCACTCCCTGCAGCTCGCGTTCTATGTGCTTGTGCCGTTCTATGGCCTCGCGATCGGGCTGTTCCTGTGGCTGGCCCAGGTGCTCCGGCATGAGAAACCATAGCGGTGCGTCGATGAACCGTTTTCGTTGGCTATTTTTCTCCCTCGCGGCCGCCGCTGCTTTGGTTGCGGCCATGCCCTGTTTCGCAGAACCGGCGCCTGTCGTGGATGCACCCGCCGGCCAGGTGGCGGGCATGACCGAGGGCGCATTGCGCGTCTTCAAAGGCATACCCTATGCCCTTCCTCCCGTGGATCAGTTGCGTTGGAAGCCGCCGGCGCCGATGCCGCGCTGGAACGGGGTGCGTAGTGCGACCGAATACGGCCCCGAATGCGTCCAGCCCAAGAACGCGCTGGCCAGCATCTACGCCGCCGACCCTTTGCCGATGAGCGAGGATTGCCTGACGCTGAACATCTGGGCGCCGGCCGACGCGCATAACGCGCCGGTCTTCTTCTGGATTTATGGCGGGGCGTTGTGGGGCGGTGCGAGTCGTGAACCGCTCTATGACGGCGCCCGCTTGGCGGCCCGCGGCATCGTCGTGGTCACAATCAACTACCGACTCGGCGTCCTGGGCTGGCTGGCGCATCCCGAGCTCAGCGCCGAGTCGCCGCTTGGCATATCCGGCAATTACGGCCTGCTTGATCAGATCGAAGCTCTGCGCTGGGTCAAGCAGAACATCGGCGCCTTCGGCGGCGATCCGTCGAACGTGACCATCGCTGGCGAGTCGGCCGGTGGCCTCAGCGTCATGTATCTCATGGCATCGCCCCCAGCGCGCGGCCTGTTCGCGAAGGCGATCGCGCAAAGCGCCTATATGATTTCCACGCCCGAGCTGAAGCAGCGTAGATTCGGCGCCGATGCGGCCGAAGCGGGTGGCCTCGCCTTCGCGGCCGCTGCCCAGGCGCCGAACATCGCCGTCCTGCGCGCAATGAGCGCGCAGACGCTCACCGTCGTCGCTGCCGCCGCCCGTTTTGCGCCCTTCGCGGCGGTGGACGGCCATTTGCTTCCAGCACAGCTCGTCAGCATTTTCGAGCGGGGCGAACAGGCCCATGTCCCAATCCTCGCCGGCTTCAACAGCGGCGAAATCCGTTCCCTGACCGTCCTCGCGCCGCCTGTGCCGTCGAGCCCGGCCGAGTACGAGAGCACTATCCGCGCGCGCTATCTCGATCTTTCGGATGCCTTTCTGAAACTCTACGCCAGCGCCGACATGCATGAGAGCATCCTGGCAACGACGCGGGACGCGCTCTATGGCTGGACCGCGGAGCGGCTCGTCAAGCACCAGACCGCCCTCGGCCTTCCGTCCTATCTCTACTTCTTCGATCACGGTTATCCGGCCGCCGACACGGCCGGCCTGCACGCATTCCACGGCAGCGAGTTGCCTTATATGTTCGGTGCGCTCGACCGCACGACGCCCTCCTGGCCCAAGATACCGGCGACGCCGCCGGAGCGGGGCCTTTCCGACGCCATGATCGATTACTGGACCAGCTTCGCCCGGACTGGCCATCCGCAGGCCGTGGGCCAGCCAGCATGGCTTCCCTACGATTCGACGAGCGCCTATATGGACTTCACGGATGCGGCGCATCCGTCCGATCATCTCCTGCCCGGTATGTTTGCCCTGCATGAGCAAGCGGTTTGCCGCCGTCGCATCAGCGGCAACCTTCCGTGGTTCTGGAATGTCGGGCTGGCCTCGCCGCCGCTTGCCGACCCGAAGGGCCTCTGCCGGGAGTAGTCGAATGAAACTCGCCGATTTCAAACTGACAGCCACCGACTTTGGAATCTTCGGTCAAGGATTGCAGCGTCCCGAATGTGTCTGGGTCGACCGCGATGGCGTCTGGGCGTCCGACGCTCGGGGCGGCGTGGCGCTCGTGCGCGAGAATGGTGATCCCCAAATCGTCGGTACGGGAATCGGCGATCCCAACGGCTTCAGCCGCAGGCCCGACGGCAGCTTCGTCGTCGCCGGATTGGCCGATGGCGGGCTGCATGTGATCGCGCCCGACGGGAAGACCCGAAAATTGCTGGACAGTTTCGACGGCAAGCCGCTCGGAACGGTCAATTTCGCCTGCGCGGATGGACCGGACCGGATATGGCTTTCGGTAATGACGCGCGCGCCGCAATGGCATGCCGCGCTCACCACGGCGACGCGAGACGGCTACATTCTGCGCGTCGACAATGATGGCGCGCGATGCGAGATCGTTGCTGACGGATTGGATCTCACCAACGAGGTCAAGGTCTCGCCAGACGGCCGTTATCTCTATGCCGCCGAAACGCTGGGCTGCCGCATCGTCCGCTTCCCGATCGGCCCCGGCGGTGCGTTAGGCACTAAAGAGATCGTCGGACCGCAAAGTCTCGGCCGCGGCGCTTATCCGGACGGATTTACCTTCGACCCGTTCGGCAATGTGTGGGTGACGATCATCAGCCAGAACGGCCTGTCCGTGATCGACCATAAAGGCGATCTGCACATCGTCTATCGCGACATGATCGCTCCGGCCGTCGAAGCCATGGTGCTTGGTGTCGAGAATCGAAACGGCGTCGTCGACCACCTCGTGGCTTGCGATTCACCCTCGGGACCGTTGCGGCTGCCGACCAGCCTCGCCTTTGGCGGACCGGACAGGCGTACAGCTTATGTCGGGTCCTTGCTTGTGCCGCACTTGCCGACGTTCCTGTTGCCGCCGGACCTCGTCTGAGAAGTCTCAGCTCTTCAGCGACAAAAATCCCGCGGCCATGAAATCGGCCATGCGTGCCTTCACGGCCTTGAAGTCGTCTGATTTGCACAAGCCGCCCGAAAGCCGGTCGATGCGGCCGCTGCGGGCGAGCGAATGCATCAGGCTGCCGGTCACGAAGTGGTAACCCCAGAAGATGTCCTTGCGGGAAATGTCGGGAAGCGCTTTCCTCAGAATCTCTATTAGCCGCAGCACGACGGGATCGAAGTGCTCGTCGAACAGGCCCGCGCCTTCCGGCGTGTTGGCGAGCTGCGCGCAGAACGCGGCATAGTTGCGCCAGCCTTCATCGCGCTCGATGTATAGGTCGAAGTCGGTGTCCAGGAATACGTGCAGCGCACCCTCCACGGTCGGCTTTCCGGCCACCCGCTTCTCGTATTCGTCCATGGCCTTCATGCGGCGATCGCTGGTGATCTTGGCGCGCCGGGCGAACACCGCCTTGAACAGCGCCAGTTTGTCCTCGAAGTAGTAGTGCATCAGCGAGGTGTGAACGCCGACTTGCTGGGCGACATCGCGCAGCGTTACGCCATAAAGGCCTTGCTTGGAAAACAGCAGCTCGGCTGCGTCCAGGATGTTTTCCAGCGTCTCGGCGCGCTGCTCGGCTTTCGTTCGGGGTGCTTTCTTGGGAGAAGCACTTTTTCGGGGCTTCGTCTTGGCTGCCGTCATCAACTCGACCTTTGTAGCGTGCGCCGGAGACGTTGACCGGCGGCCGGATGCCCCGCCTACTTAGGCCCCGGCGTATTCCGTGCGCAGTCGATTTTTGTCAATTTTGCCGGTGGCCGCCAGTGGCATGTGCGCCACCCGAATCACTTCGTCCGGAATCCACCAATCCGCGACGTTACCGCGAAGCGCATCCAGTAGATCCTTGTCGTCGAGGGGGTGGCTCTTCCGCGGTTCGACGACCAGGATTGGCCGCTCGCCCCATTTGGGGTCCGGCCGCCCAACCACGGCGACAAGCCCCACGCCGGGCAGCCGCCCGATGATGGTTTCGATCTCCGCCGGATTGATCCACTCGCCGCCCGATTTGATCAGGTCCTTGGAGCGCCCCTCGATCGTCAGATTGCCGTCAATGTCGATGCTGGCGAGGTCGCCGGTGTCAAAATAACCCTCGGCATCGAGGGCGTCCTTCTCAGCCTTGAAGTAGCGATCGACGACGCTAGCGCCCTTTACCTTCAGATGTCCCGTGACGTTCCTCTGGTTCGGCAGTGTAGTGCCCCCGGCATCGGTGAGCTTCAGGTCCAACCCCACCGGCGGGCGGCCGGACCCGATGGCGCGCGCGCGGCCCCGCGGCACCGCGATGGTGCCGAGCGGCGATAGTTCGGTCATTCCCCAGCTGGTCTGCACACGCGCCTGAAAGCGTTCCTGCATACGCACGATCAGTGCGTCCGGGCAGGTGGAGCCGCCGATGAGCACACGCTGGAGGCTCGGCACCTCGCCGCCGGCCGCATCGAGATGGTCGAGCAGGCCCTGCCACACCGTCTGCACGCCGGCAGCTACCGTCACGCCCTCGCTGCGGATCAGCGCCGCCAGATGTGCGCCGTCGGCCAGGCGGCCCGGTAGGACAAGCTTGGCGCCCGCGGCCGGCGCCGCGAACGGAAGGCCCCAGGCGTTGGCGTGAAACATGGGCACGGCGACAAGCACGCTATCGGCCGAGGTTAGGGCAAATGCGTCGGCCTGCAGCGCGCGCATCGTATGGAGGTAGTTGGAGCGGTGGGTATAGAGCACACCTTTAGGGGCACCCGTCGTCCCCGACGTGTAGCAAAGCCCCGCCGGAGCATCCTCGGCGAAATCGCCCCAACGCATCGCTTCGCCATGTCTAGCCAGCAATGCCTCGAACTCGAACGTCCGCCTGTCCGCGATGGATCGCGGTTCGATCTGCGCGCCGTCGAGATAGACGATGGTCTCAACACTGGGACAGTGAAACACCAGTTCGAGTGCGAGGCCTGCGAGCCCGGCTCCCACCGCTAGCACACGATCCTGCGCCTCGTTCACCATGGCTGCCAGATGCGCGACCGTCACGCGCGGATTGAGCGTGTGGCAGACGAAGCCGGCGCCCATCGCGCCGTAATATATCTCAAGATGGTTCTGCGTGTTCCACGCCAGGGTGGCAATCTTGTCGCCGAAGCCTAGGCCCAGCGAGGCTAGCGCACCCGAGAGGCGATTGCTGCGTTCGCGGAGAGCGGCATAGCCGATGCGGTCTGTCCCGGCCGTTACGATCTCGCGGCCCCCGGACCACTTCGCGGCGTGGTCCAGGAATTTGTCGACCGTGAGAGTGTAGGATTGCATGACTATGTTGCACGGCGTGAAAAGAAAAATCGGCCGCCGGCTGGATGCTCCAGCGCGGCGGCCGACAAGGCTCTGGGGATCAAAACACCTTCAAAAGTCGGATGCCGAATTGACGCGGCGGGCCGGCAAAGTCGAGCCCCGAGTTCATCGCCGCCACATAGTGCTGATCGCCCAGGTTGGTGCCGTACAGTGTCGCGACCCAGGTGTCGTGCTTCCATTCCAGCTGCGCGCCTATGAGATGGCGCGTACTGAGCAGGTCGCCCTCCAGCGGATTGTCGAACAGCGACGCCCACTGACCGCCTTGATAAGCAAAACTTGCGCGCGGCGTCAGCGTATCGCCGCCGTCCAGATGGAACATGTACTGCACACTGATGTCGCCCGAGACGCTTGGTGCGTAGGTCTGGGGATGCCCGCCGAGATACACGCAGTAGGGATTGGCCGCGTTGCCATGGACAGGGTCGCACGACATCGAGGTCTTCCATTCACGGCTGTCGACCGAGTAGAGCCCGCCGAGTTCGGAATGCAGCAGACCGATGCCGGCGCTGGCCGAGAAGTCCCCGAACGCCGCTTCGATCTCGCCTTCCATGCCGTAGATGCTGGTCTGCCGCGGAACGTTGATCTCGCGGCCGAAGGTCGGGAACGACGGATAGGCGATGGTGACCTGGAAGCCATTATACGCGTTGTAGTAGCCGTCGAGCGTCGTGCGGATGTGGCCGTCGAACAAGTTCGCCTTCCAGCCGCCTTCATATTCGGTGACGTGCTCGGCGCCGAATGGCTGCGTGGGATCGCCGACATAGACCGGGACGTTCAGACCGCCGGGCTTGTAGCCGGTGGAGACGAAGGCATAGAGGAAGTTCTCCTCGTCGACCTGCCAGTTCAGCGAAACCTTGTAGTCCAAGCTGTTGGAGCCGGTCTTCTGGTTGGTCGTGAGGAGCGTGCCGTATTGCAGAATGCTCACGTTGCTGTTTTTTGACATGTTGGTCGACCAGCGGCCGCCCAGCTGGACGGCAAACGCGTCCGTCAGCTTGTAGATGGCCTGGCCGAACACCGCCCAGCCGGTCGTCGGGTTGGTGCCCTGGAGACCGTATGAGGTCGTTTGCGAGGCCGGCGGCGCGCCCGTGAAATACGGAGTACCGATCCAGAACTGATAGGGCGGCTTGAAGTTGTAACGGTCAGCCTGACCAAACCCCCCGAAAACCCATGTCAGGCGCTGATTGTCGGGCGAGATCAGGTTGATTTCTTCCGAATAAATAGATTCGTCCACCCGATCGAAGAAGGTGTAGTTGTTGGGCTCGACGCCGAGAGTGGTCAAGGACGGCAGACCTCCCAAATCCGTTCCGTCAAGGTCCGTCGAGTAAGAGGTGTTGCCTTGCTGGTATCCCGTGACGGACCGCAGCGTGATGCCGTCCGGCAACACGTAATCGACCTTCAGGACCGACCGTACAAGCCGATCGAGCGCCGTTTGCGGCGCGTTGGAGGTGATGTGAAAGAGGTCGTTGTGCTGGGGGTTGGGCAGGAAGACGGTGTCCGCGGGCGTGGACGAACCGTAGCCCCGCAAGACGGGCACGACGGTGCCGACGGGGAGCCGATCCGTGTATGGATCGGCGGGATAGGCGCCGTTGTCGAGATAGTCGTAGTCGGTTTTAAACGAAACCGTCAGCGCGTCCGAGGGCTTCCACAACATGCTGATGCGGCCGGCCGCCCAACGCTGATCGCCCGGATTGAAGCCCGGCTTGCAACCGTCGTATTTGGCGCCCGGGCAATTGTCCGGCGCGGCGGTCAAGAAGTTGCCCGACGGGGCCGTGGTGCGATCCTGGATAGTGTAGAAGCTGTCGCGGGTTTCGCCGAATGCCGCGATGCGGATTGCAAAGGTGTCGCTGATCGGAATGTTCAGCGCGCCCTGCAGATTTATGTCGTTGTAGTTGCCATATTGGGCGAAGCCGTAGCCGTCATAGCCGCCGCCGATCGCCGGGTTGTTCGAGTTCGCGAACACCGCGCCGCCGGTCGCGTTCTGGCCGACGAAGGTGCCTTGCGGGCCGCGCAGAATTTCGACGCTGGAAATGTCGTAATAGGGCTCTTCCGTGAGGTAGCCGGGGAAAGTCGGCACGCCATCGCGGTAGGTGATGACACCGGTCATCGTCTGACTGTTGTGCTCACCCTTGCCGATGCCGCGGATGTTGAAGTCGATGCCCTGGCCGAAATTGTTGACGGTCACGGCAGGCGAGACGAATTGCAGGTCGTCGACCTTGAGTACGCCTTTGCTTTGCAAGGCGTCTCCGCTGATCACGTCCGCGGAGATCGACGTCTTCATCAGATCTTCGTTGCGCCGCTCCGCGGTGACGGTCACCGTCTCGATGCTGCCGCTGGACGCGCTATCTGTGGAATCGGCCGCTGCCGCAGGAGCATGGACCGCACTGCAGCAAACAAGCGCAAAAATGGACGTGGACAGGCTTAGCGCGCGCCTCATGATGTTTCCTTCCCCTTACGCCCGAAGGCGATCACACGTGCTCTTTGGCACGTTGCGGCAAGCTGGCAGGAAGGCAGCGGCCCGTCAATATTCATTCACACGCGAGTTAATGTCTTTGGCGCTGTGATGCTTTTGCGTCACGGGTGGATCGGTCTCGACGCGGATTTTGGCCCATGAATTAAGGAATTCAGCAGGCGGGCCGTCGCTGGCCTGCTGGAACGCCGATCGGCTCAGGCCGGTAGCGCCGCGCGGAGACGGTCCAGTTCCGCATTGCTCGCGGCGAGCCGCGATTCGAGCTGGGCGATGTTCTCGAACAGCCGCGCGGTCGATAGTTTGAGGAAATAGAATCCGAATGTCGGGTTCTGAAAGTAGAGTTGCTCGATGCGGCTATAGGGCATGACGAGCAGGCGCGCTTCTTCGGCGCAGGAAACGGTGTGCGTGCGCGTCTGTCCCGGCGACAGCATCCCCAACTCGCCGACGACGCCGCCCTCTATGATGTCGACTCCGATGTCGGCCACACTCAACCTTCCGCTCAGCACGCAGAACATGCGATCGGCCTTGTCGCCCTGGCGAAACAGAAGCTCGCCCTTGCGGGCCGTGACGCTATCCATGAAAGGCTTCAACCATTCCATGGTCTGTGATCCGTCGTTCGCGACCTGCTTCACCTGGCCGATCAGGTTCCTCATCTGCGACAGCCGCCGCAGATTGATCGGCAGCAGGATCGCGTGCTGGATAACGATGGGCCAGACGCCCGTGAGAAGCCCGAAACAAATCTGCCCGATGTTATGTGCGACGCCGGTGATCCGAAGCGGGATCATCGTGTGCATCACCAGCATGAGAATACCCAGCCCGGCCGAGACATAGCCGAGGATCTCGATGTCGTGCGCTGTCAATGTGAAACCACCAAAACTCACTCCGTCTCTCCTTCGAAGCTGGAACGGAGCAAAAAATTGAGGATTTCCCGCGCGGTCTGTCTATCACGCGACTGTCACAATTGCCGCCATGCGGAAAGTTAGCAGCGGTTGCTAATTGGCGGCACCGGTTTCGAGGACGCGGCTGCGTCTATCCGTCAGGAAGTCCTTCAACAGCACGAAGCGATAACCGTTGCCCTGTAAGCCCGCGAGCAGGCGGGGCAACGCTTCCGCCGTGTGCCAGCCGCGTCCATTGATGTGATGGATCAGGATGTCGCCGGGGCGGACAGCTTCCAGCGTCTCGCGTACGATCCGGTCGGCGGTTTCGTGCGGATCCGGATCGCCTGACTCCCAGCGGTAATGCACTACGCGAAAGCCCAGGCCCTCGGCGACGGCGAGCGTTCGGGCGTCGTAGTTGGTGGCGGGAAATCGGAAGAACGCCGTTCGGCGACCGGCCACCTGCGCAATCTCGCTGTCTGCCTTCAGGATTTCGTCGCGCACCGCATCGTCGGACAGCGACTGCATCCGGTTGGGATGGTCCCAGCTATGGTTTTCCAGTTCCACGAAATCGAGCGCGGCGAGCGCCTTCACCGCCGCGGCATTGCCCTGCACGAAGCGGCCCGACAGGAACAGCGTGAATGGAATGCGATGTGCGACGAGATAATTCGAGATGCCGGTGTCCAGCTTCATCGGCCGCTGCTGCTCGCAAGCATCGAAGGTCAGCGCGAGCA
>Ga0265314_10000739_pt1 | contig 39287 bp, 24 predicted proteins | sample 4126metaG_FD_203106 | JGI IMG/M metagenome (GOLD analysis project Ga0265314, IMG submission 203106) | Rhizosphere microbial communities from Carex aquatilis grown in University of Washington, Seatle, WA, United States - 4-1-26 metaG | ecosystem: Host-associated > Plants > Roots > Rhizosphere >...
CGCTCGCAAATTTCGATAGAAGACTTGGTCCCCGATTGAAACCGTGATGGCCAGAACTCGCGGAAGATCAGGTCTCTCGGTATGGTGGCCGGGAAACAGAACACGCCGCCACAAAGAGTCCGCCATATTGGTTCCTATCGAAGTGCTCCAATCTGATACGCCACGTTGGCACGCTGGATTTGGTAGTCGAACTGCGCGCTAGAGCCAGCGATCTCAGCGGCGGTAACGTTAAGTTGCGCCTGGCTCAATTCGACGATGGAACCCAAACCGATGTCGTAGCGCCGTTGCGCTAGATCGAGCGCTAGCCGCGCCTGATCCAATAGCTGCGCGGTGAGAGCCAACCGTTCGAAGGCTGTAGACGCGTTCAAATAGGCAACACGCACATCCCGGCTCACGCGATTCGCGAGATCGTTGACATTCTGCTCAGCGGCCTTCACGCGCAACTCCGCTTCCGTTCGGCGTGCGCGAAAGAGGTGGCCGTTCAAGATCGGAATATTGACGTTGACCCCCGCCGCTCCGTACCGACCAGGCACCTGGACATCACCGGTCGGCACAAACCCCGCTGCTGCCGCCACGCCGATGGTAGGCAGCACTAAATCCTTCTCCGCTTGCGCGAACCGCTGTGCGGAGTTCTGTTCGAGGCGTAGGTTCGCAAGTTCCGGACGGTCGCGCAGTGCCGCAATCAGCAGTGGATCTACGGTAACAGGAAGAGCGTCAGGCATCGGCTCAGGTGCCAGCGAAAATCCGCCCTGCGCGTATTGAGCGGGGAGGCCCATTGCCGTGGCCAGTTCCGCGTAGGCAGTTTTTACATCGCTCTGCGCGTTCGCGAGCAGAAGGCGGGCGTCGGCTAGATTGACATTGGCGAAACTCACATCCAGTGTTGATTTCAAATTGCTTCGCGCGAGAGTAGACACCTGATCCGCCACCAACTGGCGGGCGGCTACCGTCTGTTCGGCAACTTTCAGAACGGCTTCCGCGCGTAACGCACCGAAGTAGGTCTGGTTGACGGCCAGCAGAATCTGCGCACGGGTAGTCTGAGTTAATTGATCCTGAGCCTGCGCGTGCAACTTTGCTGAGCCGACCAGATTGCTGGTGCGACCGAAGTCGGTAAGAAGCTGACTGAGCATCAGCCCACTACCAACCCGGTTGTAAACCGCAGGATTCGTCAGCCCGCCCGCCGCCAGACGGCTTCCGGAGTCCGCTCCCACTGCGGTTAATGCACCGGACAAGTTGGGTAGAAAATTCGCACGCAGTTCCAGCGGTATTTGCGCCGATGCGGCTGCGTTGAATTGGGCGGCGCTCAATTGCGGATTGTTGGCTATCGCCAGTCGCTCCGTCTCGGCGAGCGTTAATGGGAGCGTTCCCTGCGCCGCAGTGAAACCGGGCAGGCTCAAGATTAGAACGCAGATGCCGGGGTGCCTCATCGGGCGGCGCCTTCTGCTTGCTCGCGCCTGTAAACCAGCAGGTAAGCCGCCGGCACTAGGAACACCGTAAAGGCAACTGACAAAGTGAGGCCGCCCAGAATGGCGCGCGCCAAAGGTGCGTAACTCTCACTGCCCTCGCCTAACTTCAGAGCCATGGGAAGCAATCCGATAATGGTGGCGAGCGAGGTCATCAGTACCGGCCGAAGGCGCACGCGGCAGGCCATCGCTACTGCTTTGCGCACTGCCATTCCGCCTTCGCGAAGTTGACGGGTAAACTCCACGATCAGAATACTATTTGAAACCGCGATGCCCACCAGCATCACGACCCCCATCAGTGACATCACGTTCAAAGTAGTCCCGGTAAGCCAGAGGGTGAGAAGCACGCCGGTCAATCCAGGAGGCACGGCCAGCAAAATAATGAACGGGTCGATGAAGCTCTTGAACTGCGCCACCAGGATCAGGTACAGCAGCACCACCGCCAGCACTAATCCGAGAGCGAAGCTGCGGAAGGATGTTCGCATGCCCTGCACCATGCCGCGCAGCGTAACGGTAAGACCTTCGGGAACCTGAGTGCGCGCAATGATTCCGTCGATACGATTCGCAACACCGCCCAGTTCTTCGCCTAGCGGGCGAACGTAGATGTCTGTGACACGGCGGATCTGGTAGTGATCTACCTCGGTGGGAGCCAGCACGCGTTTCAGCGTGCTGATCGAATCCAGGCGTGCGGGCAGTAAGCTGCCCGCAGCCCGCAGGGAAATGGCTCGCAAGTCGCCTAGCGACTTCACCTGATCCTCCGGGTACTGAACGGTGAGCATGTAGTCTTGGCCGGATTTCGGGTCTACCCAAAAACTGGGAGCGATCATCTGGTTGCTGCTGAGCGCAGTGATCACGTTGCCCACAACCTCCTGCTGATCGAGACCCAGTTCACTGGCCCGCGTGCGATCCACGTCCAGTTTGAGCGCCGGATAATCGACATCCTGTGGGATATAAACGTCCGCTACACCAGGAATACGCTGGATCTCGGTGGCCAGATTTTGCGCGGTTTGATGCGATAGTTGCAGGTTGGTGCCCGCTACCTGCACGTCTATGGGCGCGGGCAGTCCCAGGTTGAGCACGGCATCCACCATGCCGCCGGATTGGAAATACGTGCTCAGCTCCGGCATCTCCTCGGCGATCCGCCGTTTCAATCTCGCCATGTATTCGTAGCTGCCCACCGTGTGATCGTCTTTCAAACGTACCTGCACGAACGCCGTGTGCTCGGCGGAGTTGCTGGTATAGATAGCGGAGAAGTCGGGCGTAGCGCCGATATTTGAAAGAATCATCCCTAGATCCTTTTGCGGGATGGTTTTGCGGATCAAGGTTTCTACTTTCGCAATCTCATTTTCCGTGACGGAGATGCGCGAACCGGACGGAGCCTTTACGTTCATGATGAACATGCCCGCATCCGTGCGCGGGAAAAATGATAGTCCCAGCAAGGGGAAAAGAGCAAAGCTAGCGGCGAAGACGGCACCGCAAACCGCGAGTGTGAGCCAAGGATACCGCAGCGCTTTCGCCGCCAAGCGATCATAGCCGCGTAAGAACGATTCGAAGCGATCATTGAACCAAATGTTAAAACGCTCCCCCAGCCGCCACCGATGGTGCTTACTCTTCAATTCCACTTCAACCGGCTCTTCGTGGGAGGGCGTGCCGTGGTGTGCTGCGCTTTTGATAAAGCGGGCGCAGAACAGCGGCACTATGGTCATCGCCACTGCATAAGATGCAAACAGGGAAAGCACCACTGCCAGCGCCAACGCGGAAAACAGAAATTGGCTGACTCCATAGAGAAACGTAACCGGGAAAAACACCACGGCAGTAGTAAGGGTGGCGGCGAGAACAGGAAGCGCTACCTCGCTTCCGCCTTTCTCCGCCGCCGTCTCAGGGTCTTCGCCTAGCTCAAGATGCCGGTATATATTTTCGAGCACCACCACCGAGTTATCAATCAGCCGCGAGAGTGCCAGCGCGAGGCCACCCAGCACCATGCTGTTGACGGTGCCGCCGCCCAAGGAGAGCGCCATGAACGTGGCCAGCACCGAGAGTGGGATCGAAAAGAACACCGCCACGGTAGCGCGCAGACTCCCAAGAAATATCAGAATCATGAGCGAGGTCAGAAACAAGCCAATGGCACCTTCATCGAGCAGCGTGCGAATCGCGGTCTTGACAAAGCGGGATTGATCGAACAGAATGTCGGTGACCAGGTTCTTGGGCACGTCAACCAAGTGTTGGATCACGCTGCGAACGCCATCCACCACGGCAATCGTGTTGGTGTCGCCGCCTTGCTTCAGCACCGGAGTGTAGACGGCGCGCTTGCCGTCTACGCGAACCACGTTAGTCTGAATCTGGCGTGAGTCTTTGGCGTAGCCTATGTCACTGACGCGCACCACAGATCCATCGATCACTTTCAACGGAAGGTCATCGATTGACTGCATATCGGGGAGTTGGCTGTTGGTGTAGATGCTGTAGTCCAGTGATCCGATGGGAACGTCGCCAGCGGGCAAAATCAGGTTCGAACGATTGACTGTCCGGACCACATCCATCAGGCTGAGCTGATGCGCTTCCAGCTTGTAGGGGTCGGCGTACACCATGATCTGGCGATAGCCGCCGCCGAAGGGCGTCGGAACACTCGCGCCAGGCACGCTTGCCATCTGGTTGCGCACCGAGAATTGCGCTAGGTCACGCAGTTGTGTTTCGCTGAATCCCTCGCCGCCCACGGTAACCAGACACACGGGAAGACTTGAGGCGTCGAACTTCAGAACTACAGGTGGCAGTGTGCCTGGAGGTAGCCGTCGCAATTGCGCCATCGCTAGATTCGAAATGGTAGCTACGGCAGAATCGGCGTTCGAACCTGGCTGGAAATAGACTCGGATGATGCTGGTGCCCGGAAGGGAGCGCGATTCAATGTGTTCAATGCCGCTGGCCAGGGTGAATTGCCGCTCAAAGCGGCTGGTAATATCAGTTTCGATCTGCTCTGGTGGCATTCCGTTGTAGAAGGTCGCGACCACCACCACCGGAATGTTGATGTTCGGAAACATATCTACCGGCATACGAAGCAGGGCAGTGCCCCCGACCACGGCGATGATCAGCGCCACTACGACGATGAAGTATGGCGTTCGAATCGCGAAACGGGACATAGATGGTTAGGGGTTGGTGGCAGCGCTAATGTCATTCAGCTTGGGCCTCACATGCTGACCCGGCCGAAGATTCACGCGGTTGCTGGTTACGACCAATTCGCCCGGTTCAAGGCCGGAACGAACTTCGAAAGTATCCGCGGTTTGGAGTCCCAATGAAATATTGCGAGCTTCCAATACACCGCCGGACGAAATCGTCAGAACCTTGCCGGTAGTTTCATTTGCCGAGCTGATGTCGACAGCAGAGACTGGGACGGTCAAGGCGTGATTGCGGCTTTCCGTGGTGAAATCGACCTCCGCGTACATTCCCGGAATGAGCGTAAAGCTCGGATTCGCCACATCCACTTCGGTATCCATGGTTCGCGTGGAAAGCTGTACCCGATCTGAAAACCGCGCCACCTTGCCGGGGAAACTACGATTCAACGTCGGCACCCTTACGGTAAGTCCCTGGCCCACGTGTACCAAGGGTACGTCGGACTCAGGCACCGGCAGAATCAGCCGCAGCAAATTATTCTCGGAAAGGCGCACCACCGGCATCGCCTGCGTCTGCGAGGCAGTACCTGCCTGGATCATAGATCCAGTGTTGGCGTAACGTTTCGTGATCACACCCGCGAAGGGTGCGGTCACCTGCGTGTAGGCCAACATCGTTTTCACTCGCGCCAACTCAGCTCGGGTAACGCTGACTTTCTGCAAGGCGGCTGCTAGTTTTGAATTAGCGCCAGCCAACTGAGCTTCTGCCACCAGATCGCGGCTGTGTGCATCGTCGATTTCCTGCTGCGCCACCAGACCCGGACGTTCCTTCACCACGCCAGCGAGACGCTGATACGAAAGATGAGCGATGTCATGAGAGGATTCAGCGCGGTGGATTTCGTCGCGCACTCCCGTAACTTCGGCCTCTGCTTGTTCGATGGTCGCCTGCGCTCTAGCGATGTCATCCTGCATCTCAGGGATCTCGATGGTTGCCAACGTCTGACCCAAGCGGACGTGATCTCCAACATCGACCCGCATTTCTCTTAGGTAACCGGAAACCTTGGCCATCACCTCCACTTCCTGGAATGGGATGAACTCAGCTGTAAGTACGACGTTGCGCGAAAGATCCTGAAAGTCGGCTTTCGCAGCTGCTACGGTCTGCGCCTTTTCTGGAACGACATCCCTTGCTTCAGTCTTACGCTCAGGACTTACGCAGGCATTCAGGAATACAGCCAGAAGACTGACGACAGCGGCGGCAATGTTCACGGACATCCGGTGCACACATCCCAAGATAGGGAAGTCTTAGGAAATGGCCCATACCAACTTTCGGGTAGTTTCCCGAGATCTTCGAGGTAGCCGCTGAATGAACTCAGATCGCCGATCATACGGAGACATTGCGCCGTGGACATCGCGTTAACAATCACGCCGGCCAGAAGCAAGGCGGTTTCGGTCCAAACCGAAATCCCGTGGGGTGAGCCGGTGTGCTGGCCGCCTCGGCAGCCAGCATACGGATCGCCGACATCCTAGTGATACGCGCCAACCGCTAACGGTTGCCTTGGTGAAGCCGGGCCGAGGCGCCTGCTTGCTATGTTGCATACGCGTTTCGTAATCGGGGAGGAGACGCGGTCGAGCATGAGCGTCTTCAATTTCTGCCACTACGCGATCTTTTCGAGACTAATCGAATCGCTTCATCTAGGCTCCTGTTCTTGGGCCTTATCGGTGGCGTCATGAGGACACTACCTCAGCTTTAGCAAAAAGGTATGATTGGATACGCTTGGCGGGCCCACGACGGCCCGGCCGCTGGATTAAATCCTCGGAGGGATCGTGCATTCAAAGCACTTCGTATTACTTACGCTCGTATTGTTCGTGTCCGCGAATCTGAGCAGTGCTCAGACTCCATCAACCCGATTTACGACAAACTACGGAAAGCTGCCACTCAGCTTTGAACCTAACCTCGGCCAGACCGATGCGAAGGTTCAATTCGTCTCTCGGGGAGCGGGCTATACCATCTTTCTGAGTCCAACTTCCGCTACATTCGCGCTGCAGCATGATGATGCCGCGAGCCAAGCAGCTCTACCAGGGCAGCGGCCCTCCCTAACAGAGCCGGGCGTCCGCGCCGTCGTGCGAATGGATCTGCTGGGAGCCAACCGCGAAAGCACTCTGCAGCCTCAGGATAAATTACCCGGCGTCGCCAACTACTTGATGGGGAGCACCAGCACCAAATGGCCGACCAACCTCCCTACCTATGCGAAGACTCGGTCCCGAAATGTCTATCCAGGTATTGACTTGGTCTATTACGGTACCCAAGGCCAGCTCGAGTACGACTTCGTTCTCGCTCCCCAAGCTGACCCGTCTAATATCCGCCTCAAGTTTGCAGGCGCCACGCCGCTGGTTGACGCGTCAGGCGATCTGGTGCTATCGCTCGCCACAAACGATCGCCCGAATGACATCCGCTTCCACAAGCCCGTCCTCTATCAATTAATCGAAGGACTCCAAAAACCCGTGAACGGGAAGTTTATCGTTGCCGCAAACCGCGAAGTCAGTTTTCGGGTGAGCCGCTACGACCGTACTCGTGAGCTGGTGATTGACCCCACGCTAGTGTACTCGAGCTTCCTCGGCGGTTCTTCGCAGCAATCGGTAATCAACGGCATGGCAATGAACAGCGCCGGGCAGATCTACGTTACGGGAACCACGAACGCAGTCGACTACCCGACTACAGCCGGCGTCATCCAGCCTGTCTGCCCTGCGCCCATGACGGGCGGGACAAAGTGCGGAGCGTCATCTTCTTCGGCAGCTTTCGTCGCCAAAATCGCCGCGGACGGCCAGTCGCTCATTTATTCCACGTATCTGGGCGGGGGCGGCGCGGGTCCTGGTGTCGGCGGAGCCAGCGTTAGCCAAGGCGGCAGCGGGTCCGAGCTCGGGAGCGGAATCGCTGTCGATGCAAACGACAACGCGTGGGTGGTGGGTCTGACCAATTCCAATAATTTCCCGGTTACGGCCGATGCCTACAGCCTCTATTGCGAGCCGGAAACGCTCGACTTCAACTTCACCACTCTGGTGTATGAGGGTGAATTCTCCGGTTGCGCCAGAGTCGGTGGCAACGAATATAACTACAGCGGCACGTATTCGCTTTTTCTGGTGAAACTCAATCCCCTAGGAACCCACATTCTCTATGGCACGTTCCTGGGCGGCACACAGGGTGAGACACAAGCCAGCGTCGCGCTCGATCCTGCCGGCAACATCTATGTTTCAGGCGCCGCTTACACCGCCGCGAATGGAGCGCCCGCACAGACCGGAAATATTATCTTTCCCACGACAGCCTCCGCCTATCAAAAGATTCCGCAAGCAAATGCGTGGTCGCCTTTCATTGCCGTACTGGCTCCGAACGGACATTCACTGATGTACTCCTCGTATCTATCCGCGACCGCGGGCCAAACCTACGCGGGAGCTCTAGCCGTTGGCGGCGGAAAAGCATTCATAGGCGGCTACACTCAGTCGCCTAGCTTCCCCACCACGGCAGGCGCGCTCTCCAGCACCTGCCCCGGCAACAGTCCAACCCAGTGCCCCAATAATGGCTACGTTGCCGCGTTCGACATTACGAAGTCAGGCGCCGCATCCTTGGTTTTTTCCACCTATTTGAACGGTACGCATGTCTCTTCGGCTGGAATAGGTCTCTCCACCTCCGCCGTTGCCGTGCTCGCCGCCGACGCCGCAGGTAGTGTGTACGCTGGCGGAACGAACCAATACCGCGACTTCCCGACGACGCCCGGAGTATTGCAGCCAACTTGCAACGCCACTCACAATGATGCTTGCGGCACTGGCTTCGTCACTAAGCTGAGCCCCGCTGGAGCCTTGGTGTGGTCGACTTTCTACGGTTCTCCCTCAGCCAGCGGCCAATATGGCGTATCGGCGATCGCCCTCGATTCCGGCAATAACGTCTACATCGCCAACAACGCGGATGGAGCCGGTGACATGCCGCTGACGACTGGTTTTCAAAATTACACCAGCGGAGTTGCCTACGTGGCTGAATTGAGCAGCGACGCCTCGAAGGTGCTTTTCGGTTCCTTCTTCGGTAGCGGAGCAAATGTCTTTCCAACCGGGTTGCGTGTCGATTCGCAGGGGAATATTTATCTCACGGGCTACTCGGCGGGCGCAATACCGCTGGTCAATGCTCATCAGAGTACGAATGCGGGCGGCTTCAACGAAGGCTTCTTCGCCAAGATCGCCACCGGGCTGCCGCCGCCCCCGAGTTGCAATTACCAGCTGAATTTGAGCGGCGAAGGCTTTCCGGCACAGGGCGGGAACGGGACCATCCTCATCACCGCCGGCGCGAATTGTCCCTGGTCTGTCGGTAGTCTTCCCGCGGGGATTACTCTTACGAGTCCCGCTTCGGGGACCGGCAACGGCACCGTAACCTTCGCGGTCGCGGCCAACAGCGGAGGCGATCTTGCCAATACTTTAGTGATCGCGGGACAAGCCTTTACCATTGAGCAGGAAGCAGCCTCGCTCTCCGGTCTAAATTTCATTGGCTCGATGCCGCATCTTGCCGCCGAGGAGAACTGGACCACCGCGTTTACGCTGGTCAACAAGGGAGCGGCCACGGCGACGGCGCGCCTGAGTGTGTTCGGCGATGCCACCGATCCCACCGGGAATGGCCCACTCACGCTGCCCCTGGCGTTTCCCCAGGCCACGGCTCCTGTGAGCGCGCTGTTGGCTGCGTCCTTCGACAACTCCATGCCCGCCAAGTCTTCCTTGATCGTCGACACTGCGGGTTCGCAGACTCCGCCAGTTTTGGTGGGTTCAGCGCAGCTCTCCGCGACGGGCGCGGTGGACGGGTTTGCGATTTTCCATTTGATACCCGGCGCGCAGGAAGCCGTGGTCCCGATGGAAACCCGCAATGCGGGCTCCTACCTGCTGGCCTTCGACAATACCGGCGGCGTAGTGTTGGGCGTGGCGGTGGAAAATGTCTCGCCACAGTCCGGCAACATTGGAGTGGTGATTCGCGACGACACCGGCACGATCATCAGCGCTCCCAGCACCACGATTTCGCTTGCCGGCAGCGCCCACACTTCTTTCGTGCTATCGCAGCAGTACCCGGTGACGGCAGCCATTCGCGGCACCATCGAATTCGACACACCGTCCGGCGGCCGCATCAGCGTGCTCGGTATTCGCACCACGCCGGAAGGCACCAGCAATACCCTCACGACGATTCCAGCACTAGCCAGCGTCGGCACCGGCGGCGGATCGATCGCGCATCTCGCCACCGGGAACGGCTGGCAGACTACCTTTGTGCTCGTCAACACGGGCGCCGCCTCGGCCCAGGCGCACCTGAAATTCTTCGCCGACAACGGCACTCCGCTATCCCTGCCGCTCGCGTTTCCGCAAGCCGGAGGCGGCGCGTCCACCACTGCGGCTACGCTCGACCGCACTCTGCCCGCAGGAGCCTCGCTGATTGTCCAGAGTACCGCTCCGCTGTCCGATCCCGCGCCGACGATTGGCTCGGCGCAACTCACCACTGACGGCAACGTCGGCGGTTTTGTGATCTTCCGCTTCAACCCCAACGGCCAGGAAGCCGTAGTCCCGCTCGAAAGCCGGAATGCCACCGGTTACATATTGGCCTTCGATAACACCGCGAGTACCGCGACCGGCGTTGCGATCAACGCAGTCTCCGCGCAAGCTGTGAATATTCCGGTGATCGTTCGCGACGACACCGGGGCCCAAATCACCACCGACACGCTTAGCCTGGCCGCCAACGGTCATTTGGCGTTCACGCTCGCGGTGGACAAGTATCCCGCTGCGGCCAACATTCGCGGGACTGTCGAGTTCGATGCGCCGGCAGGTGCGCAGATTGGTGCGCTAGGGATTCGCATTCCGGTCGCGCATACCTTTACTACGTTGCCTGCGTTTGTGAAATAAGACGCTAGGTTCAGGCTTTGTATAGCCCCGTAGGCAGCGTTATCGCGAAGGCTTGCCGCTGCTGCACGATGTGGTATACAAGAGGCCATGCAGTCTTTTTGCTCGCGAACGCAGTTGCGGCATTTGCCGATGATCGTCGGTCTGCTAGTTGTCGTCTTCAGCACCGCGTTCGGCCAGGCGCCAGCTCCGGCGCCGTTACAGACTCCGAATCCGCATTACACTTCCATCCCCCTCGAAATCGCTGTTAACCGTCCTGCGGCGGCCGTCTGGAAGCGCGTCGGCAAATACTGCGATATCGAAGAATGGCTGCAGGTCGATTGCGTGATCACTTCGGGTAAAGATGGCGAAGTCGGTGCCGTGCGGTCGCTCCGCAACGGCGCTGTCATAGAGATTCTCGTCGCGAAAACGAGTATGTCCTACACCTACACGCAGCCGGTGCGGGAAGGCCTCCGGTACAACCTGTATCACGGCACCGTGGAAGCAGTTCCGGTGAGCGCGACCACGTCGAAGATCCTTTACACATTGGTTTTTGACAACTCGATGTTGGCCGATGACAGCGCTCGGGAGAAGGATATTCAGCAACGGACAGCTCAGTTTACACGCGCGCTGAACAACATGAAGACGCTTGCCGAAGGCGGCACGATTCCTCCGCCCGCGGCCCGCGGTCCTGGGCGATAGCCCCCGGGACGCAAGTCCGGCGACGCCGGCTCCAGCAGCGGGGCGTGAGTGTAGGAAAATCAAGTGCATGTTTCGAATCGCGATTCGGGTGGATTACATTCTCTGCGTCGGGCTTCTCTGCGCCGCGCTCCAAGCGCAGGCTCCGGCGAACCGGCCTCCAGACAAGCCGGCTTCACCGGCCAGCTTACCGGGTGACACTCTGCCGCCCTTCGGGATGTTGGATGCAAGCGGGAATCTCACCCCGCAACCCGCACGGCCATCAGGCAAGAATGGTCCGCCCGCTTTGCGGCCCCCTGTGAAAACTCGCGGGCCTGCTCTGGATCTTGCGACTGAGGCTGCTCGGGCTGCGGTGGACACGTGCGCTGCGGGTGGTTTCTATATCGGCGCCAGTGTCATCGACACTTCCGGTCAGCCACGCGCGATGATCGAGGCGGAAGGATCTGACGGCGGGCACGTGTATGTCGGTGTGCGAAAGGCACTCGTGGCGCTCGCCTTCAAGATGCCGAGTTCGGAGGCGGCACAAGCGGTTCGCAGGGAAAAGACACTTCTCTCTCGCGTGACGCCTAATATGTTTGTCATGGAAGGCGCCGTGCCGCTCATGGTAGGTGACGAGATCATCGGCGCGATCGGGGCGAGTGGCGCGGCAGGCGGAAATCAAGACGAAATTTGCGCCATCGCAGGACTGAATAAGATCAAGAGTCGACTCAGGTAGCCTTGGGGCTCGGTTGGCCAAGGGCTCCGAGCACATGCCCGAGCGCCTTACGGCGAAGACAATCGATAGAACCTACCGCCGGGACTCATACGTCATGGTGAAAATACCACTCGACTCCTCGGACTCAAGAGACAACTTGCCCTGCGCCTTCCGCCAGATCCAACTGGTGCGGGTCCCTTCCTCGTCGCCGTAGTATTCCGATTGAAGTTCGGGCCTTCCGTACCGTGCTGACAGCGCAGACAGAACCTTCTCGAATGCATCGCGCTTGTCCTCGGCGGTCATAATTGCCCTGCTGAATCCATTTTTTGAAAAGAGCAGATTGACCGTGAACGGGACATTGTTGAAATTGTATTTCTCAACGACAAGCGTATCCGTCTGAGCCGCTTGGTGAGCGCCAAGAGACTGCAGAGTTTTCAATGCAACGGACTTCGTCGTGCCCCATCGCAGTTCTGACCAGCCGGAAATATCCGTCGATTGGCAGAAGGCGTTGGCCGCGAAAAGGACAGCGAGTGTTAGGAAGCGGGGTACCGTTTCGCCCTCTATGATTTGGATTGAAGTTTGCTCGCGCCCGCGGTTGTCACACCAATCTACAAGGCTTTCACCGTGTGCAATCGCGAGCGCTTGTCTACCAGCACCTGCCCGCCCTTGATCGTCATTACGTCAGTCAGGAAGTTCCAATACCCGTCCAGCGGGTTACCTGTCAACACGACGATGTCAGCCAGTTTGCCGGGCTCAAGCGTGCCCAGATCCTTGCTCTTGCCAATCACCGCGGCCGAGTTAGGACCCATGATCTTAATGAGGTCGATCGGCGAGAACACGAGGTTCAGTACCTTCAGCTCGTGCGCGAGGGCCTCACTTGCCTTATAGGTCGTATCCGTGCAATACCCGAACACTACGCCGTTATCGAACAATGTTCGACCGTTCACCGGCTTATAGCCCGCCTCCCGTCCGCGCCCCTCTCCATCGATGATGCCGCCCGGCCACGGCTTGCCGTCGCGGAACGTTGGCTGATTGTCGTGATTGAACACGTTGAACACAGGCGCCCCAAAGCCCGTGCAGGATGACACTACGGCGCCCGCATTCTTTACTACTTGGGCATCCTGGTCAGTCACCCAGCCAAAATGTGGCGTGTGGATTAGTTCCGTCACGCCGTCACGCACCGCGTCCAACATTGCGTCTGGGCTTACCGCATGAACCTGCACGGGCACGCCATATTTTTTGCCTTCGTCGACGGAAGCCTTGAGGAATGCGGTTTCCTTCTCGGTGGGCTTGGCGGGGAAGGTTGCCTGCGGAAAGTGAATCTCGCCCAGCGACTCCGCTCCTGCCTTGATTTCGTCGTCGATAGCAGCGCGCAGTTCGTCAGTTGTCTGGTATTTGTTGAAATTCAGTGGGCCAGGCGCGACGATACGGGGGCCCTTGAGATCCCCATGCTCGATCTTTTGTTTCAATTGAACAATGGCCGGGAATGAATCGCCTCCGGACTGCACCGTGGTGACGCCTGACTCCAAAAGCTCCATCATTTCCTTCGGTGCCCGATCAGGGTAAAAGTTCTCAGCGCGGCCTATAAGATGCCGGTGATCGTCAATGAAGCCCGGCATCACCGTGAAGCCACTCGCATCGATTGTCTGTGTTCCTGGAGGCGCGCTGGGTGCTTCTCCCGAGACCACCACGGCAATGCGGCCATCGCGCACCAGGATGCCTCCCTGCTCGATCACCTGGCCGTTGCCGACAATGATTCTGGCATTCGTAATCACCAGATTTTGCGCCTGTGATCTCTGCGCTGTCCCGAAAATTGATAATACGCCGGCCGCCAACAGGGACGCCACTCTTCTAAATTTTCTAGCCCCTTGAATGCTGTTCGGACGCACGCTCGATGAAGAAGATCTCATATTGTCTCCCGCTCTTTTAGTCACTGGCGCCGCTTCGCCGCACGCGATGGGGCCATCTTCGAACTTGACCCCGGATCACAAGGCGGAGGCGCTCAACGTAAATCAAGGCGTCCTGAAGAGGGCCCTTCCTACAAGGAGATTATATGGCAATTAGCTCGCTGCGTTGTAACCCCTGTCTGCTCACGGGAAGTTATGTTTCCGCAACCGCCGTGCCTCAAAATATTCAAGGGTTTAAAATTCGCGAGGAACAAGCGGCAGTTCAAGCGGGCTTTCAGGAAAAAGGTCAAAGCCTGGCTCCTAAGGTAGTCCGACCGGCGGCTTTCGATATCTCGACGATTCCCTCGTTCAGCCTTGCGGCGTAAACGGGCCGAATCGCATTGTCAATGAAGCGTCGTCGTCCTCATCCTCAGGGTCTTCTTTTTCGTCTGGTTCATATTCGTCTTCGTCCCCTTGGTCATTGCCTACGAGATAAATCATTATCTACCTCCACCCTAGCTCGTGTGAGGTTCGCGCTCGACACGAGCTGAATTGAAAGGGGACCTTCTCTCGCATCGGAGGATCAACGAGAAACCAGTCCCCTCGATGTCATCCAAAAACTCCTCCGCGTCCAGAGGGGTAAATGGCGGCGGTACTTCTCGCGGTGACATCTGTCGGATTCCCGAGCACGAGACAGGCCACCTGCTACAATCTGTATCGACGCTGATAATCAACCAGTTATTGCGGGACGTTCCTCTATAAATAGATCTATATTGTCTCAATTGACCAAATATGGTCGAGTTTCGCGATCGGTTTGAACCCCGTTGAGATCTGCCAGGCAGCAAGCTCCTATCCAGCGTGCCGCATGTCTGCCTTGTGCTCAAATTCCCGTCGCACGCTGTCCAGTTCTTCGTGGCGCTTCACGACGAGTAGTTCCAAGCGCTTGTACTCGGCTGCATCACGCGTATGGATTCGAGCTTCAAAGACTATGATCGCGTCAAGTAGCGACTCGGCAGCTTTGCGATATTCCTCGAGTAGCCTTGAATTCACGGCCATTCGAGAATATTAACAGTTTTGATCGATGACCGGATTCATGCATCCGCTCCGTTTCTCGGGCGGGTATCGCTGGCTCCGGTGTCTGCACCTCGCCAGCTTCCTCCCGCCCGGCCTGGACCGGACAACTCACAAATCAAGTACACCAGACAACTCTCGTGTTAACGACACGCGTTTGAGCATCCCCTATCCTTCTTGAGTCTTATCTGATACCATCTGCTGCCAAGGCTAAGGGGTGACTCCTCTTTTAAGCCCAGGGAGCCGCCAATTCTCCGTGAATTGGCGCTCCCGCCCCTACCGAAGTCCTTGCCCGATCGCCGATATCGTTTTGCCACTCACAATGCATCGGTCCAGAACATTGGGCTGCACGCCTGTACGCTTCGAAAAGATGCGTTGGGCATTACCGCCCTGATGCTTTGAAGAACTCGAATGCATCACCTACCCCTTGACAGGCCTGCGCAGAGGATATAAAATCCTTCCCAATCTCGGGTGATGTTTACCTCTGAGCGATTCGAACGGGCGCTTTATATAGGAGGTTTCAAATGCTGAAAAGATGCTTTGCAGTGGGCTGCATGCTGCTATGCGCGGTCGCCTCAGTCATGGCGCAGACGGCATCAACGGGAGCCTTGGAAGGCACCGTGAGCGATGCCAGTGGAGCCGTGATTCCCAGCGCTATCGTCACGTTGACTCACGCCGACACCGGCCAGGTGCGTACCAGTACAACCGGTGCCGATGGTGTTTACCGTTTCTCGCTGTTGAACCCCGGTACCTACAACCTTAAATTCGCGGCCACTGGATTTAAGAACAGTGAGGCGAACAACGTCAAGATCAATGTAACGGAGACGCCGGTTTACAACGAGAAACTGGAGGTAGGCGGCGCAACCGAGCAAGTTACGGTGGAAGCGAACGTCGAAAGCCTGCAGACTGCCAGTTCCGCTCTGGGCACGGTCGTGGGCGGCTCTACCGCGACCGCCATTCCATTAACCACGCGCAACTACACCAACCTGCTGGGACTTTCCTCCGGAGCAAACGCGAGTGTCAACAACGCGAGTGCGCTCGGCCGCGGCGGTATGGAAATTGCAGTTAACGGCGCACGCACCGACCAAAATGACTTCCAGATGGACGGCGTTTCGGTGGTGAACTTCGGCAGTAGCGGGCTCGCCACCGAGGCAAGCGCCTACCCCACTATTGGCATTCCTAATCCCGACACCATTGCCGAATTTAAAATTCAAACATCCAATTTCGATGCGGGCTACGGGCGCAATCCGGGCGCGAGTGTGAACGTCGTGACAAAGTCGGGAACCAATTCGCTGCACGGGACGGGCTTCGAGTTCTTCCGCAATCAGGATCTCAACGCGGTCGACTTTTTCCGCAACCGTTTTTGCGGATTATCGCCGGCGGTATGCAAGGCCAACGGCGGAGTCCAGCAGGCCTTGAACCAAAATCAATTCGGCGGTGTCCTCGGGGGACCGATTAAGAAAGACAAGCTGTTCTACTTCGCGTCTTATCAGCAAACCTGGCAGAAGAACGGGATTGCGTCACAAGGCTATTCCTCCGGCATCACGCTTCCTCCTATTCCGGTGATGGATCGTTCCAACACGGCGGCTTTCCGCCAGGCCATGGGAGCTGTCTTCAGCAAATTCCCCACCAACCCAGGCGGCGCAGGGTCCGGCCAGGGCATGCAGGTGGCGGCCGATGGATCGAATATCAACCCGATCGCGATCGCGCTTCTGCAGGCAAAGAACGCCGATGGAACCTACTTCATTCCCAGCTCGGGAACAGCCGGCTTCCAGAGCGGCGTGGTGTATAGCATTCCTGCCTATGACAAGGAATACCAAGGGATGCTGAACCTGGATTACATCCTGAATGCGAAGAACACGCTGAGTTTCAGGTTCTTCCGGTCCTGGGAGCCGCAGAGCATCAGTTTCTCCGGTGCGGCCTATCTTCCGGGCACGCCAGCCACGGATCCTTTTGGCTATCACAACATGGTGACCAGGCTGACAACCATCCTAACTAACAGCCTGGTGAATGAAGTCCACGTATCGTATCAGCGCACTACCACCGATCTGTTTCAGCAGCCGCCTACGAGCACCTACGAACATGCCATCAATCCCGCCGTTCCGGCCGGACAAAACTTCCTGGGAGGCGGATTGCCGTTCAGTCCGGTCATTAGTATTCCCGGATTTTTCCAGGCGGGAGGCGCTTCGTCCGGTGACGAGACGGTACATAATTTCCAAGCGCAAGCGGGCGATCAGGTTTCCTGGACCCACGGAAAACATAGCGTGCGCATGGGCGGTGAGTTCGAGCAGGTGAATTGGTTCTGGGACTACTTCGGCCTGTCGCACGGTATCACCGCGTTCCAGACCTTCAGCGATTTTTTGATCGGTCTGCCCGGAGGCTGCGGAGCGCAGGCGCTGGGAACGTGCAATGGGTCTAACTTCAGCAACATTCTGAACACCAACAATTTTTCGGTCCGCAGTGGGTCGGGAGGAATTGTTCACGGATACAAAGCCCGCAACGGGAGTGCGTTTGTGCAGGATGACATCAAGGTGAGTGATCGTCTGACCGTCAACCTTGGCCTGCGCTGGGAATACGACGGCCTGATGGCGGACAAGTACGGTAACGCCACTAACCTGTGGCTCTCGCAGTTGGCATCCGTCAACGGTCACGGCTCGGCCTTCCCCAACTCTCCGGCCACCGCGACTCCGGTTGGGTGGGTGGTGGTAAATAATTACAACACTTCGAGTCCCGCTCAGGGCGGTTATGGCCCGTTGCCGGCTGGCGTGTTGCAATTGGGCAGCCCGGTCCCCAGTCAGAACGGGGTGCCCCTGACAGACTTTGCTCCCCGCTTGGGTTTTGCCTGGCAACCGGTAGGTGGCAGCAAACTGGTGCTGCGCGGCGGCGCCGGCTTCTTCTATGATCGCGTTCCCGGCAATACTATCGGCCACGCGGTGGAACAGAGCCCGCCCTACGCAGAAACGCTCGACCAGAGCCCGGGAACCAACCAGTTCTCTTCGTTGGCTCAGCCGTTCCAAAGCATCCCACTGGGAACGTTCCCGACCCGCTGGCTGAACTTCGCCAACAACACGGGATCCGACCTGGCGCAATCCTTCATGGTGGATAAACTGATCACGCCATTAATCTACTCCTACAATTTAAACGTCCAGTATCAGTTGGCAAAGTCCTGGGTGCTCGAAGTAGGCTATGTCGGGTCGCGCGGAATTCATCAGCCGAACTCTCTGCACATTTTGAACGGAGCTCTGATTGCGAGTCCCACCACCCCGATCAACGGTATCACCGTCAGCAGCGCGGCGAACGCGCGGCTGCGTGTGCCTTACCTCGGTTTCTCACCGACGGGTTTGCAAGCCGCGGACAACCAGGGCGACATTAAATACAACAGCCTTCAGGCCACCATACGGAAGCAACTTTCCTATGGGCTCAGTTTCCAGGCCGCCTATACCTTCAGCCGTGCCTTCACGACGCAGGGCTACAGCACCGGCGCACCTCCCGGACCGGGGCAGACGAATATCGGAAATCCGACAGGCCCCATGTATGGGCCGAATCCGCAGTATCGGCCGCAGCGCCTGGTTTTGAACTACAGCTATGAGATTCCGGGCGCCGGCAAGGGTGTGCTGGGTGTTCTGAGCAAGGGCTGGACGCTTTCCGGCGTCACCACGATTCAAGGCGGCCAGCCGCTATCGGTGCTCGATACTCGCGGCGGCAGCGTCTATGGCTTGTCGGGAGCCCCTGCCTTGATGTCGTCCACGGCGCAAATGGCTGCGGGGAAAACCTACGCAGACATTGCTTCGACGGGCAACGTGAACACCCGTTTGGGCGGCAGCAGCCTGGGCTGCGGATACTTCGCATGCGCCAACCCCGCCACCTTTGCGACCGGCGCCTCCAATTTCACTGCGTTTACCACCACTCCAATCGTGGGAACCGCCGGCGGCGGCGCGGGCGGGACCGACTTCGGCAATTCCGGCGTCGGCATTTTCCTGGGGCCCGGCCAGTTCGACTTCGATACCACGCTCGCCAAAATGACGCGCGTGGGCGGGATACACGAGAACGCCACGTTGCAGTTCCGCGCAGAGTTCTTCAACCTGTTCAATCACCCGCAATTCGCCGTTCCCGCGAACAACCTGGCGCTGGGAAGCTTCGGCCAGATTACTGCGACTTCGGTTAACCCGCGCCTCATCCAGTTGGCGTTGAAATACATTTTCTAGACTGAGAAAAAATTGCGTGATTCGCTTGGCCCCACGGTTTCGGCCGTGGGGCTTTTCTTACCGAGCCTTCACTTCACCAGCGCCGGCAACGTTGTATAGGTATTGGTGGGCGGAGTGCGAATCCCGATAACGCCAATCTGGGCACCGCTTGGTGCATCGAACTCAACGGTCCCGCGGATGTTCGCCGTTTCGGGAAACAAGACCCCACCGAGCGTTGCCGATTGCTGCGCCAAGTCTCCCGCAAACTCCCCGTTGGCGGGAATCGTCAGCGTATGCTGGGCGAGCATGTTCCCATTGTCGTCGCGGACCACCACCGGAATAACCACCGTTTGCGGAGCGGCCGTATTGATCGGGTTCGCAAACACCGTGGCGGCCACATTGTTGACCGAGATTCCCGTGGCCGTGCTGCTGGTGTTGTCGAACGGGAGCAGATAGGCCGCGGCGTTGCGGCTCTCGATCGGCACCACCGCTTCTTGGCCGGTGGGATTGAAGCGGAAGATGACAAATCCGCTCACATTGCCGCTAGTCGTGAGTTGCGCCGAGCCCGTGAGCAGCGATGGCGCGCCCGCACTCTGCACCACTAGCGTTGCTCCAGCTGCAATCGTCTGCGTAACTGAGGTAGCCTGCGTAGCCGTCCCGCTGCCGGATTGTGGAAAGGACAGCGGCAGTGACAGAGCGGATCCATTGGGATCGAAAAATTTTAGCGTCGCAGGCGCGGCGTTGCTCCCTGCGTTCACCAGCACGAAAGTAGTCTGCCAGCCGTCACCACCCGACGCGAGAAAGGCAAACGAACCCCCGCCAGTTCCTACGTTGGCCAGCGCAGGAATCGTGGTCAGCGTGTTCGTGGTCGAGGTAAGCGGCGTAGTGCGGATGCCCAGCATGCTGATCTGGCCGCCAGCCGGTGTATCGAACTCAAGGGTGCCACGTTTGTTGGCCGTCACCGGGAATTGCGTCGGCACCACAAATGCCGTGTGGCCATTGGCGCCCAGTGCAATAGTGGTGCCAGGGGTTCCGATCACGGTTCCTGTTTCGTCGCGGATTACGATGCCGATGTTGGCTGCCTGCGCCGACACATTCGCCACCGCCACCGCCAGCACCACGCCCCCCATATTGTCGAACGGCAATAGATAAGAACTGGCGTTGCGTGTTTCCATCGGAACCACAGCCTCTTGCGCACCCGGAATCAAATGGAAAATCGCGAATCCATCCACCGGACCGGTGGCGGCGAGTTGCGCCGACCCCACTTGCACCGGAGGCGTCCGCGGACCGGCCGTCGTAACAATCAACGAGGCATTCGCCGCCAGAGTCCGGTCGAAGGAAGTGGCTAGCAGTGTCCCTGCTCCGCTAGCCTGTTGGGGGAACGTCAGAGGCAGAGTAAGAGGACCCGTGGGGTCGCCAAACAAACTTAAGCGTGTCGTCGCCGCTGCCGTGCCCTTGTTTACCAGCGTGAATGTGGTGAGCCAGTTCTCTTCCGCCGCAAGGTGAGGCATCGAACCGATCAGGTTTAAACCTGTGATGGACGCGGCTTCTTGCTCAATGGTGAAGGTTTGTCCGTTGATCGTGAAGGAACCTGAGCGATCGGCTCCGCTGTTGACCGCGACCGTAAACGTCACCGCACCATTGCCGGTACCCGCCCCCGCGCCCGTGAGCGTCGCAAACGGCGGCAAAGTCCCGACCGTCCACGGACAGCCCGCTGCGACAGTGATCGTGATGTTTCCAGCTCCGCCTGCTGCGGTAAATGCTTGGCCACCCGAACTAAAAGAGTAGTTACAGGGCAAGGAGCCCGTAATCGTCAACGACGAAGCCACTGAAGTGAGCGTCGAATAGATGTTATCGCCAGCATAGACCGCAGTGACTGAATAACTGCCTCCATTGATCGCCGATGAAGTGAAGCTCGCGCTGCCGCTCGCGTTCAGCGTTCCGCTACCGAGCGTGGTCGAGCCCAGCAGGAAATTCACCGTTCCGGTGGGAGTCGGTTGACCGGCAACGCCTGTAACCGTCGCCGTGAACGTGACTGGACTGCCCGCGTTCGCTGTGCCGGGCGCCACCACCAGACCGATCGTGGGACTTGTGAGCGGATTGATTTTCGCGATGAAGCCATCAGGCGCCGCAACGATGGCTTGTTGGAAGGCGCCGGGCGTCACCGGCAAACCGCCCACGTTGGCATAGCCTGCCACATAGATATTGCCTTGCGCATCGACATCCACGCCGCTGTTGAATAACCCGCCATTGGTGGTCGGCGAGTAGATCACCGTGGAAAACTCAATCGTGCTTCCTGTGGGATTGTACTTCGTCACATATACGCCGCCGAAGTTATTCGCGGGTTGCAAGGGATTCACCAGGGGATATTCGATATTACTGCCCGCAATCCCACTCACATACACATTGCCTGCCGCGTCGAGGCGCGGCGGGCTGATGGTATCGGCGGCACTCAGGGTCGGATCCGCTAGCCCGGTCCCGACAAAAGTGGCCCAAACCAATGCGCTGCCGGCGGGATTGAGTTTGGCCAGGAAACCGCGGTTCATGCAAGCTCCCGCGGAAGGGCAGGGAGTCGTGTTGTTCGCCCCTGGCGTAGCGGGGAAATCATAGGAGGCATTACCGCTGAGATACGCATTGCCGGCTGCGTCGACTGCTATTCCTGCAATGACGTCCTGATAGTTGACTATAGTGTTATCGAAACCGCCTAGGTAGGTGGTGTAGAACAGCGAGGCGCCCGCGCTCACTGGGTTGAATTTTGCGACGTACCCGCGAGTGGATGTCCCGAAACCCGGATTGGGATTGCCGTGAAAGGTAGTCTGAAACGCACCCGCAGTCGCCGGCAGCTGATTGCTTGAAGTGGTTCCCACCAGATAGAAGAATCCCGAAGCATCTACTGCCACACCAGAGGCAAAGGTGGCGTGTTCGTTGCCCGTTGGCGCGCCGTTACCGCCGAACAAACTGGAGTACAGCAGGTTGGCGCCGCCGGCATCCAACACCGAGATAAAGGCAGATCCCTGATTAAAATTGTTCGGATTGGCGGTATGGTTAAAAGTTGTTCCCGGCAGCACCGCGTTCGGGGTCGTCGGGAAGCAGCCAAGAAGGCCCGGTGGATTTCCGGAAGTGTCGCACTGGTCGCCCGAATTTCCTGCGATATAAGCCTGGCCGTGAGAGTCGACCGCGATCGAAACTCCTGCTTCGTTGGAATGCCCGAGGAAGGTCGAATACACCAGGTGGTCACCGTTCGGACTAAGTTTTGTCACGAATGCGCTCTGCACGCCCGGGCAGTTGGTTACGCCATTGAATAGGGCTCCGCAAAGCGTCTGGTACGCTCCCGCAGTCACCGGAAACTGGGGCGCCGTGGTATATCCGGTGATGTAGGCGCTGCCGGAGCTGTCGACAGCAATGGCATAAGATCGAGTCGTCGTGTTGTCGTGGAGTGCACTGCCGCCAATATAAGTGGAGTAGATTAATTGCGAGCCCGCTGGGTTTAACTTGGCTACGAAGCCGGTAGGCGCTGAGGTGGTACTCACCCCCTGCAAAGCGTTTTGCACTGGGAAATCGGTGGACTGGGTGTATCCGGTCACATACACATCCCCGCTCGGATCGACAGCTATACCTTGCGTCGGATTTCCGCTCGCGCTGTAGGTAGTGAAACCAATTTCGTCCGTGCCGGTCCCGCCCAGATAAGTTAGATAGCTCAGCACTGGATCGATCACCAGGGCGCGGCTCCGGTTGTACTTGCCAAGCGCAAATTGCACGCGGCTGCCGGACAATTTGTAATGGCCCGTGATCATTTTCTTCTGGCCGGCGATAGTTTGATAGATCACAGGTTTGCGGAAAGTGAGCGGAGCGCCATTGAGTGTCAGCAGCAAACTGCCGTCCGCGCCGAGCGCGGGTTTTGCGCCCGCAAATTCCAGGCTAATCTGCTTCGGATCTGCGCCCGGCGTCACGATGAAATCGTATTCGAGCTGGCGCTGTGTTCCGTAATAGACCAGATCGATGCCGGGATAAATTTGCTGGTAGTTCACTTTGCCAAAAGTGCCGGCGTTAGTGGTCCATTTGCTGGAATCGTTGCCGATGAAGTAGTTCACGGTTCCGGGAAGCTTTTCGCCGCCGGAAAGTTTGGCCCCGGGATTCGCTCCGGCAAGTTTCATCCGCACCACGGCCGCGGACTTGTCCCCGGAAGCACGCAGCTTAAAGACGGCGCTATCCGCCGTAAGAAAAAGTGCATAGCCATCGCCCCGCGAAAGGAACTTTACCGACGGGTCCGTCTGGCCCCGGTTCGCCTCAAAACTCAGGGGCAGGCCGATGAGTGCGGCTCTAGTCTTCTGGCTGGTATCTCCGAAAGCGGCGCTGGCAGTAATCGAGAGCCAACCCACCAAAACGGCGGCGAAATATCCGCTCGAAGCGGACCTGTGTATGCACTTCACAAAATGTATCCTCCGAATTCATTTACGTTATTAAAAGCGTCGTTCTGCGACATGGCGCGTTAGTCGATTCTAATCGATTGCGTGAGTCTAGCGCCAACCGAGAGCGGGCGCGACAGTGGTCAAAATTGCTTCCATGACGTGAACATTGTAGGCAACGCCTAGCTGGTTAGGAACAGTGAGCAAGAGCGTGTCTGCCGCCGCGATAGCCTCGTCTTTCCTGAGCTGCTCGATCAAAACATCTGGTTCCGCTGCGTATCCACGGCCGAAAATCGCTCGCGTAGTTTTGTCCAGATAACCGATCTGATCGCCTTCCTGAACTCCTCGTCCGAAATACGCACGATCACGATCGTCAACCAAGGCAAAGATACTGCGGCTGACGGAAACACGCGGAGCGCGGACGTGGCCAGCCTCCTTCCAGGCTGCATGAAAAGCCCGAATCTGCGCAGCCTGTTGGAGGTGGAATGGCTCGCCGGTCTCGTCAAATTTGAGGGTCGAGGATTGCAAATTCATTCCGAGTTTCGCGGCCCAGGCGGCTGTGGCGTTAGAAGCCGCCCCCCACCAGATACGATTGCGCAGTCCTTCGGCGTGCGGCTCAAGACGCAACAGCCCTGGCGGATTGGGAAACATCGGCTGTGGGTTCGGTTGAGCGAAGCCCTTGCCGGCCAGCAGATCAAGAAGCTGTTCGGCGTGCCGCCGGCCCATGCCGGCATCGTCTTCGCCTTCAACCGGCTGGTGGCCAAAATAGCGCCACCCTTCGATTACCTGCTCGGGAGAACCACGGCTGATTCCCAACTGCAGGCGACCGCCGGCGATCAGATCCGCAGCGCCGGCATCCTCCGCCATGTAATGAGGGTTCTCATACCGCATATCAATTACGGCGGTGCCAATTTCAATGCTTCGCGTTTTAGCGCCGATCGCAGCGAGTAGCGGGAACGGTGACGCGAGCTGCCGCGCGAAGTGATGCACGCGAAAGTACGCTCCGTCCATTCCCAGGCGCTCAGCCTCCACGGCCAGATCAATCGACTGCAGCAGCGCGTCAGCCGCCGATTGCGTACCGGACTGCGGAGAAGGTGTCCAATGGCCGAAGGAGAGAAAACCAATTTTCTTCATTAAAGACAAGTCTACTGTTTTGGTTCAGGCCCCGCGACTACGGACCATCGCAAGCGGATTACGCCGCGAATTTGGGATCGGCGAACCTGAAATAGGGTACACTAAGCCGCTATTGTTAATACCTTATTCCACCGACTAGAAGGAGACAAGGTATGTTGTTTTCTGGCATATCGCTCAGCTTATCGCTCCTACTGAGCGCAGCCTTGATCTGGGCTTGTAGGAGCCGTGCAACATTGCTCCAGCAGCTTCGTTCCGAGAAAGAGCAGCTGGCATTGGCCCACCGAGAACTGGCGACCTTTGGTCAACAAGTTGAAGGCTTTAAGGCCAAATATGTTCATGATCTGCGATCTCCGCTCCAAGCCGTTATGGGCTATGCCGACTTGCTATTGGCGGAGACGGCCGGGTCTTTAAATCCTAAACAAAGGAAATTCTTGGATAACTTGCGGCTGGCAACCACGAAGATATTGGATATAATCGATCAGGGCTAATCCTCCGCTTGCCGGAGGGTACGGAAATAGGGGCAACAGCTAGAAGGTTGAAGATTTATCTGGGGCGGCGCTGAGAAGCTGGTATGTCCATTGGAACGAGGGACTGAAACCGATGGCACATTCCGCAGGGAATACTTACGAGATCCTAGTGATCGACGACGACCCGCTGGCTATCCAGCTAGTTTCCGACGTCCTGGGAGGTAATGATTTCACCATCCGCAGCGCCACTGACGCGGAGTCCGGCCTGGAGCTAGTGGCACGTCATCGTCCCCCCATCGTCATGCTCGATTTGATGATGCCGAACGTTACAGGGATGGAGTTGTTGGAGCGCATTCTAAGCATCGATCCCGGCATCGACGTGATCTTGTTCACGGGGCACTATTCCACCGAGTCCGCGGTGGAGGCGATTCAAAAGGGCGCTTACGATTATCTGACCAAACCACTTCCCGTATTGAAGCTACGTGACAAATTGGCAAAATGGCTGGAAGATGCCAAGGTCCGGCAGCAAGCGCGCAAACTGGATGACGAACTTCTTCATGCTTTCCAATTCGAAGGAATCGTGGGGCGAAGTCCGACGATGCTGGAGATGTTTTCAAAAATCCGGCGTATCGCTCCCCATTTCCAAACCGCCCTGGTCACCGGTGAAACCGGAACGGGCAAGGAATTGGTAGCGAAGGTTTTTCATAGGCTTGGTCCCCGCCCCAACGGTCCTTTTGTGGTCTGCAATTGCGCGGCTATCGCGGAGTCTCTGTTTGAGAGCGAACTGTTCGGACATGTCCGGGGTTCATTCACTGGCGCCGCCTCGGATAAGCAGGGCTTAGTGGAAGCGGCGAGCGGCGGCACGCTCTTTTTGGACGAAATCACCGAGATTCCTCTTAACGTTCAAGCCAAGCTCCTAAGGCTTCTCCAAAACCGCGAAATTCAGCGGGTAGGAGCATCGAACTCAAAACGCATCGATCTGCGGATTGTCGCTGCAACGAATCGCGACCTGCGTTCCCTGGTCGCCGAAAACAAGCTGCGCGAGGACCTCTTTTACCGGCTGGCTATGGTAGAGGTCAAGATTCCACGCCTCGCGGACCGTAAAGAAGACTTGGCTCTCCTGCAGCGGCATTTTCTGGACGTATTCTCCGCGCGCTATCGGAAGCCCGACCTCAACCTCACCCGGCGGGCACAGGCGATCATCGCTTCCTATTCCTGGCCAGGCAACGTGAGAGAACTGGAAAACACTCTGGCTTACTGCTGCATGATGGCTGAGACGGAGGCCATTGACGTCGCCGACCTGCCGGAGCAGATACGAGCGCAGGTGCCCTACGGTTCCGACGGAGAGAAAGAACTCTTGAGCATGGAAGCGATGGAATTAAAACATGCGATGCGTGTGCTCGACTCCGTGGGAGGCAACCGTGTGCGGGCGGCCGAGATCTTGGGCATTAGCCGGGCGACTCTCTATCGATTGCTCGGGGCCACTCCTGCCAAGCGGCCTACTTCCCGTGCTCTAGGCAAAGGAGGAGAAGGCGGCAAATTGTTGATGCAGTGAAGCGCTATCGCGGCCGCTATCCGGGAAACCGTGCTGGTTACTTCGCGCCATATTGCGAGTCGGTATTATCGATCCGCCAGCGCGATTGCGATTGTCGCCGTATTACTTTGCGCATTCGACCCTTGGGAGAAGACTTGTACAGGAATGCTGTCTCCCACGGGAACGGTCTGTGGCACGTTTACGTTCAGCATCTTAAGACCCGGAGAGAGCGGAACATCTACGACTGATAGAACTTCGGCGGTGATTTGCCCGATCGTCACCGAGGTTTCGGAACTCGCTACGGGTCCATCGGGCAGGCCTGTCATTAAGAGTGTGAGCGTGTCGCCTGGGGACGCTGGTTGACCTGCGAAGCTTGGATCCGGCAGTGCAGCGATGTTGCTCCCGCCATTGACGTAAGCCACACCTTGACCGGTCCCTGAGCTGTCTAAAGTGAAAATGCCCGGGGCAGCGTCCTGGACCGCTACTGCCACGCTATTCGATGCTCCGAACCGGTTTGACACCTGAAGCGTGAAACTCTGGCCCTTGATGTTTTCCGGACAACGGAACGTGATTTGGGTTGGGGAGACATCCAAAATTCGGGTAGGAACTCCGTTGACGTTGACGCTGATTCGACTCGCCGTGTTTCCATTGACTGGAGACGGAACCTGGAAACCCGTTCCTTGAATGATGGCCAGCGACCCTGGACTGCAAACTTGCTGCGTGGACAAACTGGCGGCATTCAACACCCCGGTGATTTGCGGTACCGGCGAAGCAACCTGGATGATCACTTTCTGCGACGTAGTGCCTGCCGCGCTCTGTGCGTCGAAGTTAAATGAATAGGTGCCGACCTGATCTGCTTTTGGTACCCAGCGGATCGCACCCGACACAACGGTCGTTGCCGGCAAAGTCGTGGAAGCGTTGTTGACCGTGAAGGATGCTCCATCCGGCAGATTATTGGCCGAAAGACTCACATTCAGGCCGCTCAGATCATCGGCCTGGGCCGCTACGGTCACGGCAGTTCCCACCGTCGTCGTCATCTTGGTGGGCGCCAGCAGCGCCGGTGCGCCCGGCGCCAAGATGCCAATGTTTGCACTCGCTACCGACGTTAGATATGCCACGCTGAGCAGAACCGTTCCGGGCCGTGCAAAGGTCGCCGCCCTGGCAGTAAAGCTGTATTGGGTTTGTTGGGGTTTTGTCGAGAGTGTCTGCGGAACCTGTATCGAGGTGCTGCCGCTGCTAACCTGCAGCGTAATTCGTTTCGGTTGCGGCGCCCGATTTAATTGAACTGTGCATTTCGTGCTGCCACCGGCGCTTAGAGTGAGAGGAGAGCAGGAGAGCAACGTTGGCCTGACGCCAATCAGCGTGAGTGTGGTCGATTGATGGCTGCTGCCGAAGGAGGCTGTTACTGCCGCGTTGGTATCAACATCCAACAGGGTTGATGCTGCCATGAACTGAGCGGATATTTGGCCTGAAGGAATCGTGATCGAAGAAGGGACCGTCACGTTCGCTGCATTGCTTGAGAGGGTGACGCTGCCGTTCGTGCTGGGAGCGCCGCTCAGCGTGACCTTGCAGGTCGAAGAGCTTCCGCCGTTGAACGTCGCCGGGTTGCACGTGATGCTCGTGACCTGAATTTGCGCAAGCGCTTTGAGCGTCAGAGCGAACGCCTGTGATTGTCCGTTCAGGGAAGCGTTAATCTGCGCCGAGCCGTCGGTGGTAAAAGTTCCAGCGGTGGCCGTGAAGCTTGTGGTAGTTGCGCCACCAATGACGGTGACGGACGCTGGCACCGAAACGCTCGCGCTATTCGAACTCAGAGCTATCGATGCTCCGGAAGCAGGACCGGCCTTGCTCAATGCAACCAGACACGTGGATTGTCCGTTCGGGTTCAGTAATGCGGGGGTGCAACTCAAGGACGAGACCTGGGAGAGCGCCGTCAGCGTCAGTGAAGCCGAACCCGTGCTGCCGTTCAGCGCAGCGGTGATTTGAGCAGAGCCGTCGGTATTAAAGGTTCCCGCGGTAGCTGTAAAACTTGTGGTGGCAGCGCCGGCGAGGACGGTAGCCGATGCCGGCACAGAAACGCTCGCATTGTTGGAGCTGAGCGCGACTGCTGCACCGGAGCCTGTAGCCGGTTGGTTCAGAGTCACTACGCAGGTGGATTTCCCACTCGGGCTCAAGGTTGTAAGACTGCAGCTCAAACCGCTCACAACAACCGCCGCCGGCTGAACCACGGCTATGCTTCCGACGGTCACCGAGACAGGAATGTTCCCCCCTGACGTGTCCGAGAGAACAACCTGAGTCATTTGAATCGGCAACGATGTGCTGGTGGTGCCAGGAGCAATAGTGAAAGTCAATTGCGCGATAAGTCCGTCTGCAATGACGCTTTGGTTAAAACCGAAGATCACACAGGTAGCGCCAGTGCACGTCAGGGATTTACCGGCGGAACTTGCCGCCGCACCGATTGCCGCCGAAACGCCCGTGATATCGGTAGAGGAATATTGCAGTGTCCATTGCAGCGCAGCGGCCTGGCTTCCTCCGGCGGAGAGCGCAAGGTTAACGGTCACGTTACTGCCCGGCGTCCCGGCGGCTGACCCCAGCACCAAGCTGGCAGACTGGGCATCGGCGAGCGCTGTGAACGCAAATACGCCCAGGAACATTCTCAAAAACGAGTTACGACAGACTTTTAGACACAGCTCTACCACTTGTATTTCTCCCTGCAAATAATTTGGGAACGTTTAATCTATGAAGGCGTGATGGGAATGCGTTCCCTGGGCTTCGAGAGTGCCCGCCATTTTGGCGAGCGCCGATTTGTGGATTTGCGACACGCGACTTTCGTTAATGTTCAGAACATTACCGATTTCCTTCATGCTCATGTCGTTCTTGTAGTACATGACGACGACCTTCTGATACCGATCCGGTAACGTGTTTACGGCTTGGTCCAGAACGCCGCGCAGTTGTTCGCGGCCGCAAATGAAGTCGGGATGCGTTTCCGGAGCGCTGGGAAAATCCGGTACGGGCAGATCCTCGTTGTCGCTCGCAAAGTGCGAGGAAGAAACTGGCGCGCCGTTGCGCAGGTCCGTCATCGTTTGACGGCAGATCTCCAGGTCCATGCCGGCTTTGTCCGCCACTTCATTCTCCGTAGGATTGCGTTGCAGCATCGTGGTGAGTTCGGTCATGGCGGTTGCCACCAGCTTCTGGCGGCGACGCATGTCGCGAGACGCCCAGTCCAACTGCCGCAGGCTGTCCAAAATAGCGCCGCGAATCCGATGCTTGGCATACGTCGCAAAGGAGTTTTTCTTCTCGTCGTCGTATTTGCTGGCGGCATCGATGAGACCGACCATTCCGGCTTGCAGCAGATCGTCGAAGTCGGCGTGGACTGGAAGGCTCCTGCGAATGCCAACGGCGATCGACTTCACCAAATCGAGATGTTCGAGGACCACCCTGTCGCGTTCGGCCTGCGCTACGCCCCCGGCCGCGTGGTAGCTCGGTTCGGCCGGACTCCGATGACGGGACACACCCGAAGGAGCACCGATGTCCGAAAAGGGCAGTATTTGTGAAGTAGTCGATAACGCCCTTTGACGCCGTCTCTGCGACACGGCCGCGCTCTTCGAAATGGAATGATTCAAGGCTCGACTCGGAGCGACAGCAGTTGCGTATTTAGTCATGTGCGTAAACTCTCCTTCGCTTGGTTGTCATCTGGCGGTTTCACATAAGGGCAATTGGAGAACCAAGCCCCGTAGAGGCCCTAGCGCTGACAAATGCAATGAAATCAGACGTTGTTTAACTGAGCGAGAGAGGTGCGCTGGACGTGAAGTGTTCGCTGGTGAGACAGCGTCTCAAATGTACGCAGAAACCGGTTTCAGATTTCCATCCGCGAGTAGATTGCGAATTACGTCCTTCGATCTTTCTAAGGTCTTCGTAATATGTCGGGCGTATTTTCGGCTCTCATGGGTGCACTATCAACGAGTTGTGCGCGTTGACCTACAGGGCGCCCTCCATTATTCCGATCTTGATATGTGGTGAAGGAATCACATTTATCAGCTATAAAGGCATCTTCGAAGGAGATTGTTCCCATCCACAATCTCTTAGTGATCGATGACGACCCTTCCGCGATTGAGTTGGTCGTCGACGCGCTTGAGGGTGAATGCTTCCGTGTACTTGGCGCTTCGACCGCCGCCGCAGGATTAGATCTGGTAGCTGAACATCATCCTCCGCTGGTGCTGCTGGATCTGGTTTTGCCGGGTGTATCGGGGATGGAATTGCTCGACCGGATTCTGGAAATGGATCCCGGCATCGATGTGATCCTGGTCACAGGGCACTATTCAACAGACTCGGCGGTAGAGGCGATCCGCAAAGGCGCCTATGACTATCTCACTAAACCCTTGCCGATCGAACGCTTGCGGCAGAGGCTAGTGAAATGGGTCGAAGATTCCCAAATACGCGAGCGAACTCGTAACTTAGACAGCGAGTTGTTGCGCGCATTCCAAATGGAGGGCATTGTCGGACGAAGTCCGCTGATGCTGGACGTGTTCTCGAAGATTCGGCGAGTGGCCCCGCATTTCCAAACCGCTTTGATCAGCGGTGAGTCTGGAACTGGGAAAGAAGCGGCGGCCAAGGCGCTCCATCAACTAAGTTCACACGCGTCTGGTCCGTTCGTAGTTTGCAATTGTGCGGCAGTGCCGGAGAGTCTCTTTGAAAGTGAGCTCTTCGGGCATATTCGCGGAGCCTTTACGGGAGCCACGCAGGATCAGAAAGGATTTGTCGAAAAGGCCAGCGGCGGTACACTCTTTTTGGATGAGATCACCGAGATCCCATTAGGCGTGCAAGCCAAGCTTTTGCGTCTTCTGCAAAACCGGGAGATCCAGCCGGTGGGAAGCTCGCGGCCACGGCAAATTGACGTTCGAATCGTCACCGCCACTAGCCGCGATCTGCGGGAGTTGGTGGCCGACAACAAACTGCGGGAGGATCTTTTCTATCGCCTCTCGACCATCGAGATAAAATTGCCTCGCCTTGCGGAGCGCCGCGAGGACCTTCCTCTGCTGCAGCGGCACTTTCTGAATTGTTTTTCGGCGCGCTATGACAAGCCCACTCTCAATCTCACACGCCGGGCCCAAGCCGTAATTTCACGCCACTCGTGGCCTGGAAATATCCGTGAACTCGAAAACGTTATCAATTATGCCTGCATGATAGCGGAGAGTGAAACCATTGATATCCGGGAATTGCCTGACTATCTTCAAAAAGAAGGACCGTCTGGAACTCCGCAGGACGACATCCAGGTTTCCATGCGAAATATGGAACTGCGGCACCTGCATCATGTGCTCCATGAAGTGGGAGGAAATCGTGGAAAGGCTGCCGAAATTCTAGGCATCAGCCGGACCACGATGTATCGTTTTTTGGAAGAAGAGAAGAAGGGCTCCAAAGATCAGGTCGCTTCCTAACCTCCCGCTCGTCCGGCTGCCCCTTGGGCACATTTGTCCAGTTTTGAGATACCCGCCTAAAACTGAACCGTCACTGTGGCTCCTCTCCGTCTCTAACCGCCGCTGTTTCAGCGATATCCACTCTGGTTGACCGATTGCCCTTTGTTTGGCATGAGGGGATGGTGACACCGATGCGCACGCTGGCGGCTAGTTCTTTCAAGGCCCCTGAAACCGCTAAATCGAGCCGCCTTGTCAGGCTCACACTTCGGGGCCTTGCTGTCGCGCTGAGTGTTTGTGTTGTGGCTGCCGATCCTACGGACCGGAGCGAGGATCTTACCAACCTCAGTCTGGATGACCTCATGAACATCCAGGTCACCTCGGTTTCTAAGAAAGAACAAACGCTGTCGAAAACCGGCGCCGCCGTCTACGTGATCAGCCAGGAGGACATCCGGCGATCCGGCATGATGAACATTCCGGACCTCCTGCGTATGGTTCCGGGCGTGAACGTAGCCCGGCTGGATGCGAATTCCTGGGCCATCAGCATCCGCGGGTTCAATGACCGGTATTCGAACAAAGTTTTAGTGCTTATCGATGGACGGTCGGTTTATAGCGGAGTGTTTTCGGGTGTGTATTGGGATCAACAGAACGTTCCCCTGGAAAATATCGATCGCATCGAAGTCATCCGTGGACCGGGCGGCACTGTGTGGGGCGCGAATGCCGTCAACGGCGTCATCAACATCATCACCAAGAATTCCAAAGATACACAGGGCGGCCTGATTACTGCGGAAACAGGCTCTGAGGAGAGCCTCGAGGGTCTGGCTCAGTACGGGGGTAAGATTGGCACCAAAGGTACCTTCCGTGCATTCGGAAACTACTTCAACATCGAACCGGCCAGCCTCGTGGGAGGCTCCGAAGGTGCAGATGGGTGGCACGGATCTCACGGCGGCTTTCGCTCGGACTGGGTACTTTCCGCCGCCGACACGCTGAGCGTACAAGGCGACCTGATCCAGACTGCCGAGGGGCAGACAGTAACCTCTGTCATAGCGAACCAGCTTCCCCTGGTGCAGACCTTCAACGACCGTATCCGCTTCGGCGGGGGAGATTTACAGGCTCAATACAGCCACACATTAGCAGATGGCTCCGAGCTTACGCTCCTGAGCAGCTTCGACCGCTCGCGGCGCGATGAGGTGGGTGCAAATGTCGAAACGAAGATCAACACTGACCTGCAGTATCACTTCAAGCTCGGTGGCCGTCAGGACGTCGTGGCCGGCGTCGGCTACCTCCTCACCGACGAAACGTTCACGGGACTAATAGACGGCTACTTCTCGCCCGACCGTTTCCACGACAGTTTATTCAGCGCCTTCCTGCAGGACGAAATCGAGTTGACCCATAACCTCTCGCTTACGTTAGGGAGCAAGCTCGAGCACAACGCGTTTACCGGCTTCGAATTTGAGCCGACCGCGCAATTGGTATGGACTCCAGTAAAGCGCCAGAGCGTGTGGGTTTCCGCAGCCCGGGCCATTCGGCAGCCTTCGCCCTTGGACGAGAACATCCATGTGGCCGCTAGTATTATCCCCTCGGATGCGGGCGGCTTCGGCGTCGTCCAAATTTCCGGGAACCCCGATTTAAAGGCAGAAAATGTACTGGATTACGAGTTGGGATACCGCAATCAGTTGAACCGAAGAATGTCGTTTGACGTAAGCACATTCTTTAGCAACTACACCGACCTTAGGACGACAGAACCGGGGGCCCCCTTTGTCGCGACGAATCCCACCCACCTGGTGGTGCCGGAGATGTGGGGAAACTTGGCGCGGGCGCACAATTTCGGAGCCGAGCTGTCGGGGTCGTGGGATGTTACCAGCCGCTGGCGATTGAACGCTGGCTTTAGCGTTCTCAGTATGAACATCACTCCGGATGCGTCGAGCCGCGATACGACCGTGGCCCTTACCGGGGGTTATTCGCCAAAGCACCAAGCTCAGTTGCGTTCGTCGGTAAGACTGAGCCGCCGCCTGGAATGGGACACATCGGCATATTTCGTCGGCGCCTTGAGCAACGGGCCGGTACCCGCCTATACGCGCTTAGATACGCGGCTCGGTTGGACCATGGGCGAGTCAATATCTTTCAGCGTTAGCGGACAGAACCTCCTTTCGCCTTATCACCTCGAGTTTCTCAACGGGACATTGGTCCAGCCGACCCTGGTCGAACGCAGCGTCGTCGGGAAGGTGACATGGCGCTTCTAGTCTTAGGAATCAGCAGAATCGGGTGTGTCTTATTGGCATTGACGGTCGCCGCTGGCATTGCAGGGGCGGATGAGCCAAGTGCCGAGGAATATCAGGTCAAAGCGGTGTTCCTTTTCAACTTCGCCAAATTTGTGGAATGGCCCGCGGCCGCGTTTAAGAGCGGCGACGATCCCTTTGAGATTTGTGTTCTCGGACGGAATCCTTTCGGTACGCAACTGGAAGATGTGGTGCGAGGGAAGACAGTCGGAAAGCGGACTTTCGTCGTGCGCTCCGTATCTACCGCAAAGCAGGCGGCCGGATGTCACGTCGTATTCGTTGGCGGCTCGGAGCAGAAACGCGTGCAGCCCGTGATAGACGAACTCAAGGGTGCCAGTATATTGACCGTGGGAGAATCGGCGGATTTTCTCGAGAACGGAGGCATCGTAAATTTCAAGATCAAGGATTCGCGAGTCCGCATCGAGATTAATTCCCAGTGTGCCGAGCGAGCGCAGCTGCGGATTAGTTCCAAGTTGCTGAGTCTGGCCGACGTGAGCAAGAAATGAAAATAAACATCGCCACGCGATATCGCAATCTGCCCATCAAGCACAAGTTGCGCTTGGTGATCATGCTGACCGTCACTTGCTCCCTGATGCTGGCTTGCGCCGCAGTTCTGTTCTATGACCAGATCGCCGCCCGGGAATCGATGCGCAATGATCTAAATGTCTTGACGGAAATATTCAGCGCCAATAGCACCGCTGCGCTCAGCTTCAATGACCGTCCTGCGGCCGAAGAACTTCTCGCGACGCTCGAGGCCAAGCGCCACATCACCTCTGCATTCCTCTACCAGCCGGACGGCAAGGTTTTCGCGGCGTATCACAGGAAGGGAGAGGCCGGACGAGTGTTGGCGCTGCCGCCGGTCGATGGCACTCGGTTTGAACGTGACGAGCTCATCGTATTCAAAGGTGTGTGGCTTAAGGACCAGAAGATTGGGGTGGTTTGCCTCGAATCGGATCTTGAAGAACTCAGCGCCAGGCTCCATCGGTTTGCAGGGATTGTTTTGGCGATCCTGAATTTGACGGCTCTATTGGCCTTCGTCATTTCCTCCAGACTGCAAGGTATTATTCTGCGGCCGATCGTTCACCTCGCACAAGTGGCGGGAATGGTATCTGTGGAAAAAAACTACGCCACCCGCGCTGTGAAGCAGGCCGATGACGATTTGGGCCAGCTCACCGATACATTCAATCACATGCTGGCGGAAATCGAGCACAGAGATGAAGAGCTCATCCAGCACCGCAATCGTTTGGAGCAGGAAGTAGCCGTTCGCACGGCCGAATTAGTCGTCGCTAAGGAAAAGGCTGAGGCAGCGAGCCGCGCTAAAAGCGAGTTCCTTGCCAATATGAGCCATGAGATCCGGACGCCTATGAATGGCGTTATGGGCATGACCGAATTGGTTTTGGATACCGAGCTCACCGCCGAACAGCGCGACTATTTGAACACCGTCAAGTCTTCGGCTGACTCGATGCTCACGGTGATCAACGATATCCTGGATTTCTCAAAAATTGAAGCGGGCCGCCTGGAGTTGAATCCAATTGCGTTCAATCTTCGTGATCACATCGAAGAAACTGTCCGGACCCTGGCCCTCAAGGCTCACGAAAAGGGCCTGGAGCTGGTCTGCAGCGTGAAGCCGGATGCACCCGAATATGTGATCGGTGACGTCACCAGGCTTCGTCAAGTCCTCATAAATCTGCTGGGAAACGCGATTAAGTTTACCGAACATGGCGAGATCTGGCTGGATGTCAGCCTCGTTTCCAAGGTTGGAAAGGACCTGGGTTTACGCTTCGACGTGCATGACACCGGCATCGGCATTCCCCACGAGAAACAGCAGATGATCTTCGACGCGTTTTCGCAAGTCGACGGCTCCATCACACGCCGCTTCGGCGGGACCGGACTCGGGTTAACAATTTCACGCCGGCTAGTCGAGGCGATGCGAGGAAAGATCTGGCTAGACAGCGAGCCGGGCAAAGGAAGCTGTTTTCAATTCACTGCCACCCTCGGCGCCGTTAAGGAAGTGCCGAAAGGCCGCGTGCAAGACGACGTTTCGCTCCATGGTGTGCGGGTTCTCGTAGTGGATGACAACCTAACCAACCGGCGAATTCTATCCGACATGCTTTGGGCCTGGGGGATGCAGCCCACCCCGGTCGCAAGCGCTCCAGAAGCTCTCGCCCATATGCGGCGCGGCGTTGAAAACGGCCAAGCGTTCCAACTTGTGCTAACCGATGTCCACATGCCCGAGATGGACGGTTTTGACTTAGTGGAGCGAATCAAGAGCACTCCGAACCTGACCAATGCTTTTATTCTTATGCTCACGTCTGGGGAACACATGGGAGATCTGGCGCGCTGCCGCGAGCTGGGGGTATCGGCATATCTAGTCAAGCCGGTCCGCCGGGCAGAATTGCGTGCGGCCATCGTGACCGCGATAACGGAACAGTCTCGCGATCAATTGAGTAACAAGGAACAGCATACGGGCACAGTACAGCACACCCAAAACCCACCTTCTGAGCTCGGATGTCACATCCTCTTGGTTGAGGACAATGTCGTGAACCAGCGCGTAGCCAAGGCAATTCTTGAAAAGGCGGGTCATAAAGTAGTTCTCGCTGGCAATGGACGTGTAGCCTTGACGCAGATGGATAAGCAAGAGTTTGACCTGCTGCTGATGGACGTCCAGATGCCGGAGATGGACGGATTCGAAGCTACTGCCGCCATCCGCGCCAGGGAACACAGAAGCGGCGCGCATATCCCCATCATTGCGATGACTGCCCATGCGATGAGCGGCGATCGAGAACGCTGCCTTGAGGCGGGAATGGACGACTACATCACCAAGCCAATCCATGCCGCGGCACTGCTGGACCTGGTGATGCAGCATGGCAAGATCGCGATGCGCGTATGAAAACCACAGCCGCGGCCAAGCCGGACTTCGAGATCTCGGATTCGCGGATATTAATCATCGACGATCAAACCGAAAATATTCGCTTCCTCGAAGATGTTCTGAGTTCTGCGGGTTTTAACCACGTTCGAGCGACGACGAATGCGCCGAGTGCCGTTGCCATCTGGCTGGAGTTTCGACCAGATCTTATCCTTTTGGATTTACATATGCCGGAAATGAGCGGTATTGAGGTCATGGAGGCGGTGGGTGCGCGCCTTGGAGAAGACGAATACCTGCCAATTCTAGTTCTCACCAGCGACGTTTCGCGCGACGCAAAAGAGAAGGCATTCTCCGCGGGAGCCGCGGACTTCTTGATCAAACCGTGCAGCCCGGGCGACATTGTGCCTCGCACGCGGGCATTGCTCAGAACGCGCGCGAAGTTCAAGCGGCTTGCGTGGCCCAACGGAGCCAAAAGATAGGGTCCGTACCTGTTCGTACGCGACCCGAGTCTCTAGGGGTCTAACTAAGTTACGACACAAGAAGATCGATAGAGCAGTTCCGACGCGTCGCCCAAACGACCGTCGCGCATAAGAAAAGTTTCTATTCGCAAGCCGAGACGGTATCCACTCTGAGCTTCCTTCTTTGAATAAAGAACCTCGCCGAAAACGATGGCAAAGGCCAGCTCGACTTTTACCCAAGTGTGGTTGCTTATCGGATGATCCATCAAAAGCCCAAGTCCCGACCGCGAGATGTCCAGTGCTTGGGCATCCTGTTTTGCTTGCGGTCCTGCTTGAAGTTGAGTGACAATCGCAGGTTGGTTCGTGAGCGGAACACGCAGCTCAGACCGCTTAAAATCCGTTGAATCCGGCGGGAAAAGAATCCCGGCACAGAACATGTCCTCGTCAGACCGGCAGAAAATGATGTGGCCGTCGCTGTGGCAGTCCTCCGAAAACCAAACCCGAACTGCACCTCGCGAAATATAACGAGAGACTTTTACGTGGATGGCTCCCCGAGAAATATTTACGATTTTGCCAGAGGCCTCGTCGTTCAAGTCATCCAGTTTTTGTATTTTAATTTCGCCGAAATCCACGCCTGCTCGATCAGCCATAGCACCGTAAAAGCACGAAGCACTCCAAACTTAAGAGGTTGATTCTAAGTGGTGGAACGGTCGCGCCGCCGGCCCCTTCTTATGCCATTTTGCGACGCGAGTCTCAAAAAAAGACATTGGCTATACTTCAGCCTCGTTGAATCAGTCACTTAAGTCTGGATCATGCCGTGCATTACATTATGAATGCCGTCGGCAATGGCCCTCATAGGCTTCTTCGACTATCGTCTCGTCGCCCTGTCCGTGTTGATTTCGATGCTCGCTTCTTACGCGGCCCTCGATTTAGGCGGCCGTGTGACAGCCTCGCGTGGGCGGCTTCGATTCATTTGGCTTCTAGGTGGCTCGGCCGCCATGGGAGTGGGCATCTGGTCGATGCATTACATCGGCATGCTCGCCTATAGTCTCCCGTGGCTGATCCCTAGCGAAAAGACTCAACGAATTCCGATCAATGGCCAGTAGAAAGGCACCATAACAGCCAGCAATATCGATTCCAAAACCGTCATGACCAGGCCGACGCGGAACAGATCGCGCGCTTCAAAGTATCCATAGGAGTAACCCATAACCATCACGCCGGATTGGTAAACAAAGATTTTCCCGCCCGCGGCGAATGACCAGATCAGGCCGAGTTGCAGCGGCGAGAGGCCGTGGGAACTGGCAAATCGCAACAGCGCTGGCAAAGACGCCGCCAGCATAGAGATCTCGTTCCCCAAAAATAGATGATAGGCGAAGGCAGTCCAATAGGGAACCGTTGCGATAGCAACCGGGCTGCTAACCCAAGGCGCCATCCATCCGAACATGCCGGCGGTAACTGTCGGGAGAGCTTTGGTGCCCACCAGCACATCGCTCATGCTAATCGCAGCCGCAACGAAGAAAACCGGCAGGCAGTTTACTCGCTTTAGGTCCTCCTGATCTAGAATCCCCACTCGCGGCACAGCGGCCAGGAGACCCGCTCCGATGGCGATCGCAGCCGGAGGGATGTGATGCAGCAGATCCGTCATCCATAGCGCGGTCGCAAGAAGCATCAAGAGCAGAGTCTTTTTTTCTGGGAGGGATAAAGCGCCCATCTTCCTCAAGTCGTCTTGAAGAAATGCCAGCGCGCGTTCC
>Ga0265314_10000742_pt1 | contig 39119 bp, 39 predicted proteins | sample 4126metaG_FD_203106 | JGI IMG/M metagenome (GOLD analysis project Ga0265314, IMG submission 203106) | Rhizosphere microbial communities from Carex aquatilis grown in University of Washington, Seatle, WA, United States - 4-1-26 metaG | ecosystem: Host-associated > Plants > Roots > Rhizosphere >...
GCGAAAAATTCGTGCCGCGCGGCGGTCCCGACGGCGGCGATGGCGGACGCGGCGGCAGCCTCTTCGCGGTCGCAGACCGCAATATCAACACGCTGGTCGATTATCGCTTTGCGCGCATCCACCGTGCGAAAAACGGCGCGGCGGGCCGCGGTTCGGACTGCAATGGAAAATCGGCGGACGACGTCGTTTTACGCGTGCCGGTCGGCACGGTGATCAGCGATTTCGAGACCGGCGACATCATTGCCGACCTGGCGACACACGAACAAAAAGCCCTGCTCGCCAAAGGCGGTGACGGCGGCCTCGGCAATCTCAATTTCAAGTCCAGCACCAATCGCGCGCCGCGCCAGTTCACGCGCGGCATGCCGGGCGAGTCGCGTAAACTAAAATTCGAGCTCAAGGTTCTGGCCGATGTGGGGTTGCTTGGCATGCCCAACGCGGGCAAATCAACCTTCATTCGCGCGGTCTCGGCCGCCCGGCCGAAAGTCGCCGATTATCCGTTTACCACGTTGCATCCCAATCTCGGCGTGGTACGCGTCGACAACAACCGCAGCTTCGTGATCGCCGATATTCCGGGCCTGATCGAAGGCGCCGCCGAAGGCGCCGGCCTCGGCCACCAGTTCCTGCGCCACCTCGCGCGCACACGCTTGCTGCTGCACATCATCGACATCGCGCCGTTTGACGCGCAAGCCGATCCGGTCGCCGAAGCGCGGGCTATCGTCAACGAACTGAAAAAATACGACGAAACACTGTTCGACAAGCCGCGCTGGGTGGTGCTGAACAAGGCCGACCTGCTCGCGCCCGACGAGCAGCCGCAACGCGTAAAGCAGTTCCTGGCGGATTTTGGGTGGCGGGACAAAAGCTTTATCATTTCGGCATTGAGCGGCGCGGGCTGCAAGGAACTCACTTACGCGATCATGGAACACCTCGATGCGACGCGCGAGTCGGCGGTTACCAGCGAGGATGCCGAAGCGGACCTCGATTCTGCGGGTTCTTGAGTCCTTGGCCGACGACCTACGGTTCGAAATGACATGACTGCGGAATTCGCCAAAGCCAAACGCCTGGTCGTCAAAGTCGGCAGCAGCCTGGTCACCAACCAGGGGCAGGGGCTCGATCACGCTGCGCTCGCGCGCTGGGTCGCCCAGATCGCCGAATTGCGCAAGCTCGGCCGCCAGGTCCTGCTGGTATCGAGCGGCGCGATCGCCGAGGGCATGCAACGCCTGGGCTGGAAGCAGCGGCCCAGCGCCGTGCACGAACTGCAGGCCGCGGCGGCCGTGGGCCAAATGGGATTGATCGAAGCGTACGAATCGCGTTTTCGCGAACACTCGTTAATCACGTCGCAGATTCTGCTGACGCACGAAGACATGGCGGACCGCAAGCGCTATTTGAACGCGCGCTCCACCTTGCGTACGTTGCTTGACCTGGGTGTAATTCCCATCATCAACGAAAACGACACCGTGGCGACCGATGAAATTCGCGTCGGCGACAACGATACGCTCGGCGCTCTGGTCACCAATCTGGTCGAGGCTGACGTGCTGGTGATACTCACCGATCAGGCCGGACTTTTTTCCGCGGACCCGCGCAAAGATCCGCATGCGACTCTGCTGCACGAAGTGCGTGCCGGAGATCCCGAACTGGAAAAAATCGCCGGCGGCGCGGGCAGCGCGATCGGGCTGGGCGGCATGCTCACGAAGGTCCTGGCCGCCAAGCGTGCCGCCCGCAGCGGCGCGCACACCGTCATCGCGTCAGGGCGCGAAGACCAAGTGCTGGTGCGGCTCGCGCGCGGCGAACGGATCGGCACATTCTTAAAGGCGGCGACCCAGACGCTGGCCGCGCGCAAGCAATGGCTCGCCGATCATCTGCAGGTTCGCGGCAAACTGATACTCGATGCCGGCGCCGTCAAGGCCTTGCGCGACCAGCGCAAGAGTCTCCTGCCGATCGGTGTGTTCGACGTGGCGGGCGAGTTCGAACGCGGCGAAGCGGTCGGCTGCTGCGGTCCCGACGGCGTCGAAATCGCGCGCGGGCTCGTCAATTACAGCGCCGGCGAAACGCGCCGCATACTTAAAACGCCGTCGAGCGAGATCGCAGCCAAGCTGGGCTATGTCGACGAGCCGGAACTGATACACCGCGACAATCTCGTCCTGATGTGACCATGGAGCTACGCCCCCCGCCCCGCGGCGGCGTGAATATTACCGGTGGCAAGCGGCAGTGCGGCACATTGGTATTCTTGCGGCTTATGCTAGTCTTTTATCGCGACAATTCTTGTGGAGGCAACATGAACATACACATCCCTCACGGACTGCGTTACGCGGTGGCCATATTCGCATTGGGCGCCGGGCTTGCGGCGACCTCGGTCGCGGCAGCCTTTGACCTCATAACGGAAGACGAAGCGAAACTTCCCGCGGCGCCCAAGGTCATGAGCCGCGGCGGGATTACGCGCGGCCCCGGCATCAAGATATTAACTCCCGCCCCCGAAGGCCAAGTCAAATCGCCGTTCGCAATGAAAGTTGAATTTCAACCGCACGGCGGCGTCAAAATCGACGCGTCGTCGGTGAAAGTCACCTACCTCAAGAAACCGGCGGTCGACCTGACGCCGCGCCTGAAAGCGGCGATTTCGGAAACCGGTATCACTCTCGCGGATGCGCAGGTGCCGGCGGGGTCTCACGACTTGAAGATCGACGTCACCGACGCGGATGGCCGCACCAAATCCGAAACGCTCAGTTTTACCGTCGTCAAATAGCCACTTCCGGTTGCAGCCGGAACCACCGGTATCAATTAACAACGCCTTTCAAGCCGGCGACAATCGCGGCGATCGCGCTCGCGACAGGCATCAGATTGTTGATCAATCCGTGAATGGAATCGACGTGTTTTTTCAGTTCAGTGCCCGTCTTTACCGCCTTGCCCGTCACGGACGCGAGTGATTGAGCCAGCTTGAGAGTCGCTTCGCCGGCGCGGTTGCGCGCGCCGGTACGCGCCTGCATGGCGCAACTGATCAACACACCGGTGTGATGTGCAAACGCGATACTCGCGACATATTCGAGCGTCTCGCGCCACTCGCGGAAATTTTCGGGCATTACCGACGTGTGCTCGTGCAAACTCGTCACGTATGACATGCCGAATACGGCAATCAGGCCGATCGCTATTGCGATACCGATTTGTCGCCACGGGTTGATGCGATAGCGCAAGGTAAGCCACAACGCGACCGGCAGCGGGATCACCACCGATATCAGGCGCAGCACCACGGTGCGAAGGTCATAGACGAATACGACCAGCCAATGGGCAACAAGCAGCAGGATAATCGTCGTCACGGCGGCAAACACGATGCGCCGCCACGTCTGCGGCTGCAATTCAACGGCGGCCGCGGCGACCGCGTCGGCGGCATCGCTGACTTCCCGCGATAGCGCACCGAGCGTGTCCTGCAGCGTAGCCTTGACCGCCGCAACTTCGGCTTCCAGCGCTGCCAGCCGCGACATGATATCGGCGTGTCCGGCACCCGCCACGGTCGCGTCGGCCGGTGATCCGGGCACGGCGTCGCCCTGAAACTTGATTTCGACGGCGCGGATCTTGTCGATCAACGGCAGCAAAAATGCCAAGTCGCGCTCGGGCGCGCCCGCATTCGACGCCTGATTACCGTCTGCTTTCGAGTGACTGTCCATAGCCCTCCCCGGTTGCCATGCCGACACGGCGGCTTCGCGCATCGGTTGCGGCTAGCCGCATTGTAAGCCAGGCTGCAGTCGGTGTAATCCCGCGGGATCAGGCAACTTGCGCATGGATGCCCGCGCCTGGAGAAGCGCTGGGCGGCGTCGCTAACGGCGGTTGCTGCTGCGCGGCGGTTGGCCGTAGGGAACACCGTATTTAAAGCGATTTGTCGCTTCCTTCACGGAAGCGACCGGGCCGCCGTCGGGGCAGAAATAACTCGCATACAGCACGCCGTACTGCCGGTTCACGTCTTTGTACTGGATCCTGCGCCAAACGGGCGCGCGCACGCTGGACCACGTGCCGTCGCGGCGGCCGAACGCGTAAGATTTCTGTTCCGTCGTTTCGCAGCGGATGCCTTCATACGAAATGTTTTCGGCGCCGCTCGGACTCCTGACGACCAGCGTATAGCGCACGACTCCGTCGTCGCCGATCGAAATCGAATCCGCATCGATGAAAAACCGGTTGGCGTTCGCGGCACTCGGCTCGAACGCAAGCAGATTGCCGTCTTTGGGAAGCGGCGGCAGCTTGACTTCGCGTTCGACGAAGTCCTTTTTATCCGCGTCTTCGTCGTCGCCCAGAAGCCGCACTGGCTGCGCCGACACCGCGAGCGGCAGCATAAGCGCGCACCCCGCCAGTAGTTTCAGCAATCCCGACCGACCCATGTCAGCCCCGCAAATCCCGCAGCAACGACGCTTTCACCGCAACCGGCACTTGGTCGATTTCCGCCGTATAAGCGGCGTGCTCAACACCAATGGCCAGATCGCTCCCCGCACTGAGCGCGGCAATCATCGGCGCCATCAACTCGAAGCGCAGAAAGTGCACGGCAGAGGTTTTTTTGTCGTTCGCGCGCTCCATATCCTCGTCCGCGATTGCATATACACGGTCATGCCCGGCCACACGCACCCACACGCGGTCTTCGACGCCGCGCAACAACGCGAGCTTGACCTGGCGTTCACCGACGTCCGGATATGCGATCAACATCGTCGCCTTCCAGTTGCTGCCGTCTGGGATCAGCGGATTGTAGGCATCGAGCTCGTCGCGAATTCCCGCCTCCTCGAAAATGCGTTCTACGCGCAGCATTTCCTGGATTTGATAGCGGATCGTGAGTTCGTCCTCGAATATCAACGTGACGTGTTCGCCGAGCGGCACGGTGCGGTTCTTCTTGTGGGCGAGCACGCGCGCGCGAAAATCCTTGCGCGCCTTCGCGTAAGCTTCGAGCGTCATCAGGCTGTCAGGGACAATTTGGGGCATTGCCGGTCCTATGATACGAACATACGAACTTAAAGTCCGTACGCGATGCGCAGCAACGCGAGCGGGTGTTCTTTTTGCGCGCGCGACTCGCCGATACCCTGCTGGATGTGGCGGCCGGCGATGGGGCAGTCCGAACTCAGGTAGTCCGGGTCCGTCGCCGCCATTTGCTTGAACACCGGGCGGCCGATTTTCATCGATTGCGCGAAAAATTCGCTTTTGACACCCCAGGTGCCGTCGTGCCCGGAACAGCGCTCAACGGTATTGATCTCCGTTCCCGGTACCAGGGCGAGCATTTCGCGCGTCTTCTGCCCGACGTTCTGTACCCTCGAGTGGCAGGGGATGTGGTACGACACTTTGCCGAGCGCGTTCTTAAAGCCGGTTTTCAGCAGCCCATCCTTATTGCGCATCACCAGGTACTCGAACGGATCGAACATCGCCGCCTGGACCGCTTTGACGTCGGCATCGTCGGGAAACATGAGCGGCAACTCCTGCTTGAACATCAGCGTGCATGACGGAATCGCTGTCAGGATCGCATAGCCCTCGCGCGCGAGTTTCGCCAGGGGCGGGATGTTGATCGCTTTGAGTTTCGCCACGGCGTCGAGATCGCCGAGTTCCAGCTTCGGCATGCCGCAACACGCCTCCTTCTCGACGATGACCGACGGAATCTCGTTATGCGCGAGGATCTTCAGCAGATCATGACCGATGCCCGGCTCGTTATAGTTGACGTAGCAAGTGGCGAAGATCGCGACCTTGCCGGGAGTCGTCTTGCCCTCGCGCACCGCAAACGACGCGTCGGCGGCCGCGTGAGTGCGGAACTTTGCGCCGGCGTATTCCGGGAGCACGCGGTCTTTGTGTACGCCGAGCAGTTTATCCATCGCGCCGCGCACGGTAGATGATTTGTTCGCGGCGTTCACGAACTGGACTACGACGGGGATGGTCGCGAGTTTGCCCAGCGCATCCGTCGACGACAGCAGTTTGTCGCGCACGGACGTCTCGCCGCACTTGTACTTGACCGCCTTGGCGCGCAGCATCAGGTGCGGAAAATCGACGTTCCACTGGTGCGGCGGCACGTACGGACACTTCGTCATGTAGCACGTATCGCACAGGTAGCAGCGATCCACGACCTCGCCGAACCGGGACTTGTCCACGCCGTCCAATTCGCCGGTTTTGCCCTCGTCGATCAGGTCAAAGAGGTGAGGAAACGCGGTGCACAGATTGACGCAGCGCCGGCAACCGTGACAGATGTCGAAAACGCGCTCAAGTTCGGCGACGACCTTTTCTTCGTTATAGAAGTCAGGCTCCTGCCACCCGAGCGGGTGGCGGGTGGGCGCTTCCAGGCTGCCTTCGCGCATGGTCATGCCTTCATCGAAATGAAAGAAAAAAGAAGGCGAAAGACCCTGAAGCCTTCCGCCTGCGTGTTGCCGTTCTGCGGTTAGTCGGCCAGCGCGTCGAGCGACTTCTGGAAGCGGTTGGCGTGCGAGCGTTCGGCTTTCGCGAGCGTCTCGAACCAATCGGCAATTTCTTCGAAACCTTCGGTGCGCGCGGCTTTCGCCATGCCGGGATACATGTCGGTGTATTCGTGCGTTTCGCCGGCAATCGCGGCCTTCAAGTTGTCGCGCGACTTGCCGATCGGCAACCCGGTCGCCGGATCGCCGACCGCTTCGAGATACTCGAGGTGGCCGTGCGCGTGACCGGTTTCACCTTCCGCGGTCGAGCGGAACACAGCCGCGACATCATTTTGACCTTCAACGTCGGCTTTCGCTGCGAAATACAAGTAGCGGCGATTGGCTTGCGATTCGCCGGCAAATGCGGCCTTCAGATTCCCTTCGGTTTTCGATCCTTTGAGTTGCATCGTTTTCTCCAGTTGTTCAATTGCCAATCCGGCCAGCGGGGGCCGGCGATAACCAGCCGAACTCGGAATTCCACTGCACGATCGTCCGAGCCGGCACCGTAATTAGACTTAATCTAATCTGTCGATCAAGTGTAAAACCACGGTCGGCAACTGTCAATTACCGCTTAAGAACAGGGTAGATACGGGCGCAAGCGGCTCGCCGCCTGCCTGACAACGTTTTAATTTTCAGCTTATCGGCGGCGCCAGTCTTTGCGACAAATCAAAGCACCACCGGAAACAGGTCGCAGTCAGGGCGCACTGACGGCGTTAGAGCGCCTTTCGTGCGGATTGCGGTGCAGGTACTTCGCAAGCTCGTTGAGCGCCAACTGATAGACGTCACGCTTGAACTCGATCACCGATTCGAGCGGCACCCAGTAGTCGTTCCACCGCCACGCGTCGAATTCGGGCTTTTCGGACGCGCGCAGATGCACATCGCAATCGCGGCCGACGAGCCGCAATAGATACCAGATTTGTTTCTGGCCTTTGTAATTGCCGCGCCATTCGCGGCGCACCCACTGCTCGGGCACTTCATAGCGCAACCAGTCGCGCGTGCGGCCCAGTATCCTCACATGCTCGGCGACGAGCCCGACTTCCTCGTGCAGTTCGCGAAACATCGCGCGCTCCGGAGTTTCCCCGGCCTTGATGCCGCCCTGCGGAAACTGCCATGAATGTTCTTTGACGCGCTTGCCCCAGAAAACCTCGTTCTTCCAGTTGCAGATTATGATTCCGACATTGGGGCGATATCCGTCACGGTCGATCATGTGAGTCACCCTGTATATGCTCTGATTGGCTTAGATTCTTCCACAAAGCTGCATGAAATGAAAGCTGTGTAACTAAAGCAGCAGACGCTCTTCGTCGTGCGGATTCATCAGTGCGAACTCGTTCACGAATCGCTTAAATTCAAGCCCATAACGGGCCTCGAGTTGTTCGGCGCGCGTACGTAATTCGTGCCAGGTCGGCTGCCCCGGGCTGCGTTTGAATGCAAACGCGGCAATATTGCCGGGCTTGCCCGCCGGCAGGCAGGCGACCAGCCCGTCGAAAGCCTTGGCAAGGCGATTGACGCACGTCGTGAAATTGCGATCGCCCCCCCAAAGGTTGACGACCAGCACGCCCGCATCGCCGAGCGCGCTCGCGCAGTCCCGGTAGAAGGCCGGCGTGGACAGCGCCTCGACTTGCGATTCCGCGTCGTAGCCGTCAACCACCAGTACATCGACATCGACTTCATTGTCATGCAAATAGGCGGCGCCGTCGGTCACGACGATCTCGAGCCGCTCGTCGTCGGGCGGCACGCAGAAATACTGGCGAGCGATGTCCACCACTCGCGCGTTGACCTCGATCGCGATGGTGCGGGTGCGCGGCAGTTGATGGTAGATGAACTTGGCGAGCGAGCCGCCGCCCAGCCCCACCATCAGCACGTCCGCGGGCTCCGGCTTGAACAGCAGGAACGCCATCATGCTGCGCGTATAGGAAACTTCGAGGTCGTTCGGGCGCGCGATGCGCATCGAGCTTTGCACCGTATCGCTGCCGATATGCAGCGTGCGCACGCCGAATTTTTCGCTGATGTAGACCGATTCGCTGTCGTCGGCAGGTTTGCGTACGCGCCAGCTTTGCAGGAACTTCATGCGGGAGAGATTTTCCGGAAATACACTTGGGTTCGGTAGAATAAGGGCTTTCAACGATTTCGGGTAGTCATGCGCGTATCGAAATTCTTTCTCTCGACTCTCAAGGAAGCGCCGTCGGAAGCCGAGCTCGTGAGCCACCGCCTGATGCTGCGCGCGGGTTTGATCCGGCGCTTGGGCAGCGGAATTTACAGCCTGATGCCGATGGGCCTGCGCATCGCGCGCAAGGTGGAAGCGATCGTGCGCGAGGAAATGAACCGGGCCGGCGCGATCGAACTCTCGATGCCCGTGGTGCAACCGGCGGAATTGTGGCAGGAGTCCGGTCGCTGGCAGGCCTACGGTCCGGAATTGCTGCGCCTGAAAGACCGTCACGAGCGCGATTTCGTGGTCCAGCCGACGTCCGAGGAAGTCGTCACCGACATCGCGCGCAACGAGATCAAGAGCTACCGCCAGTTGCCGGTGCACTTCTATCAAATTCAGACCAAATTCCGCGACGAACGCAGGCCGCGATTCGGAGTCATGCGCGGACGCGAGTTTGTGATGAAGGACGGCTACTCTTTTCACTCGAGTTACGCCGACCTCGAGCGCGAATACCGCAACATGTACGATACCTACACGCGCATATTCACGCGCCTGGGACTGAAGTTTCGCGCGGTCGCCGCGGATACGGGCTCGATCGGCGGCACCGGTTCGCACGAATTTCACGTGCTCGCGGATTCAGGCGAGGATGCGATCGCGTTCTGCCCGGACTCGGACTACGCCGCGAATATCGAGCTCGCCGAAGCATTGGCGACCCCCGCGGCGCGCGGCGAACCCGGTGCCGCAATGACAACCGTCGCCACGCCCGGCGTGCGCACGATCGATGATCTCTGCCGCCTGCTTAATATTCCGCCGCAACAAACCGTCAAAACGCTCGTCTACCGCGGCGCCAGCGGGCTCGTTGCGTTGTTGCTGCGCGGCGATCACATGCTGAATGAGATCAAGGCGGCAAAATTGTCCGCGCTACAGGCGCCGCTGCAGCCCGCGACCGAGGCCGAAGTGCGTGCGGTATTCGACGCCGGCTTCGGCTCGCTCGGCCCGCTTAACGTCAAGCACCCCGCCGGTCTCACGGTGATCGTCGATCGCTCGGCGGCGACCGCCAGCGATTTCGCGTGCGGCGCCAATGTCGACGGCCAGCATTACTGCAATGTCAATTGGGGACGCGATCTGCCCGAACCCGCGCTGGTTGCCGATATCCGCAACGTGGTGGCCGGCGACCCGAGCCCCGACGGCAAGGGCGCGCTCGAAATCTGCCGCGGCATAGAAGTCGGGCATATTTTCCAGTTGCGCACCAAGTATTCGTCGGTCCTCAAATGCAATTTTCTCGACGAAACCGGCAAACAGCAGCCGATGGAAATGGGCTGCTACGGCATCGGCATCACGCGCATCGTCGCCGCCGCGATCGAGCAGAACCACGACGAGCGCGGCATCATCTGGCCGGCCTCGATTGCGCCGTTCGCGCTTGCGATCGTGCCGATCGGCATCGGCAAGAGTGCGGCGGTGCGCGAAGCGGCGGAGAAACTTTATGCCGACCTGTCGGCCGCCGGCATCGACGTACTGCTCGACGACCGCGACGAACGGCCGGGCGTCATGTTCGCCGACATGGAATTGAGCGGCATCCCGCATCGCATTGTGGTCGGCGACCGCAGCCTGAAGCAGGGCCAGATCGAGTACCAGGGGCGGCGCGACAAGACCGCGCAACCGATTGCGCTCGCGGACGCCGTCGCCGAAATCACTTCGCGCGTATGTACCGACTGACGGCGCTCCTGCTTGCAACACTGGCGCCGCTGGCATTCGCGGGCAACCAAAAATATGAACCGCTGGCGGCCAGCGTGCAAAGTCAGATGCAATCGACGATCAGCGACCAGGCGACGCCCTTCCTCGCCTTCGATACCGTGGAAGAAGCGCGCTCATGGCTCGATGCGATGTCGCAAAAACTCAAGCACCGCATGCCCGACCAGCACGCCCGCGAAGAGTTTCTGGTGACCGTGCACTACGAAGCAAAACGCGCTGGACTCGACCCGCAATTGGTGCTGGGGCTAATACAGGTGGAGAGCGCTTTTCGCAAATACGCGGTTTCCAGCGCGGGAGCGCGCGGCTACATGCAGGTGATGCCGTTCTGGGTGAAGCAGATCGGACAACCCGGGCACAACCTTTTCCACCTGCGCACCAACCTGCGCTACGGGTGCGTTATTCTGAAACACTATCTGGACGTGGAGCACGGCGACTATTTTCGCGCGCTCGGCCGTTACAACGGCAGCCTCGGTCAGGCCGACTACCCGAACATGGTGGTGCGCGCCTGGATCTCCAACTGGAAATATCCAGTGCGCGCATCCGGTGTCGCGTCGGCCGCAGCCGTCAAACCGCGGTAAGCCGCGCGGGCACGCCGGCTTCGGCACGGATTTCCGTTTGCGCAAATAGCTGCTCGAGCGACATCTGGAGGTGACTGCCGATGCGCGTCGAGATCTCGTAGACCAGCGAATCGAGTTCGGCGCTGGCGTGCCGCGCCGGCACGTGCGCGTCGGTGTGAAACACGAACAACCGGTAAATGTCCTCGACCTTGATGGCCGCCGCATCGCGCGCGAGCAGCCAGCCGTCCGCGCCCGAGCGCGCGACCCAGCCCGCACCGGACAGCGCCGCCAGGATCTTTTCGAGGTGATCGATTCTCACCTTGACCGCGGGATGCAGCTCCGACATCGAGACTATCGTGCCGGTCCGGTGCGCGCGCCACAATACCTTCAGTACCTGCAGCGCATCGAAAAAATCGCTGCCCGGCACGGATTCCGACTGGCCGGCGCGTTCGCGCCACTCCGGCAGCAGCGCCGCGAGCACGGCGCCACCGATGACGATCAGCCACGACAGGTAAATCCACAGCAGAAAAACCGGGACCGCGGCAAACGCGCCGTACACCAGCTCGTAGGACGCGAAGTGCGCGATGTAAAAGCTGAAGCCCTGCTTCATCGCCTCCAGACAGATGCCGGCCGAGAGGCCGCCGAGCAACGCGTCGCGCTTGAGCACCGGCCGGTTGGGCACCGTCCGGTAAAGCAGCGCGAGCGCAACCGCCGTCAGGGCCAGCGACGCGACGCGCAGCATCAACAGGCCGACACCGGGCGGATTGTCGATCAGGCCGAGCGACAGCCTGATCAGGTAAGAGGTGAGCGACAGGCTCGCGCCGACGAACAACGGGCCCACGGTCAGCACCATCCAGTAAACCAGAATGCGCTGGAGCAGGTTGCGCGGGCGCGACGAGCGCCAGATATCGTTGAACGCGGAGTCGATGGTAATCATCAGCATCAGCGCGGTGAGCGCGACGAACGCGATGCCTACCGCCGTCAGTTGCGTCGCGTTTTCGGAAAATTGCGCGGCATAAGTCGTGATCGACGACACGGAGTCCGGCACGATATTGTTCATCAGGAACCGCTGCAGATGCCGGATCCACGATTCGAACACGGGAAACGCCGATACCACCGTCAATGCCACGGTGATAATCGGCACCAGGGCGAGCAGCGTGGTGAACGTCAGGCTGCTCGCGATCTGAATGCAGCGATCTTCGACAAAACGGCGGCCGAAGATGCGCACGAGATCGGTGAGCGGAGCGCTTTTGATTTGCATATGTGCATGCGGCTCTGATTTGCACCTTATATAATACGCGTCAATGCCCGCGCCCGGTCCGATGAAGGAAATCCTCGTTCTCTACTACAGCCGCTACGGCAGCGTCCGGCAAATGGCGCAGTTCGTCGCGCGCGGCATCGGGCAGGTTGCGGGTGCCTCCGCGCGCCTGCGCACGGTGCCCGAAGTGTCGACCGTGTGCGAAGCTGTCGCACCAGCCGTGCCTGACGCGGGCGCGCCCTACGCCGAACTGAAGGACCTGGAGGAATGCGCCGCGCTTGCATTGGGCTCGCCGACGCGGTTCGGCAACATGGCGGCGGCGCTCAAATATTTTCTGGATTCGACTTCGGCCTTGTGGCTCAAGGGCGCATTGAGCGGCAAACCGGCCGCCGTATTCACTTCGACGAGCAGTCTGCACGGCGGCCAGGAAACCACCCTGCTGTCGATGATGTTGCCGCTCATGCACCACGGGATGCTCGTTGTCGGCCTGCCGTACACCGAAACGGAACTGCTTTCGACCGCGACGGGCGGCACCCCATACGGCGCAAGCCATGTCGCCGGCGCGGCCAGCGACCGGCCGATCAGCGAGGAAGAGAAAAAACTTTGCATCGCGCTCGGGCGCCGGCTGGCGGCCATCGCGATGAAGCTTGACACGTGAGCACCGGAGAAGAAGCCCGGCGCTATCTGCGCCATCACCGGTACGGCGCGCTCTCGACGATTTCCAAAAAGCTCGACGGATATCCTTTCGGATCCGTGGCGGCCTGCGTGACCGATCACGCTGCGCGGCCGGTGATCCTGGTGAGCCGGCTCGCCGAACACACCAAAAACATCGAAGCCGATTCGCGCGTCAGCCTGCTCGTGCGCGATGCCGGCGCCGACCCGCAGGAAAGTGCGCGCCTCACCCTGGTCGGCAACGCCCGGGCGGCAGGCGGTGACCGCGCCGCGCTGCAAGCGCGTTACCTCCAATATTTTCCCGCAGCTGAACGGTTGCTCGCGCTCGGCGATTTTTCGTTCTTCCACATCGAACCCGTCGCGTTGCGCTATATCGGCGGCTTTGGCGCGATTCACTGGATATCCTCGAGTACCTTCGCGCCACCGGTCAATGCGCTCGCCGCATGCGAGGCCGACATCGTTGCGCACATGAATGCGGACCATGCACCCGCGCTGCGCGATTACTGCCGCCACTTCAAGCAAAGACAACCCGCGGCGGTCGGCATGATCGGGATCGATTGCGACGGCTTCGACCTCAACGCGGACGACGAAATTTTGCGGTTCGATTTCGCGCAACCTGTCATCGACGCGCCGGCGGCACGCGCGGCGCTCAAGGCCATGGTCGCGGAGGCCCGCGGTTGATGCGCGCCACGCCCGCGTCCTATTATGTCAGCGTCATCAGCCTCATCGCGTTGATCTTTCTGGGGCTTGCGTGGGAGCTGACGCTCGCACCCGGGCGACCCGGCGGCTCGCTCCTCGCATTGAAAATCCTGCCGTTGCTGGCGCCGCTGTTCGGCATACTGCGCGGAAAAGTTTATACGTATCAATGGACTTCTATGCTGGTTCTCGCTTATTTTGCGGAAGGCGCTGTCCGCGGTTGGTCCGAGCGCGGGCTGTCGGCGCACCTGGCGGTTGCCGAAGCCATGCTGGCGGTGATCTGTTTTCTCGCATGCATATTCTTTGTCCGTGCGGCGCAGCTCCGGAATTGACATAGCACAAGATTGGATTTCGGCCCCCGGGCGCTGGTCACGGTGCTATCCTACTATTTCCGCGTCGCATAACTTGCCGGGAAAGCAGCCATGCCGCTCATCGCCATGACCCGTGAAATGGGCTCGCTCGGCAAGGACGTCGCCAGCGCCCTCGCGGCGCGTCTCGGCAAACCGGTGGTGCACCACGAGATCATCGACCATCTCGCCAACAAGATGCGCCTGCGCAAAAGCCACGTGGTGCGTTTTCTCGACGGCAAGGCCAATATCTGGGAACGCCTCACGACCGACAGGACCAGCCTGTCGATCTATACGGCCGACGAAACTCTCGCGGTCGCGGAGGCCGACACGGTCTCCGTCATCCGCGGCTGGGGCTCGGCACACCTGTTGCGCCCCATCCAGCACGTGATCTGCGTGCGCGTATGCGCGCCCCTGAAAGTGCGGGTGCAGCGCATGATGTCGCGCCTCAGCTCCGACGACGAGGCGTTTATCGCCAACGAAATCAGGCTGTCCGAAGAGGCGCACGCGGCTATCACGCGCCGTCACTTCGGGGTTAACTGGCAGAACCCCGAAGAGTACGACCTCGTGCTCAACACCGAACGCGTTTCGATCGACAAGTGCGTCGATGAAGTGATGGCGCTGGTCACCAACCCGCAATTCCAGGAGACCGCCCAATCCCTGCAAATGCTGGCCAATCTCGCGCTCGAGACCCATGTCCGGGCCGCGCTGCGCGCCGACCCGCGTACCGAAAAAATGTCTCTAGCGATCACGGCCGACCAGGGGGTGGTTACGCTCGAAGGGACGGTCGACCGCGGCAGCGAGCCCGTGCTCGCATCGGAAGTGGCGGGGGCCCTGCCGCGCGTCAAGGAAATCAGAAACCATATCAAGATCGGGACGGCATTGCGCGCCAGGTTAAACGGTTGAAAAAACCAAATGCGAATAAAAAGGGCGCCTTGAGGCGCCCTTTTTTGTGGGTTCCCGGAATTCAGGCACCAATCAAACCTGCGGGTTCAGGCGTTCCAGCTTGGAATGCAGCTTGTTCAGCGCGTTGATATACGCTTTGGCGGAAGCAACCACGATATCCGTGTCCGCGCCCTGGCCGTTGACTATGCGGCCGGCCTTGGACAGCCGCACCGTGACCTCGCCCTGCGAATCGGTGCCACTGGTGATGTTGTTGACCGAGTACAACAGCAACTCGGCGCCGCTCGCGACGAGACTTTCGATCGCCTTGAACGAGGCGTCGACCGGACCACTGCCGTTGGCATGCGCAGGGCGCTCTTTGCCGTCCTCCGACAAAACGATTTTTGCATACGGCGATTCGCCGGTTTCGGAATGCGCCGTCAACGACACGAGGTGAAAGTGCTCATTCTCGACGTGCTCGAGATTTTCCTCGGTAATCAGCGCCTGCAAGTCTTCGTCGAATATTTCGCGCTTCTTGTCGGCGAGCGTTTTGAACCGCGTGAACGCGGCGTTGAGCGCCTCCTCCGACGGCAGCTCGATGCCGATCTCCTGCAGGCGCGACTTGAACGCGTTGCGCCCGGAAAGTTTGCCCAGCGTCAGGCGGTTGGTGGTCCACCCCACGGTTTCGGCGCTCATGATCTCGTACGTTTCGCGGTGCTTGAGCACGCCGTCCTGGTGAATTCCGGATTCGTGCGCAAACGCGTTGGCGCCGACGATTGCCTTGTTGGGTTGCACCGGGTAGCCGGTGATGCCGGAAACGAGCTTCGACGCCGGCACGATCTGCGTTGCATCGATCCCCGTGTCGCACGGGAAAACGTCCTGGCGCGTACGTACCGCCATCACGATCTCTTCAAGCGAGGCATTGCCCGCGCGCTCGCCAAGACCGTTGATCGTGCATTCCACCTGGCGCGCGCCGTTGAGCACTGCGGCCAGTGAATTGGCGACCGCCAACCCGAGATCGTTGTGGCAATGCACCGACCACACGGCTTTGTCCGAATTGGGAATGCGTTCGCGCAGCTTGCGGATCAGGCCGCCGAAGTGCTCCGGCAGCGTGTAACCGACCGTGTCGGGAACGTTGATGGTCGTGGCCCCTGCCGCGATCACCTGTTCAAGTATCCGGCACAAGAAATCGATATCCGAGCGGCCCGCGTCTTCCGGGGAGAATTCTACGTCGTGCGTGTATTCGCGCGCCCATTTCACCGCACGCACCGCCTGCTCGATCACCTGCGACGGCTCCATGCGCAGTTTCTTTTCCATGTGAATCGGGCTCGTTGCGATGAACGTATGCACGCGCGGCGATTTCGCGCCTTTGACCGCTTCGCCGCAGCGGCGGACGTCCTTTTCGTTGGCACGCGCGAGTCCGCATACGGTGCTGTCGCGCACCGCTGCCGCCACCGCCCTCACTGATTCGAAGTCGCCGTCGCTTGCCGCCGGAAATCCGGCCTCGATGATGTCGACGCGCATGCGCTCGAGCTGGCGCGCGATGCGCAGCTTTTCATCCTTCGTCATGGAGGCGCCGGGGCTTTGCTCCCCGTCGCGCATGGTGGTGTCGAATATGATCAGTTTTTCCTTGCTCATGGGCTTCTCCAGTGGCGCTCGCGTCTATCCTGCGGCGCGCGCGCAAAAATATCCTGTCAATCCGGGCATCGATCACCCGGCCGCACAACAAAAAACGAATTTAGGTTGGAGTATTTAGCGCGCGACGCGCAGCAGCAGGCCGGCCAGCAGGGGGCTGGCAAGAAGGAACAACATCGTGGCCTGGTGCGTGGAACTCATGGTTGCAAAATATAAAGGGTTTTGCCGGCACTGGCAAGTGTCAGGGTGGCGGCGCGGCAGGAGGCTTACCGGCGCCTTTGCGACGGGCGAAATCCAGCACGGCCAGCACGTAGCCCGACAGCGCGTAACACACGAACAGAATGAACATCATTTCGGGCAGGGTGCTGGAAACGGCGACCAGCGCGACCACGGCGAGCGCGATCGCCACCACCACCGGAAACGACACGCTTTTGCGCGGATTGATGTCCTTGCCGCTGTAATACTTGAAGTTGCTGACCATCGTCAGGCCCGCGAACATCGTAAGCACCCAGGCCAGCCACTTGACTTCGGCGCCGCCGATCTGGTGCTCGTTCATCGCCCAGACGAGGCCGGCGACCACGCAGGCCGCAGCTGGGCTCGGCAAGCCCTGGAAGAAGCGCTTGTCGGCTACCTCGAGCTGGGTATTGAAGCGCGCGAGCCGCAAGGCCGCGCACGCACAATAAATGAACGCAGCGATCCAGCCCAGTTTCGCCGTGACCCAAGCACCCAACATCGGAATATTCTGCGCGTTGGAGAAATCCTTGAGTGCCCAGACGTATATCACGAGCGCCGGCGCGACGCCGAACGACACCATGTCGGCGAGGCTGTCGTATTCGGCGCCGAACGCGCTCTGCGTGTGCGTGAAGCGCGCCACGCGGCCGTCGAGCCCGTCGAACACCAGCGCCACGAAGATAGCGAGCGCCGATTGCTCGAAGCGGCCATTCATCGCCTGCACGATGGAAAAAAAGCCGGCGAACAGCGCAATCGTCGTGAACAGGTTCGGTAGCCAGTAGATCCCGCGGCGGCGGATCCTGCCGCCTTTGCCCAGCCATTTGCTTTTGGGTTCGTACAGCATGCTCACCCCAGTTCCGCGAGCACTGTTGCACTCGCGTATACGATGTCGCCGATCGCGACGCGGGGCGTCGCCGACAACGGCAGATAAACATCGACGCGCGATCCGAAACGGATGAAGCCGTAGCGTTGCCCGCGCGCGACCGCGTCGCCGGCCTTCACATAACACAGGATGCGGCGCGCGATCAGTCCGGCCACCTGCACGCAGGTCACGTCGGTGCCGTCCGCCGTCTTGATCCATAACGCATTGCGCTCGTTTTCAAGCGAGGCCTTCGGCAATGCCGCATTGACGAAACGCCCGGCGTGGTACCAGATCTCGCGCACGACGCCGTCGACCGGGCTGCGGTTTGAGTGCACGTTGAAGACATTCATGAAGACGCTCAACTTGAGCGCGTCGCGCTGCAGATACGGGTCATGGGTGCGCTCGACGGTCACGATGCGCCCGTCGGCCGGCGCCAGCACCGCGCGCGCCGCGCCCGGAATCTCGCGCGGCGGATCGCGAAAAAACTGCAGGACGAATACGGCTATCACCCAGAAAAACAGCGCCCACAACCAGCCGGCGGCGAGCGTGATGACTAGCGCCACGACGAAACTGCCGGCGACGTACGGCCAGCCTTCGCGCGCGATGATCGGATGGGGATAGTTGCTCATGGGATTGAGGCCTTCGGAGTAAGGGGTGAGCAGCGATACTCCCGCGCGCATGGCGCGTCTGCGCCCCCCTCGATCCTCAATCCTCTCTCCTCGATGCTAGTTCTTCGACTGGTCGACGAGCTTGTTCTTCTTGATCCAGGGCATCATGTCGCGCAGTTTGCCGCCGACGATTTCGATCGGGTGCTGGCGGCCGATCCGGCGCATCGCGTTCAACTTGGTTGCGCCGGTCTGGTTTTCGAGCAGGAATTCCTGCGCGTAAACGCCGGTCTGGATTTCCTTCAGTATCTTGCGCATCTCGTTCTTGGTTTCTTCCGTGATGATGCGCGGTCCGCGCGTGAAGTCGCCGTATTCGGCATTGTTCGAGATCGAGTAGCGCATGTTCGCGATGCCGCCCTCGTACATCAAGTCGACGATCAGCTTCAGTTCGTGCAGGCATTCGAAGTACGCCATTTCCGGCGCGTAACCCGCCTCGGTCAGCACTTCAAAACCTGCCTGCACCAGCGCCGTCGCACCGCCGCACAATACGGTCTGCTCGCCGAACAGGTCCGTCTCGGTTTCTTCCTTGAACGTCGTTTCGATCACGCCGGCCTTGCCGCCGCCGATCGCCGCGGCATACGACAGCGCCATGTCGCGCGCTTTCTTGGACGGATTCTGGTGGATCGCGATCAACATCGGCACGCCGCCGCCCTGCGCGTAGGTCCCGCGCACCGTGTGTCCGGGCGCCTTCGGCGCCACCATCACGACGTCGAGGTCCGTGCGCGGCACGACCTGACCGTAATGAATGTTGAAACCGTGCGCGAAGGCGAGCGTTGCGCCCTTCTTGATATTGGGCGCGACGTCTTCGCGGTAGACTTTGGCGATATGCTCGTCGGGCATCAGCATCATGACGAAGTCCGCGCCCTTGATCGCTTCGGCGACCTCCCTGACGTTGAGACCGGCCTTTTTGGCCTTGTCCCACGAGGCGCCGTCGCGGCGCAACCCGACCGTCACTTTGACGCCCGAGTCGTGGAGGTTGAGCGAATGCGCGTGCCCTTGCGAGCCGTAGCCGACGATGGTGACCTTCTTGCCCTTGATCAGCGAAAGATCGGCGTCTTTATCGTAATAGACTTTCATGGTTTCCTCTTTGGCAAACGAGAGAAGCCAGGCGCGGAACGAAAGGCGAAAGCTCGGAGCATGCTCCCCGCCCGTTCCTGGCTGCTCACTAGATTCGCAATATCCGGTCGCCGCGACCGATCCCGGATGCGCCGGTGCGCACCGTTTCGAGTATCGCGCTGCGATCGATGGCGCTCAGGAATGCATCGAGCTTGGAGCCGGTGCCGGTCAACTCGATGGTGTAATCCTTCTCGGTGGCGTCGATGATGCGCCCGCGGTAAATATCCGCCATGCGCTTCATTTCCTCGCGGTCTTTCCCCACCGCGCGCACCTTGACCAGCATCAACTCACGCTCGATGTGGTCGCCGTCAGACAGGTCGATGACTTTCACCACCTCGATCAGCTTGTTCAACTGCTTGTTGATCTGCTCGATCACTTCGTCCGAGCCGGTCGTCACGATGGTCATGCGCGACAGCGTGATGTCCTCGGTCGGCGCGACCGTCAGCGTTTCAATGTTGTAGCCGCGCGCCGAGAAGAGGCCCACCACGCGCGACAACGCACCGGGTTCGTTCTCGAGCAGCACGGAAATAATATGTCGCATCGCCGCGCTCCCTTAGAGGTCTTCCGAACCGAGCAGCATCTCGGAGAGGCCCTTGCCCGCCTTCACCATCGGCCACACGTTCTCGGTCTGGTCGGTGATGAAGTCCATGAACACCAGGCGGTCTTTCAGCTTGAGCGCTTCTTTCAACGCCGGTTCGACGTCGGCAGGCTTGTCGATCAGCATGCCGACGTGGCCGTACGCTTCCGCCAGCTTGACGAAATCCGGCAGCGCGTCCATGTACGACTCGGAGTAACGGCTCGAATAGTCGACCTGCTGCCACTGGCGCACCATGCCAAGATAGCGGTTGTTGAGGTTTATGATCTTGATCGGCAGGTGATACTGCTTGCAGGTCGACAATTCCTGGATGCACATCTGGATGCTGCCCTCGCCGGTAATGCAGGCCACCGTCGCCTTCGGGTTGGCGAGCCGCACGCCCATCGCCGCCGGCAGGCCGAAGCCCATCGTGCCGAGTCCGCCCGAATTGATCCAGCGCCGCGGCTTGTCGAACTTGTAGAACTGCGCCGCCCACATCTGGTGCTGGCCGACGTCGGACGTCACGAACGCGTCGCCCTTCGTGAGCTCGTGCAGTTTTTCGATCACGAATTGCGGCTTGATGATCTTGGTCGTTTGCACGTATTTGAGGCAGTCGCGCGCGCGCCACAAATCGATCTGCTTCCACCACGCCTTCAGGCTGGCCGCATCGGGCTTGTCCTTCGACGCCTGCAATTGCTTGATGAGTTCCTGCAGCACCGGGCGCACGCTGCCCACGATGGGCACGTCGACCTTGACGCGCTTCGAAATCGACGACGGATCGACGTCGATGTGGATGATCGTGCGCGGCTCTTCGAAAAAATGCTTGGGGTTGCCGATCACGCGATCGTCGAAACGCGCGCCGATCGCGAGCAGCACGTCGCAGTGCTGCATCGCCATGTTTGCTTCGTACGTGCCGTGCATTCCCAGCATGCCGACGAACTGACGGTCGCTCGCGGGAAATCCGCCGAGCCCCATCAACGTGTTGGTGCAGGGGAAGCCCAGATGGCGAACCAGTTGCGCGAGTTCGGGCGCCGCGTTGCCGAGAATGACACCGCCGCCGGCGTAGATCATCGGCCGCCTGGCGCGCAGCAATAACTGCAACGCCTTCTTGATCTGGCCGGCATGACCTTTCACCACCGGATTGTAAGACCGCATGCTGACCGACTTCGGATAGTCGAACTCCGCTTTGGTGGCCGGGTGCGTGATGTCCTTCGGAATGTCGACGACCACCGGGCCCGGCCGGCCGGTCCCCGCGATATAAAAAGCTTTCTTGATCGTGGCCGCGATATCTTTCACGTCCTTGATCAGGAAGTTGTGCTTCACGCATGGGCGCGTGATACCGACGGTGTCGCATTCCTGAAACGCGTCCTGGCCGATCGCGTGGGTCGGCACCTGGCCGGTGATAATCACCATCGGGATCGAATCCATATAGGCGGTCGCGATGCCGGTGATGGCATTGGTCACGCCGGGGCCCGAAGTCACCAGCGCGACGCCGATTTTCTCGGTCGACCGCGAATAGCCGTCAGCCGCATGCACGGCACCCTGCTCGTGGCGCACAAGGATGTGCTTGACCCTGCTCTGCTTGAACAATTCGTCGTAGAGATGCAGAACCGCGCCGCCCGGATAACCGAACACATATTCGACGCCCTCTTCCTGCAAACACCGCACGACGATCTCGGCGCCGTTCAATTCCATAGCTGAACCTTGTTGAATCGCAAGAAAAACACAGAACCGGGAACAATACCGTTCCCGCCGGGATTGGTCAAGCCAAATATCTGATTAAACAGCATGATACCGCCGACTTCCCAACCCGCGAGACACGCCAACTTGCAGTGACGGAGCGATTTGTTAAGATGCTCCGGATAAATCAGCGCGCATGACCGAAACTGCGTCAACGCCGGCAAGAGCGGCACGTTATTTCGGGGGCATACGATGCACATGCCCAATGCGAGACATCAACATAACAAGCGATGCCCCGGTGCAATCGGGTCCATCACAAAGGCGCACTCCACTGGCCACCCGCAAGGAACTTGCCGAATTTTTAGCCTCGGTCGAACGCCGCGCCTACAAGCAGGCGTTTTTCGCGGCGCGCGACGAGCAGGTCGCGCTCGATGCCGTGCAGGACGCGATGATGAAATTGTCGGAAAAATACGCCTCGCGGCCGACGGCGGAGCTGCCGATGCTGTTTCAGCGTATTTTGCAAAACACGATACGCGACTATTTCCGGCGCCAGAAAGTTCGCACGTTGTGGACGACGCAGGTGTCGTCGCTGTCAGGCGCCGATGACGGCGACGATCACGACCCGCTGGAAACTCTGGAGGTGCAGTCAAACTCCAACCCGCAGGGCTCGCCCTCCGATCAGTTACAGCAAACTCAAACGCTTGAAATCATTGAAAAAGCCCTCCAAAGACTGCCGCATCGTCAACGTCAAGCGTTCCTGCTGCGTTATTGGGAAGATATGGACGTTGCCGAAGCCGCGGCAGTCATGGGTTGCTCGGAAGGAAGCGTGAAAACTCACTGCTCCCGGGCGACGCATGCTTTGGCAGAACTGCTGAAAGACAAGGGAGTTTCGCTATGAACGAACAGGAACTGGCAGGCAAAGTTGTTCGCCACCTCAACACGGGGCTGGAAACGATCAAGCAGGGCACCGCGTACCAGTTGCAGTCGGCGCGGCAGGCCGCGCTCGACCGCTATCGCGAAGCGCCGCAGCCCGTGTTCGGTCTCGCGTGGGCCGGCGACGTCGCGTTCCGTGTCAGCCACAGCCGGTACTTCAACGCGCGTAATCTGTTTGCAATTGCCCTGCTCGTGCTGGGGCTGACCGGCGTTACCTACTGGCAGCTGGTAATTCAAGCCAACGACATCGCCGAAATTGACGTCAGCCTGCTGACCGACGATCTGCCCATCAACGCCTATCTCGACAGCAACTTCGAAGCATGGTTAAAGCGCTCGTCGCAATAATTCTCGGCTTAAATCTCGTCGCCCCGGTCAGCGCCGCCGTACCCGTCCAGCCCAAAGCAGCTGTTCAGCCCCAACCTGCCAAGCCTGACTGGGCGGAGTTGACTCCGTCGCAGCAGACAGTGCTGGCGCCGCTCAAAGACGACTGGCAGGAACTCGACACTCTGCGCCGCGCGAAATGGGTCAAGGTCGCGAATGCCTACCCGAAAATGAAAACGGTGCAACAGCAGCGATTGCAGGCGCAGATGAAAGAATGGGCGAAACTCACGCCCGAGCAACGCCGGGTTGCGCGTGAAAACTACAAGACGATCAAAAAGCTGCCGCCGGATAAACGCAAGCAGGTCAAGGCCCAGTGGCAGGAGTACCAGCAGTCGCTCGTTGTCAAGCCGGAACCCGCAGGCGATCCCGCGACGGCGACGACCCCGCAGTAACCGCCGCAGCTCTCACGCTTGAATGACAACCCGGCGCCCGCCGTCGCTGCCGCGACTTTTGCGCGGCGGCTCGGCAGCCTCTGCTACGAAGTACTGCTGCTCGCGGCGGTCCTGTTTGCAGCCGGGTGGGCGTTTCTCGCGGTCGAGCAATTGCTGCCGGCCGCGCTCGCACGGCCGCTGTTTCAGTTGTGCCTGCTCACGATCTGCGCCGCCTACTTTGTTTACTGCTGGACACGCAGCGGCCAGACGCTGCCGATGAAAACCTGGCGCATTCGCCTCGTAACGCGACAAGGCGGAGCCCTGTCGGTCGGCCGCGCAACCGTGCGTTATTTGCTCGCGCTCGCGAGCATTGCATTGGCGGGCGGCGGATTCTGGTGGGCGCTCGTCGATCGCGACGGCCAGTTTCTGCACGACCGGCTGGCCGGCACGCGACTCATCTTCGTTCCCCCCACCACATCATCACCATCGCCAGGGTGAGGAACATCAACGTCGGCAGAATCGCGCTCCAGAATGGCGGCCAGTCGCGCAACAACCCGAGGAAAGTGAAGAGGCGACCGAGCATCCAGAAGCCGATGCCGAGCATGATGCCCGCAAAAACCTTGCCGCCCACGCCGCCGGCGCGCTGCTGGTAATACGCGAAAGGCAGGGCCAGCACCATCATCACGAGCACGGCGAACGGGTAGATCAGCTTGTTCCAGAACGCGATCTCGTGGCGCGAAGTCTGTTGATTGTTTTCGCGCAAATGCTGCACGTATGAATAAAGCGCAAAAGCCGACATCTGCTCGGGCACCAGCAGCAGCACGCTCAAGAGCCCGGGTTCAAGCACCGAGCGCCAGTCGGCCTGCGCAATCCGGCTGACGGTCGTCGTGTTATCGTCGAAATTTGTCTGCTCCACGTCGTGCAAACGCCATTTGTTGTTTTGTTGATACTCGCCGCGCTGCGCGAGGCTGATGCGGCGCAGCCGGTGGTCCGTGTCGAACTCATAAATCTTGACTCCCACCAGCACGGAGTCGGGCAGCACCTGGGCGACGTTGACGAAATTACGCTCGTCCTTGACCCACAGACCCGAGCGGAATTCCTGCGCGATCACGCCGGTAATTGCCTTTGCGCGCATTTGCTGCGCGAACTGCTCGGCCGGCGGCGCGATGAATTCGCCGATCACGAAAGTCAGCACGGAAAAGACGAGACCGACTTCGACCAGCGTCAGCGCCATGCGCGGTATCGACACGCCCGAAACGCGCATGACCGTGTATTCGGAATTGGCGACGAGCTGCGCAATCGCAAAGAGGGTGCCGATCAGCGCGGCGATCGGAAAAAGCTCGTACACGTGGCCCGGCACGCTCAGCAGCACGTACGCAAAAATATGCAGCAGCCGGTAGCCGCCCTTGCCCAGTTCGCCCAGTTCGTGTATCAGGTCGAACAGCGCGAGCAGCATCAGCAAGGCCGCAAACACGAGCGCGGTTGACGTGGTGATCTCGGCCGACAGATAACGCTTGATAATTTTCATTTGAGAAAGCGGACCACCGAAAAGAGCGTCAGGCGCCGCACGAATAGCAGGAGCAGAAGTGCGAGCATGGCCGCGTGCACGCAGAGCACGCCGACCGGCAAACTCACGCGTTGCTGCGCGATCCAGGCCTGGCTGATGCTGATCACGTTGTTGTAAATCATGTAGATCAATATCGCCATGACGAGATTCAGCGATCTGCCCGCCCGCGGATTCACGAACGAAAGCGGGATCGCGAGCAGCGCCAGGATGAGCGCCGACGTGGGCAGCCCGATGCGCCACGCGAGTTCGCCCAGATTCAGCGGTGTCGGGTCCTGCATCAGCGCAAGCGTCGGCAGCGATTTGGCGGACGGTGCAGAGGCCTTGGCGTCGCGCGCTTCGATCCGCATCGCGTAACGCTCGAATTCGCTGATTTTGTAATCGGTGGTGCCGGGGGTGCCTTCGTAACGCCGCCCGTTGAGCAACACGAGAAAACGGTCGCCGTTGTCGGCCGTCTGGATAAATCCGCGCTTGGCGACCATCACGCCGGTCTTATGGTGCTGCGTGGAGCTCACGAACACGTTGGCGACCATGTTCTCGCCTTCGTTGACGTTCTCGACGAAAAACACGCGGTCGTTCTGCTTCGACTCGCGGAACACGCCGGGCGTCACCTGGGACGCATCGTCGCGGTTGTCCATGTAGTTCCGGAACTCTTCGCTCTTCGTGATCGCCCACGGCGACAATAAAAAGCTCAAGAGCGCGACCAGCAGCACGATCGGCAGCGCAAACGACATGACGGGCCGCACCCAGCGCATCAGACCCAGCCCGGCGCCGAACCAGACGATCATTTCCGAATCGCGGTAGCCGCGCGACAACGTCATCAGCACCGCGATAAACAGCGTAAGCGACAACAGCACGGGCAGATAATTGAACGACGTGAGTGCGAGCAGCGCGAACACGCCGGTAAAAGTGATGGAGCCGCCGGCGGCGAGCCCGAGAAAGCGCACGAGCTGGGTCGTCACCGTGATGCCGAGCAGCACCACGAAAGTCGCGATCGCCGTGCCGGCGCATTCGCGCACCAGGGAATTATGAAATATTTTCACGCGTTGCCGCTTTGATTTTTGCCTGGATAGCGAAGATAATCAGCGATGGACTTGCACCAACTCATCCTCGGGAGAACGGCGTGGAATTTAGCATAAAAAGCGGCAGCCCGGAGCGCATCCGCGCAGGCTGCATCATCGTCGGCGTATTCGAGCCGCGCAAGCTGTCGCCCGCGGGCGCGGCACTCGACCGCGCGGCGCGCGGACAACTTGCCGCGGCATTGAAGCGCGGCGACATGGAAGGCAAGTCCGGCACCACGCTCATGCTGCATCAACTGCCGCGCGTCGCCGCCGCGCGCGTGCTGCTGGTCGGACTCGGCCGCGAACGCGACTTCGACGACGGCAAATTTCGAGTCGCCGCGGGCAAAGCGATCGCCGCCCTGAAACATACGGGCGTCACGGATGCGGTCCTGTGCCTGTCGGCGAGCGTAAAGCAGCGCGATGTCGCCTGGCGCGCCGCGCAGGCCGCCATCGCCGCGACCGATGCAACGTACCGGTTCGATCGCATGAAAAGCAAACGCGAAGCCGCGCGCGGGGTGCGCCACCTGACTTTGCTCGTCGCAGAACGCAGCGAACTGGCCGCCGGCCAGTCAGGGCTTAAGCAGGGCGCCGCAATCGCGCACGGCATGAGTCTCGCCAAGGATCTCGGCAATCTGCCCGGCAATGTCTGCACGCCCGCTTATCTCGCGCAGGCCGCGCGCGATCTCGCGAAAGAGCACAAGCTCGGCGTGCAGGTACTAGAACGCAAAGACATGGAAAAGCTCGGCATGGGTTCGCTCCTGTCGGTCGCGCGCGGCAGTGTCGAACCGCCGAAATTGATCGTGCTCAAGTACGATGGCGGGCCGCGCGGCGCGAAGCCCTATGCACTGGTCGGCAAAGGCGTCACTTTCGACACCGGCGGAATTTCGCTGAAGCCCGCGCCCGAAATGGACGAAATGAAATTCGACATGTGCGGCGCCGCCAGCGTGCTCGGCACGCTGCGCGCGGTGGCTGAACTCAAGCTGCCGATCAACGTCGTCGGCGTCATTCCCGCCACCGAAAACATGCCCGGCGGGTCGGCCACCAAACCCGGCGACATCGTGACCAGCATGTCGGGACAGACGGTGGAGATCCTCAACACCGATGCCGAGGGCCGGCTCATATTGTGCGACGCGCTGACCTACACGGAACGCTTCGAGCCGCAGGCCGTCGTCGACATCGCAACGCTCACGGGCGCGTGCGTGATTGCGCTCGGCCACGTGGCCAGCGGACTTTTTTCCAACAACGAAGCGCTGGCGCAGGAACTGCTCGCAGCGGGACAGACCGCGCGCGACCGCGCGTGGCACCTGCCGTTGTGGGACGATTACCAGGAGCAGCTCAAAAGCAATTTCGCCGATTTCGCCAACATCGGTGGCCGGCCGGCGGGCAGCGTCACGGCCGCGTGCTTTCTTGCGCGCTTCACCAAGAAATTCAAATGGGCGCACCTCGACATCGCCGGCGTCGCGTGGAAATCCGGCGCGGCCAAGGGCGCGACTGGCCGGCCCGTGCCATTGCTTACGCAGTTCCTGATCAATCGCGCGACGCGTCCGTAATGACGCAGATCGATTTCTATTTTCACGTCGAAAACAAGCTGCAAACGGCGTGCGCATTAAGCGCCAAGGCCTGCGCGCGCGGCCTGCGGGTGCTGGCTTTCTGCCCGGATGCGGACGCGGGAGCGAAGTTTGGCCGCCTCTTGTGGACGGCGCAGGCGGTAAGCTTCATTCCGCACTGCACGGCCGCCGACCCGCTGGCAGCCGTGACGCCGGTAATCGTCGATCACGACGGATCACATTCCCCGCATGACGAGGTGCTGATCAACCTGCGCGCCGAGTGGCCGCCGTTCTTCAGCCGGTTCCAGCGCCTGATCGAAATCGTGAGCCTCGACGAGGAAGACCGCGCTCATGCGCGCGCGCGGTTCAAGTTCTACCGCGACCGCGGCTACGCGATCCAGAGCCACGACCTATCCAAGAGCGCGCAGTAAATGCGCGTTGAATCATGAGCGAGCCGGGCAACAGCGACGATAGTGCGGAGACCGATGACGTATTGGGCCGCGCCGATGCGCTGCTTAACCGGCATCGCGCCGGCTTAAAGCCGGCGGCCAACGCGGGCGCGATCCCGACGCTCACCGAGCCCATCGCGGAGACTCTCGACGCATCGGCGATACCCACGCTGACGGACATCGTGGCGACGCCGGCGCAAACCGCGAGCGGCGCGCCGGAACCGGCGCGCGAAACACCATCCGAACCCGCGCACAGCGGCGAAATTATCTCGCGGGTGCAGGCGCAAAACCTCGAGCATGGCGTTTATCAAAAACTCAAGCAGGGACTGGACGCGCAAATCGCCGAAGTACTGCAAAACCGGTTCATGCCCGACGTCGCCGGCGCGCTCGACCAGGCCCTGCATAAAATCAGCGCCGAACTCAAGACCAACATCAACACGATGGTGCGCGCTTCCATCGAGGAAACGCTGCAAAAGCAGTTGCAGCAGCTACGTCTGACCGACGCTACGCCCGCCGCGGCGCCGGGGGATGCGCCGGAAGCGTCCGGTATAATGCGCGACTTTTCCGCGCCGCCTCCCGCCAAAATGGAACTCGCCAAGAGCTTTGAACCCCGCGCCATCGAAGACCGCTGGTATCCCGAATGGGAAAGCCGCGGTTACTTCGCGCAATCCGGCGACACTTCGCGGGCCGCCTATTGCATCCAGTTGCCGCCGCCGAACGTGACCGGCACGCTGCACATGGGGCACGCGTTCCAGCAGACGCTGATGGACGCGCTCGTCCGCTACCACCGCATGCGCGGCGACAACACCAACTGGGTGGTCGGGACCGATCACGCCGGTATCGCGACGCAGATCGTCGTCGAGCGCCAGCTCGAAGCGCAGGGCAAATCGCGTCATGACCTCGGTCGCGATGCCTTCATCCAGCGCGTATGGGAATGGAAGCAGGAATCGGGTTCGACCATCACGCGCCAGATGCGCAGGCTCGGCACCTCTGCCAACTGGAGTTACGCTGACACCGAAGGCAGGAACAGCGGCTACTTCACGATGGACGACAGGATGTCGCGCGCCGTCGTCGAAGTGTTCGTGCGCCTGCACGAGGAAGGCATGATCTACCGCGGCAAGCGGCTCGTGAATTGGGATCCGGTTTTGGGCACGGCGGTGTCCGATCTCGAAGTCGACAGCGAGGAAGAAGACGGCAAGATCTGGGAAATCAAATACCCGCTCGCCGACGGCAGTGGTGCACTGACCGTCGCAACAACGCGCCCTGAGACATTACTCGGCGACGTAGCGGTCGCGGTGAATCCCGACGACTGGCGCTATCAACACCTGATCGGCAAACAGGTTCAACTGCCGCTGACCGGTCGCACCATACCGGTCATCGCCGACGGTTATGTCGATCGCGAGTTCGGCACCGGTTGCGTCAAGATCACGCCGGCACACGATTTCAACGACTACGCGATCGGGCAGCGCCACCAGCTTGAACCGATCAATATCCTGACGCTGGCCGCTACCCTCAACGAAAACGCACCGGAAGCATATCGCGGCCTCGACCGCTTCGACGCGCGCGCGCGCGTACTCGCGGATTTGGCGGCTCAAGGCTTGCTGGTCTCGGACAAGCCTTACAAGCTGCGCGTGCCGCGCTCGGGCCGCACCGGCGTCATCGTGGAGCCGATGCTGACCGATCAGTGGTACGTGAAAATGGACGGACTCGCGAAAGCCGGACTCGCTGCAGTCGCTGCGGGCGACGTCAAATTCTTTCCCGAACACTGGACGACGACTTACAACCAGTGGCTCGAAAATATCCAGGACTGGTGCATTTCGCGCCAGCTCTGGTGGGGTCACCAGATACCGGCATGGTACGACGACGCCGGCAACATTTACGTCGCGCGCACCGAGGACGATGCGCGCGCGCAGGCCACGACCAAGGGTTACAACGGCGCACTGAAGCGCGACGACGACGTGCTCGACACCTGGTTCTCGTCGGCACTCGTCCCGTTCACGTCGCTCGGCTGGCCGGAGAAAACGAAAGATCTCGAGGTGTTCCTGCCCTCGTCGGTGCTGGTCACGGGCTTCGACATCATCTTCTTCTGGGTCGCGCGCATGATCATGATGACCCTGCATTTCACCGGCCGGGTCCCGTTCCGGCACGTCTACATCAACGCCCTCGTGCGCGACGCCGAGGGCCACAAGATGTCGAAGTCGAAAGGCAACACGCTCGACCCGCTCGATCTCATCGACGGCATCACGCTCGATGCGCTGCTCGCCAAATCGACGGTCGGCCTTTTGCGCGCCGAGCACAAGGCGAAGATCGAGAAATACATCCGCAAGAACTATCCCGACGGCATCCCCGCGTTCGGAGTCGACGCGCTGCGTTTCACTTTCGCGTCGCTGGCCACGTTCGCGCGCACCCTGAATTTCGATCTCGGCCGCTGCGACGGTTACCGCAACTTCTGCAACAAGCTGTGGAACGCGACGCGCTTCGTGCTCATGAACTGCGACGGCAAAGACGTCGGGCTCGACGAAGCCTTGCCGCTCGAATTCTCGCCAGTCGACCGGTGGATAGCGAGCCGCCTGCAGCGCGCCGAAGCCGAGGTCGCCAAGGGGTTCGGCGAATACCGGTTCGACAACTCGGCGCGCGCGATCTACGAATTCGTATGGGAGGAATACTGCGACTGGTACGTCGAGCTTGCGAAGGCGCAGATCGCCGGCGGCAACGACGCGCAACAGCGCGCCACCCGCCGCACGCTGGTGCGCGTGCTGGAAGCGACTTTGCGGCTTGCACACCCGATCATTCCTTTCATCACCGAAGAGCTGTGGCAGAAGGTCGCGCCGCTCGCCGGCAAAACGGGGGCGAGCATCATGCTGCAGCCGTATCCCGAACCCGACGCCGGCCGCATCGATGAAAAAGCCGAACAGCACGTTGCGCTTTTGAAGCAGCTCACCAACGCGTGCCGCACTCTCCGCAGCGAAATGAACCTCGGTCCGCAGCAAAAAGTGCCGCTGCTTGCACAAGGCGATCGCACCGCCCTCGCCGCTTTGACGCCATACCTGGTGCCGCTCGCGCGCTTGTCGGAAGTCGCCATCGTCGACGAACTCCCGCAGGCCGACGCGCCGGTCTCGATCGTCGACGACTACAGGCTGATGCTCAAGATCGAAGTCGACCCGGCGGCCGAGCGCGCGCGCCTCGCCAAAGAGATGGAGCGGCTCGCCGGGGAAATCGTCAAGACCCAGGCCAAGCTCGCAAACTCCAGCTTCGTCGAGCGCGCCCCGGCGGCGGTCGTCGACCAGGAACGCCAGCGCCTCGTGCAGTTCGAAACCACCGTCGCCAAACTGCGCGCGCAACTCGAACGATTGGGATGATTCACGCGCTGCGCGCGTTCCGCTACCGCAACTTCCGGCTGTATTTTTTCGGTCAGTCCCTGTCGCTCCTCGGCACGTGGATACAGCAGGTGGCGATGAGCTGGCTCGTCTACCGCCTGACAGGATCGGCGTTCCTGCTCGGCCTCACCGCATTCGCGAGCCAGGTTCCGATCCTGATATTTGCGCCGCTGGGCGGCGTGTGGGCGGACCGCTTCGACCGCCGTAAACTCCTGATCGCGACGCAGGCGCTGGCGCTCGTGCAGGCGATGGCGATGGCGCTGCTCACCTATGCGAATCTCATTCAGGTCTGGCACATACTCGCGATGGCCGTGTTGCTCGGCATCGTGATGGCGACCGACACCCCGGTCCGCCAGTCGTTTGTTTCCGAACTGGTGCCCGCCAAGGGCGATTTGCCGGGCGCGATCGCGATGAACGGCTTCGTGCAGAACGCCGGCCGCATGATCGGGCCCAGCCTCGCCGGTCTCCTGATCGCGGTATCGAGCGAAGCGTTTTGCTTTCTCGCCAACGGCGTCAGCAAAATCGCGGTGATCGCAATCGTCGCGCTGATGCAGATCGACGTGCGCGCGACCAAGGCGGCGAGCGCCCCGCTGTTGCGAGGTCTCAAAGACGGCGCAGCTTATGCCGCGGGACTGTTGCCGGTCAGGCTGTTGCTCCCCATGGTCGCGCTGATCAGTTTCATGGCGAGCCCGTACCAGGCGTTGATGCCGATTTTCGCCGCGGAGGTTTTCAAAGGCGACGCGCGCATGCTCGGTTTTCTGATCGGCGCCGCGGGCCTGGGCGGCTCCAGCGGCCTCGTCTACCTGGCATCGCGCCGCGACGTTCGCGGACTCGCGCGCCATATCGTGTTCGGTGCATTGCTCACGGGCGTGAGCTTGATGATATTTGGAGAATCGAAGCTGTTATGGCTGTCGCTGACGGCGATCCTCTTGACCGGTTTCGGCATCATACTCGTCGCGATGGGCACCAGCATGATACTGCAGACCATCGTTGCCGATGAGAAGCGCGGCCGCGTGATGAGCTTTTTCACCGTCGCATTTCTCGGCATGAGCCCGCTCGGCAGCTTCGTCGCCGGCGCGCTCGCCCACAAGATCGGCGCCGGGCACACATTGTTCGCGGGCGGCGTCTCGTGCGCAATCGGGGCTCTTCTATTGTGGCGCCAGCTGCCGCGCCTGCGTTCTCATATGCGCGAAATCTATACGCGCATGGGTATCATCAAAACGTAGCGCGCGGCATTGGCAGGCCGCCCGTCGATTGCGAACTGCAGTCGGGCATTTACACTGGTCTGGACACAGGCGAAACTGCACCACATGGATATCATCGCGCCGATAGCAATGGCGGCCGGGTTGGGCTGGGCCAGCGGGCTCAGGCTGTACGCCGTCTTATTTTTCATCGGCGTCCTCGGTTATTTCGGTTTGATCGAAATGCCGCCGGACTTGCTGGTTCTGACCCATCCAGTGGTCATGCTGACGACCGGCGCCCTGTTCGCATTCGAATTCGGCGCCGACAAGATTCCCGGTTTCGACAGCGTGTGGGACACCTTCCAGACTTTCGTGCGCATCCCGGGCGGCGCATTGCTCGCAGCAGCCGCGGTCGCCGACCACAGCGCCGCATTCGCGCTGGCGGCGGGGCTCCTCGGCGGCACCTTTGCGGCGGGCGCGCATTTCACCAAAGCCGGCAGCCGCGTATTGATCAATACTTCGCCTGAGCCGTTCAGCAACTGGGCCGCATCGCTCACCGAAGACACGCTGGCGGCGGGCATGGTGTGGTTCGCATTCACGCACCCGCTGGTTCTGCTCGTCATTCTCGTCTTGCTGGTGGCATTAACGGTCTGGCTGCTGCCGAAACTGTGGCGTGGCATGTGCCGCGTGATGACAACGGCGCGTCAACTGCTGGGATTCTCCGCATAACTCGCGCCGGCGCGAAAACCGATTTTTATATCCGGCGATCACCGGATAATTGTTCTGCACAAAGGAGACTTGCATGTTCGATCCGATCACGCTGCCCTTCGGCGCCAAGATGCTGTTCAACACGGTCCGGTTGAAGGCGGGCGTCAGCATGGAAGACGCCGAACTGGCCATCGGCGAAATGTGCAGCACCGTCAAAGCGGCTTACGGCGGCGACAAGGGCGGATTTCTCGCCGGCCAGGTGTTCAAATTCTCCGGGTTCATTTCCGACGAAGGCTCCTTATGCGACGACCGTAACGCCGGCGCCCACATTGCCATCGTCACCTATTGGCGCTCGTTCGAAGCGCACGAACGCTCGCATGCCGACCGCGTGTTCAAAACGAAGTTTTCCGCGCTTGCCGACTTGTGCACCGACAGCAAGGAACTCGGCTACGACATGCTGTGGCAGGGTGAGGCGGAGCCCGCCATCAGGAATTAGGCACGACCAGCGGCAGTTGCAGCGCGCGCCGCAGCACCGCAACAAAATCCGCGGACGTCAATCCGGACATATCATTTGCGCGCCCGGAAAAAAACCCCTGCACGTTGCGTTCAAGCCGTTCGACCGCGGTGTCGTTCAAGGCCGCCTCGAAATCGGCAAGCGCACGGGCGCGCGGGACTTTCGCGTCATGCGTAAACCACACCTGCTTGATCCGATGCCGGGCGCGATCGTAGAGCAAATTCGCGCGCAGCGTGCCGCCCGCATGCTTGTGCTCCGCAGTCGCGGCCGTGACATCCGATGCCGGCTGCTGCACGAGATTTATCCAGTCCGGCGCAGCGGTTTCCGCGAGCGCATTTTGATAGCGTGCGTGCTCGGTGAGCGAGAGATCGGCCTCCTGGAACTCTACCGCGAACTCGCTTTCGAACGCTGCCAGCAGGCGGTCCTTGACCAGCGCAAATGCGGGAACGTCACCGAGCGCAGTCTTGAGGTCTCCAATCCTTGCCCGCGCCGCTTCCACCGCATGCTCGGCCAATCCCTGCGCCGGCGTGCGCATTGCACGCAGCATGGTCCCGACGTCCAGATCAAAATGCAATACGCCCTGGTACAGCAGCGCCGCGCCTTCGAATACGCCGCCACCGGTGCCGATCCGGCGGCCCTCACCTTCGATGTCGTTGGGCGCGCGAAAGCGCACGTTCGCGCCCAGCGCGCCGACCGCCGCCGCGACGGCATGACAGATGCGCCGCGCGACAGCCTGCATATCGGACGTACCGACGTCGTCCTGATGCAAATAGAGCGCCCATCCGAGCTGGGCACCGTCGCAATATACGGCGCCTCCTCCGGTGATACGCCGCTGCACCTCAATTCCGGAGGTCCGGCAAAACTCGACGTCGGATTCGTGGGCGACGCACTGGCGGCTCGCGAGCAGAACCGACGGTGTGTACCGGCAAAACCGCAGCGTGCTCGGAATTTCCTCCGCGTGGCGCGCTTCGAGCAACGCCCGATCGAGCGCGATGTTCTGCGCCGCGGCGCGCAGGCCGGTATCCATCACACACCACGTTTCTGTCATAAGCTCAGCCCGTGAACAGCGACGCGATCGGCACCAGCGTGACTATTCGGGCGGCCTGGCCTCATGCAAGCCGCGCTGCGCCAGAAAATTCTCGAACGATGCGCGCTGATAAGCGTTGCTCGAGACATACTGGTCGAACTGCATGAAGGCTTCGACCGGCGTGCGCGAACCGCGCCGCATGAGGAGTTCCTTGCCCTCGGGGCTCACGAACATCCACGCCGGCACCGGCGCCGACTTCAAGCGCTTGATCGCATCGGCGCGCGTGAGTTTTTCCCCGTCCGGCAGCGTAATCACGTCGGCCGGGTTGCCGCGAATATCGAAATACGCGAGCACATAATGTTCGGTATAGCGCTTGCGCAGCGCATCGGACGAAAACGTGTTCTTGTTGGCGATCTCGCAATACGGGCAGGTCTGAAAACCGAAATAAACGAACATCGGCTTGTGCGCGCTCCTGGCCAGCCGCACCGCCTCGTTGTATTCGACAAACGGCCATCCGTCGGGCGTCCTGGCCTGCACGCCGTGCGAGGCGGGCAGCAGAACCGTGACCAGCAGAAATAATTTAAACGCGCTGCGCATGTTCGATCCCGCGTGCATAGAAAGTCGATTCGCGATTATTTCTTTTTCATGAAAAATACGAATTCGTTGCTGGCGGCTTCCGCCGACAGCAATTCGTTGCCGGTCTGCTTTGAAAACGCCTGAAAATCCTTGACCGAGCCGGGATCGGTTGACACCACGCGCAAAACCTGGCCGGACACCATGTCGTTCAGCGATTTTTTCGTGCGCAATATCGGTAGCGGACAATTCAATCCGCGCGCATCGAGTTCTTTGTCGAAATCCATTCTCGCTCCAGGCTCGCAGGTTTTTATCGGAGCCTAATATACGGCCCCCGTGCGCTTCGTGCAAGGCACGCGCGGCGCCCGTGGCCCGCCCCCGGAGGCTTGCTAGAAAACGCTGATGTTCTTGTCGGCCAGCAACTGCGAAAGACGCGTGTTGGCCATCGACAGGCGGTCGACCAGGATTTCGAGGAACGCGCCGTTGAAGTTGTGCCGGCACAATTCGGAGGCCTGCGCGAGCGCTTCAGCTTTGATCTCGATCACCGTGATATCGGTCGCGGATGTGACGCTGGCGGTACGCTGGAATTGCTTCTTACCGAGGTAAGCCATCTCGCCAAAGCAATCGCCCGCCCGCAACACGTTCAAAAGCTTGCCCTGCTTGCTGATCTTGACCTCGCCTGCCGCGAGGATGAAAAACGATTTGCCGATGTCCCCCTCCTTGATCAGCACCTGGCCGGGCCCGAACTTCCCCCAGCTCGTAACACGCAGCACTTCCCACAATTCGACGTCGGCAAAATTCTTGAAAAAAATGAGCTTGCGCAGCGCGTTGAATTTTTCGCTGTCCGGAATATTTTTTTCGGGCTTTTGCAGATTGCCGAACACCGCGACGAGCTCGTGGGAGATTTCTTCCCACGACTGATAGCGGTCGGCCGTGTTCTTCTGCAGCGCGCGCTTAACTATCGCATCGAGTTGCGGCGGAATTTCAGGGCGGATCGCACTCGGCGCCGGTGCCTCGGCATTGATGATCTGGTAGATCATGCTGTAATTATTGTTAGCCTGGAACGGCAACTTGCCGGTGAGCATCTGGTACAACACGACACCGAGCGAGAAGATATCCGTCTGGTGCGTGAGCGCCATTTCCTTGACCTGCTCCGGGGACATGTAAGCCGGGGAGCCGATGCCGGTGATCTGGGTGGTTTCCGTCGCCGTGGTCTGTGCCGCGCCGAAGTCGGTGATCTTGATATCGTTCTCGCCCGACAACATGATGTTGGCCGGCTTGATGTCGCGGTGTATGACACCGTGCTTGGCCGCGTAATCGAGCGCCTTGGTGCACTTGAAAACAATCTCGATCACCTTGTTGATCGGCAGCAGGTTCTCGGCGCGAGAATACTGCTCGAGCGTCGTGCCATCGACGTATTCCATGACGATATAGCTCGCCTCGTCATCGGCGACGGCATCGTAGATGCTTACGATATGGGGGTGCGACAGCTTGCCGGCGAGGGACGCCTCCGTGACGAACAGCTTGCGGTAACGCCGGCCGTGCTCCTTGTCGCCGAGCGCTTCCTGCATCACCACCTTCATGGCGACATGGCGATTCACGAATGGATCCAGGGCTTCGTAAACGACGCTGGTCGCGCCTTTACCGAGCTCGCGGATGATTTCGTATTTGCCGATCTTTTTAATTGTCATCTGGAAAACTCCAAGCCGCCGCCCCACCACACTCGGCCAGGATGATTAGTAAGTAAATACAATACCATAAAGCCGGATATTTGCGTTATTTGTGACGTTCGGCTGATAGTTGCATTTATTTGGGCGCCGCGCCCGGCCAAATAATCGGTATTTACGGCGAAATTCTGCGAAAACCTGAACCGGCTGATTAGTGCAAACCGCGCGCCTGCGCTAACCTCGCGCCAGGGAGTCAATAAAATGAAAAAATCCAACGATCCGGCATCGATACCGCCGGCGCCGGTCACGTTCGCCGAGGCGTTCTGGTACTGGCTCAAGCTCGGATTCATCAGCTTTGGCGGCCCGACGGGCCAGATCGCGATCATGCATCAGGACCTCGTTGAGAATAAGCGCTGGATCTCCGAGCGCCGCTTCCTGCATGCGCTCAATTACTGCATGGTGCTGCCCGGGCCCGAAGCGACGCAACTCGCAACCTATATCGGCTGGATGATGCACAAGACCCGCGGCGGCATCGTCGCGGGCGTGTTGTTCGTTCTGCCGTCGCTCGTGCTCCTCGTTGCGCTGGCGTGGGTTTACATGGCTTACGGCAATCTGCCGGCGATCGCGGGGATCCTGTACGGCATCAAGCCGGCCGTTACCGCCATCGTGGTATTCGCCGCCTATCGCATCGGCTCGCGCGCATTGAAAAACGCGGCGTTATGGTCGATCGCGGCGGTGGCGTTCATTGCGATCTTCGCGCTAAGGCTGCCGTTTCCCTACATCGTGCTCGCTGCGGGTCTTGTCGGCCACCTGGGCGGGCGCTATGCGCCGGAAAAATTCGCAACCGGCGGCGGGCACGCTGCAACGGACAAGAGTTACGGCGCCGCGATCATCGATGACGACACGCCGACGCCTGCGCACGCGCTGTTTACGTGCGCGCGCTTCGCGCGCGTGGGCGCCGCCGCCGCCGTCCTGTGGGGCGGCGCCATGGCGCTGCTCTGCGCGCGGTATGGATGGAACGCGACGCTCACCCAGATGGGATGGTTCTTTACCAAGGCCGCGCTGCTGACGTTTGGCGGTGCGTACGCGGTGCTGCCCTACGTCTACCAGGGGGGTGTCGAGCAGTTCGGGTGGCTGACGGCAACCCAGATGATAGACGGTCTGGCTCTCGGCGAAACGACGCCGGGCCCGCTGATCATGGTCGTTACGTTCGTGGGCTTCGTCGGCGGCTGGACCAAGGAAATTTTCGGGCCGCACAACCTGTTTCTCGGTGCGACGGTTGCTGCCGTGGTCGTCACGTATTTCACCTTCCTGCCGAGTTTTATTTTTATTTTCCTCGGCGCGCCGCTGATCGAAACCACGCATGGCAATCTCAAGTTCACTGCTCCTCTCACCGGCATTACGGCGGCGATCGTTGGCGTCATCCTGAACCTCGCGGCGTTCTTTGCGTACCACGTGCTGTGGCCCGCAGGATTCGGCGGCACGTTCGAATGGCTGGCGGCCGTGCTGGGCGCGGCTGCTTTCATCGCCCTGTTCCGCTTCAAAGTGGGCATCATCCCGGTCATTGCAGCGTGCGGATCGGCCGGACTCCTCTACACGCTGCTCATGCCGGCCCTGTCCCGGTAACACCGGTTGACGGCCGCATATTTTTCCGGCCCCGAGGCACAATGGCCACCGACTATTTTTTTTCGCGGCGCGTCTCCGCGTCCTGCAGGCGCAGTTCGCGCAGCCGCGCATCTACGCTCGATTGCTGGTAAAAATCGCCGTCGCCGCTTTTCTGCGCCAGCACCAGTTGCTCGATGGCGGCGCTCACGTTGCCCATCCGGTAATAGGCCTCTGCCGAGGCGCGGTGTTGCGACAGGCGTTTGCCGAGCGCAGCATAGCATTTAGCCTGGAGCTGATACATGTGGTAATCGGACACCGAGTACTGCAAGCGGCTTTCGACGAGCTTCAGCGCTTCGCCGGCCTGCCGGTTCGTTAACAGAAGTTCGGCATAGTCATAGACCAGGGCGCGATATCCCGGGTGGCTCTTCAACGAATCCCGGTAGGTTTGCATTGCCGTGTTCACGTCGCCGTTTGCAACATAGTAACGCGCGGCGAGCGCGTCGACCGCCGGACTATCAGGCAACGTCTTGCGCAATATCGCGAGTTCGCGGCCGGCGCGCGCATACGCCTTGACGCGAATGAGCGCGGTCACCAGCCCATAGCGGCTCGCGGCTTCGCTGAGATACTTGCGCTCGCCCACGCTTTCCTCGAAAAAGGCCAGCGTCTCCTGGGGATTGTCCTGTAGCGACCTGACCT
>Ga0265314_10000745_pt1 | contig 39052 bp, 34 predicted proteins | sample 4126metaG_FD_203106 | JGI IMG/M metagenome (GOLD analysis project Ga0265314, IMG submission 203106) | Rhizosphere microbial communities from Carex aquatilis grown in University of Washington, Seatle, WA, United States - 4-1-26 metaG | ecosystem: Host-associated > Plants > Roots > Rhizosphere >...
CCACACGGCAGATCCTGGGGAGAGTGGCGAGCGGAGGTGATTTTGAGCCGATCTGGCCGACGTTGCCAGCCTCACAGGCAAGGAATCAGCACCCAGTGGCCGTGTTTTGCACAAGGCTGTAGCTAAGCTCCGACCCTGCAAATCCAGCCTGCTCCCTTTTCCTGGGGTCCTTCCGCCGCCACTCAATGCCCGGCAGGAGTGACGGTCGGTGCGGACTTCGCCCGGTCCAGCATAAGATAACGGGAAACACCGTCGATCCATAGATATCCAGTCATCTTCATCAGCTGGCCAGGAGGTGTCGCGAGGAATTGCTGCACAGCACCCTTTTCACCGACGAGCTGAAATTGGATGGGGTACTGTCTGACGGCTGAATCGATGGCGTGCGGTAAGCTGGTTCCGGTCAGCACGAGCATCTTCGTGATGTGGAGTTGATACCGCTTCTTCTCAAAGCCGACGACCCAGGAGAAATCAGTGCGTACGCCGGGCGGCTGCTCACCGACGTAGGTCCACATCCGAACGTGAATCGGCCCCGATTTACGCACTCGCCCCGCTGGCGCGACCTGGACACTCAGCAGCACCACCAGACAGGCAAGCAGCACGGTCTTCATTGGGTACTTACCTCTGTGGCCGGATAGTCGGGACTCGCCGTCACACACGTCAATATTCAAGAGACAAGATACAAACAATATTTAAGTCTCGATTCAGAAAACTTGCACGTGAAGCTTGGAACTTGGAACTTCCTTGTATCTTGTCTCTTGAATATTCGCCGTGTCGGTGCGAACCGCAAGTGACGACTGCACAGGGCCGTAGGAGCGAGTGGGACGACTCGACGCACGGCGGCGTGCTCCTGAGCAAGCTGCCGCCTCAGAGTCCACACCAGTGGCGCGCAATGTCGACGTACAACTCGACGGCCTGCTCGAGGCGATCGACCCGGCAGTGTTCGTCCGTCTGGTGGATCATCTCCGTCTCGCCGGGGCCAAGAATCACGGTCGGTGGACCACCATAGGCTGGCGTCAACGCCGCGGCATCGGTGAAGTACGACACGCCACGCAAGCTCGGGCGGGCGCCGACGATCTGTGTGACGAGGTCGAAGACCTCTTGCACCCACGGATGCGCCGGGTCGGTCCAGACGCTCTCGACGTCAACAATCGGCGCCGCCAACGTGACGTCGTCACCGAGGTATCCGGTTAAGCGCTCCAACAAGGCGCCATGCTTCTGCTCGGGGATCGTGCGGATGTCGATGCCGATCGTTGCACCATCGGGCACCGAGTTGATGTTGAGTCCCCCGGCGATCGTGCCCACGTTGAGAGTGGGCGAACCAAGCACCGGGTGCGACCCGGCGTCGAAGCTGAAGCGCTCGAGCTTCGTTACCGCGCGCGCTGCCTTGTAGATGGCGTTGACGCCACGTTCGGGCATCGCTCCGTGCGCGGTGACACCGGTCGCGCGCGCGTGTAGCCAGAGCGCACCCTTGTGACCCACACAGGGGTAGTTCCCGGTTGCCTCACCAATGACGATGGCGCCGGCCTCGCCGAGCGCCGAGCCCGCGCTGGCAAGGTGCCGCGAGCCTTCGCAACCGGTCTCCTCGCCGGCAACCATCACGAGCACGAGGCCGGGCGTGCCGCGGAGGCTTTTCGCCAGACGGCACGCCGCGATCACGAAGGCAGCAACCCCGCTCTTCATGTCGCTCGAGCCGCGTCCGTACAGCCGGCCGTCGGCGATCTCCCCGGCGAACGGATCGCGCGTCCAGGGCGCCGCGCCGAGCGGCACCGTATCGATGTGGCCGGAAAAACACAGCGGTGACTTGCCGGACGAGCCGCCGAGGCGAGCCACCAGGCTGGTCCGCCCCGGAGCGTGTTCGTACGTGCAAACGGCGAACCCGGCGTCCTTCAGCAACCGGCTCACGTGTTGTGCACAGGCACGTTCGTCTCCCGGGGGATTGACGGTGTTGAAGCGCAGCAGCTCGCGCGTCAGGGTCAAGGCGTCCATGTTGGTTCCGCGAGTCTATCACACGTACGTGAGCCGACGCCGCTTCGGCTCGGGAATGGGGTCTTCCCGAATTCGCTTGCGTGTTCTCATTGTGTGCGGTTGTAGACCCGCTCAGACGCTTGTGTCGGCACCAATTCAACCTTCAGGTCGGTCGGGTACAGACAGAACCTGCAGCCACCACCTGATAGATCATTGATATCTTCGGCCAGCGCCAGCACGCTCCCGACGTGTACAACGTTGCTGCCAACCTGCGAAATTGCGCGCCGAACTGTGAGGAATCCTTCCTTTTGAATGGTGACGTCATAGGATCGTCCTCTGGCCAGAGTGAGGCTCACTGGAGTCTGGTACGATCGACCGTCCAACGTGACCGTAGCGTCCTGTGGCACCGAATCGATTCGAACCGTATCGGTACCGCCAGAAACGGCAGTTGCACGGCCACAGGTGGCCAACAACAACAGAAGTACGAGTATGGCTCGCATCTAGACCCCTGACGCCGGCGGGACGATATCGCGAAACAAGTCAGTGAGATTCATTTTCAGGTTTTCGAGCGCCCGCTCTGCACCCGGCCTGAAGTTATCCTCACCCGGCCAGTTTGCGCCCGTCTGAAGATTTTCTTCACGACCAAAGCCGTACGCGACCGATCGGGCGATCTCAGTGCCCGTGCAGTCACGGAGGACCATTCGAACGATGAATTCAACTATAGTTCCACCCCCAACGCGCGGGGTCTCGTCCCGCCAGTGAATCTGCACATAAGGTGCGGTGGCTAGCGAAGCATCGAGCAAGATCCCAGTGTTTGGCGCGCAAGCCTGCGCGTCGACGATCTCGACGTGGGGAAAGACTGTTTGGGCAGATCGCTGGATCGTCTCCACAAGTGCCTGGCCAAGTTCGAAATCGACGGAGATTTCTCCTAGCCCAACATCGCCCGACGGCGTCTTCGCAGAGATGTTCATTTGCTTGATGGCTGAATCAAGAAAAAGCGACACACCAGGTCCGGAGGCGCCTCGATCCAGAGGAGCTATCGGCGGGCTAGGTCTCACGTGGACAGTTCCCGCACATCCCAACTCAATCACCGCAACGCTGCATGCGAGAGTCCGGAGCACCTTCGATCGCGCACTCATCGAATCACCATTGTCGCGGCTACCGTTGGCACTGAGCCTCTCGCGAGCATCTTACTGCTTATCTCCTTCCCCTGAAAAAAGGCAAAAGCGGGACAGGCTGCTTTCGCCCCGCAAGTTACTGGTTCAGCTGAACTCCGTCCCTGCAAATCCAGCCTGTCCCTTTCCTGGGGTGCAACCTGTCCCCTTTTCCTGGGGTCTCAGGTCATGAGACGAGTTCCGTGCCACATTTTGGACAGTGATGCAGCCGGCGCCAGCCATACGCACGCACGAGGGATGCGTTGCACTGCGGACAGCGGAAGACGGCATATATCAATCCCACGTCGATCAACAGGGTGATCAAGAGCACCGCCTCGGCAGGAGTCATCGTGTGTTCCGGCCGGCGCAACCAGCCGGAAGATCCATATCAGTGCTGCAAGCGCACCCAGCAAGATCCAGTACGTTTGCTTCCGCTTCCGGTACCTGGTCTTGACATCATCCATGTCCGCTTGGGGGCCTCGTGACGCGGTCTATTGCACGGAAAGTTTTGCCTGTCGAGAAACTTCCATTAGTTCGCAAGAGATTCCCCACATTCCCCGATAGCCGACTCAACAGTTTACGAAAAAACATCGCCGCCCACCGCATTTCGCGGATGATATTCTTGCAGGACGCGAGGCGATTCGAATTTCGGGCATCGCAAAATCTTCGTGAAAGAAATTTTAACGTGACAATCTGAACTTCGAGACATTTGGGACCGCAAGATCCAAAGTCGCGACGCGAATGAAAGGCGCTCGCGGGTCATCCCTCAACAATTTTGCTCGAAAACTGGCGACTCGCCTGCCGAATTACACGTGAGATCAAGCGCTTGGCCACGACCCAGGATTCGAGCAAAGTCCTCTCGAATTCGAGAAGATTTTGCTCGACGTCGCTCGGGCGCGTGGCAACGAACCCCAGCGTCTGGGCTCCGTTGAGAAGACCTCTCCCGAATTTGAGAAGCGGCTACTCGGCATCGGGGAGCGCCGGCTCGACGAACCCTACGATTCTCTCGCCGTTGATGATTGCGGGCTCAAGGTAGCTGACGGCGCGCTCAACGGGGAACGCCCCGCAGGCCTGGTTCGAGCGCAGCTGGGGTTGGAGAGGTGTTCGCCTGAGGTCGAGCTTCAAATGTTGCTCGGGATTCGCGTCTGGCCGTGGGATGATGTGGCGCTTCCCCGCTTCGGCACATCGGGTTGATCGGATCGTCGCATCCAAACGCCAGCTTGACACCCCCGGCCTCACCTGGCACGCCAATCCGCGATGTTGGCTCCCGCTCTCGCGCTCGCCATTTGTGTCGCGTACGCCGCGGCGCTGTGGTGGCTGCTGCGGCGTGAATCGGCGGCGGCGATTGCCGGGCTGGTGGCGCTCATGGGGATCGCGCTTGCCGTCCGCATCTGGAACACCAACCGGTTTCCCGGCGGACTGATCGAAGACGAGCCCAAGATGCTGCGCTGTGCCGGCGAGGCGTTGCAGCGCGGGCAGATCGCCAACGGCGAATGCGTCGGCATTCCACTGGTGTTCCAGACGCTGTTCGAGGTGCAGCTGGAGCCGCTCCTCGGACCGACGCGCTGGGCCGTCCGCAGCTTCTCGCTGATCACCAGTGTCTTGTCCGTCGCCGCCGCGTACGCCGTCGGCCGCGCGCTGGCGCTGGAGGTCGTCCCCAGCTTGGGGATCGGCGCACTCGTTGCCTGTCTGCCGTGGTCGATCTTCTTCGGCCGCATCGCACTCGGCGGCGAGTTGGTGTTCCATCAGATGCTCTTGCTGGCGGCGTTGGCGCGTCTGGTCGTCATGACCGGAGCATGGCCCGACGTCCTCGTCGGCGCCCTCGGCCTGTGCGGATTGCTGCACGACTACTTCTGTGGACGAGCGATGGTCCCGATGCCCCTGGTCGCGGCGGTGCTGGCGCGTGGCCGCAACCGTCTCTGGTGCGTGGCGGTGCTCGGGCTGGCGTTCGTCGGGTGGGTACCCTACCTGGTGGGCAATGCTCCGAACGCGGTGATCGGGCTGACGCCGGCGTACACCAACGCCGTCGCAGCGCTGTCGCTCAGCGCCCAAAGGACGGTGCGCGCGCTCGTGCCGCCGCCCACCGGCCGCGACAGTTGGTTCACGATCCGCGCCGTCAGTGTTCATGCGCCATGGCTGCTCGGGCTCGCAACGGTCGGCTCGCTGACCGGTGTGCGGCGCGGGCTCTTCCTCTGGGCAGCGTTTCTCGGCGGGCTGGCACCCTCGGTTTTCAGCGAGGGCGAGTTGCCGAGCGCGCACCGCATGCTGATGGCGTTCCCGGTCATCGCGATTGCCATCGGGTGCGCCCTCAATCTCACGCCAACGCGCGTCGGGCGCGCGTTGGCGACACTCGCCGTCGCCGCACTTGCCGGCGCTTGGGGAGTCCGGTCGTATTTCTCGACGGCGTTTTGGCCCTATGACTCACGCCTGGTGTTCAGCCCCGACCGCACGGATGTCGTCGAGTCGTTGCCCCCGGCACCGCATCCGCATTTCATCGTATCGCGACATCTCGGCTATTATTTTGGGCCGCGGGGATTGCTGGATACCGACTACGAGACGCATAGCGCCGGCAATTGGCTGCCGCGGGACGGCGTGGCGTTGCTCTACGTCTTCGATCCGCAGGAAGCGCCGCTGCGACCGTTCTACGAGCAACTCGTCGGTGCCGAACGGGTGCGGCCCTTCGGCACCGCCTTCACCGTCTCCCTGGAGGCGCGGCAGTGGTCGTGGATCGCGCAACACGGCTGGGCCTACACGACGCGCTGCGGGGCCGATGTCAGACGTGCCGTCGTGCCGACGTTCTACTCGGTCATGTTGGGCTTCGCGAACCTGCAGTGTGACGTCCCACTCACCCACACATGGCATGGTCGATGGCAGGGCGCGCCCGCCGACCTGCGTCTGCACTGCAACGGGGACGTCGCGGTAGAGACGTCGCGCGGGGTCGCCCTCCAGCGTCACGGTCAGGCGCTGTCCGTCGATTTCCACGTCGAGCCGGGTGATACGGTGCAGGTAACGCTGGTGACGCCGCCGCCGGACACCTCCGCCACTGCGCGCCTCATGGAGCGCATCCATGGCATCGAGCGGGTGCCGCTGTGGGAGTCGGTGGCCCCCATCCTCGACGACGGCGAGCCCGGCGCAGCCACGGCCGCCGCGGCTCCGATCTCCGATACCGCGCGGCACCAGGACAACGCCGCGCCCTGATCGCGCCTGGGGCCAGTGTCGTCTACTGGCCGTGGCCCTGAAACTTCTGCCGCCGCTTGCTAGAGACCCACCCGTGCGTTCAGTCAGGTAGAGGATCCGTGTTGGCCCCAGCTCTCGCGATTGGAACGTGCCTGATCTACCTCGGCACGCTGTGGTGGCTGCTGCGCCGGGAACCGGCGGTGGCGTTCATTGGTATCGCGGCCTTGTGCAGCGTCGCGCTGGCCACGCGCATTTGGTCGACGCCCGACATCCCGCGCGGGATGATTGAGGATGAGCCCAAGTTCTTGCGTTGCTCGGGCGAGGCCTTGCGCAACGGCAATATCTTCGGTGAGAGCTGCATTGGCATTCCCATGCTGCTCGGCTCTCTCTTTGAAGCGCAATTGGTGCCGCTGGTCGGCCCCACGCGGTGGGCAATCCGCAGCTACTCCCTCGTCACCAGTATCCTCGCCGTGGCAGCGGCTTTTGCCGTCGGTCGCGCGTTGGGTCTGCGCGTCGCATCGAGCTTCATCGTCAGCGCCGCCGTTGCCGCCTTCCCATGGTCGATGTTTTTCGGACGTATCTCCCTGGGCGGCGAGATGGTGTTTCATGAGCTGCTGTTGCTCGCCGCGTTGATCCGCTTGATCTGGGCGCGGGGCGGCTGGGCCGAGGTGGCGTTCGGGAGCGTCGCACTGTCAGCGCTGTTGTACGACTACATTGCCGCCCGGGTCATGGTGCCGATGGCGCTCGTCGCCGTGGTACTGGCGCGGGGACGATATCGTCTCTTCTGTCTGGCGATCCTGATCCTCGGCATCATCGGCTGGTTGCCATTCGTGCTCGGTCCCCAACAATATGCCGGCATCGGCTTTACGAGCTTTCCGGGGGACGGAGCCGCCGCGGCGTCCACGAGCGACCGCGTCGCCGCGCTGGGGGCGAGCACCGTCGGCGCGCTGCAGGCGTTGGTCCACCCGGTCGGCCGGGATGACTGGTTCACGATCCGTTCCGCAGCCATGCACCCGCCGTGGTTCCTGGCGCTCGCATTGATCGGCTCATTCACCGGCGTGCGCCGTAGTCTCTTTCTCTGGGCGGGGTTTCTCGGCGGGCTGGCGCCGGCGGTCGTCAGCAAGGGCCTGTTTGCCAGCACCCACCGCATGATGATGGCCTATCCGTTCATCGCCATGGCGGCGGCGTGCGCCGTCGATCTCGTGCCGTGGCGACGGCTGCGCAACCCGATCGCGTTGCTGGTGGTAGTGGTTGGCAGCGTGCAGAGTGTGCGGCTGTTCTTCTCACCGGAATTCTGGCCGGTGGAGAGCCAAAGCATCTTTGATTCGCAGCGCACCGCAGTTGTCGAGAGCCTGCCGCTCCCGCCGCATCCGCATATCGTGCTCATGAAACACTTGCGCTATCAGTTCGGGCCGCGCACGCTCGTCGATGACGACTATGAGGTGCACACGGTCGAGAATTGGGTGCCACCCACAGGCGCGGCCACCATCTATGCCTTCGATCGCATCGCCGCGCCCTTGCGGCTGTTCTATGAGCACATCCTGGGACCGGAACGCGTCCACGCCTTTGGCGGCGCCTTCACCGTAACGCTGGAGTCGGACGACTGGTCCTGGTTGCTCGAGCACGGCTGGACCTACGAGGCGCATTGCGGCGGCGAAGACCGGCATACCCGGGTTCCCGTCCTCTATCACGTGCATCTGGGCTTCGAGACCATGAAATGCAAGGAACCGATTACGCATCGCTGGCACGGACGGTGGCTCGGGCCCACGCAAGAGCTACGGCTCTTCTTTAACGGCGCCGCAGAAATCACCACGACGCGCGGCGAAACAGTGAAGGACGAGGGCTATGAGAAGCGACTCGATTTCATCGCGCAGCCCGACGATGAAATCGTCATTACCGTCGTCACGCAGCCACCGGAACCAACGGTCCTGGCAGTGTTGACGACAGTGACACCGATGGGCGAGAAAGTGCCCCTGTGGGAATACGTGAGCCCGCTGCCGTGATTGCCGCGGCATTGAGCCAACACGCGCTCGCCCTCAGCTAGCCCGATGAAACAAGAGCCGCAGCGCCACGAAGAAGAAGGCCCAGGTCGTTCACTCCGCGTGTGGATCTGCATCGGCCTGCTGTGCATGGCGATCGGCTGCGGCTCGCCCCACCCACCGGAGCAACCGGCGCGCTGGGCGAATGCGTGGATCGAGTCGCTCAACAGCCATCGGATCCAACAGGTCACGCCCCTCCTGGATCCCGCCGCCACGTATCAGGATCCGCTGACTGGAAAGCCGCTCTCCGGTCAGGCGATCACCTTCTTTTTCGTATCTCTGTGGAATGCCACTCCCGCGAGCCATTACGAGGTGCGTCGCGTAAGCGGGAACAGCGAGTTCCTGGCTGTCGAATGGTCGGCAACGGACGTCGGCGGGGGAACGGCGACGAAACCGCTGGAGGGTGTGTTTCTCATTCACTTCAACGGCGAGCGCATCGCCAGCGTCCGTGGATACTACAACGCTGTCGCGCGATTCTAACCTAACTTCGTGTCACAGAAAGCAAGCTCACGTAAAGGCGCAAAGGACGCAGAGCACCAAGAGATCTGTACTCAAGAAGCATCATCATGGGGAATGCGCTTGGGAAGGCACATCCTCTCTCCAATTCCTCAGCTTTGCGTCTTTGCGCCTTTGCGTGAGAGTTTTGTCGTCTATGCCGGCTGCACATCCAGCGTCAGGATCCCGCTAAGGTCGTTGATGCCGTCGGGCGCCAGGACCCACGGACTGAGCGGGTCGACGGAGATTCCGTCCAGCGGGAATGCCGCGCCGCGCAGCGTCACTCGATAGCCGTCGCGGACCACGCTGCGCGCGGAGTGATTGGCGGTGAGGGTGCCATCGAGGCCGCGCACCAGAGGGGCTGGGGTCGCGCCGACGGCTTGAGAAGGATGCCCGTCCACCAGCGCGGTCAGCGACGGAGCGGGCTCGTCATCAAGGTAGACGGCGATGACGAAGTGATCACTCGCGTCGAGGCGCGCACAAAACAGGACGAAATTCTGTAGGCCGCGTGCCAGCGTGATCCGCACCAGCCCGGTCGCGGGGTCGTTGAGCCACAGCGCACCTTGCCGCGGATTCAACCCGGGGCGCACCCCGATCACTGGAATGGGCGGCTGCGCGGCGGTGCGGCAGAGACTCACGCCGCGTGGCTGCCCTTCGGCGTCGACCGGAAAGACGGTCACCCCCGTGATCGCGGGCGGAAACGACACGCAGGCGCTCAGACCGCAGACAAGGACCACAGCTGCTGCGCGCACCGGAAGTCTGGGCGGCACATCGCACTCATACCGCGGCCCCCGCCCCGCAGCAAGAAAATCGTGCTTGTGGTGATGCCTGCTCTCTGGCATCACCAACGGCGGACAGTAACGAGTGAGGGGTAAGTGGTGAAGCCGTGAAGCTTTCAGTCATCATGCCGGCGTTCAACGAACGGTCGACCATTGCCGAAATCTTGCGGCGCGTCTGCGACGTCCCGCTCGACAAGGAGATCGTCGTCGTCGACGACGGCTCGACGGACGGCACCCTGGGCGAGCTTGCGAAACTCGGGTTGCACAGTTCGGGCGACCGGGTCCTCCGGGAGGGGGCGCACGGAACGACCAACGAGCTGCATCTGGTTGTGCACAGCCGCAATCAAGGCAAGGGCGGAAGCATTCGCGACGGCATCGCCGTGGCCACCGGCGACATCATCATCATTCAAGATGCCGATCTCGAATACGACCCGGGAGACTATCCAAAGCTCATTGAGCCGATCTTGGATGGCAAAGCCGACGTCGTCTACGGCTCTCGCTTCACGGGCTCCCCGCGGCGCGTGCTGTTCTTCTGGCACGCGCTGGGGAATCACCTCCTCACGTTCCTGTCCAATATGTTCACCAACCTCAACCTCACCGACATGGAAACCTGCTACAAGGCCTGTCGGGCCGAGGTGGTGAAGCAGATGCCCTTGCGATCACAGCGCTTCGGTATCGAGCCCGAGCTGACCGCCAAGTTTGCGCGCATGCGGGCACGCATCTATGAGGTGCCGATCTCGTACGCCGGTCGCAGTTACCTGGAAGGCAAGAAGATCGGCTGGAAGGACGGGCTCGTCGCAGTCTGGACGATTGTCAAGTATGCCGTGGTCGATGACGTCGAGAACGCTGACCCCGGGTACAAGACCCTGCAGCGCATGGAAGCGCTGCACCGCTACAACGCCTGGCTCTGGGAGCAAGTGGCGCCGTTCGTCGGCGCCCGGGTCCTCGAGGTCGGCGCGGGTACCGGCAACATGACCCGGCAGATGGCCTCGCGCCAGCTCGTCGTGGCCACCGACATCGAGGACAAGTACCTCCGCATGCTGCACAACACGTTCAGCAACGATGCTCACGTGCGTGTCTGCAAATTCGATCTGGGTGGTGAGGTGCCTGCCGAGCTGGGCGAGGGATTCGACAGCATCATTTGTCTCAACGTCCTGGAGCATGTCGAGGATGACGTCGGCGCCTTACGGCACCTGCATGATCTCCTGGCGCCGGGCGGGCGAGTCGTGCTGATCGTGCCGGCGCTCCGCAGCCTCTACGGCGAGATCGATCGCGCCATCGGGCATTACCGCCGCTACGAGCGCGCCGAGCTCCTGGATCGGCTGGCGGCAGCCGGCTTCACTGTCGAGCATTCCTCGGCGTTCAACATGATCGGTGCCTTGGGGTGGTTCGTCAACGCTCGGCTCTTGAAGCGGCGCTCGGTTCCCGGTGTGCAGGCGCGCGTCAACGATCTCCTGGTGCCCCTCCTGCGGTTCGAGGGGTACCTGCGGCCACCCATTGGTCTCTCCTGGCTGGCGGTTGGCCGGCGCGGCGGCTGACGGGCGCGACCGACAACCTACCGGAGGTAAACCTCCGCGCTTTTCCCAACACCGAGCGCCTTCGCCGCATGGGCGCCCACCGCCGGCCCAAGGGGGCACCGCGGCAGACGCTAACGGCTCAGTTGCCCCGTACGAGCAGGTAAACCGACAGAAAGCCCACCACGGCGAAGCCCAGCCGGAGACTCCACCTGGTGAGCGTCTCCCAACCCGGTTGGCGCATTGTGCTTACGTTAATCACGGCGTTACGCTGGCAGCAATCTTTGCGCCCAGAGCCCGGCCATTTGCAACGGGGGTATTTGCATCCGCCGATGCCTACGGCAAGTGACACCCGAATGCCCGCACCGACAGGTTTGTCATTGCCTGGCGGCGCGGAACGGTCACTCTTCCCATTCCGCCTCTTGCTCGACCAGCGTAAGCGGTCGCAGCAGCTCAGGAGCGATGTCCTCGATGAAGCGTGACGGCCGGCCCATGATCACACCGAGGCCGCGGTCGAAGATGTTGATGGGATAGGTTATATAGAGCTCCTGCTTGGCACGTGTGGCGGCGACATACATGAGCCGCCGTTCCTCTTCGAGCTCGCCGTCGTGCATGCTGTACATCGACGGGAACCTGCCGTCCGCCGCCCAGATGATGAAAACAGTATGCCACTCCAACCCCTTTGCCGAGTGGATCGTGGACAATGTCAGCAGGCCTTCATCGACCTCGGCGGCGAGAACGTCACCGATGCTGTCGGTTGGCGGCTCCAAGGCCATATCCGTGAGCAAGGCGCCCAACTCGCGGTAGCGCGCCGCGATGGTGGCGAACTGCTCCAGATCCTTGCGCCGCTTGGGGTAGTCCTCGCGGTGCACGCGCTTGAGGATCGGCTCGTAGTAGCGCAAGACCTCATCGACCTGCTCTTCGGGCGTGGCATGGGGGCGCTGCAAGCGCCGCAGCAGGCCGGCGAGCCCCTGCAATGCCGTCGAAAAGACGCGTCGCGGGAAGGTCTCTAGCCGTTCGGCCGGTGCCCCTTCACTCAGCGTCCACCGCATGATCTCGTCGCTCGCCTTGGGACCGACCCCTTCGAGGAGGAGCAAGACACGATGCCACGCGATCGCATCACGCGGGTTGGCAACGATCCGCAGGTGCGCCAGGACGTCTTTGATATGCGCGGTCTCGATGAACTTGAAGCCGCCACGCTTCACAAATGGGATGTCATGCCGAGTCAGCTCGAGCTCCAGATCAAACGAATGGAAGCTCGAACGGAACAGCACCGCGATGTCGGTGAGCGGCACGCCCTCCTCCCGCAGCTCGAGAATGCGTTGGCAGACGAAACGTGACTGGAACTGTTCAGTCTCCGCGGCGACGAGGACAGGGGAGGCACCTTGCATCTTCGAGGTGAAGAGGTTCTTAGTATAGCGCTCCGCTGCCGCCGCGATGATGGCATTGGTAAGATCCAGGATCGGCTGCGTGCTGCGATAGTTCTCCTCCAGGGGGATGACGCGCGTCCCCGGAAACAGCGCCGGGAAATCCATGATGTTGCGAAAGTTCGCGCCGCGAAAAGAGTAGATGCTCTGCGCGTCGTCACCGACGGCCATGACGTTTCCATGTGCACCGGCGAGCCGCTGCACGATTTCGGCTTGCAGGGCGTTGGTATCCTGATACTCGTCGACCATGATGTAGCGGAAGGAACGCGACAACCGCGCGCGGGCGTCCGTATCGTTCAGCAAATCGCGGAGCTTGACCAACAGGTCGTCATAATCGAGCAGCTGGCGCTCGGCTTTGTAGGCCGCGTAGCGCTGGTGCAACTCGACCAGCGGCTCCAGATGATCCAGCAGATGGCTGTATTGATCTTCGATCAGCTGGGGCAGCAGCACGGACTTGTTGATCGCCATGCTGTACATCTCGGCGATGGCTTGCTTGCGCGGAAAGCGCTTGTCGGCCTTGTCGACGCCGAGAGTCGCGCGCAGCAGGTTGATCACGTCTTCGGAATCACCGCGATCCAGAATCGTGAAATTGCTTTCCAGACCCAGCACGCGGCCATGGCGACGCAGCGTACTGTTGGCGAACGAATGGAAGGTCCCCCCGGCAACCCGGTCGCAGCGTCCGTCCAACAACAAGCTGGCCCGGCGCAGCATTTCACCCGCTGCCTTGCGGGTGAACGTCAGCAAGAGAATCTGCAGCGGATCGACACCGGATTCCACCAGGCGCGCCACCCGGTACACCAGGGTCCGGGTTTTTCCGGTCCCAGCACCGGCGACCACCAAGATCGGACCGTCGGCGCTGACGACGGCGTCGTACTGCGCCGGGTTGAGCTCGGCGCGGTAGTCGATGCGGAAATGCGTTTCGCGCCGGCCACCAAGGTCACGGCGCAGCACGTATTTGTCGGGCTCGGGGTGCATCGTGTCACATTTCGCTCGGCAGGGTCCGAGCTGGACGTCATGGGCCGGAGCGAATATAGCAAGCGCCGCAGGGTCCACAAAGGGCGCATCGTGGGCATGGGAGAATTGGAGAATTTGAGTATTGGAGAATTGAAGGTTTGCAGGAGTCTTGGTAATTCTGAAATACTCAAATCCTGCAATCCTTCAATTCCACACTATGTCTGAACGATTGGATTTGCGCGGCATCAAGTGTCCCCTGAACTGGGCGAAGGCGAAAGTGCGGCTTGAACAGCTCGCGCACGGGGAGATGCTCGAGCTCTGGCTCGACGATCCCAAAGGGGCGCGCGACATCCCGCGAGCTGCGGAGGCCGAGGGTTACGCGGTTATCGATGTCGAGCACACGCTCCCCGAATGGCGCCTCCTCATCCAGAAGTAGAGGGCTCGCACGGCAAAAGGCAACGCGGTAACTTCCGTCACTTGAGTGCCATCCGTTGGTGAAGTGAGCAGGCGGCCGGCGGCTCAAATTGGCATGGTACGCCTGTTGCACCCGCGCCATAGCGTGTACCGCGAATCGGAAGCCATCGCGCGCAAGCAGACATTCCTGCTGATCCGCTATGTGATGATCCTGGCAACGGGCGCCCTCGCCTTCTTCGAGACGGCCGCCGCGGCGTCTCCGGTGCCGGTCATCGTGCTGATCCTCACCGCGCTGGCATCGAACGTCGTGCTCGGCCAGGCGTCTCCATTCAGTTTCTTCGACGCGCTCATGCAGGCGCCGATCCTGGTGTCGGACACCGCCATGATCTCGATCGCCCTGCTGCTGAGCCGCGCCAGCCAGGAATTCTTTTTTTTCTTCTTCTTTGTCCTCATCATGGCGGCAAAGCTGGAGAACCTGGTCACGCTCGGCATCGGTGCGGCGCTGATCGGCGTGGCGAGTTTTCTGATGGCCGACCCGAGCGCCGGATGGGCCGCACCGGTCTTGATGCGGATTCCATTCCTGTTCGCCGCCGGTGTGTTCTTTGGCTATGTCGTGCTCCCGGAACGGACGGGACAGATGACCCCGATGAGCAAAAGCAGCGGCCCCTCGGCAACGAGGCTACGGCCCGAAACGCAACTACGCACCGCGAAACTGGCAGACGCTCAACAATTCGCCGACTAGCCCTGGCCCTGCGGGCGGCGTCTTTTCTATGGGCCGCTCCCCGTTGGGTCGCTAGGGGCTGCCACATTCGAAGAGTTTCTGGACGCTCGCTCTAGCAGGCTGATGAACAACCCCGCCCCATGCTTCGAGAGCCGCATGAGCGGATCCCCTGCTCAATCTATTGAACTTCTCCGCTCACCCTGAGGCGCTCGCCGGGTGCTCTCCGCTTTTTTCAGCAGCCTGCTAGTGCGGTTGCCAATGAGAGGATATTCCTTTGGCTTCGCCTCGTCACGACGGCACCCCCTAGCGACCAACGGGAGCGGCCCATACAAGGGACGCCGCCCGCAGGGCCAGGCGTTGACCGTGTGGTGGGAAATTGGTACGTGGTACGGTCTTCGGTGCGTCCCTCACTCCGATTGGGCATTGGTGGAACGAGAACAGAGCTCGGGAAGCAGTCGGGGCACGCAGGCACGTAGCTCAGTGGGAGAGCGCTTCCTTGACACGGAAGAGGTCGGCGGTTCAATCCCGCCCGTGCCTACCAGTCTCATCCTTGCTGAAATGTAGCAGAGGCGCGGACGAGGTCGCACCAAGAGACGAAGACTGATCGAACGATGGCGATAATAACAGTGACCCCTGCCGGCGCCGAGCCGCAACGCGTCGAAGCCGGCACCACGGTGCTCGATGTGCTCAAAACTGCCGGCAGCATGAACGGCCAGGTGGTGGCGGCGCGCGTCAACGAGCGTGTCGTCGACCTGTCACGCCCGTTGTCCGAGGACTGTACGATCGTTCCCATCGCCGCCGACTCGCCGGACGGCATCGACGTCCTGCGCCATTCGACGGCGCACTTGTTGGCCCAGGCGGTGAAGCGCCTGTTTCCGGATGTCCAAATCACCATCGGTCCCGTGATCGCCCATGGCTTCTACTACGACTTCAAGCGTGAGCAGCCCTTCACGCCCGAGGATCTGGAACGCATCGAAACGGCGATGCGCGAGATCGCCAAGCAAAATCTCCCCGTGCGCCGCGAAGAGATGCCCCGGGCCGCGGCCATCGAGCTGTTTCGCGCGATGGGCGAAGCGTACAAGGCGGAAATCATCGAAGGCATCCCCGAGGACGTCGTATCGCTGTACCGGCAAGGCGAGTTCGTCGACCTGTGTCGCGGCCCGCACGTGCCAGCGACCGGACGCATCAAGGCGTTCAAGCTGACCAGCGTCGCCGGCGCCTATTGGCGCGGCGACGAGCGCAACGAGATGCTGCAGCGTATCTACGGCACCGCGTTCCCGAGCAAAGAGCAACTGGAAACGCACCTCAAGCGCATCGAGGAAGCCAAGCAGCGCGACCACCGTCGCCTGGGCCAGCAGCTGGACCTGTTCTCGCTGCATCCGATCGCCCCGGGATCGCCGTTTTTCCACCCCAAGGGCGCGGTGGTGTACAACACGCTGGTGCAGTACGTGCGGAGTCTGTACGGCCGATACGGTTACACCGAAGTGGTGACACCGCTCATCTACAAGACCGATCTGTGGAAGACCTCGGGTCATTACGACGCCTTCCGCAATGACATGTTCCTCATGAACATCGACGAAGACGAGTACGGCGTGAAGCCGATGAACTGCCCGGGGCACTGCTACCTGTTCGCCACCCGGAAGTACTCGTACCGCGAGTTGCCGGTGCGCTTCGCCGACTTCAGCCGACTGCACCGTTTCGAGCCGTCGGGCACGCTCCAGGGGCTCACCCGCGTGCGCTCGATGGCGCAAGACGACGCGCACATCTATTGCACGCCGGAACAGCTCGAACCGGAGCTCGAACAGTTCATCGCCATGACCCGCGAGGTGTATGGGGTCTTTGGCTTCGACACCGTCGAGGTCACCCTGCAAACGCGGCCCGAGAAGTTCCTTGGTCGCCTCGAACTGTGGGACGCCGCGGAGGCCGCACTCCACCACGTCACCGAGCGCGCCGGGTACGCCGTCAAAGTGCTGCCGGGCGAAGGCGCCTTTTACGGCCCGAAGATCGGTTTCGATTTTCGCGACGTGCTGCAACGCTCGTGGACGCTGGCGACGGTGCAAATCGATTGCGCGATGCCGGAACGCTTCGGATTGAAGTACGTCACGGCGGAGAGCGCCACGGCGACGCCCGTGATGCTGCACCGCGCCGTGCTGGGTTCGATCGAACGGTTCATTGCCATCCTGCTCGAGCATACCGCCGGCAACTTCCCGCTGTGGCTCGCGCCGGTGCAGGTGCGCGTGCTGACCTTGACGGAACGGCAAGAAGCCGCGGGCCGCGAGGCGACCAACCGGCTTACCGCCGCCGGATTCCGCGCCGAACTGGATGACCGCAACGAAAAACTCGGCTACAAGATCCGCCAGGGTCAACTCGAGAAGCTGCCATATATGCTCGTCATCGGAGACAAGGAAGCCGCGAATGGGACGGTGGCACCGCGCAGCCGCAGTGGCGAAACGTCCGATGCCGTCCCGCTCGATGCTTTTATCGAGCGTCTGCGTCGCGAAGCCGTGCCGGGTGCCGCCCACTAAGACCGGCAACAAGAACGGAGAGACCTATGCCCAAGATCAAGACTACCCGCGGAGCCGCGAAGCGCTTCAAGCTCACCGGAACGGGGAAGGTGAAGCGTCATAAAGCCTACTTGCGCCACCAACTCACTGCAAAGACGCGCAAGGCGAAGCGTCACCTGCGGCATGCCGGCATCGTGGATGCCACCAATGCCCGGGCAATTCGCCGGATGGCGCCGTACCTTTAGTCAAAGACGTCGGGTCTCCGGCGTCCGACCTCGGCAAGGGAAAGTTCCACGGCGCCGCCGGTGGCGGAGCCGCAGCATGGAACCCGAAGTCGTGGGCGCACCACGTGTTGAGGGGAAACCCTGCTTCCCCTTGTCCTCGCCGTGCGCAGATGTTAAACGAACACTCTTTCCTGGAGAATAGCAATGCCGCGTGTAAAAAGGGGCACCAAGGCCCGTCGTCGTCACAAGAAGATCCTCAAGCTGGCAAAAGGCTACGTCGGTGGCCGACGCAAGTTGTATCGCCAAGCCCGCGAGACGGTCGAGAAGGGGCTGTGCTACGCCTACCGCGACCGTAAGGTTCGCAAGCGCGAATTCCGCGGCTTGTGGATCATCCGTATCAACGCCGCCGCGCGCCAATGCGGTTTGAGCTACAGCCAGCTCGTCCACGGGTTGCAGGTCGGTGGCGTCGGCGTCGACCGCAAGATGCTCGCGGATCTCGCCGTGCGCGACCCGGCCGGGTTTCAGGAAGTTGCCCAGGTCGCCAAGGCGCACCTCGCAGCCTGAGCAGCAGCAAATTGGAAGATTGGAGAATTTGAGGATTTGAGGATTGAAAGAGTCGGCCCAATCTTCCAATCCTCAAACCTTCCAATCCTCAAACCTTCCAATCCTCAGCTTCCCCAATCCTATCCTCATGCGGGCGCGGCTCGAACAGATTCACCGCGACGCGCTGGAAGCGCTGCAGGTCGCGTCCGAAGACGCGGCGGTGGAACAAGTGCGGGTGCGCTTCCTGGGCCGCAAAGGCATGTTGACTGAAGAGGTTCGCGGCCTGCGCGACGTACCACCCGGCGAGCGGCCCGTGCTGGGTGCCTACCTCAACGAGATCAAAGACGACATCGAACAGCGTGTCGAGAGCAGCCTCGCGGCGCTGCGTACCGCGGCACGTGAACGGCAGGTCGCCGCCGAGCACGTCGACGTCACGCTGCCGGGAAACTGGCGCGTCCCCGGCCGTCTCCATCCGTTGACCCGAACGATGGAACACATCGTCAGCATCTTCGTCAGCATGGGATTCGACGTCGCCGAGGGGCCGGACATCGAGGACGATTATCACAACTTCACCGCGCTCAATGTGCCCCCCGATCACCCGGCGCGTGACATGCAGGATACGTTTTTCGTCACCGAAGACCATGTCTTGCGGACCCACACCTCACCGGTGCAGATCCGCGTCATGGAGACGCGCCAGCCGCCGTTGCGGGTCGTCGTGCCTGGCGCGGCGTACCGCATCGACAACGACATCACCCACTCCCCGATGTTTCATCAGATCGAAGGCTTCATGGTCGACCGCCGCGTCACCTTCGGCGACCTCAAGGGCGTGTTGACGCTCGCCATGCAGCGTCTCTTCGGCAGCGACACGCGCCTGCGCTTCCGCGCCAGCTTCTTTCCGTTCACCGAGCCCAGTGCCGAGGTCGACATCAGCTGCCAGATCTGCGGCGGCCGCGATGCGCACTGCCGCATCTGCAAAGGCAGCGGCTGGCTGGAGGTGCTCGGTTCCGGCCTCATCGATCCCAACGTCTTCGCCGCCGTCGGCTATGATCCGGAATCCGTGTCCGGCTTCGCTTTCGGCATGGGTGTCGAGCGCATTGCGATGTTGCAATATCAGATCAACGACATCCGGCTCTTCTTCACGAACGACCTGCGCTTCCTACGGCAGTTTTGAAGCGCACTGACGCGCGGCCGAGGAATCGCCGGCCTACGCCTTACGCACGACGGTCTGCGCACCGCGAGCGGCGGTGAGCTCGGCATCCGCTTTCTCGAATCGCAGCGCCAGGGCGTGCGCGCGCTGGCCAACGACCGGTCCCAGCCGCCGCCATTTTTCCCTCAGCCGCGCGGCCGTTTCCATCGCCTCACGCAGTGCCTGCTGGTGGGCGGGCATGGCGTTCCCGCCGATGGTCTTGGCCGCCAGCGCCAGCCTCAAACGTTCGGCGAGATCGCTCGGTGGCGCCTCGCCGACGCTGCTGGCCACGGATGTCGCCAAGCGTTCCAGCCGGATGCACAACTTCTCGCGCTGCGGAACATTGCTTTCGGCGTCGAGCGCGCCGCCGGCGAGCCCGTTGGCGCAAGCCGCCTCGATCGCCTCGCAGGCGGCTTGCAAACGCTGCGTGAGGGGACGTGCGCAGTCCGGCGGCAGCGCGCCGACACGCCCCCACTCGGCAAGGCGCTCCTTGAGCCGCTGCGTGATCTCCTCCGGTGTCGGCGCACCCGGCCCCGCGAGCGCCTGCCGGAGCGCCTCGAGATCCGCCAAGATGCTCTCCGAGGCTCCGAGCTTCGCCTCCAGCTCCACATCGCCACGCCGCCGATAGCGATCGAAGAAGCGATCGCACGCGACCTGGAATCGAGTGCGCAACGCGTCCGTTTGCCGCATCCCGTCGGCAGGGCGCTGCCCCGGCACGCGGCGGCGGCCCCAGACCTCCTGGGCGCCGAGCTGCAGCCGTTTGATCTCCGCCGCCGTGACTTCCCATTCGGTGGATTCCGCCAACGCCTCTGCCGCCTCGCACAGCGTGCGCATGCGGCCCAGCATCTCGTCGCGCTGTTCCTTGCGCGCCAGGCGGAACTGCTTGTGTCGTTCGAAAAACTGGTTGGCGGGAGCGCGAAAACGCTCGAAGAGGGGCGCCGAGATCTGCTGGCGCACCGGGCCGATCTGCTTCCATTCATCCTGCATCCGGCGAATCGCCGCCGCGCTGACGTTCCACTCCGTCGAGTCGGCAAGCGCCTCGACAGCGACGCAGAGCGCCTCCTTCTTGGCAAGATTCTCGGCGAGATAGGCATCGCCCCGGCGCCGCAATTGCTCCCGGGCGGCGCGAAAGCGATGCCACAGCACCTGCGACTGCTCGCGCGGCGCGACGGCGAAGCGCTTCCATTCTTGATCCAGGCGTCCGAGTTCCCGCAACATCTGTCTGGCATCATCGGCGGCGAGCAACGCTTCCGCCCGCTCGATGAGCTGCTGTTGCACGTCGGCGTTGGCCCATCGCTTCCAGTCCTCCGCCGCCGCTTGCGCATCGACACGTTGGATGAGGGCTTGACGCGCGTCTGCCAGGCGTTGTCGCAGGGTGTCGCGTTCGCCGGCGGGGAGAACACGCAGATGCTCCACCGCGACGTCCGCGGTCTCCAAAACACGCTGCGCCGCGGTGGGCGTGACCGACTCGGCTTGCGCCAGCTGTTCCAGGTGATGGCAGAGCGCCTTCACCTGAACCAGGGTCTCGCGTTCACGTTCCTGGCGGGCAGCGCGCACCGACTCCTCTTGCTGCCGTAATGCCGCGCCGGCCTCGACGAACCGCCGCTGCAACGTCCGCTCGTCGGCGAGCCACTTCACTCCGGCGGGCGATGATTCCAGCTGCGCCCACTGCTTTTCGAGCGCCGCGCGGGGGCGGGTCGCGGCGCGCGGATCGCCCGAAGCCACCAGCCGTTCGGCCTCGTTGACCAACCCTTCGAGCTGCACGCGGAAGTCATCGCGCAACCGCCAGCGCTCGTAGCGCTGTTCGCAGCGCTCCACGGCCTGGGCAAAGCGCGCATCGAGGTCACGACCACGCGGATCATCGAAGGGGGCAAGGGCTCGCCACGCCCCGCGGGCAGCTTCGAGGCGCTCGGGGGTCTCCGGACCCTGGAGCGCCTCGACGGTTTCGCAGAGCTGCCGCCGCGCCGCGAGGCTCGCCTCGCGTGCCGCCGCGCGCCGGCGTCCTTCGGCATCGCGGAGCTCGGCACGAGTCATGGCCTCGCGCGTCGCCTCGCAGGCGTGCCGAAAACGCTCTTCCACAACTGGGTCCGCTGCAGTGCGCGTCGAGAGCTCCTGCCAGTCGTGCTCGGCGTCGCGCAATGCCACGAGCATAGCTGCCGGGTCCAGCGCATCGCTCAACCGCTCGACGGCGACGCACAGCTGCGCCTGACGGTCGCGCCGCGCCGCCACGCGAATCGGGTGATCCTCGCCGACGACGAGATCCAGCATGGCGCGCGCCCGCTTGCGCACCCCCTTTTGGGCCTGGAGATCTTCCGCGATCACCTGCAGCCGGTCGGGATCGTTGACGCGTGCCAGGGCGGCGAGCGCCACCTCGGCCGGCGCGTCGCCGGCCGCGATGCGCTGCAGCAGGGCAACGTCGGTGACGCGTTCGAGGGCGCTCAGGCCGATCTGTGGATCGTCACTGCGCCGGGCAATCTCGGCGAGCGACCGCTCGTCCGCCGCCAGCGCCGACAACGCGGCAGCGCGCACACGGGAGTGCACGGCGCGCGTCGCGACCGTCACTCGATGACTTGGTCGAGTCAAGGCGTCCAGTGCGCGCAAGCAGTCTTCCGGCGGCTGCCCCGAGAGCGCGCACTCCAAGAGCAGCTCCTCCGCACGCGCGCTGGCGAACGATCGCAGCTCCGCATCGGCGTCGGTGCGCCCGATCTCGAGCAGCAGCTCCGTATCGTCCAGCTTCTTGACGGCGATGCGACGGACCCGGGGGTCGCTGTCGCTGCGGGCAACGGCTGCCAGAACGTCCAAAGAGCTGCGCCCGAGCTCGCGCACCGCGGATGCGCGCACCTCCGGGTCGCTATGACGCCATGCTGGTAACAATCGATCGAGAAATACCATGTGTATCCAGGTGCAGTGCACCGTACCGTGGCGGCGTCACCGGATCAACAGCGGGCTGCGCCCGGCGTCTATTCTATGGACCGCTCCGTTGGTCGCTCCGGGCCGCCCTCGCACACTGATTTCAAGCGCGGCACAGCTCCCCCCCAAAAAGTATCTAGGGCTGCGGCCCGCGTCTCTTCTAGGGACCGCTCCCGTTGGTCTCTCTAGGGTGCCGGCGCCAAGATTGAACGCGGTCACGCGGCGGCACCCGCGTCCCCGTTCGGTCTGGACGCACGCTCTTTGACGCCCGGCGGCTTTCCCCTATAAGCTGTACCTTTCGGGTGACGCGATGAAAGTGACGTGGAACTGGCTGGCCGAATTCGTCGAAATGACCCTGCCACTGGAGCGCCTGGCGGAACGGCTGACGCTCGCCGGCTTGGAAATCGAGTCGATCGAAGACCGCGGCCGCGAGCTCGCCGACGTGTGCTGTGCCGAGATCGTGCAAGTGCGCCCGCACCCGCACGCCGAGCGCCTGAGCGTCTGCGACGTACGCACGCGCGGCGACGCGATCGCCGCCGTCGTCTGCGGCGCACCGAATGTCCGCGCCGGGGCGCGTGTCTGCCATGCGCCGCCGGGCGCGATGCTGCCCGGCGGCCGCCGCATCGAAGCCACGGAGATCCGTGGTGTGGCCTCCGCCGGCATGTTGTGCTCGGAAGCCGAGCTCGAAATCGGCCCGGACGACAACGGCATTCTCATTTTGGAGGCGAACGCGCCGATCGGCGAACGGGTCGCCGGGGTGCTTGGACTCGAGGACGTGGCGCTCGACATCGCGGTGACCCCAAACCGAGGCGACTGCCTGAGTGTCTTGGGCCTGGCGCGCGAAATCGCGGCGCTGACCGGTCAGCGCTTGCGCCGCCAGCGGATCGCGGTACGTGAGGGCAAAGAGCCGGCGAGCGCCCTGATTGCCATACGGATCGTGGACGACGATCTGTGCGCGCGCTACGTCGGGCGGGTGATCTCGGGCGTGGGCATCGCGCCGTCACCGCTGTGGATGCAGTGTCGCCTGCGCGCTGTCGGTCTGCGGCCGATCAACAACGTCGTCGACGTGACGAACTATGTCATGATCGAGCGCGGCCAGCCGCTGCACGCGTTCGACTACGACCGCTTGCCACACGCCGAGATCGTCGTGCGCCGCGCCGCCGCCGAATCGACTTTCACGACACTGGACGGCCAGACGCGCACGCTGCAGTCGAACGACCTGGTCATCGCCTCCGGCGACCAGGCGGTGGCGCTCGCCGGTGTCATGGGTGGCGCCGATACTGAAGTCACGGCGAGCACACAACGCATCCTGCTCGAGAGCGCGTGGTTCGCGCCGAGCACCGTACGCCGCACCGCCAAGCGCCTCGGCTTGCATAGCGAGTCCTCCTATCGCTTCGAACGGCAGACCGACATCGAAGGGGTACCGTTGGCGGCCGATCGTGCCGCGGCATTGATCGGCGAGCTCGCCGGAGGCACGGCGGCGCAGGGACGAGTCGACGTCTATTCCGCCGTACGCCCCGCGGCTCCGATCGCGTTACGCCTCAAACGGGTTGACGAGCTGCTGGGCATGCCTGTGACCCGTGGCGACGTGATCGCAAAGCTCAAGGCGTTGGGAATGGCCGTGGCGCCGGCGACACCGGGCACCCTCACCATCGTACCGCCGTCGTATCGTACCGACCTCTCCCGGGAGATTGATCTCATCGAGGAGATCGTGCGGCTCGTCGGCTACGAAAATGTGCCGACGACGCTGCCCGAGTGCGCACTGGCCGCGGGCGTGGCGGCCGTTGACCGCCAACGCCCTCACGATCTCAAGAATTTCCTGGCGGCCTTGGGATTGACTGAGGCGGTCTTCGTCAGCTTCTGCGCGCCACGCCAGAACACGATGTTTCCGGCTTGCGAGGGGCCTCGCACTCCGGTGGTCATTCGCAATCCGCTCACCCAGGACGACACCGAGTTGCGGCTCAGCTTGTTGCCGGGGCTGGCACGGGCCGTTCGCTACAACCTTGACCAGGGCGCCGCGGCCGTCGCTCTATTTTCCGTCGGCAAGGTCTTCTGGCGCGACAGTGATTTCATGGAACAATGGCGACTGGCCGGCGCGATCTGTCCGAGCCTGCCGCAACGTGGTCTGGGTCGCCGCGGCGACGTTGCCGAGCTCGCCGACGTCAAAGGTGTGCTGGAAGCCCTCTTCAATTTCCTGGCGGTCGGCGGTGCGCGCTGGAGTCCCGTAGGCGATCTGCCGGCATTTCACCCCGGCAAGACGGCGCGCATCGAGCTGGTGCGCGGCGTCGTCGGCGTCGTCGGCGCGCTGCATCCTACGGCGACAGAGACCCTGGGAATCCGCGGTCCTTGTTGGGTCTTTGACCTTGACTTGCAACAATTGCTTGAGTATTGTCCGACGCGCGTCGTTTTTGGGGATCTTCCGCGATTTCCAGCGGTTGTACGAGACGTGGCTGTCGTGGCCGAGGACACTTTCGCATCCGACCGAGTGATTCGCTTCGTGCGCGAATGGAGCGCGACGACGCCGTGGATCGAAGACGTCGACCTCTTCGACCAATACATCGGGGCGCCCATCCCTGCCGGCAAAAAAAGCCTGGCCTACTCGGTTTCCTATCGAGCACCAGACCGGACGCTGACTGACGCCGAAGTGAACGACACGCATGCGCAGCTGGTCGCCGCGCTCCAGAGGGCTTTGAACGTGGAGTTGCGCTGAGAGCAGTGCGGGCGATCGGAGGTGCGACGTGACTATGACGAAGGGCGACATCGTCGAGCGCATCTACGAGAAGATCGGGTTCTCGAAAAAAGAGGCCAATGACATCGTCGAGTCGATCTTCGAGATCATCAAGGGGCGCCTGGAAAACGGAGAGAAGGTCAAGATTTCCGGCTTCGGCAACTTTGTCGTGAACCAGAAGCGCCCGCGCAAAGGGCGCAATCCGCAAACCGGCGAGGAGATCATGATTTCCGGTCGGCGCGTGCTGACGTTCAAGGGGAGCCAGGTTCTCAAGAAGAACATGAACCCCGATGCCTGAACAAGCCAACCAACCCGAGGCCAGGGTCCAGTTACCCGACAAGCTGTATTTCAAGATCGGTGAAGTCGCCGATCTCGTCGGCGTCAAGCCGTACGTCCTGCGTTACTGGGAGAGCGAGTTCAGCATTATCAAACCCACCAAGACAAAGTCGAAACACCGGCTTTATCGTCGCAAGGATGTCGAGACGCTCTTGCAGATCAAGCAACTGCTGCACAATGAGCGCTTTACGATCGAAGGCGCACGCAAGCGCATGAAGAGTCTGCCGCGGGAAGAGCGCCGCCCGGCGCCACTCCCCTCGCTGGATCACACCTACCGCAACCTACTTATTGGCATCAAAAAAGACATCGAATCGCTGCACCGACTGCTGCGCTGATCGACGCCGCGGCAGACCTTCGTCGCTAACTCAGCGCCAAGAATGCCTGCCGCGCCACTTCGAAAAGGCTTGAGGGGAATATGCCCAGCAGCACCGTGCCGACGATGGTGAGCAGCAGGGTCGCAAACAAGTAGGGACGGCCGCTGGGAGCGACGATCTCGGCACCGCCGTCGGTCATGTACATGCGCACCAGCACCCCGACGTAGTAGTAGACCGAGATCACGCTGTTCAACACGCCGATGACCGCCAGGCCTACGTAGCCGGATTTGATCGCGGCGCTGAAGATATAGAACTTGCCGATGAAGCCGCCGAGCGGCGGGATACCGGCGAGCGACAGCATGAAGACGATCATTGCCAGGCCGAGGAACGGGCTGCGGAACCCAACTCCCGCATAGTCTTCCAAGTTCTCGTTCGGCTGGCCGCGCCGGCCGAGGGCGATGACGACGGCAAACGCGCCAAGCGTCATCATTGCATAGGCAATCAGGTAGAAGAGGATCGCACTGCCGCCGGCTTCGCCACCGGCAACCATTCCCACCAGCAAATAACCAGCGTGCGCGATGCTCGAGTATGCCAGCATGCGCTTGATGTTGCGTTGCAACAGCGCAGTGACATTGCCGACGGTCATTGTCAGCGCGGCCAGCATCCACAAGACGTGGTTCCAGTCGGTGGCCAGCGACGACAGCGTGTGCAGGAAGACGCGTACGAATGCGGCGAACCCCGCCGCCTTGATGCCCACCGCCATCAGTGCCGTCACCGCCGTCGGTGAGCCTTCATAGACGTCCGGCGTCCAGACGTGAAACGGCACCGCCGCCACCTTGAACCCGAAGCCGATGATCAGCAGGGCCATGCCGGCGATGAGCAATGTCTGCTGGTCGGCCGATCCGCGGCCGACGCTCTTGCCGATCGTGGCGAGTGTCGTACTGCCCGTGGCGCCGTACAGCAGCGCGATGCCGAAGAGCAGGAATCCGGTGGCGAAGGCACCGAGCAAAAAGTACTTCAACGCCGCTTCGTTCGAACGCATCTGCTCGCGCCAGATGCCGGCAAGGATGTAGGCGGCAATCGACATGACCTCGAGACCGAGGAACAACACGATGAGATCGCCGGCCGTCGCCATCAGCACCATGCCAGCGGTGCAGAACAACACCAGCGAATAGTAGTCGCCGGTGCGAATGTCGGTCAGCTCGAGGTAATTCATGGACATCAGCAACGTCAGCCCCGAGGCGACACAGAACAGCAGCGTGAAAAATAGCCCGTAGCGATCGATGACCACGGCACCGGCAAAGCTGCTGGCGTGCGTGTTCCACAGCGCGATCGCCGCAATCGCCGCCGCCACCAGGCCGACGAGCCCGATCCAGCCCAGCCCTTCGCGGTCCGGACCTTCGGCCCATAGATCGGCGACCATCACAACCACCGCGGTGCCGGTGATGATCAGCAACGGCAGAATGGCCAACCAGGATATGTCCGGAGGAGCAATCATTGATGGGAAGCCGTCAGGGTTCAGTGTTCAGCTCCTTGTGCGCCGACAATTGAACGCCGACCGGTGCCGACTCGCCCGCAGCCATCTTCTGCTGCATGCGGCTCACGTACGCTTGCACCGAGGGCTCCATACGGCTCAGGAACGGTTGCGGATACAGGCCCATCACGAAGAGCATGATCAGGATCGGCAGAAACACCAGCACCTCGCGTGTCGACAGATCCTTGAGCGCCTCGTTCTTCGGATTGGTCAGAGGGCCGAACATCACGCGTTGATACATCCACAACATGTACACCGCGCCCAGCAACACGCCACTGGCCCCGACGATGGCGGCAACGCGATGCGTGGCGAATGCTCCGAGCAGGATGAGGAACTCACCCACGAAGCCGTTGAGCCCGGGGAGCCCGACCGACGACAGCATGACGATCATAAAGATCGCTCCGTACACAGGCAGCTGGTGCCAGAGTCCGCCAAACTCGCGGATCAGCCGCGTGTGTCGTCGCTCGTAGATGACGCCGACCGCGAGGAACAGCGCCCCGGTCGACAATCCGTGGTTGAGCATCTGGTAGATGCTGCCTTCGACGCCTTGCGTGTTCAGCGCCGCCATACCCAGCATCACAAAACCCAGATGGCTCACCGATGAGTACGCGACCAGACGCTTCAGATCCGGCTGAATCATGCACACCAGCGCGCCATAGACGATGCCGGTCGCCGCCAGCGCCGCGATGATCGGCAACGCCTCCCGCGCCGCCAACGGAAACAGCGGAATGGCGAAGCGCAGGAAGCCGTAGGTTCCCAACTTCAGCAGCACCCCGGCCAGAATGACAGAGCCGCCGGTGGGCGCTTCGGTATGCGCGTCAGGCAGCCATGTATGCACCGGAAACATCGGGACCTTGATGGCAAAGGCCAGCGCGAAGGCAGCGAACAACCAGCGCTGCACCTGCAGCGGGATCGAGACGTCGTAGAGTTGCAGCAGATCGAAGTTCGGTTGCCCGTGCTGCTGCGCCTGCAGCGACACCAGATAGAGGATGGCGACCAGCATCAACAAGCTGCCGGCCATCGTGTAGATGACCATCTTGATGGCCGCGTAGATGCGCCGCTCACCGCCCCAAATGCCGATGAGGAAGTACATCGGCACCAGCATTACTTCCCAGAAAACGTAGAACAGGAACAGATCAACCGCGACGAAGGCGCCGAGCATGCCGGTCTCCAGCACCATCATGAAGATCATGTATTCTTTGATGCGCTTGTGGACGTCGCCCCAGCTCGCCAGGATGACGATCGGCATGAGGAACGTCGTCAGCAATACCAGGAACAGGCTCAGGCCGTCGATCCCGACGCTGTAGGAGATTCCGAGGCGCGGGATCCAGGCTACCTTGGCCGTGAACTGCATTCCGGTGTTCTGCGCATCGAACGCAGCCAGCACTAGCAGCGACAACGCGAACGGTAGCAATGCGAAAATGAATGCCGCGCGGCGCAACGCGGCGTGCTGCTCGGGAGGAATGAGCATCAGCACGATCGCCGCGAGCAGGGGCGTGAAGACGATGACGGAAAGAATCGGCATATCGGCTTATCGCTGATCGCTGATGACTGATCGCTGGTGGCTGGCCATCAGCGCCATGCGTAATACCCCAGAATCGCCAACGCGCCGAGCAGCATCGACAGCGCATAGTGCTGGACGTTGCCGGTCTGCAGCCGGCGCCACAAGCCGCTGTTCGCACCGACGGCCTCGGCCGTGCCGTTCACCAAGCCGTCGATCATGCCGGCGTCGACGACGCGCCACAACCACGTCGAGATTGCGACCGTCGGCCGCACAAAGACGAAGTCGTACACCTCGTCGACGTAGTACTTGTTGAAGATCAGGTCGTAGGCACCCGGCAGCCGTTTGGCCAGCGACTCGGGCAACTCCGGCCGCGCAATGTAGAAGACGTACGCTACGCCGAGTCCGATCAACGCCACGAGCACCGAGGTGCCCATGAGCGCATACTCCGTGGCCGCGCTCAGATGCACCGCCTCTTTCGCCGGCGCACCGAAGACCGGCTCGAGGAAGACGAAGAAGCGGTTGCCCCACAGCCAATGCTCGGGCAGTCCGACGTAGCCGCCGACGACTGACAGGATCGCCAGCACGATCAACGGCATGGTCATACTCGGCGGCGACTCGTGCAGGTGGTGCTGCGTGTGCTCGTCGGCGCGACAGTCGCCGAAGAAGGTCAGGAAGAGCAACCGGAACATATAAAAAGAGGTGAGCCCCGCCGACGCGACGCCCAGCGCCCACAGCCACACGCTGCCGTTCGGGCTGCCGAACGCTTCCGCCAGAATTGCATCCTTGCTGAAGAAGCCGGCAAACCCGGGCAGGCCGGAAATCGCCCACGTCCCGACGAAGAAGGTTGCGAAGGTGATCGGCATGCGGGTGCGCAGGCCACCCATCTTGCGCATGTCCTGCTCGCCGCTCATGCCGTGAATCACGCTGCCCGATCCCAAGAACAGCAAGCCCTTGAAGAAGGCGTGGGTCATCAGGTGGAAGACCCCGGCACCGAACGCACCGACGCCCACGGCGAGAAACATGTATCCGAGCTGACTCACCGTCGAGTACGCCAGCACCTTCTTGATGTCGGTCTGCAGCACGCCGATGGTGGCCGCGAACGCCGCGGTCAGGGCTCCGACCGTTGCCACCACCGCCAAGGTCGTCGGGGCCAGAATGAACAGGAAGTTCAGACGCGCGATCATATAAATGCCGGCGGTCACCATCGTCGCCGCATGGATCAAAGCGCTCACCGGCGTCGGACCCGCCATGGCATCTGGCAGCCAGACGTACAGCGGCAGCTGCGCCGATTTACCGGTGGCGCCGATGAACAACAGCAAGGTGATCGTGGTCACCGTGTCGATCGGAATCTTCTTGGCGTGCGCGGCGATCTCCCCGAAGCTGAGCCCATGCGCCCCGGTGCCCAGGTTCCAGAAGAGCAGAAACATGCCGAGCAGAAACGCTGCATCGCCGATGCGGTTGACGACGAACGCCTTCTTGCCGGCGCTGGCGTTGGCCTCCTTGTCGTACCAGAAGCCGATGAGCAGGTACGAACACAGCCCAACGCCTTCCCAGCCGACGAACAGCAAAGGCAGGTTGTCGGCGAGCACTAGCGTCAGCATCGCGAAGGTGAACAGGTTGAGGTAGACGAAATAGCGCACGAAGCTCGGATCCTCGGCCATGTAGCCGACGGAGTAGACGTGGATGAGGAAGCCGACGCCGCTGACGATCAGCACCATCACCGCTGACAACGCGTCGATGCGGAAGTTGACATCGACTTGCAGCGTGCCGGCATGAATCCATGGATAGACGTTTTGCACCAGCCCGCCGTCGTGCAGTTGCATGAACGCGTAGCAGCCGACAATGAACGCGCCGCCAACGACACCCGGCGCCACCACACTCACCGCGCCCTTGCCCAGGCGCGGCCCGAGAAAGATGTTGAACAGCACGCCGAGCGCCGGCAGGGCCGGAATCAGCCAGAGGTAGCTCACGTGCGTCGCGGCGGCAGCATGCATCGGTTTACCAGCGCAGCAGGTTGAGCTCGTCCGCGTTCACGGTTTCGCGGTTGCGGAACGTCGAAATGATGATCGCCAGGCCGACGGCCGCCTCGGCCGCGGCGACGGTCATGACAAAGAACACCACGACCTGTCCGTCCATCACGTGCAATTGCCGCGACAGCGCGACGAACACGAGATTCACCGCGTTGAGCATCAACTCGATCGACATGAAGATGACGATGACGTTGCGGCGCACCAGCACACCGATGACACCGATGGTGAACAGCACGGCGCCGAGGATCAGATACCAATTGATGGGGACGACCGTCATGTCAGCGTCTTCTTGGCGAGGACCACGGCCCCAATGACCGCCACCAACAGCAGCACCGAAGTGATCTCGAAGGCAAAGAGAAAGCGCGTGAACAGCGTCTCCGCCAGTAACTCGGTACTGCCGAAGGTCGCCGGTACCGCGCCGGCCATGCCGGTGCCGGCACCGATCCCGGGTTTGGCGAGGAAGTGGACCGCCGCGAGCAGAAACAGCGAGCCGAGGAACACGGCGGCGGCGCGCTGCCCGAGCCGCGCGATGGCTTGCGGCTCTTCTTGAAGATTGAGCAGCATGATCACGAACAAGAAGAGGACCATGATGGCGCCGGCGTACACCACCACCTGCAACGCCGCCACCAGCTGCGCATCGAGAAACAGAAACTGCACGGCGATAAAGAACAGCGTCAGCACCAAGGACAACGCGCTGCGAATCGGGCTCGCCGACAGCACGACACCGAGCGCCGAAGCGATCAACAAAGCCGCGAGAATACCGAACAACACCGGGCTCATTTCACCCTTGCAGCGCCAAGACCACCACCGCGGTGGCCAACACGTTGAGCAATGCGATCGGCAGCAGCCCTTTCCAGCCCAATCGCATCACCTGGTCGTAGCGGAAACGCGGCAACGACCAGCGAATCAGCACCTGCACCCAACAGAAGAAAATCACCTTCACCATGAACGCGACGAGCCGCAGCAGCACGACGACGATCTGCGGGAGCGCCACGACCGCGCCCCAGGGCAGATGGAACCCGTCGCGCATCAAATACGGAATCTGCCAGCCGCCGAAGAACAGCGTCGTCACCAGTCCGGCCACCACCGCGACGTCAACGAAGTCGGTCATGAAAAACATCAAATACTTGATCCCCGAGTACTCCGTGAAGAATCCGGCCACCAGCTCCGACTCACCCTCCGGCAGATCGAACGGCACCCGCTTGCTCTCGGCAATCCCGGCAGTCAAGAAGAGCAGGAACGCCACCGGTTGATAGAGAATACCCCAGGCCGGGATCCAGCCGAGGATCAGATGCCCCTGCGCCCGCACCATCTCCTGCAAGTCGAGCGTCCCGAACGTCATCACCATGGCGACGATCGCCAAGCCCATTCCGAGCTCGTATGAGATCATCTGCGCCGAGCCGCGAATCCCACCGAGCAGCGAAAAACGGTTGTTCGATGCCCAGCCGGCCAACACTACGCCGTACACACCGAGCGACAGCATCGCCAACACGTAGAGGATGCCGACGTTGAGTCCCACCGCCTGCAGGTTGATCACCCGATCGCCAACCTCGTAAACATCGCCGAATGGAATGGCGGCGAAGGCGACGATCGCGGGGAAGAGGTTGACGCAGGGCGCCAGCGTGTGCAGCAGGCGATCGACGCCGGCGGGAATCACGTCTTCCTTGGTGAGGAACTTCAACGGATCCGCCATCAGCGTATTGACCAAGCCGGCGCCGGCAAAGCCGAAGATGCTGGCGCGATTCGCCCCGATGCGATCCTGAATCAACGCGCTGCCTTTACGCTCGACCCAGCCGAGAATGCCGGCAAGCGGCAACACCATGCCGATCACGATCAGCGCTTTGATGACGGCAATGAGAAGGTCGATTACCATGTACGGCGGCGTTACGAGAACGGGCTCGATAATCAACGACCGGCGACAGTCGGCGCCAAACGCGCCTGTGGGCCCGCAACCCACGCAAACGGTCGAGCCAAGGCAAAAGGCAAAACGTAAAATGCAAAAGTCAAAAGGGGCTCACACTCGATCTCAAAGGCAGGTTCCATTCATTTTGCCTTTTGCGTTTTGCCTTTTGAATTTTGCGTTTCTCCTCTCAGTCCCATTCGAGCGCTCCCTTGCGCCACACGTACAACAACGCAATGCCCAGGACCGCAACGAACACCATCATTTCCGCGAAGCCAAACCACCCCAGCCGACGAAACAGCACCGCCCACGGATAGAGGAAGACGACTTCGACATCGAAGACGATGAACAAAATGGCGGTCAGGTAGAACTTGACCGAGAAGCGGCCCCAGGCACTGCCGCTGGGCGGGTTGCCGCATTCGAAGGCCTCGCCCTTTTGCGCGTTGTCTTGCGCGTTCGCGCTATGCGGGCCCAGCAAGCGGCCGAGCGACACCATGAGCCCCACGACCGCGGCGGTGAACACGAAGGTCACGAGGACCGGGAGGTACTGCTCTGTCATGGATTCACGTGATGGCCCACTCCGGTGCGTGCGCCCCTTTTCAGCGCCCGCGGCGTGCGCCGTTCATCATCGTGTGCCACTTATGCGATGGTCGCATTCAAGTCAAGGTAACACGACCGCACGACGACTTATGACAGCGCGGCAGTCCACTAATGGCGCGCCGGCGGTCGCCGGAGGCCGGCGCGGAACAGGCGCAACGCATCACTGCGCTTGCGCATCAGCAACGTCACCGCAAGCGTCGCGTAGACCAGACAGAAACCGTAGCGCACGGTTGGATTCGGGAAGAAGAGTTGCGCGGCGAATAGCACGAACAGGATCGCCGCCTCGCCCAACGAGAGCGTCATGTTGCACAACACCGCCAGCCCGAACAGCGACTGCGTCGCGGTGAGCAGGATCTCCTCGACTTGACGGTCGTCGAGATGCAACGCCCCCGGGTGGCCGAGGGCGACGCTGTACACCAACGGCAACGTGCCCACCAGCAACGTCCACTGATTGACCTTCGACGACACCATTGCGCCCATGCCCGCCTGCGCGTCGCCCTTGGTGGTGAGAATGCAAGCTATCACAATCTCCGGCGCTTCGGAGGCCAGCGGGGCCAACCACTGCACCAGGAGAAACTCGTCGATGCCGTATCCACGGCCCAGATGGATCAACGCTTCCGCAAACGGTTCCGCCGAGGCCAGAATGACGATCGCTGAAAACACGAAGAAGGCAATCACCATGGCCCGACGGTTGCGCGTCCGCAATGTCGCCAATGCCAATGCCGGACCGACGAGATCGGGCTCACCAGCCTCCGATCGTGCCATGCGCCACATGTAGCCGACGAACAGCCCGACGAGCACCGCGGTATCGAGGAGGGAAAGCGTCCCCTTGAGCGGAATGACGAACGAGTACACCGTCGCCGCCGTCAGAAAGACAATCTCGACGGCGCGGTTCGCCGGCAGCTCCAACTCGCGCCGGCGCGTGCGCAACCAGTACAGCACGACAATCACCGGCCAGGCCACGCCGATCAGCAACCGGTTCGCGCCGGTCATGTTTGCGGTCGCGTACGCCGTATACTCCGGATGGGTCGCCGCCTTCCCGGCGAAATATAGATCGACGGCGTACTCAGGCAGGACCGCCACCAACGCCAGGAACGCCAGCGCCAGCCCCTGCGAGATGTCCATCTCCGCCACCTCGGCCGCCCAGGTGAGCAAGAACGCACCACCAAGAATCGCAATGCCGAACACCAGCGCCTCGATGCCCGCAGCCACGTGCGAGCCACCGACACGCAGCACGATCCCGGGGAGGGTGGCAATGAAGGCGATGACGATGAGTGACCAGTTGCGGCGCATGATGCCGGGCAATGCTGCCTACAACCACACGGCCGCGCAACCCGGACCTGGACGTGCGGGACCTGCGGTTCGGCGTCCTTTCTATGGTCCGCTCCCCGTTGGGTCGCTAGGCGCTTCCAAGCCCGCGATGCGGAGCCTGCGGGTACCGTGGTCTTCCGGGGGCAAGGCCTCTGAAGCGAAAAAGACGAACCCGGCGGGCCTGCCGGCCGCCGGGCATCGTCCGGAATGTCAATCGCATACAGTGCGCGCCGCATGCCTCGGGGGATGCGGCGCGCACTGCCGGATCACATCTTCTTCTCGATCTTCTTGACTTCCGCCTTTACTTTCTTCCAGAACGATTCCTTCGGCTTCGCCTTGCAGTCTTCGATCAGCATCGGGGTCATCTGATCAGTCCCTTCGACGTCGATGACTGCGGCCTCGGGCTTGCCGCCCTTGGCATACGCCACCGCCCAGTACACCACCTTCGGCTTGAAGGTGTCGTCAACGGCGAGAAAATCCTCGCACGTCATCTTGCCCAGCGGCTTCTTTGCACCGCTGCTTTCCGCGATCGCACCCGTCGCCCCCAACATCATCGAGGCAGCGACAACACCCATTACCATCCGCCGAAAACGCATGTGAATCCCCTTTCTCCTCTTGCGAGGCAACCCAGGGCGTTTGCGCCCATCACCCGTTCCTGACTGACCATGTACCGACGCGACTGCGCCGGATCATACAGACCCTCAAGCTGGCTCGCTTCATGTCTCAAGTCCGGAAAGTTTCCGGCAATTTCCCGGAAATTGTCGGCCACGCGGCCGGGGCAATTCGACGGACGACGCTACGATCGTCCCGCGGTTTGAATCATCAGGGCGACGTCGATGTCCCGCTTTCCCAGCGTATCGCCGTCGTAGACCACCGGACCATCGGGTAGCCAGAGGCCGTCGCCGGGGTCCAGCCGCACGCGTACGAGTGGGTAGTCGGAAACCGTAGCCAGAAAATCGGCCCATAGCGCCAGTGCGTTCGAGTCGGCAACAGGCAAGCGTTCCGCGACGGGAAGTAGCGCCGCGATAGCCGTAGGCAGCAGGTTGAGAAGCACCACGTGCGTGGCTTCGTCCCCCAGATTCATAGTTGCGACCAGGCGCTTGCCTGGCGGCGCGCTGGCCGCGGGCGTACAGTTGACGCGCAGTCCAGCCAGCGCTCCTGTGGGGTCCAGACGCGTCGAGCGCTGGCCGGGCCGGCTGGCGACGACATCGAACTGGCAGCGCTCGGGCAGCGGCAGCCGCTTGAAACGTAGGAACTCGATCACCCCAGCGACGAAGTCGTCGAATCTGTCATCGCTCGCCGTTGGCGACCGCGAACCTGCCGCACTGGAGTCAGGGGCTGGCGACGGCAGCGCATAGCGACCCAACGGGGAGCGGTCGCGCCGCACCGACGCGGGGCGCAGCCCCCCTTCGGCGACCGACCACCACGCAGCCCGCAGATGCGAGGGAAGCGTGAGCAGCGCCGCAGGTGAGGACGGCAGTACGGCCTCCGCATCCCAAACGGCGGTCGCGTCGGCGCCCAGCAACAGCGCCAATTCTTGCGCATCGGGCGCGCGCCAGTCGCCGCGCGCATAGAAGCACTCACCGACACTTTCGACCCCGCTGTTGACCTGCAGACGCTCAGTCCACGCGAGGTGGCTGTGAAACCGCGGCGCGACACGGAACGGGAAGCCCGCGTGCAGATTCACGAGTCCTCGCGCCGGCGCTCGTCGGCCTGTGGCTGCAGCTTGTCGAGCAGGACGTCGACCAGCGCCTTGCGATTCAGCCGGCAGAAGAGCGTTTCGGTGGAATCGAACGAACCGTTCTCGAAGTACTTGTTGACCGGCGCGCCGCCGCCACAGAAAGCGAAGTACGAGCACTGCCGTCGGCAACGCTCGACGCCGGCCGCAATGTCCGCGTGCATGGCGGCGAAACGCGGTGATGCGGCGGCTGCGGCCAGCGAATCGACGGCGACATTTCCGAGCACGAAGTCACCATAGGGGGCGCTACGCAATCCCAGCAGCTCGGGCGAAAAGGAGCTGAAGTTGCCCTCGCAATCGACAGAAATGATGGCAAACGGCACGGTCTCATGTGTCCGCGGCGGGTGTGTCGTGCCGTCGTGCAGCAACGCACTCGCCGTCGAGTCGAATTCGCGGACGCGCAGGCCGTGGCCCCCCGCGGCGACGAGGTCGAAGAAGCGTGACATGAAGCGGCGGTAGCGCTGATCCGTGTCCGCTGCCGACAGCGATGAGTGCTCGTTGGGACCTTCGATCTCTTCGATATTGAAGCCGACATGGTCGATACCGTTCTCAACGTAGAACGCATAGAGCTCATCCGGGTAGTCGAGCGCAGCCTGTGTCAGGACGGTGATGACGTGGAAGGCAACGTGGTGGCGACGCAGTGTCTCGATGCCCTGCATCACCCGCCGGTGCGTTCCACCGCCGCGACGCGTTGTGCGGCAGCGGTCGTTGAGGAAATCGGGGCCGTCCACGCTGACACCGATATGCAGATCATGCTGCTTGATGAGCCCGCACCACGCGTGATTGAGGAGCGTCGCGTTCGTCTGCAACGCGTGGCGCACCGGTACACGGGCGTGGTTGTGCCGGGTAATGGTTTCAAAGGCATCGGCGTAGAACTGCGGCGGCAGCACCAGTGGTTCGCCGGCATGCCAAACTACCGTGAAGCCGCCGCCGACGATGTCGCTTTCAAAGACCCGCCGGAACAGCGCATCGAGCACCGTCGCACTGATCTGTTTCTTGTTGAGCCGATCCGGCAGATAGCAGTAGGTGCAGTCGAGATTGCAGAACGGAGTCGGTTGGATGACGAGCAGATCCAGCGGGCCGATAGGCCCGCTGATGGCAGATGGCGTATCGCTGATAGTCAGAGCCATCTGCGATCAGCCATCTGCGCGAGGCGCACTGCTGCGTTTGGTTGAGGCGTGCCTCGTCAGTAGTTCCGCCAGTTGCCCCAGTTGTGCCAGTTCCGCCAGTTCGGCCAATTGTGCCAATACGGATGAGGGCCCCAGCCGCCGTTTCCCCAATTGCGCCACCACGCCAACTGCGTCGCAGGCTTGTCCGTGAGCTGGGGATTGCTGTCGGGAGCGGTAAGCTTGGTACGGACGTCGTCGGCGCGCTGCAGTACGGGTTGGCGCGACGGCGGCGGCGACGCCGCGGCGGGTGCCGTCATCACCGTAGTGGCCAGCACCAGGCTACCGGCGCCGGCCGTGAGCAGGCTGGCCAATCTGTCTTTGGTCAGGCGACGTGCGCGCAGTTTCTTCGCATCCACGGCGGTGCTCCTTTCGTCGGCTCCAAGCGTCGAGTTTCGCGAGCTCACTTGTATTCGACCATTTCCAACACCGATTCCGAGACAACCTTATCACCCTTCTTCTTGACCAAGGTCTGCTTGATGATGCCGCCTGGAATGTGCTGCGCGGTCCACACCTTCTCTGTGAAAACCTCGTCGCCGGATTGCACGACCGCTTGCACCCATTCGGCCTCGACGGGTTTGCCCTTCACGTCGACCGTTTCCTTACCTTCAGTGACCGAGGCCATTGAAGATGGGGTATCGACTTCCTGCCGTTTCACGCGCGCCGGGTAGCTGTCGACGGAAGTGGTCGTGTTCGATCCCGCCGCCCCGGTCTGGGTAAACTTCCCTTCGACCACTACCTTGTCCTTGGCTTTCTTCAGCAATTTATAGGTCTTCACCATCTGCAGTTTCGCACCGTCGGGCAGCGTCACCGTTTCCTTCTGGGTGACCCTGGTGCCGACTGGGAAACTGGACCAGTGCGCAAACGGCGGGTTGTTCACCATCTCATCCGACTGGGGATCGGCCGCGTGTGCGATCAGCGGCGTCACGAGCGCAATCCACATCAAACTTAGGTGCCACATGGCAGAGTCCCGAGCGTAGATCGACTCGACTACTTCTTGCTGGGCGCATCGACCGAGACACCGATGGCCTCGGTGTAGGTGATGTTGACCAGATCACCGATCGCCACCTGGTTCAGTTTCTCCGGGTGGCGAACTTTGATGGTCGCATCGTTGCCGTCGGGGCCACGCAACGTCACCGTGCCGCCTGACTTGTCAATTCCCGCGATGGTTGCCGTCACCGTCATCACGCGTGCACCTGCGGCGCCGGGCTTCTCACCGGCCTTGGCGCGCCCGATCTCCTCGGCAACGGCGGCACCCGGTGTGCCGCTCCCGGGCCGCATGACCTCATACGCGAGCGACTCATAGTAACTCACCGTGACCAGGTCTCCCACTTTCACCTGCGGCAGGTTGCGGATCTCATCGCTGGCGCGGAACTTGATCAGCTTGCCCTCCGGGCTCTGCACCGTGACCATGCGCGTCTTCTGATCGATGGCTTTCACCGTCGCCGTCGCCGTCACGAGGTTCTCGCCTACGGTGCCGCTCGGCAGTGGTGCGCTGGCAGCCGGCGGCGGCGGGGGAGGTGGCGCGGCTTCCTTCGCCGCGCAGCCAGCGATCCCCAGAGTGAGACACACGGCCGCCGTCATCATCGCTTGCGTTTTCCTGTTATGCATCTGCGTTGTTCTCCTTTTTAGGTGTGAGCCAGTTTGGCACCAGCGGTGCGTGTCCCAGCGAAACCTGCAATCAACCGACGCGCGCGCGGCATATCGGGCGGGTGAATACCCGAATCGGGCGCCACGGTCCAGCAGGGCTCCCTTGAATCTTCTCGGAAGCCTGGCAGCCTGTCGGACTTGGAAGTGTGCAGCGACCTAACGGGGAGCGGTCCATAGAAAAGACGCCGGCCGCAGGCCCTACGGATGCGCGCCGCCCGTCATGGTGCGGCGCCAA
>Ga0265314_10000746_pt1 | contig 39028 bp, 29 predicted proteins | sample 4126metaG_FD_203106 | JGI IMG/M metagenome (GOLD analysis project Ga0265314, IMG submission 203106) | Rhizosphere microbial communities from Carex aquatilis grown in University of Washington, Seatle, WA, United States - 4-1-26 metaG | ecosystem: Host-associated > Plants > Roots > Rhizosphere >...
GCTCGGCTTCCATAAATTTCATTGCCTCACCATGTTGCGACCGGAATCGAAATCTTTGGCCCTCTGTGCGCTCCGGAAACCCAAATCTGCTTGAGCGGATAGAGGAATTGGTGCGCCCGCCTGTCATATTGGGCAGGTGTGAAACCCAATTCGTCCCTTCCAATCACAGCATTCTCGGCACCCATGCCTGACGAGCCCATAGGCCAGAGGGAGTTTTCCCTGCTGTATCGCTCCACGCTGGTCCCGCTGAGGCGCTATCTTACACGGCTTCTTGGCAACTCGAGTGAGGCGCAGGATGTCGCGCACGACGCCTACGTGCGGGTCTACCCGACAATCAGCAGCCAATCCGCGAGGCGGCCGGCAGCCCTCCTCTACACCGCGGCGAGGCGCCTTGCGATCAACCGCCTCAAGCATCGCAGCATTTCCCCGGTTTCCCGAGACGCCTTCATCCCCGAGATGTCGGCGTCGGGGGAGCCGGGAGTCGAGCAACAGGTCATCACCCGCCAGGAGCTGGACCTCCTGGAGGAGGCCATCGCCCAATTGCCCGAGGGATGCCGCGCGGTGCTGCTCATGTGCAAGATCGAGCAGCTCTCGCATCGGGAAATAGCCGACCGCCTGTCAATCGCGGTCAGCACGGTAGAGAAACAACATGCACGGGCCCTCAGGCTCCTGCGAACCGCTTTGGAGGGGAGATTCGATTCATGAACCCGACCCGTAAGAACTTTGATTCCGAGACCGAGGACCAGGCGTCGCTTTGGGCGGCCCGGCTGGAGGGCGCCACGCTCGCCGCTTCGGAACGCGCCGAACTCGAGTCGTGGCTCGCGGGCGATCCGGTGCGCAAGGAGGCCCTCGCGCTCTTCTGCCGCCTGTCCGAAAGGCTCGACCGGCTCGTGCCCGAGCTGGTGGCGACGGGGTCGATAGAGGTGCGCGAGGAGAGGCAGACCGCCTTTCGCGGGTTCAGTCCCTGGAAGCTCGCCACGGCGGGCCTCGCGGCCGCGGCCCTGGCGATCGGCGTCTTCTGGATGGAAGGCAGGGGCGCCGCACCCGAGACGATCTCGGCGCCCGCCGGCCAGAGGCAGTCCTTCACGCTGGCCGACGGCACCCGTGTCGAGCTCAACGCGAACACGAGCGTCTTTGTCGAGAACGGCAGGGCGGAGCGGCGTGTGCGGCTCGCCAACGGCGAGGCGTTCTTTGTCGTGAGCAAGGACAAGTCCCGTCCTTTCATTGTCGAAACCCCCGCGGGCTCGGTCCAGGTTACGGGCACGATGTTCAACGTGCTCACCGAGGCGTCCTCAAAGCTCGACGTGACCGTGGTCGAGGGATCCGTGCAGGTGCGCGCCGGCGCCGACTCCTCGTCGGGCCCCGTGCTTCTGCACCCGGGCGAGAGGCTTTCGGCCGCCGAGGGCGGCGTGTCCCTGAGCAACCTGTCACCGTCGGACCTGGAGGACGCGCTAGCGTGGCGCCAGGGCAAGATCGTCTGCGAGCGCATGAGCCTCTCGGAGGCGCTCGCTCGGTTCGGGCACTACCACGGGATCAAGATCACGGCCACCCCGGGCGCCGGGGTCCTGCGGGTCGGGGGGCGGTTCAGCCTCGACGACCTCGACGGGTTCCTTGCGCAGGTCGAACAGGTCAAGAAGGTTCACGCCGACCGCGACCCTTCGGGCGCCGTTCGGGTCCGCCTGCTCGCGGAGCCCTGAGCCACGCAGTTTCAGTTGACCCGCACCCATCCCTTTCACCCAAGCGCCCTCCGAGTCATCCTAAGTTTCCTGCTGTTGGGTCTCGCCGCCGCGATTCCTTCAACGGTCCTGGCCGAGCCGGTAGACTTCAATCTTCCCGCCCAGCCGGCCGACGGGGCGTTGATGGCGTTCTGCCGCCAGGCCAGGGTCGAGCTCCTGTTCTCCTTCGACGAGCTCCACCAGGCGAGGTCGGCCGCGGTGGCGGGTCGGCTTGAGCCCGAGGAGGCGCTCAGCCGCCTGCTGAGCGGCACCGGCTTCACGGCAAAGGCGAAGGGCAGGGGGAGGTTTGTCGTGACGGCGCTCGACCAGAGGGGCTCGGTCAAGGGAAGGCTGGTCACGGAGGACGGCGGCCCTGCCCGCGGGATCCTCGTGGCCTTTTCGTCGCTGGGGCTCTCCGCGGTGACGGACGCCTCCGGAGTGTTCGAGTTTCCGACGGTGCCGGCGGGGAGCTTCGAGCTGGCCGCCGTCGCGGCGGGTTTCCAGCCCCTGGAGGTGCCGGACGTCCGGGTGACCGCGGGGCTCTCCCTCACGCTCGGGGACCTCACGATGAGCGCGGCCAGCGACCCCTCCAAGCTCGAGCCGTTCGTGGTCGAGGCGAGGTCCGCCTCATACGGGCCCCTGGACAGGGTGGAGTCCGGCCCCATGCCGCGCACGGCCATCGGCGACGTGGACCAGCCCCGCTCCGAGAACGGTCCGCTCGACTACACGGTTTTCACGCGCGAGCAGATCGCGCGCAGCGGGGTCGTCGACGTGAACGAATTCCTCCAGCGCGAGATCCTGGACAGCGACGCGACGAAGCTCCCGCCGGAGCGAAGCGGCGGCGCCAGCAGCTTCGTCTCGGGCAGCGACAACCTCAACATGCGGGGCTACAAGGCCGACGCCACGATAGTCCTCGTCGACGGCCGCAGGCTTCCGGAGATCGTGACGGCCCTCCCGGGAAGCTCGTCGACTTCGGACCCGCCGCAGGCCGACGTGAACGTGATCCCCCTCAATCTCATCGAGCGGATCGAGGTGCTTCCGGTCTCGGCCTCGGCCATCTACAGCGGCAGTCCCGTGGGAGGGGTGATCAACATCGTGCTTCGGCCCGACGCGAACACGACCGAGCTCACGACGACCTACACCAACGCGCTCGCGAACTTCGACGCGCCCCAGTCGACGGTCTCGCTCATGCACGGCGAGACCCTCCTCGGCGGGAAGCTCCACGTGCGCTTCAACGCCACGTTCACCCAGGTCACGCCGCCGACGGAGTCGGAGCTCGGCTTCCTCCAGGAGAGCCTGAAGGGCTACCCGACCCCGGAAAGCTCGCTCTACCGCGCAACCCCGAACGTGAGCAGCGCCAACCAATCGCCCCTCTTTGGGCCCGGCACGCCGTCCTTCACCTCGGTCGCGCCCGGCGCGGACGGGTCCGGCGGCACTGGCGCCTTTTCGGGACGGGAGGGCCTGCAGAGCCTCGCCCTGTTCGTGCCGCCCGGCGGGGGGCTCGCGGAATCGCCCTACAGCCTCGGCTATCCCTACGGCCGCAGGGAGCGCAGCGGCTCGTTCTTCGGGTCGGCCACCTACGACCTCTTCCCGTGGCTCCAAGTGGGGGTCGACGCGAGCGCGGGCCACACCGTGAACAACACCGGCTACAGCGTCTTTTCGGGCAACCTCGCGCTCCCGGGCTCCTCCCCGTTCAACCCGTTCCACCAGGACGTCAACGTGGCGCTCCTGGAGACCACGCCGGCGCTCGGCGAGAACTACGACGAGGCCCACATCGACCATTACTCCGCCGTCTTCGGCCTGCTTGCCAAGCTGCCGGACGACTGGGAGGTGACGATCGACGCGCAGTACGGGCACAGCCTCACCCGCTACCGCGGCATCCAGGGCGTGGACGACACGCGCTGGCAGCAGCTGGTCGACCAGGGGCTCTACAACCCGCTTCGCGACACGCGGGTTTCCGGGCCCCCAAAGGAATTCTACAACCAGGCGGTCATCTTCTACGGATCCGAGGGGAAGTTCGTGACGGTCGGGAACTACGACACATTCGACTCCTCCCTGCGGATCGCCAACTCGTTCCTGCGCCTTCCCACGGGGACCAGCACGGTCGTATTCGGGGGCGACTACCGCTACCAGAGCCTGGGCAACTACGTCGACGCCCTGCGCTACGGCGACGGCTCGCTGGAGGCGCCGGCCGACACCTGGGTCGGCCGCTCGCTGCAGAGGCTGAGCACCTTCGGGGAGCTGCAGGCTCCCCTGGTGCCCGCCCGGTGGCTCCCGACCTGGATCCACGCCGTCGAGACCGACGTCGCCGGGCGCTACACCGCGTCGACCCTGGCGCACGAGTCCAACTTCGCCCCGACAGGGGCCGTCAAGATCGACTTCGGTGGGGGGCTCTCCCTGCGCAGCACCTTCGCCACCTCCAACCGGTTCCTTTCGCCGGTCTTTAGCAGGCTGCAGGCGGCCGGGATCAGCCCGGGCGGCGCAGGCCTGGTGGTCCCCACCATCATCCACGATCCCGAGCGCGGGAACCAGACGGAGACGGTCCAGTCGAGCGACGCCATCAACGCCAACCTCTCGCCCGAGGCCTCGGTCACCCAGACGGCGGGCGTCATTTTCGAGCGGGGCAAGGTCCACCACCTGCGCGCCTCGGTCGAGTTCGTCAACACGGTGACCTCCGGCGAGCAGGTCTACCTGCAAACCCAGGACGTCGTGAACCTGGCGTCGGTATTCCCGGGCCGGGTCATCCGCTCGGCCGCCGCGCCGGGGGACCCGTTTGGCGTGGGGCCGGTCACCTCGGTCTACACGGGCAATTTCAACCTGGCCTGGCGCCACTCCTACGAGTGGACCACGTCCCTCGACTACACGTGGAACCGGTGCCTGGGGGGATCGTTTGAGGCGTACTGCCGGCTGATTGACTTCCAGCGCTACGACCTCGAGGTGATCCCCACGTTGCCGCCCGTGGACGAGCTGCGTGCGCCGGACGGGACGGTGCCCGTCCTGAAGCTGCGCATGAACTACGGGGTGGGCTGGAGCAACCATGCGTATGGGTTCGGCCTGGACGGCCACTACTTCCACTCCCGCCGCCTTCCCCAGTCGGAATGGGCCCTCCAGGGCACCGACCATGTCGACCCCTATTCGCAGTTCGACGCGTACGTTCAGGGTGACCTGGGACGCTGGCTGCCCTGGAAGAGCACCCACTATGGGCTCCGCGGCCAGGTGAGGGTGGACAACGTATTCGGGGCGGCCCCGCCGCGGTACGCGGAGGACCCTACGGGCGTTCAGTCCTACGGGGACTGGCGTGGCCGCGTCTACTCCCTTTCCATGACCGTCACGTTCTGACCCTCAGGGTTGACCGGGTAGAGGGTTTTGGGCGGTCGGCTGTCATGGGAAGTGGAGGTCATCGGTAGCCCCGATGCCTCAGCGAAACCTTTCGACACCCCGACCGTCATCCCGTCATGGACGCCAGCAATTCGTCAAAATTTCGTCCAAAATCCAGCGCGGGGAACGGCCCCTGCTACACGGCAGTCATGACAGGGAGCAATTGCTGCGAATTTTCCGAGCCTATCGCCGAACCGAATCCCTCGGCTGGAGTCTATGCCCATGAACGTATTATGAGACAAGCAACCGACCACCACCCCGGAGCCCAGCTGGCCACTCTGGCGCAGGAGGGCGCGGGCGAGTCCGACGAGGACGTCCGCCTTAGAGACGCCTTGAAGCGATGCTCGGCGCCGACGCGCGAGGCGGCCCGCGAATTCCGAAGGACGGGCAACGTCAAATGGGTCCCGGCGATCATCCACGGGCTGATCGAGCACCACATCGAGCCGGATGCCAGGGCGAAACTCAACGCCTCGGATGACAATGTGCGACTGGCCGAGGACCTTGAGATCGACTCCCTAACCATGCTCGAGATTGTCTTTGTGGCCGAGGAGGTCCTCCAGGTCTCGATAGACAACGAGGAGCTCCGCCCGTTCAAGACGGTGGGTGACGTGAAGCGGTTCGTGGCGTCGAAGCTCGCGGGGGCTTCGTCCTAGTCCCTCTGGTCCGCGGCCACATTCTGGTTTTCTTTCATCTTGGGAACACCCAGGATCATGGGACCCCATGACCGCGAACCCCTTCAAGAACAGAGGACCGATTCTCGTCGCCGGGATGCTGGCGCTTTTCCTCGGCTCGCCCGCTTCGCGCGGCGCCGATGCCGCGGCCCCGGCCGACCTGCCCTTCAACCACCTCCAGATACCCGCGACGGATGACGGCCTGCCCGGCTCCGGGCCAATAAGGCGCGCGGACTGGTTCAGGCACCTCTGGCAGGAGCGCAGGACGACCTGGTCCCACCAGGTGCAGCAGGACCAGCGGGCCCTGGTGTTTCTCGGCGACTCGATAACACAGGGGTGGGGGGACGTCGGCAGCAGCTTCCCGGGGATTAAGATCGCGAACCGGGGGATCAGCGGCGACACGAGCCGCGGCGTGCTGATCCGGCTCCAGGAGGACGTGATCTCGCTCAACCCGAGCGGAGTCGTCCTGCTGATTGGGACGAACGACATCGAGGAGAAGGCCGAGCCGGAGGTGATCGCGGGCAACCTGAAGCTGATCATCGACCTACTCCGGGCTCACAACCCGGCCATGCCGGTCGTGCTTTGCGAGGTGTTCCCGAGCTCGGAGACAAAGTCGAGACCGGCCGAGAAGATCGGGAAGCTCAATGAGCTCTACCTGAAGGCGGTTGTCGACGAGCCGCAGGTCACCGTCCTCGACACCTGGTCGCTCTTTGCGAACGTACACCGCGACGCGAAGGAGGTGGAGATGCCCGACCTGCTACACCCCGACATCGTCGGCTACGCCAAGTGGGCCTCCGCACTAAGGCCCATCCTGGAGACGGTGGGACTTGTCCCGGCGTGGCCGGATGATTTCGCGGCCGAGCATGGCTTCTCGAGCCTGTTCAACGGCCGCGACCTGGACGGCTGGCACTATCAGGGAGGCGAGAATCTGGGGGGGAAGCTGGCCACCGACGACGGCCGGTATGTGGCCAGGAACGGACGGCTCGTCGTGACCGTCTCCCGCAGGGGCCAGGACTACAAGAAGCTTTGGACCACCCGGGAGTACCCCCGGGACTTCGTCCTTAGGCTGGAATTCCGGGCAAGCCCCAATGCGGACAGCGGAGTCTTCGTGCGTGAGCCCCAGCTTCAGTGCCGTGACTTCATCATTGCCGGGCCGTTCTCGACCCTTGCCCACTACCGGCCCCTCGACTGGAACGAGATCGAGGTGACCGTCAGGGGAGGGCTCGCCCACGCCACGTGCAACGGCGAGGTCATCATGGACGCGATGCCGGTGCCGACGACCGGTCCCATCGGCCTGGAAAGCGACCACGGCCAGATGGAGTACCGACGAATCAGGATCCAGGAGTTGCACTGAGCCCCGCACCGAGTTTCGCATCACGCGCCCCGCCTCGGCGGGGGCGAAGCCTACACCACCCCATGCCTGTCTCGAACCACTTCAAGGGCCGCAAGGCCGTCCGCTGGGGAATAATCGGTTGCGGCGACGTCACCGAGGTGAAAAGCGGACCTGGTTTCCGTAAGGCGGAGCGCTCGCAGCTGGTTGCTGTCATGCGCCGCAACGGCACCCTGGCGGCGGACTATGCCAGGCGCCACGGCGTGGCGCGCTCCTACGACGACGCAGGCGCGCTCATCGCCGATCCCGAGGTCGACGCGGTCTATGTGGCGACGCCCCCGGATACCCACTGCGATTATGCCCTGGCGGCGGCGGCGGCGGGCAAGCCGGCCCTGGTCGAGAAGCCGATGGCGCGCAACGCCGCCGAGTGCGACCGCATGATCGAGGCATTCGAACACGCGAACCTCCCCTTGTATGTGGCCTACTACAAGCGGAGCATGCCGTCCTTTGCCAAGGTCGCGGAGCTGCTCAAGGCCGGAGCGATCGGGCGGGTTACGGGGGCAACGTACCGCATGGCGGTGCCCCACCACCGCAGGGGCAATCCATGGCGGGTCAACGCAGCGGTCGCAGGGGCTGGACACTTCCTGGATGTGGGCTCGCACGCCCTGGACATCCTCGATTTCTACCTGGGTCCGCTTGGCGATGTGGTGGGAAAGGCGGCCAACGTCGCCTCGGATTATGATGTCGAGGATACGGTTGCCCTCACCTTCCGGGCCCCCGGGGGGGCCTTGGGCTCGATGGTATTCAATTTTGCGAGCGAGGTGGAAGACGACCTAATGCGTATCTCGGGCACTGACGGCGAGATAGCATTCCCCATGTATTCCCAGCGTCCGCTGAGGCTGACGACCTCGGCAGGCGCCCGCGATGTCGACGTGCCGTTTCCCCAGCACGTGGCCCAGCCCTTCATCCAAAGCGTTGTGGACAATCTCCTTGGGTTGGCGGATTGCCCGAGCACTGGAACGTCCGCAAGGCGGACATCGCTCGCCATGGACCAGGTCCTTGAGGCCTACTATGGCGGGCGCAGGGATGCCTTCTGGGAGCGTCCTGGGACCTGGCCCGGACGGCGCGCGCGTTAGGCCCCTTGGCCGCTTGCCGTTGCCAACGCTCCCCGCGAATGTTTCCGCTAGGCTAAGGAAGGAGTTCCCGGCACGATCCCCCAAAAAATCAAACCCGAAAAAGACGTGAAACTGCGCTTACTCCTCATCATGGCCGCACTCGCCGGCCTTGGATCACCTTCCCGTGCCGACGAGGGCATGTGGCTCTTTTCTGCGCCCCCGCGCGACCAGATCAAGGCCAAGTACGGGTTCGAGGTCACGGACCCCTGGCTTGAGCACATCATGAAGTCCTCCGTCCGCTTCAACAGCGGCGGCTCGGGCTCCTTTGTGAGCGGCGACGGGCTCGTCATCACGAACCACCATGTCGGCCTGGATTCCCTCCAGAAATTCAGCTCGCAGGAGAGGAATTACGTGCGCGACGGCTTCTATGCGAAGTCCCAGGCGGACGAGATCAAGTGCGTCGACCTGGAGCTCAACGTCCTGCAGTCGATCGAGGACGTGACCGCCCGGGTCAACGCCGCGGTGCCCCCGTCCGCCAGCTTGGGGGACGCCATGCTGGCACGCCGCAAGGTCACGGCGCAGATCGAGAAGGAATCCACGGAGAAGACCGGTCTTCGCAGCGACGTCGTGACCCTGTGGCGCGGCGGCGCCTACCATCTCTACCGGTACAAGCGCTACACCGACATCCGCCTCGTGTTCGCCCCGGAACAGCAGGCCGCATTCTATGGCGGCGACCCGGACAACTTCGAGTACCCCCGCTTCGACCTGGATGTCTGCTTCTTCCGCGTCTACGAGAACGGCGTGCCGGTTAAGCCGGCCCACTTCCTCAAGTGGTCGGAGAAGGGTGCGGGGGACGGCGACCTCGTCTTTGTATCCGGCCATCCCGGAAACACGAGCCGCCTGCTCACCGTGCCCGAGATCGAATACCTTCGCGACAGCCAGTATCCGTACATCCTCGAGCTCCTCAAGCGCCGCGAGGTGCTGCTGAGCAACTGGGGGGCGCGCAGCGAGGAGAATGAGCGGCGCTCCAGGGATGACCTCTTCTCCTACCAGAACTCGCGCAAGGTTCGCGACGGCGAGCTCGACGAGATCCGGGACCCCGCCTTCATGGCGGCGAAGGTCGAGGCCGAAAACGCGTTCAAGAAACTCCTGGCTGACAGGCCCGACGGCAAGGATGCCCTCGGGGCGTTCGAGCGCATCGCGCAGGCACAAAAGGCGATCCGAAGCATCGAATGGCGTCTGCGCATGCTGGAGAACGCGCGCGGCTTTGACTCGGAATCCTTCACATTCGCGAGAAGCCTGCTTCGCGCCGGGGACGAGCGTGTCAAGCAGAACGGGGAGCGCCTGCAGGAATACTCCGAATCCCACCGCGCGTCCTTTGAGCAGCAGCTCTTTTCCGACAAGCCGGTCTACAGCGACATGGAGATACTAACGCTTGGGGATTCGCTAGAGTTCATGGTCGACCACCTCGGCTACGGCGACCCGCTCGTCCAGAATGTCCTCGCGGGCAAGTCGCCCCGCGCGCGCGCCGCCGAGCTTGTCCTCGGGACAAAGGTCCGCGACCTCGCCTTCCGGAGGAGCCTCTATGATGGAGGTGCGGCCGCGGTCGCCGCCGCTAAGGACCCGATGATCGAGGTCGCGCGCTTGATTGACGGCGAGTCCCGTGCGCTGCGCAAGGTGGCCGAAACCCTGGGCGAGGAGAAGCAGCAGGCGCAGGCCACGATGGACAGGGCGCGCTTCGCCGTCTACGGATCGGCCACGTATCCGGACGCCACGTTCACCCTGCGTCTGTCCTATGGTCAGGTCCTTGGCTATGAGGAGAATGGAAAACAGATTCCGGCGCACACAACGATTGGGGGCCTCTACGAGCGCGCCTCCGAGCACCACAACAAGGTCCCCTTCGACCTTCCTGGGCGCTGGATCGACAGGCGGGCCGCCGTCAAGACGGACACCCCCTATAATTTCGTGAGCACGGCCGACATCATCGGCGGCAACTCGGGCAGCCCCACGGTCAATGCGGCGGGCGAGTTTGTAGGGATCATCTTTGACGGTAACCTCCAGTCGCTGTCGGCGGACTTCTTCTTCGGCCCCGACATGCGCGCGCTCAGCGTGCACAGCGCGGGGATCCTCGAGGCGCTTCGCGACGTGTACCAGGTGCCCGCGCTGGCCGACGAACTGGTTACCGGGCATCGCTGAGGCTCCATGGGGGCGCGGCGCTTGGTGAAGGGCGGGTTCCATGGGGGACCGCCCTCACCATTGGATGGGAGTCCTGCCAACAGGCTTGCGCGGGCAATCGTATCTTGCCTGCCCTTCCAAGGAGAACAAGCTCACCTGATTCCCCCAAAATTATCCCATGGCCCCCAAAATAGACGTGCCCATTAAATTAACGATCAATACCTGCCTCGGCGCCTCGATGCTGCTGCTGGCGTCGCCCGCATTGCGGGCCACGGAATTCGCTGACCTGAAGCGATTGGAGCCGGTCCCCCAGAATGTGCAGATCCCGATCGTCGACTTTGTGCGGCCGCCCCTTTTTCAGTCCGTCCAGCTCAACCACACGGGGACGCAGATCGGGGCGCTCGCCGCGGGCGACGACGACCATATCAGCCTGTTCACCTATGACCTAACAGCCCAAACGTTGGACGGCGTCAGCGCACCCCCCGGCGACCGCGATATCGCGTTTTTTGAGTGGCTTGATTCGAACCGGCTGACCTACACGGTCAGCGCGGGCAAGAGCGGGGGAGGATACCTCTGGGTCGTCAGCGAGGCGGGCAAGCTCTCAATCGGTGTTCCGGTAACCGTTCTGGCCCCCGGGACCTCGGTCGAGATCTTAAGCAACACACCGGAGGACCGGACCCAGGCGCTAGTGAACCTGAAGGGGGACAGCCTTCGTTACGACCATCCCGAGCTGGTCAACGTCGTAAACAAGGGAGCCCTGGTCACGCGCTATCCCGAGCTCAAGACGGACCACGGTTTCAACACGTTCTTCCTCCCGGACAAGCTTGGGAAACTCGGCTTTGGCGTCACCCAGGAGGACGGCGTTCTCTCGTTGAGCAAGCTTTCCGGCGAGAACTGGGTGAAATGCCCGCAGGACCTCGACAAGGTAGACTTGGTCGACTCGGGCGACGAGCCCGGCGACATTGTCGTCATCGGCGAACGTGACGGAATGGCGCCCCGCCCGCTGGAGTTCATGGATGCGCAGTCGGGCCAGGCCAAGGAGGTTATTCTCCAGGACAAGGGCTATGACTTTGCCGGGTGGCTGTTCCGCGATCCGGCATCGCACAACATTGTGGGCGCAATCTACAACCGGGCGGCCCCCCATGTCGTCTGGTTCACCGAACCCTACCGCAACCTCCAGGCGGCCGCCGACAAGCTGTTCCCCGAGCAGGTTGTGCGCATCCTCGGTATGGATGACTCGGGGAAGATCCTGCTCATCAGCAGCGGATCGGACCGCCAGCCGGTCGTCTACAGCTGGGTGGATCTCGAGAAGCACAAGAGCGGGCTCATAAAGAACTCCGAGCCGTGGATCGACCCGAAGCGCATGCGCCCCATGGGCATCATCAAGTACACGACGGCAGAGGGAAGGCAGATGGACGCCTATCTCACGCTTCCGGCCGGGGCGTCCAAGAAGAACCCGCCCCCGGTTGTCGTGATCCCGCACTCCGCCTCGAACAATCGATGGGTGTGGGGCTTTGATCCCGAAGTCCAGTTCCTCGCAAGCCGCGGCTATGCGGTCCTGCAGCCCAATTTCCGCGGGTCGTCCGGCTATACATGGATGTACCCGGAGTCCGAGAACTGGAATTTCAGGGGAATGTCCGACGACGTGGCCAGGGCCACCAAAAAGGCGATCGATATGGGGCTCGTCGACCGCAGCCGGGTGGCGATCATGGGGAGCGAATTCGGCGGATACCTTGCCGTCGCCGGAGCTGCCTTTGAGCCGGGCCTCTACAAATGCGCCCTTTCCGTGTCCTCATTCTACGACTGGGGAAAATACATCACCGAGGACAAGTACCTCCAGTTCACGGACCCGACCTACTCCCGTTACCTCTACAAGCTGGGCAACCCGAGCAAGAACCCGGAGAAGTTCGAAGCGATGTCGCCGCTGCCCCACGCCGCCCAGATCCACTCGGCGCTGTTCCTCGTGTGGGGTGAGTATGACAACCCGGAGCTGATCAGCCAGACCAAGGATCTGGCCTCCGCCGTGGGAAGGAACAATGTGGCCGTAGAGACCATGTCGTTCCTCGATGAGTCGTACGGTGTTCGCCATTTGGAGCACCGGATTGAGCTCTATCAGCACATCGAGGCATTCCTCTCGAAGAACCTCTAGTCCGGCCAAGCCCGGCGATGGTGCGGCCCATCCCCCCATTTGGGAATGAGGCCTCCGCGCGGCCTTCAAGGGCCGTTGATTGGGCGTTTGATACGCCCAATTAGAGAAGGTGTTAGTGTCGCTATCCCAAACACGGCGGTTCCCTCCCTCCGGGCCGCGCGGTACCATCGGCTTCCCACAGGGAGACATGAGAACCCCGAAGCCCAAATGGCTTTCGCTTGTTCTGCTTCAAGCGACCGCGCTGGTCCTTTGCGGCTGCTTCCCATGGCACTACGATGTGACCGAGGAGGGCGTGGCATTCAACAAAGTGAGACGGGAGGGCAACGGCCTGCTCATCGGCGAGCTCAGGGAGGACACGGTCATCGGGGGGCGTCCGTGCAAACAGGGCTGGGTCCACCTCCTGGCGAGCGGAGTCCCGGTCGGATTCACGGCGTTCCGTGAAATAGACCTGGGACGTTTGAAGATTCCCGCCGACACGTGGGTTTTCCAGAACAAGGACGGCGTGGTGACGGTGTGCGCATTCCCGAGGAACTTCGAGGTGCAGGGATATCTGTGCCGCGGGAGCGGAGGGCCGAAAGGCGTCCAGACGGCATTCTATCCGGATGGCGCGCTGAAGCAGTTCTTCCTCTGCAGCGACACCCGGATTCAGGGTGTGCCCTGCAGGGCGGGGATCTTTGAGGAGACGATTAAGCTCCATGAGAACGGCAGGCTGAAGAGCTGCGTCCTTAGCGAGGACTTGGTGCGCGACGGCCGAACCTATCCGAGGGGCGCACGCCTCCGGTTCGATCCCGACGGAAAGATAACACCGTGGCCGCGGTGACGGCCCAGAGGAGGCGCCCGTTGGCCGTAATGATTCGGCAGGCGACAACGGGAAGACTCCTCCAGAAAATCGGCACCACTGGGGGTTAGTGCCGAATTTGACCGCAAAGGGGCCATGAATCTAGGTTGTTTTTCTGCCCGAGCCAAAACCCTTTTCGTATCATGAGGCGCACGTTCATCATCATCTCCTTCCTGTTGTTGCTTTCTTCCTGCCAGCACAATCCGTATGCAAGCGCCTACAAGGCCACTTTGGTCCCGGATCGCGCGGTCAGCGCCCTTCCCTTTTCAGGTGCCACACAGATCGTGCCCGTGGCCCTGGGCGACCTCGTCGCGGAGACGAAGAGTTACGAGCGCGGAGGCTACGTCGTTGTCGGGCAGGCAATATTCCTGGCGGAGTCCGGCGATTATTCCGCTGCATTGCGCGCGCAGGCGCAGGCAGTCGGGGCAGACGTGGTTCTCAGTGGATTCGCTTCGGCGGGGACGAAGGACGTCGTGGTCGCGATGGATTCGGTAAACCCCGTCAATGGCAGCCTGAGCACGAGCGGGGGGTACGTCACCCAGTACGGGGGCCGATTTGCCACCAACGCGCAAACATCACCGAGCATGATGAGCAATCCCGAGCCAAGCACGGTCTCGGCCACGGTAGAGGAGACAAACTACGCCGCAGTCTTTCTGAAGAAGCGTGCCGCGCCCCTGCCACCTGCCCATTGAGCCCATCCCGGCGCCTCTGTGGACCGCGGATTCCATAGGCGCCACCCTTGCGGCACCCGACCCGCAATTCAGCTCGAAGTCCTCACCGCCGCTCGGCGCGTCGAAATCCGGTGAGAAGTAAGTGAGTTGAGTGCCTTTTCCGGTGTTCCTCTTTCCAGGAGGGCTCGGCTGGTCTCCCGGCGAAAACTCGCCGGCGATTGTCCCGTCTGGCGCCTAAAAGCCGCATAGAATGCCGTGGCGGTCCCGAAGCCGCAATCGGCTGCAATCTGGTCTATGGTTCGTTTCTGCGGCATCAGGAGCATGGATTCAGCGCGGTCCACTCGCAGCTTGGTGAGGAATCCGTGTGGCGTGCTGGAAAGGGTCTCGCGGAAGCGTGTCTCGAGGGTCCTTTTCGATACGCCTGCGTGCTCCGCCACGGTCGATATGTTGAACTGCTCCCCCAGATGCTCGCGCATGAAGTCGAGGGCGCGTTGCACCAGGGGATTCTCGCAGTATTGCATGGCCGTGGACTGGCGGGCGACCACGCCGTCGGGTTCTAAAAGCATGTTCTCATCCGGCGGCTCCTCGCCTGCCATTATCCGGTCGAGAAGGGATGCGGCCTCCCATCCGACCCTTCGTGAATTGCGGGACACGCTGCTGAGCGTCGGGAAGGTGTGCTCACACACCGCTTCGTTGTTGTCCATTCCCACGACAGCGATGTCGGCAGGGATACGCAACCCCACCTCCTGGCAGGCCTCGATCAGGAACTGGGCACGGTAGTCATGCGCGGCAAATATGCCCGTTGGCAGGGGAAGGGAGGCAAGCCACCTCGCCAGGCTGGCAATTCTACCGGCCCAGTTCTCATTGGACTCGTCTCGCGATGACCGCAGCAGCGACCTGCACTCGACGCCGGCTTCACGTGCCCTTTCGGTGAAGCCCAATTGGCGCTGGCCCGAATACCAGAGGTCGCGCCAGCCGAAGAATGCGAGGTTCCTCAACCCGCAGCTAAGCAGGTGGTCGGCCGCCAGGCGCCCGGCCTTGTAGTGGTTCACCATGACCCGCGGCACGCCGAAAGTCTTTGACGAGCCGCCCCCAAGGTTGACGACCGGAATCCTTATCCTACGCGCATAGCGCAGCTCATCCTCGTCATCCGAAATCACGATGATTGCGTCCCCTTTCCACCCCCGCATTGAGCGAAGCGAGAGCGCCGATTCTCCCGTGCCGTGCACCGAAGGCGGGCTGCTGAAAAGGTGCCAGCCCCCTTGCTCACGCGCGAATTGCCTGATCCCCTCTACGCAGAGCGCGATCCATGGGATGGAGGTCGGATAGAGGATCGCGACCTTTCTTGGGGCGGACTTGCGCATTCCTTTGTATTTTGGTGCGTCTCTCCTGTTCTGCGCAAATGGATTCCCCGAATCACCGCTTAGGACTGCGATGGACTTACACAGCGAAACGGAGTTCGTTTCCTAGAAAAAGAGGCGGGTCCTTTCGGACCCGCCTCGTCCTTGGGGATAGAAGCCGCTTACAGCGAGTAGCTGATCGCAAACTTGATGTTGAAGGGTGTTCCCGGCACCTGAACGTTCTCGCTTCGGACGGAGTAGATGTACTTCTTGTTCAGGAGGTTGTCTATCGTGATGGTGTACTTGATCTGCCGGCTGTACTTGTAGTTGATGGATGCGTCGACGAGGGTTCGCCCCGGGACGTATCCCCAGAACACCTGGTTGGGTCCATCGGTGACCGCGCGCTTGCTCTGGAAGTTCTCACCGATGCCGATCGAGACATTCTTCATGGGGCCGAACGCTCCGAAATCATACAGGGCATACAGGCTCTCCGTCTGCTCGGCCGTGTTATCAACCGGTATGGATCCGTACGCAACATGGCCCGTGCCCGGTTGCACGAAGAGTCCGTTGACTGCGGGCCCGAGGATCGACTTCGCACTGTAATTGGCGAATGAGGCTAGCAGGTATAGGCTCCTGTTCACCTTCCAGGTGAAGTCACCGTCGAAGCCCCGCGAGATGACACCCGGGATCAGTATGTTCGGATTGGCGGGATCAAGGGGGAACGAGGGCACTGTGTTGTTCTTCTGGTTGATGTCGAAGTACGAGATGTTCGCGGTGACGGCGTGATTCAGGAAGTCCATCTTGACGCCGACCTCGTGCTGCTCGCCGACCTTTGCGGGAAGCGCGACGTTCTTCGCCCCGTTGAAGGTGCCGACGCCGTTGGCGGCGAAATTCTGGTTGTACCCGGTGAAGAGGCTGATGCCAGGGAGGACCTTTATAACGGCGCCCCATTGGATCAGGTTCTTGTAGAGGGTGTACGGAACGAAGCTCGAAGCCGCCCCGGTGAGATAGTTGAAGTTAGATCCGAAGACCTTGGCCCTGTCTGCGCCGTAGGTCAGGATGAGCCGGTCGTCGAACAGCTTGAGCGTCTCCATGGCGTAGATGCGCTGGAACAGCGACTGCGTCTCGGTGTAGGCGCTCGGGATCGTGCTGGTCGTAATGATCGGCGTTGTGCCCGGGGCATAGGGGTACCACGGCGATGTGGTGTCGTGGCCGCTGTAGGTCACCGTGCGGTTGGGGGCGTCGCGGTCCTCCGCTCCCAAGAGGAACAGCTCACTGAAGTTCTTGGAGAAGTAGTTGAAGTTCAGGTCCGCCTGGAGGTCCCGGTAGATGTTGTGAGCGTCGTCATTGGTCACGGACCGCGGGATGGGCCCGCCCGTATAGGTCCCGGGCGCGACGGCCGCCGAGGCCCAGGTTCGGGATCCCTCGTTCCAAGGCGCGGTGATCGACTCGAACCGGTCCGCCCGGTCAAACGCGTTCATGCCGCGCACACTAAGGGCCAGGTAATCGTTGAAGCGCGTATTGAACGATCCCCACATGCGGCGCACATCATCGTGCCGCCAGTTGTAGGGTGCGTTTTCGTCCTGGGAGGTGTCGTAGGGCAGGTCGAACATCTTTCCGGTCCTGGGATCGACGGGGAGCCCGTTGTACGAAGGCCAGTTTGTCTGGACCAGCTCCGCCTTGAGTTCGAGTTTCGTGTCCTTGGAGAACTGATACGAGAGGGATGGCATCAGCGTGAAGCGATGCATGTACACGTTCTTGTAGTAGCCGTCGTAGTAGGATTCCCCCGCCACGATTCGGTACAGGAGCTTCTTGTCCTTGGTCAGTGGGCCGGTGGTGTCCAGGCCCAGGTGGTTGCCCTCGAAAAGCCCCGTCTGTATCGAGAAGGTGGTGTCCGGCGTCGCGAGGGGGCTCTTTGTGATCTTGTTCACGATGCCGCCCGGGCTGCCGTCTGCGGCGAGAAAGATCGTCGAGGGGCCCTTAATGATCTCGAAGCGGTCAAAGAGGATTGAGTCGACCGTCGATCCCTCCGTTGGCGCGAATCCGTCGTTGTAGTCGGCGTCCCCGGTGAAGCCGCGGATGTTCATGCGTCCAGGGGTCCAGTTGAGCGCCCCGTTCTGGCCGCCGCCGACATAGTCGAGCATGTCGCTCATCATCGTCGGGTTGATGGCCTGGAGGAATGAGTTGTTCAAAACCTTCACCGACTGCGAAAGCTCCGAGAGGTCGACGGCGATGCGGGTCGAACTCAGCGAAGACGTCCCAACGTAGTCACTATCTTTTTCGGATAGGATTTCGAACGCCGGAAGCTGGACAACCGACTCGACGGCTGCCGTCGGATTGGTGGTGGTTGCAGGTGCGACGGCCTGGGCGCGAGCCCTAGGCTGAGCCAAAAGCGTCGCCACGAGTGACATGGCAAGCAGTGCGCGTAGTTTGTGTAGTGTCATTTTAGGTTTGGGTTTACTCAGCAAGGGGATCGGTACGGACAGGGTAGTGTGCTGAAGTTCCTAACTAACTGAATCGGCAAGCATTACCTACCTGGGTATAAAGCAATTCTCTGTCACTTAAGTCCTGATTATCTGGGGTATGAAAGAGTATTAATGAAGGCGCCGTTTGCGCACAACTGAAGAAATGCGCAAACTTAGCAAAGAAATGCGCAACGGATGGCCAACGGATTCCGGCCTTTAGGCACACGTGTCCCAGTTGCGGGTGGGGGGGTAGAAGGGGTGATTCGGTCGCGTCGGGTGGCGCCAAATAACCATGGTCACGGGGAAGTGGGGGTGCCTTGCCGTAGGAACCTCCACGGGCACGGCAGGCAGGGGTTACCTAAATCATGCCGTCAATTTGGCGGAGAGGGAGGGATTCGAACCCTCGGTAGACTTTCGCCTACACATGATCTCCAATCGATGGTAATCGACTGGTTAAAGCTGTTGGGACTTCAGTTCTTACGGGGAGGGTTGGTGTGGTTCAGTGATCGCTCCGTTGGGTCTGATGAAATGGAGGACAGAGCAAACACGGTTGGTTTGGACAGCACCTCGAGTCGTCTTCAGACCACGTGATCACGAATCCACGTCGATCACCCGTCGTTCTTGGTCACATTGTCACTCAGCTCAATCTACGGACCGTTCCAATCAAAACCGCACATTGCCGAGTATATACTACAATCTGAGGTACAAAATCTCATCATCACGGAAATGGATGAAGGTGAGGGTAGGGGACTCGTCGATGTCGTACCCAGAAGATGCGAACGGTTAATGGCGTTTCTCCGATTGCGTCCAAATTGGAGAAAGACCAATTTGAGCCACCATGATGAACGACGAACCATCAATGTCGTTCGGACCCCTCAAGATATGGATCAAGGGTCGTCGGTATTCGGATGAGCACGACTATTTGGACGGAGATTGGTTGAACTCGACTGCGATGTGCGAGGGAAGTGGATTTAAGATAGTCGTGAATGGATCGCTTCTACACCTAACCGAACGAAATCAGTGGAAGTCAGAATTATAGCAGTTTCAGAAGACCCTGACCGAACGGGTCGATTTTCCAACGATGGAGCCAAACCTTGGGGTCGTAATTGAAAGTATCGGGCCGGTTAAGGTGCACGAGTCGATGGCAGCCTAAGCACGAGCGGGGCTACGTCACAGAATACGGCGGCCGATTTACTGCCAACGCGCAATCTTCGCCGTGCATGACGAGTAATCCTGAGCCAAGCGCAGTTTTGACGACGGTGGAGCGGACAAACTGCGCCGCGGGATTCCTGAAGGGAAGTGGCGCGCCATTGCCAACGCCGGCCCGGTGAGCCCTCACGGCCGTCTTGGTGGACTGCGGTGTCCGGAATGCCGTTCTTGGGATATCCGCCATTTGGGCCATTGAACTCACCGATCGCACTGACCTTGAAGGGATGGGACATACGGCCGGCGTTCGAGCAAGGATTTGATCGTACGAGGAATGATTCGACGAATCATATATCATCGGCTCATAGTCGCCGATTTCCCAGATGCAGGTCGTTGCGTCTGGGTCGTCTCAATGTCGGCGCCTCAACCGTGTGAAGATAACGTCGGACCCATCGGAAGCACGGCTATCCCTGCTTCGACGGGCGCTATCGCCCCTACGCTAGGCGGTGGGGGCCGTTATCGCCTTCTTGAAGCTGGAAGGGGCGCGGCATGCCTTTGGGTTCTATTTTTTCACAGCATCAATTGCTTCCCGATAGCCGGGTTGCCTGAGGTGCTGAAGCCCGTGCGGGCAGTCGGTGGATGGGGGTGGCTGGGTGTTGAAGTGTTCTTTGCGATCAGCGGTTGGTGTATTGCGGAACGAATCGCCAGGGGATTCCGAGTAAATGAGTCCGGCTTTCATTTCGCAATTGAGAGGTTACTGCGAATCTTCCCCACCTATTGGGCCGCGCTTGCTGTGTTGGTGGCGATTCGCTTGGCCGCTGTGCCCTTCAATTCGGCACATCTTTCCGGATGCACCCCAGAGGGTTGGCAGGGTTGGCTTGGCTCTATCTTATTACTGGACACGTACATGGGTCGTGGCTCATTTCTCGAAGTAAGTTGGACACTCGTTTATGAATTGGGGTTCTATCTCTGTGCGACAATTGCTCTGATGGCGGCAACGCGGCGTGTCGTAAAATTTAGGGTGCTTTTCATTCTCGGCTGCCTCATGTGCCTCTTCCCATGGACGGCGCATGGCGGGTCCGCTCCGTGGCGCGTTCTTGCGCTGTGGCCGGATTTCTTTGCGGGAATGGCGGCTTGGTGGGCCGCACGGCGCGGATCGCGGGCGAGTGGCTACGCGGTCCTTGTCGCTATGTTGGCTATTGCAACCATATGGCCCACCTACTGGGCGCTCGAGCGACTGACCGCTATAGGCACCGCCTGGATTCTTGCTCTCGCCTACACTTGGGACGATCGACTGGCGAAGATGCCGATAATGCGTCCGATGATCTGGGCCGGTGGCGTTTCATATTCTCTCTACCTGATACATGTGCCCCTGATGTCGCCGTTCTTTAATCTGGCTGAGCGCTGGATTCCCTACACGTCGGAATGGTTCACTGCGGTTTGGTCTCTTGCCATTGTCATGGCGCTGATCGGAGCGAAGTACCTAAACCAGCTTGTCGAGGCGCCGTTTGAGCTTTGGCGGAGGCGGGTGTTTTAGCAGAATGCGACTTGGCTAATTCAGGGGCGGGCCGCCGATTCACAATCTCCTAAATTCCGACACTCCAAGGTGAATGCGGCTCGCAGCAAGAAACTGTGAGAACAACACGTCACATCCTCTCTTTCTGGCGATGCGGTAAACCATTAAAATGGCGGAGAGGGAGGGATTCGAACCCTCGGTAGACTTTCGCCTACACATGATTTCCAATCATGCACATTCGACCACTCTGCCACCTCTCCTTAGAAATTATATGTCAACGAGATATGCCGTGGCGGTTCCGACCGTCCTCAGGCGCCATCCATTGCCGCCTAAGGCCGTTCAAGGACCTACAGGAACATCGTCGCAGCCCAACATGATGCGGCAACATCTCGCTGATGCAAACCCTACCTGGAAAAGAACGAGTTACTGACGTAGGACCGGGTCGGTAGGGTTTCCCGCCCCAGACAAATCGGCGGGGGATTACGAGCGCAGAGTTGGCCAACCACATCAAGAATTATCTCTTTGGGAAGGAATCAGCCGAGATTGGACCTTGGGGGCCGCTATCCCTGGGACGCTTGTTCCCTGTCAGTAGGAGATGCCCTTCTCCACGATCTTGCCGATGAAATCGCGTTCGGACAAAGAACCCCCAACCGGGTCTGATCCTATGAATATTTCCCGCGCGGAGGCGGGAAAGAAGGAGGCGCTTCCTCTTAAGACCTCCCGGCCATCCATTGTTACCTCATATGATGAGTCGGTAGCCTCGGCGGAGCCCTTCAGGGCACCAAGACTGCCAGAATTCACGACGATTAGATGCGGGACGCGCGGATCAAACTCGATCGCCGGACTGGTTGAGCCTCGCGCGCCCCAGTGATCGAAACCGAAACGAAGGTGGGTGGGGTCCATGACAACGACGTAAAAGAAATCGGCGCGGCCGTTTGTTCCCGTTGTGAGGAGGGGTTGACCATGCCCAGTTCCGGCCGGAGAAAACAGAACTCGAAGATAGGCGGAGCCCGCCATCATTCCGCCGAGATCCGATAGAGGAATCCTCGGTTCTATCGCAATCGCGCCGGAGAATTTCTCCGATACGTACGAGCCGCCGAATGGATTGTAACCGACGAACCATGGCACTCCCCCGATAGACCAGGGCTTCCTGCCAGATTCGTAGACCACGCCATCGATGCCATCCACCGTCGCTCGAATTCGGTTGTTAACGCCGTCGATCGACAGGTTGAGAAAGAATTGCCCTCCGGCATCCCTGAACACCGGCCCTGTCTTCATTTCGAGCCCCCAGATGTCGGCGCCAATCTGTAAATCACCATTGGCGTGGGTGACAAGGCAGACAAGGTTGGCTGCCTCTTTTGCGCCGGTCGTCAGCAAGGGCTCGATTCTCCCTTCGACGAAGTGTCTCTCGGGCGTCACCTTCAGCCGTATCTCGAAGATATCGCCGCAAGATCCGGCCACCAGCCGCCAGTCCTTACCATCGAACCAAAGCGTTCCCGTATGCTGCGCATCTACGGCAACCGTGCCAGGTGGGCTCTTTGGCAGCGATTTCCAATCCGGCACGTTGATCAATGTTGGATCCAATGCGCGGCGCCCATGGTTCGCGGCATACAGGAAGCAACCGGCGATGATGGCGGCCAAGCCCAACCAGAACTGAATCTTCTTCGTCATTTCTTCCTGTAAAGGTAGAATCTCCCGTCGCGCCCCCTTAGCGCGTACTTGGAGGCGTCTGCTTGATAGGGTTCGTCGGCCAATATCCAGACCGGCTCAACGGTCTGCCGGTAGATCCAATAAAGGTCTCGGTAGCTGGCGTACCTGAAGAGGTAGGGGGACGCGGCGACCGGTTCGCCAGCGTGCCGTTCCCGTATATATATGGAGTACAAGGCGTCCGCTCGGGCACGGTCCTCAGGCGAATAATGCACCTTGGGGCTCATCCTGTACACCTCTCCGGCGTCGGGCACCGTGGAGAATTGGAGCCTGTAACCGTAGCCGACCCCGGTGGAGAGCGCAGCAAGGAGGATCACTGCCGCCACCCGCCCGCCGCTCCCTTTCTTCATGGCGAACTCAAATAGGGCCCAAGCCGTTGAGAACCCCAGGAGCAAGACGACTTGGAGAAACGCAAACGATCCGTAAATGCGCGGAGGCCACAGGGGATCGTCCTGCATGAGCCACGAGACCACCGTTAATGGCGCCCCCATGAGGACCAGGTGGGGTCGAAGAATAACAAGGCCGAAAGTGGCGGGAAGGACGAGCGAGCGCCAGCTTGCGACCTGGTATGACGAGAGCCAAGTGCCGAGGTTCGCAGATAGATAATCCAGCAACGTTGAAATCCCAGAAACCTCAGAATTGCCGAGGGGCTTGAGTCGGGCAAAACTCCCGGGTGAAAATCCCTTTGCGGGATTTAGCTTGAGGACGAAGAGTAACGCCGGCACCGCCGCCAAAGCGCAAAGCATCGAGGTCAAGGCCTGCCAGTTGACAGGGGATACGGGTCTCTCGCGCGAGCCGAAGGAACGCACCAGGTCCTCGGCGACAATCATTGCGCATGCTACCGCTACGATCAAGGGCGCATCCTCTTTGATGCTTATCACGGCGACAGTCATCAGCATGGTCCCAAGCCAGCTGCGTTTTAGGGCGAAGTAGACGAGCCAAAGCAACATTGGCGGCGCTAGCAGTTCGACGTGGAATCCGTACGGATCGTCCGCATAGAAATGAAATGAAAGCGGCGCGGCGAAAAGGACCATGGCAACTGTCCACGCGGCAGTCTTATGCACCCCGAGGAGTCGGAGTATCTTAAATCCCGCAACAAAGCCTGCGGCAGCAGACAAGCTCAGGGCCACGAGCAACCCCATCGGCCCTAGGGGGGCGACGAATACCGCAAGGAGCGGAAGAAAAAGGTACGTGTGCGTGCTGAGTACGTTTCCGAAATAATTATCATGGAGAAAGGGGCCCCCTAGCCATGACGTAGCCAACTGGGCGTCGCTATAAATGTCCGACGTCGTGCCGAGGCCGAAGTAGGCCCAAAGCTTGTAGGTCAGGATGAATGATCCCACAAGCAGGGCGCCCGCCAGTACAAGGATCTTGTCCCATTTGTCGGCTACGGACCGCGGGGCGGGGCTGGAGAGTAGCCGCGCCACCCATTCTCGGAGGGTGGGATTGATCCGCGCGATGTAATGCCAAGTGTCGCGCGATGACTGCGAGTGTAGGACGAGCAAGAACCCGACAGCCACGAGCATGGCCGAAATCGTATTTATCATTATGATCTGATTAGAGCTCCGAATGCGGGGAATGCCGGCTGGTAGAGCCCGGATCGAAGTTCCGGTCGTCTTGCGAAGAAGCCAACCGATTTGAAGGTCCCGGCAAAGCCCGAGTCAAGCGAGCTTCTCGACGAGACCGCGAAGCGAAGGCTCTGCGCCACAACGCTGTTGCGGTTGTTACAGGTCCGCCGCTTCATCGTGGATCCGATCCCATGAGCGTTTTCAGCCTAAGAACAGGTGCTACTGCCGCCTTCATCGCCCTGCGCCTGGTCGTCCACGCCGCCCCTTCGGGCGACGGCCGCCAGCTCATAAATATCGACCACGGCTGGCGATTCCTGGCGGCCGACGACTCCCATGGACAGGACCTGGCGATCGATGAAAAGGCATGGCAGCCCGTTGACCTTCCCCACACGTGGAACGGCCTCGACGGGCAGGATGGCGGCAACAACTACCGCCGCGGGGCGGGGTGGTACCGCCGCCACCTTGCGCTCGACCCGTCATTCAAGGGGAGGCGTCTCTATCTGCAGTTTGACGGCGCGAGCCTGATGGCCGACGTCTATGTGAACGGAGTCCATCTCGGCAACCATAAGGGAGGGTTTGCCCGGTTCCGGTTTGACGCCACGGATGCGCTGCACGCCGGGGCCGACAACCTGATCGCAGTCCGGGTGGACAACTCCGACCTCGGCTTTCCGCCCGCGGCGTCGGATTTCACGCTCTTCGGCGGGCTGTATCGGGACGCCTGGCTCCTGGCGACCGATCCGGTCCAGGTTTCGGCGATGGACCTCGCATCACCGGGGGTTTTCGTCGAGCAGCACGACGTGAGCGAGAGCTCGGCGCGGATCATTGTCCGGGCGGAACTCGAGAACCACAGCCCGGTCCCCCGCGAGGTCGACGTCCGCATCGCCGTCCTCGACTCGGCGGGCTCCGCGGTGACCGGCGCCGACGCAAGCTTCAGGGTGCACCTGGTGCCGAACGGCTCTGACGAGGTGGTGAAGCCGCTTGCGATGGCTCGCCCGCACCTTTGGAACGCGAGGGCCGACCCCTACCTGTATTCAGTTCGCGTCGAGCTGCGGCCTATGGCGGCGAACGGCGCCAAGGGGGGCCTTTCGGACGCGGTCGAGGAGCCGCTTGGATTGAGGTCCTTTGCGGTCGACCCGGACAGGGGCTTCCTCCTGAACGGGCGCTACCTGGACCTCCACGGGTTCAACCGGCACCAGGACTGGCCGGACAAGGGATGGGCCATCACCGACGAGGAGGAGAAGGTGGACTTCGATCTCATGATGGAATCGGGCGCGACGGCCGTGAGGGTGTCGCACTATCAGCAGTCGCAGTCCTGGTACGAGCGCTGCGACCGGGAGGGCCTTGTCGCCTGGGCCGAGATCCCGTCATGGCAGAAGGTCCTTGGCGACCCCTCCTACACCGAGAACGCCAAGCAGCAGCTTCGCGAGATGATCCGCCAGAATTTCAACCACCCGTCGATCTGCTTCTGGGGGGTGGGCAACGAGACCTACGGCCCGTACTCGGACCCCCTTGTGATCGCGCTCAATCCCGTGGTGCACGAGGAGGATCCCGGAAGGCTCTCCACCTATGCCTCCAACGGCGAGAACGCGGACCCGAAGAATTGGAGAACCGACGTCGTGGCCTTCAACCGGTACTTCGGCTGGTACAGCGGCAAGCTCGAGGATTTCGCTGCTTGGCTCGACAGGACGCGCGCCGACCACCCTGGGGGCCGCTTCGGGATGAGCGAATTCGGGGCGGGCGCCAGCATTTCCCAGCATGCCGAGAACGCCGCCGCCCCGGAACCCCGGGGACCCTTTCACCCGGAGGAGTACCAGAACCTTGTCCACGAGGCCTACTGGGAGGCGCTCAGGACCCGCCCGTACGTCTGGTGCAAGTTCATCTGGTGCCTCCACGACTTCGCATCGGACGGGCGGAATGAGGGCGACCATCCCGGCCGCAACGACAAGGGACTGGTGACCTACGACCGAAAGGTGAGGAAGGACGCATTCTATTACTACAAGGCCAACTGGAGCGCCGCGCCCGTCGTCCATGTTGCGAGCAGCAGGTTCACCGAGCGGACGAAGGCGGCGACCGAGGTCAAGGTCTACTCGAACGCCCCCGAGGTCTCGCTCCGGGTCAACGGGGCCGATCTTGGGGTGCAGACGGACCCTCGGGGGGAGCATGTATTCCGTTGGGCTGGCGTCACGTTATCCCCGGGGGAGAACCGGGTCTTGGCCATCGCGAAATTTGGGCCTTTATCGGTCGCGGATTCGTGTATCTGGGTCCTTAATTCGCGTTAATCGGCGCCTGAGAGAAAACCTTCTTGCGCGGCATTGTGGGGCCGGTACGGTGGGGTGGTTTTTGCCCAAATTCCTACATGGTCTCTGCCAACAACGAACTGACCTATGACAGCAAGATCGAGGGTGACGTCATCGTCACCCGAGCCGATGCGGTCATAAATTGGATTCGCAGCAATTCGATGTGGCCGATGCCGATGGGGCTGGCCTGCTGCGCCATCGAACTCATGGCGGTGGCCGCCAGCAGGTTCGACATTGCAAGGTTCGGCGCGGAGGTGATGCGGTTCTCCCCCAAGCAGTCGGACTGCATGATCGTCTCGGGGACCGTCACCTACAAGATGTCCTCGGCGGTGCGGCGCATCTACGACCAGATGGCCGAGCCCAAGTGGGTGATTGCCATGGGCGCCTGCGCGAGCACCGGGGGGATGTACCGCAGCTATGCGGTCCTCCAGGGTGTGGATCGGATCCTCCCCGTGGATGTCTATGTGAGCGGCTGCCCGCCCCGGCCGGAAGCGCTGCTCGACGCCTTGGTAAAGCTCCAGGAAAAGGTCAAGCGAGAGCGCTCCTTTAGCAAACTCAATACCGCCTGATGCCCAAAGCATTAGACGCCATTGCAGCGCTCAAGGGCCGGTGGGCCGGCGTGTCCGATCGCGCCAGCCTGGACCAGCCGGCGATCAACGTGCCTGCGCCGGACCTGCTGGCGGTTCTCGGGTCGCTCAAGGCCGACCACGGATTCGACATGCTCTCCGACATTTCCGGCGTCGACTGGGGGGTGGGGGCGAGCCCCCGCTTCACGGTCGTCTACCACGTCCTTTCGACGACGGGCCACGAGTACGTCCGGGTCGCGTCGGACTGCCCCGTGGACGCCTCCCCCGAGGTGCCGAGCGCCACCGCGATCTGGCGCGGGGCCGACTGGCACGAGCGCGAGGCCTTCGACATGTTCGGGATCCGCTTTGCGGGGCACCCGGACCTGCGCCGGATCCTGATGTGGGACGGATACCCGCATTTCCCGCTCAGGAAGGACTTTCCGCTGTCGGGCGTCGACACGGACCTGCCGGACTTGGAGGTGGTCGCCGAGACCAAGACGAACGCGATCGCCGCGCCGATGGCGGGCGGCCCGTTCGTGGCGGCCCCGGGCCAGATCAACATGACCGAGGCCGAGCCCCGGGCGAAGGACGAGAGCTGGAACGAGCGCCGCCCCAAACCCGGAGCCTGATCCCCAGGACCCCCATGCCCGTCGAACACTCATTTCCGGACTCGGCCTCAAGGGACCCAAAGGGGGAGTTTGAGACCGAGAAGATGTCCATCTCGATGGGGCCCTCGCATCCGTCGACACACGGCGTCCTCAGGCTTCAGCTCGAGCTCGACGGGGAGATCGTGACGAAGGCCGACCCCGTCGTGGGCTACCTTCACCGCGGCGACGAGAAGATCGCGGAGAACATGACCTATAACCAGTTCGTGCCCTACACGGACCGGCTGGACTACCTGGCGCCGCTCGCCAACAACATGGCCTACGCGATCGCCGTCGAGAAGCTCGCCAAGCTCGAGGTCCCCCCGAGGTGCCAGGCGATCCGCGTCATCACGGCGGAGATGGCCCGGATCTCGGCCCACATGATGGGCCTGGGGGCCTTCGGGATCGACGTGGGTGCGTGGACGGTCTTCCTGTACTCCTTCACGGAGCGCGAGAAGCTCTACAAGCTCTTCGAGGAGCTCACCGGGGCGCGGTTCACGACAAGCTATGCGCGCATCGGCGGCGTGGCGCGCGACCTGCCCGAGGGCTGGGCGGGCCGGGTGGACGCCTTCTGCGACCAGTTCCTGCCGCTGCTCGAGGAGATCCTGAGCCTCTTGACGCGCAACAAGATCTTCACGGACCGCACCCAGGGCATCGGCGTCATCTCCAAGGAGGACGCGGTCGCCTACGGCCTTACCGGGCCAAACCTTCGGGCAAGCGGCGTGCCGCTCGACCTGAGGAAGGACAAGCCCTACAGCGGCTACGAGCAGTACGACTTCGACGTGGCGGTCGGCTCGAAGGGGGACGCCTATGACCGCTACCTGGTCCGCGGGGAGGAGATGCGCCAGTCTGTCCGGATCATCAAGCAGGCGATCGCCAAGCTGCCCGGCGGAAAATGGTACGCCGAGGACGCCCGGCGGATCTTCGCCCCGCCCAAGGAGAAGGTGCTCACCTCGATGGAGGAGCTGATCCAGAACTTCATGATCGTCACCGAGGGACCGCAGATGCCCGCCGGCGAGGTCTACTTCGAGGCCGAGAACCCGAAGGGCGCGCTCGGCTTCTACATCGTCTCGAAGGGGGGCGGCGTCCCGTGGCGCCTGAAGATCCGGGCCCCGTCGTTTTGCAACCTCTCGATCCTGCCCAAGGTGTGCGTCGGGGCGATGGTGTCCGACGTGGTCTCCATCCTGGGCTCGTTCGACTTCGTGATGGGCGAGTGCGACCGATGATGAACCTTCGACCCGAAACCCTCAGGAAGATCGACGAGGTCGTCACCCACTACCCGGTGAAGCGCAGCGCGGCCCTGCCGATCCTGCACCTGGTGCAGGAGGACCAGGGCCTCGTCTCCAACGAGGCCGTCGAATGGATAGCCGCGAGGCTCGAGCTCCAGCCGATCAACGTCTACGAGCTCGTGACCTTCTACCCGATGTTCAGGCAGAAGCCGATCGGGCGCAGGCACATCAAGGTGTGCCGGACGCTTTCCTGCGCCATCATGGGGGGCTACCGCACGTGCTCGGAGTTCCAGAGGCAGTTCGGCACCGGCTTGGGGGAGGTTTCTTCCGACGGCGAGGTGACGGTCGAATTCGTCGAGTGCCTCGCCAGCTGCGGCACGGCGCCGGTCGTCATGATCGACGACGCGCTCCACGAGAAGGTGGATGTCGCGAAGGCCAGGGAGCTCTCCGAGAAGATCAAGGCCGAGGCCAAGTCGGCCGCGGGAACCCGCTAAACACGATGCCCGCACCCGAACAATTCCGGCTGGTGTTCAAGCACATCGACGAGGCCGGCTACACGAACGACCTGGCGTGCTACCTGCGCAACGGCGGGTACGAGGTCTTGAGGAAGTCCGTGCTGAGGAAGCCCGAGGAGCTGGTCGACGAGGTGAAGAAGTCGGGCCTGAGGGGAAGGGGTGGCGCGGGGTTCCCCTGCGGGGTGAAGTGGACGCTCCTTGACCGCAAGAGCGGCAAGCCGATCTACCTGATCGTGAACGCCGACGAGTCCGAGCCCGGGACGTTCAAGGACCGCTACATCATCCACAACGACCCCCACCAGCTGATCGAGGGGATCATGATCACTTGCTTCGCGAACAAGGTGGAGCGGGCGTACATCTACATCCGCGGGGAATTCCCGGAGGGCGCGCGGATTCTCGAGAAGGCGATCGCGGAGGCGCGGGCGGCCAATTTCGTCGGACCCAACATCCTGGGGAGCGGGTACGGCTGCGAGATCTACGTCCACCGTGGCGCGGGCGCCTACATATGCGGCGAGGAGACGGGCCTGATCGAGTCGCTCGAGGGCAAGAGGCCCTACCCGAGGATCAAGCCACCCTACTTCCCGGCCGTCCTGGGGCTCTACCAGTGCCCCACGATCGTCAACAACGTCGAGACGCTCTGCCACGTGAAGCACATCGCCGAGCGGGGGGGCGAGGCCTTCTCGAAGATCGGGACCCCGAACAACACCGGGACGCGCATCCTGTGCGTCTCGGGCCACGTGCAGCGCCCCGGCTACTACGAGTTCGAGGTCGGCAAGATCACCATGGGCCAGCTGCTCAACGAGGTGTGCGGCGGTCCGCTGCCGGGGCGCAAGTTCAAGGCCGTTATTCCCGGCGGATCGTCCGCGAAGGTGCTCAGGTTCGGCGAACGCTACAAGGGCAAGCGCAAGGTGGGCGCCGAGATGATCGACTATGACTGGGCGCTCGAGGACCTCCCGATGGACTTCGATTCCCTGCAGATGATCGGCTCCATGGGAGGCTCGGGCGGGGTGATCGTGATGGACGACTCGGTCAGCATGGTCGAGGCGCTCGCCAACATCAACGCGTTCTACTCCCACGAGAGCTGCGGCCAGTGCACCCCATGCCGCGAGGGGTCCCTCTGGATGAAGAAGATCACCGGGCGCATGGTCCACGGCGATGCGAGGCCCGAGGACGGGGCGCTCCTGAAGAGCGTTGCGGACCAGATCGCCGGCAGGACGATCTGCGCATTCGGGGAGGCCTGCGCGTGGCCCACCCAGAGTTTCATCGCCAAGTTCGGCGACGAGTTCAAGGCGTACCCCGAGGCCAAGAAGGCCCCGCGTGCGGACGGCGTCCCCGAACTCGTCTAGGCCGCCCCCTCAAAAGAACCCTCTCAAGCAGTCCGATGATACAGCCCGCCAAACCCGACCTGATCACCGTCAACATCGACGGCAAGGAGATCGCCGTCCCGAAGGGCACGAACATCATCGAGGCCGCGCGGCGCGTCGGCGTGGACGTGCCCCACTACTGCTACCACTCCAAGCTTTCGGTCGTGGGCAACTGCCGCATGTGCCTCGTCGAGATGGGAATGCCTGCCGTCGATCCCGCGACCAAGGCGCCCGTCATCGACCCGGCGTCGGGCAAGCAGCGGATCAACTGGGGGCCCCGCCCGGCGATCGCATGCGCGACGAGCGCCTCGCCCGGCCTGCACATCCGCACGACGACCCCGATCGTCAAGGAGTGCCGCGAGGGCGTGATGGAATTCCTGCTTATCAACCATCCGCTGGACTGCCCGATCTGCGACCAGGCGGGCGAGTGCAAGCTCCAGGAGCAGTCGATCGGGTATGGCCGGGGATACTCGCGCTACATCGAGGACAAGAACGTGAAGCCCAAGCGCACCGTCCTCGGGCCGAGGGTGATGCTCGACGACGAGCGCTGCATCCTGTGCTCGCGCTGCATCCGGTTCTCGAAGGAGATCGCAAAGGACGATGTCCTCGGCTTCACGGACCGCGGCAGCTACAGCACCCTCACGTGCTTCCCCGGGCGCAAGCTGGAGAACAATTACTCCCTGAACACCGTGGACATTTGCCCGGTGGGGGCCCTGACGAGCACGGACTTCCGGTTCAAGATGCGGGTCTGGTTCCTGAAGCAGACGAACAGCATCGACACGGAGTCGAGCGTCGGCGCAAACACGGTTGTCTGGTCGCGCGAGGGGGTAGTCTACCGGATCACCCCGAGGGAGAACGACGCCGTGAACGACACGTGGATGGCGGACAGCGGGCGCGCCCTCTACAAGCGGATTCGGGAGGGCGGCAGGCTTGAGTCGATCAGGGCCTTAGGCTCCGAGACGACGCTCGACGCGGCCGTCGAGGCCGCGGCGCGGCTCATGGCCGCGGGCGGCGTGGCCGTGGTCGGCTCGGGCCGCAGCACGGTCGAGGAGCAGTTCCTGTCCCGCAAGCTCGCGGAGGCCGCCAGGGCCAAGGCATGGCTCGTTTCCCGGGTGGGGGAGGGCGACAAGATCCTCGTCTCGGCGGACCGAAACCCGAATGTGCGCGGTGCCCTCGTCACGGGGCTCATCTCGGCCCTGCCGTCGGCGAGGCTCGACGCCCTGGCTGGCGAGATCGACTCGGGCGCCGTGAAGACGGTCGTCAGCGTGGGGGAGGACCTCTCGGCCGCCGGCCTTACCGCGGAGCAGCTTCGCAAGGTTTCCATCGTGTACCTCGGGACCCACTCCAACCCGACGAGCGCCGCGGCCAAGGTCGTCATCGCGACCCTCACCGAGTTCGAGAAGCACGGGACGTTCATCAACCAGCAGTTCAGGATCCAGAGGTTCGCCAAGGCCGTCCCCGGGGTCGCCGGGGCCACCGACGACCTCCAGGCCCTATCCAGGCTCGTAGCCGCCGCGGGCGGGCCCGCCCTTGGCGCTGACGTCGGCTCCCTGTGGCCGGCGATCTCATCGGAGGTGCCTGCGCTCGGGACCATGAGCTACGCCAGCCTGCCGGACACGGGCCTCCTGGTCGACGGGACCCCCTGGGCCGGGCTGCCCTTCATCGAGGGGCCGACGCTCCATTTCCAGCCTGCGCAAAAGGAGGCGGCCCATGTCTGAGTTCTTCTTCGGCCTTCCGGTGGTCGTCCAGGGCGTCATCAAGGGACTGGCGGTCATCCTGTTCATATTCCCGGTGGCGGCCGCCTGCTCCATGGCTGAGCGCAAGGTCTCCGCGTGGATCCAGCGCCGGCCCGGACCGAACCGGACGATCCCGCCCATGCTGGTCGGGATCCCGGGGATGGGGGTCCTCCAGAGGCTCGGCCTCTTCCAGCTCGCCGCGGACGGGGGAAAATTCTTCTTCAAGGAGGAGCCCCTCCCGAACCACGTCCACAAGTTCTACTTCGTCCTGGCGCCCTTCATCGCGATGATCCCGGCGTTTACGACTGTGACGGTCGTCCCGTTCGGCGCCTACCTGGACCCCGCCGGCAAGGTCATGCCGCTCATGCTGGCGAACGTGGATGTGGGCATGCTTGCGATCTTCGCCGTCGCCTCCCTCGGGGTCTACTCGCTCATCCTGGCGGGCTGGGCGTCGAACTCGAAATACCCGTTTCTTGGAGGGGTCCGCGCCTCCGCGCAGCTGATCTCCTACGAGTTGTCCATGACGCTCTCGGTGCTCCCCGTGTTTCTCTGGGTGAATGAGCCCGGCTCGACGGGCTCGCTCAGCCTGGCGCGCGTCGTGGAGTTCCAGAGCCACGCGGGGTTCTGGGGAGGGACTTGGTTCCTCTTCACGATGCCCCTCTCGGCGCTGATCTTCATGGTGGCGCTCTTCGCGGAGACCAACCGCCAGCCCTTCGACATGCCCGAGTCGGAGGCCGACCTCGTCGGCGGATTCCACACCGAGTACGGCGCATTCAAGTGGTCGCTCTTCTTCGTCGCGGAATACGCCAACATGATCGTCGGCTCGTCCGTCTTCGCGCTCCTCTTCCTGGGCGGCTGGAATCCCCTGCCGTGGATTCCCCTCTCGTCCCTGCTCGGGGGCCTCCAGCACCTGACCGGCTCGGCGCTTTGGCTGCATCCGCTCGTCGCGGGCGTACTCTCGACCTGCATCTTCGTGGGGAAGGTTCTCATCACGATATTCGTCTTCATGTGGGTGCGCTGGACGGTCCCGCGCTTCCGCTACGACCAGGTGATGAGGATCGGCTGGAAGATCCTCCTGCCTCTCTCCATAGCCAACCTGGTCGCGTACACGGTTGGAATCTACTTCCTCCAGGGATAGACACATCGCCATGGCCGTCATTCAAGTACAACGAAAACCCCTGACGCTGGCAGAGCGCACGTACCTGCCGCAGATCTTCGGGGGACTCATGACGACCATTAAGTACTTCTTTCGCCCTGCGGAGACGCTTCAGTACCCCGAGCAGCGGCCGGCGATCCCGCCGGGATACCGCGGTGTCCCCACGCTGGTCATGGATCCCAACGGGCGCGAGAAATGCGTCTCCTGCCAGCTCTGCGAGTTCGTGTGCCCGCCGAAGGCGATCCGGATCACTCCCGGCACGGTCGCCGAGGGCAAGGGCATCGACAACGTCGAGAAGGCCCCTCAGGCCTTCGACATCGACATGCTCAGGTGCATCTACTGCGGGCTGTGCGAGGAGGTGTGCCCCGAGGAGGCCATCTTCCTGCAGAACCAGTACTCGATGTCGGGCTACAGCCGGGCCGAGATGGTGAACCACAAGGACCGGCTCTACGAGCTTGGCGGGACGCTCCCCGACAAGCATTTCAAGTGGGAGGTCAAGAAGGCCGCCGAGCAGGGAGCAGGCGCTCACCACTAAAGGGAACCACGATGGAACACATCGCATTCACCAGCCTCTCGGTCTTCACGCTTGCGTGCGCTTTGGGCGTCGTCCTCAGCAAGAACGCCGTGAACGGCGCCATGTGCCTGCTGCTCTGCCTTGCCGGGATCGCGGGCCTCTTCGTCCAGCTCCACGCCTACCTCCTGGCGTTCGTGTTGGTGCTGGTCTACGCGGGCGCGGTGGTCGCCCTCTTCCTCTTCATCATCATGCTTCTGGACATGCAGGGAGGCCCGGTCCGCAGCTTCCGGGGGCTCAACGTCTTCGCAGGGTTGGTCACGGGAGCCCTTCTCATCACGGGCCTCAATCTGCTGGCCGTGCGCGGGAGGTTCGGCGTCGGGCCGCCGCTCGGCCACTCGGTCGGCTCGTCCCTGAAGCTCTACTCCTACCAGCTCTTCACCACCTACCTCCTGCCGGTGCAGGTGATGGGTTTCCTGCTCCTGATCGCCATGCTTGGCGTGATCGTCCTGAGCAGGCGCGCCCCAAAGGCGGAGGGCCAGCAATGACACCCTCCCTCGACTCCTACGTGATGCTGAGCGCGGCGCTCTTCGCGATCGGATTCCTCGGCGTCCTCGTTCGGCGCAACACGCTCGTGATCTACATGTGCCTCGAGCTCATGCTCGTGGCGGCCACCCTGGCGCTCGTGGCGTTCTCGCGCTTCAACGGGACCGAGGACGGGGATGTCTTTGTGTTCTTCATCCTCACCGTGGCCGCAGCGGAGGTCGCTGTCGGCCTGGCGATCATCGTCGCGCTCTTCCGCGCCCGCCAGACCGTCCGCGTGGACCAGCTGGACTCGTTGAAGCACTGATTCCCCGGAAATGACCCCCTTACAAACCGCACTCTGGGTCCTCCTTGCGCCGCTGGCCTCCGCGGTGGTCATTGCGCTCCTTCTCAGGACGAAGGGGACCGCGGCCTCCGCGGTCTCGGTCGCCGCCGCCGCATTTGCCGCGATCGGCGGCCTCTGGCTTGCGTTCGGCGGCGCACGCTTCGCGCAGTCCAAGGAATGGTTTCGCTTCGGGTCGTTCGCGGTCGAGTTCGGCTTCAAGTTCGACGACCTGGCGGCGCTGATGCTGAGCATCGTCGGGGTCGTTGGGCTTTGCGTCCACGTGTTCTCGCTCGGGTACATGCGCGACGACGCCGCGAAGGGCCGGTATTTCGGGGGCCTCTCTATCTTCATGTTCTCGATGATCGGCATCGTGCTTGCCGACAACCTATTCATGATGTTCATGTTCTGGGAGCTGGTCGGGTTCAGCTCCTATTTCCTCATCAACCACTGGTACGACCGGCAGTCCGCCGCCGACGCCTCGAAGAAGGCGTTCATCGTCAACCGCGTGGGCGACTTCGGCTTCGTGCTGGGGATCATCCTGTGCTACTGGAGGAATGGCACCGTCAACCTGACGGAGCTCGGCGCGGGCCACGCCCTTGTCTACAGCCGCCTGGTCCCGCTCCTCCTCTTCTGCGGCGCCGTCGGCAAGTCGGCGCAGCTTCCGCTCCAGGTCTGGCTGCCCGACGCCATGGAGGGCCCGACCCCGGTCTCCGCGCTGATCCACGCCGCGACGATGGTCGCGGCGGGCATCTACATGCTCTGCAGGATCAACGTCCTGATGGTGCCCTCCGCGACGACCGTGATCGCCTGGGTGGGTACCCTGACCGCGCTCTATTCCGCCCTGTGCGCGATCACCCACAGGGACATCAAGAAGGTGCTCGCTTACTCCACGCTCTCGCAGCTCGGCTACATGGTGGCCGCGTTCGGGCTCGGCTCGGTGAGCGCCTCGATGTTCCACCTGACGACCCACGCCTTCTTCAAGGCGCTCCTGTTCCTCGGCTCCGGATCCGTGATCCTGGGATGCCACCATGAGCAGGACATCTTCAGGATGGGCGGTCTAAGGACCAGGATGCCGGTCACCTTCTGGACCTTCACCGTGGCGGTGGCGGCCATCGTCGGCCTGCCGGGGCTGGCGGGCTTCTTCTCGAAGGACGCCATCCTCGTCCTCGCCTATGAGAACAACCGCGCGGTGTTCGCCGTGCTCGCCCTGACGGCCGTCCTGACCGCGTTCTACATGCTGCGCCTGTGGAAGATCGTATTCCTGGGCTCCCCCAGGAGCGAGGCTGCGGCGCATGCGCACGAGAGCGGCATCGCGCTCACGGCACCGCTCGTGGTCCTCGGGGCGCTCTCGGTTGTCGGCGGGTACACGGGCGTGTACGGGGGCGCGTTCAACGGCGTGTTCTCGGGGATCCCCGAGGCCGTGGGGGCAACGCATGTCGTCGTCCTCATCACGAGCCTCTTTGTCCTGGTGGTCGGCGCGGGTGCCTCGCTTGCTTTCTACTCGACCGACGGCAGCGATGCGCTCGAGCAGGGTTCACCCGCCACGTTCGGGTTCCTCTCGGCGCTCAGGGGCTCGTTTGACGCCGCCTATGAATACTACGTCGCCAAGGTCCAGCAGCGGGCGGCGATGGCGCTCAACTTCATCGACATCGTCGGGCTGGCGGGCGCCGTCGTCCGGGGGCTGGCGGGCGTGGTCGAGATGCTTGGCTTCGGGGTGCGGGCGCTCCACACGGGACGCCTCAACCACTATGTCTACTGGTTCCTGGGGGGCGTGGTCGTTCTTTGGGCCTTCGCCGCAGGCATCCTCTGATTCCCCGCGATGAGCACCCTTTCCCTTGATCCTCTCCTTCTCTCGGTCGCCGCGCCGCTCTCCGTCGCGGTGGCGATCGCCGCCGGCGTGCCCAAGCGGGTGGTGGTCAAGCTCGCCTATGCGGGGTTCGCGGTCCCCGCGCTCGTGGCCCTCTACCTCTGGTGGGGCTTCGGGGCCGCGGCGAAGGAGGCCCATGGCTATGCGTTCCTCTCCAGCTATCCGACGGGACTCGGGGCCTACGGGATATCGCTAAAGCTCGGGCTAAACGGCATCTCGCTCCCGCTCTTCGTCCTGGCGGGAGTCGTGGGCCTGGCCGCGGGCCTCTACGCCCTGCAATCGACCGCGGAGCGGATGAAGACGTACCTTCTGCTGTTGCTCGTCATGCAGGCCGGATTGATGGGCATGTTCGCCAGCGTGGACGTCTTCTTCTACTATTTCTTCCACGAGCTGGCGCTGATCCCCACGTTCATCATGGTGGGGATCTGGGGCGGAAGGGACCGCAGCTACGCCGCGATGACGATGACGATCTATCTTACGATCGGCGCGATGCTTTCGCTCTTCGGGCTCATCGCGATCTACGTCAAGAGCGGCGCAACGAGCTTCGACCTGATGGCGCTGCGGGACACCCTTGCCTCGAGGCCGCTGGGAGAGGTGACCCAGAAGCACATCTTCGGGCTTCTCCTTTTCGGGTTCGGGATCCTTGTCTCGCTCTGGCCCTTCCACTCGTGGGCGCCCCTCGGCTATGGCGCTGCGCCGAGCTCCGCGGCGATGCTCCACGCGGGCGTCCTCAAGAAGTTCGGGCTCTACGGCCTGGTGCAGATCGCCCTGCCGCTCCTGCCGTTCGGCGCCCTGAGCTGGAGCCACAACCTCGCCGTCCTTGCGGGTGTCGGCAACGTGGTGGTCATAGGTCTTGTCACCATGGCCCAGCGCGACCTGAAGCAGATGGTCGGCTACAGCTCGGTGATGCACATGGGCTATGCGTTCCTGGGGATCGCGGTCGGCTCGGTGCTCGGGGTCGGCGGCGTGGTCATGCTCATGGTGGCCCACGGCCTCTCGGTGGCGCTCCTCTTCCTGCTGACGACAAGCATCTACCACCGCACGAACACCTTTGACCTGTTCCAGATGGGCGGACTCGCGCAGAAGGCTCCCGTGCTCGCGGCGCTGTTCGTGACGGCGACATTTGCCAGCGTCGGCCTCCCCGGTTTCGCAAATTTCTGGGGCGAGCTGCCGATCTTCTTCGCGCTCTGGGGATTCTCGCACGGGCTCACCCTCGTGGCACTCTCGGGGACCGTCATCTCTGCCGTCTACGGCCTGCGCGCGGCCGCCCGCGTCTTCTTCGGCCCGCAGACCGAGGCCTTCGCCCGGTTCGCCGCCCACAAGCCCACGACCGACATCACCTGGGGCGAGAAGCTGCCTGCGCTTCTCCTGATCGCGGCGCTCCTCTTTGTCGGCGTCTGGCCGAGGTCGCTCTCAACCGGGGTCAACCAGGCGCTAAACGGCGAGCCCGCGCCCGTTGTCGCAAGCCGATAGGACCACCCGAAACGCCGCCCCCAAATGGACTTTTCCGCTCTAAGAGAACTTGCCGCCGGGAACTCGTGGTGGGCCATCTGGCCTGAGCTCTCCCTCGGCTGCCTTGCTCTTTTGCTGCTGGTCCTGGAGACGGTCCTCCCCAGGCGGGCCCACGGTCGGATTCCCATGGTCTCCATCCTGGGGCAGCTCGCGATCCTTGCGGCGCTTCTTCCGAACCTTCGCATTCCCGCCCACGAGACCTTCAACGGCCTCCTGGCAGAGTCGTCCCTGGGGCAGCTGATGAGGGCCTTCTTCCTGGTCTCTTCGATCCTTGTCTCGATCCTTGGGCGGGCGAGCCTGCCCGGCCGCGACGTCCCGAGGGTGGAGTTCCACCACATCGTGCTGGTCGTGGCGGCGGCGATGATGCTGCTCGTGCAGAGCCGCAACTTCGTGATGCTCTTCGTGGCGCTGGAGACGGTCACGGTAGGGCTCTACATCCTAGTCAGCTACTACCGCTCGAACCCGAAAACGCTCGAGGCGGGGCTTAAGTACCTGGTGATGGGCGCCCTCAGCTCGGCGCTGCTGCTGTTTGGCATCGTGCTCCTCTACGGTGTCGCCGGGAGCCCGGGCATGGCCGGAAGGACGGGCTCGGCGATGGGCTATGCGGGGCTCGCCTCATTCCTGGCGGCCAATCCCCACAATTTCGTGGCGGCCGCCGGCATCGTTCTCGTCCTCTCCGGCGTGGCGTTCAAGATAGGCGCCTTCCCGTTTCAGATATGGGTCCCGGACGTCTACCAGGGGGCGCCGACGCCGGTCACGGCCTTCCTGGCGGTTGCCTCGAAGGCCGCCGGCTTCATCGTCCTGCTGGTCCTCGTGACCCAGGTCTTCCCGCCCTACAGCTGGCTGGTGGGACCGGTCCTCGCATGCATGGCCGCTGCCACCATCCTCTTCGGCAACCTTGCGGCGCTTAAGCAGAATAACGTCAAGAGGCTGATCGGGCTTTCCGGGGTGTCGCATGCGGGGTTCATCCTTTTGGCAG
>Ga0265314_10000747_pt1 | contig 38942 bp, 39 predicted proteins | sample 4126metaG_FD_203106 | JGI IMG/M metagenome (GOLD analysis project Ga0265314, IMG submission 203106) | Rhizosphere microbial communities from Carex aquatilis grown in University of Washington, Seatle, WA, United States - 4-1-26 metaG | ecosystem: Host-associated > Plants > Roots > Rhizosphere >...
CACTTGGGGCGTTGATTTGGGGTTTATTCGGGTAACGAGGAAGGAATGAACAGCGAAGTATAAGCGCTTCTTCTGCATGCAAACGTCCGCTGGCTCCATGGGCTCGCGGGCTGTTACCTCTCCAGTAAAGATACCGTGGACGCACACTATGGCATCCGACCAACGGTACGTAATATACCACTATTGCGCGGGGTATGTCAAGGGGTCCTGATGAGAATTTTGGGGCAACGCATGGGTTATTGTCGAACCGCGTGGCAAGCGCTTGAAGTTGCGTTGGGGGCCAAGGAGCAGAGGTCGTAGCTGCGCCTTACGCCTTGGTCTGGAGAACAGACATAAAGAAGGAACGAACGAGTTGAGCATGAACGCGCATTTGCGCGAATATTTTTTACGACAAACAGCGCGCGCAGAGACGGGCCGCGAACGGAAAACGACAAACGCAAAATCCCAAGATCCAAGAAACGCAAAACGGAAAATTCAAAACGGAAATACGGCGACGACACGACGGCACGGCGAACGGATTGCGCGGCTGACGCCGCACTTGCCCGACGGCCACGGCGTGAGGATTGGCTTTTGGGGACGACCTGACCCCGGGCGTTGCTCCGATGCTTCGCATCGTCGCTTTGCCCGGGGCTAAAAAGATGTCACGCTTTCAGCGTGAACGACACGACCATGTCAACGACCCGCACTGCGGGACAAACCCGCAGCGGCACACCGGCCACGACGCGCAAGCTATTGCAATAGTCATCGCCAACGACTACGCACTGGCTGCCTACAGCCGCAGCCAGTGGCACCACGCCGCCTGCGGCGGAAATTCCAAACGACAAACTCCAAGAACCAAAACGACACAACATACGACTACGCACTGGCTTCCTACAGCCGCAGCCAGTGCCACCAAGACCACGGCGTGCAAGCTAATGCCATACACTCCACCAACGGCTACCTGGTCACTGACCCACTGGCACGGCAGCGGGCAAGCGCTAGAGTCTCCCGGTCGCAATCCATACTCAAGCACACGCTGGCCGTTCGAAGCGCATGCGCGTGCACACGGCAATTAAATTAAAGGAGCTGCACCGTGGCGGACGTGATCATTCCTTCGCGCATCCTGATGGGCCCCGGGCCGAGCAACATCCATTCGCGCGTCTTGCAGGCGATGGCGCTGCCCACGCTCGGGCACATGGACCCGCTGTACTTCAAGCTGATGGATCAGCTCGCCGCGAACCTCAAAACGATCTTCCGCACCTCGGCGCCGCTCACGCTCACCCTACCGGTCACGGGCATGGGCGCGATGGAAGCGTGCCTCGTCAACCTGCTCGAACCCGGCGACGAAGCGCTCTTTTGCGTCGCGGGCTTCTTCGCCAACCGCATGCCGGAAATCGCCAAGCGCCTGGGCGTGAAGGTGCATGTCCTCGAAACGCCCTGGGGCGGCAACACGGCGCCCGAGAAACTCGCCGCGGCACTCAAGGCCAACAAGATCAAACTCGTGGGCCTGGTGCACGGCGAGACCTCGACGGGTGTTGTGCAGACCAACCTGCCTGAAATCGCAAAGCTGTGCCACGACAACGGCGCGCTCTTGCTCGTCGATACGGTGGCGAGCCTCGGCGGCGTGGACTTCGAGACGGAAAAGTGGGACATCGACGCGGTCTACACGGGCTCACAGAAATGTTTGTCGGCGCCGCCCGGCATCTCGCCGCTGACTTTCGGGCCGCGCGCGGAAGACGCGCTCAAGAAACGCAAGACGCCGTGCGCGAGCTGGTACATGGATCTGGGCCTGATCCGCAAATACTGGGACGAGACCCGCGCCTACCACCACACCGGGCCGATCCACCTGACCTACGCGCTGCTCGAAGCCGTCAAACTGATGAACGAAGAAGGCCACGAAGCGCGCCTCGCGCGGCACGCAAAGGCAGCCAAGGCGCTGCAAGCGGGCTTCGAAGCGATGGGCCTGAAGCTCTTCGTCGAAGATCCGAAGAACCGGCTCGCGACGGTCACGACGGTCTGCATCCCCGACGGTTGCGACGACAAGAAGGTGCGCAAGGCGCTGATCGACCGCCACAGCCTGGAAGTCGGCGGCGGGATCGGGCAACTGGCGGGCAAAACCTGGCGCGTGGGATTGATGGGCGAAGGCGCGCGGGCGAACCACGTCCTTATATTGTTGTCGGCGCTGGGCGGGATTCTGAAAGCGGAAGGCCACAAGGTGCACGCAGGAGCGGGCGTAGAAGCCGCCGCGGCGGTCCTGCTCACTTGACAGGGCTAACCGGTTTCCGTATCTTTCGACCGTCTTTGGTTTAGGCAAGGCGGCCTAAAGGTTAGGCCGCCTTCATTTTTGTTCCGTGGTCTCGGGCCGGCTTTGTCAGCCGCGCGAGAGGCGGACCTGTTTCCGTTTTTGTTTTACCGAAGGGAAGGACATTACCATGGCGAATCCGAAACGCCGTCACTCGCACTCCCGCACGCGCATGCGCCGCGCGCACGATTTCCTCGTCGCTGCGAATCCGGGCACCTGCACCAAATGCGGCCAGCCGTCGAAGAAACACGAGATCTGCGGCTACTGCGGTTACTACCGCGGCGTCGAAGTTCTGAAGATGGAACCGGAGCAGGAAGAGCAGGCGCCCAAGAAGTAACGCCGGCGCGGCAACCGAAGGAGTTTGTCCCACATGGGTCAAGCGCTTACCGCGGCCATACTCGGCGTTGGGTCGTATGCCCCGGAAAAGCGGCTGACCAATCAGGACTTCGAGAAGTTCCTCGAAACGACCGACGAGTGGATCACCAGCCGCACCGGGATCAAAGCCCGGCACATCGCGGCGCCGGGTGAAAACACCAGCGATCTGTGCCTCAAGGCCGCCCAACGCGCGCTCGAAGACGCGGGGATGCAGGCCCGCGAGCTCGACCTGATCATCGTCGGCACCGTCACCCCCGACTACCAGATGCCATCCACCGGCTGCATGCTCCAGGAAAAACTGGGGCTGGCGGCGGCCAGCATTCCGGCCGTCGACGTGAACGCGGCCTGCTCGGGCTTCATGTACGCGCTCTCGATGGCCAAAGCCTACGTCGAATCGGGCATGGCCAAACGCGTGCTGATCGTGGGCGCGGAAGTGCTCTCGCGCGTGCTCGACTACCAGGACCGCAGCACCTGCATTCTTTTTGGCGACGGCGCGGGCGCGGCAATCATCGGTCCGCACACCGGCGGAGCCAAAAGCCACGCGCTGCGCGAAGTGACCCTGGGCGCCGATGGCCGCGGCGGCCCGCACATCATCATTCCCGGCGGCGGCACGGCGCAGCCGACGACCGCCAGCACCGTGGCCGACAAACTGCATTGCGTGCGCATGGAAGGCCGCGAAGTCTTCCGCTTCGCGGTGCTCAAGTTCGTCGAACTGATCGACGATCTGCTCAAGCGCCACAAATTGAGCGTCGATCAGGTCGGCAAGATCGTCCCGCACCAGGCCAACTACCGCATCCTGGAAGCCGCGTGCGAGCGCCTCAGCACGCCGATGTCGCTGTTTGTGCGCAACCTCGACGAGTACGGCAACACGTCCGCCGCCTCGGTCCCGCTGGCCTTTGACGAAGCCTACCGCAAGGGCGAACTGCCCGCGGGCAAGCCGATCCTGCTGGTGGGCTTTGGCGCGGGCCTGACCTGGGGTTCGGCCGTCATCGATTGGTAAGCTCGCCTCGCAAATTTTTGCCGGAGCCGCGACATGTCCCAAGCTTACGTTCTGGTATTCCCCGGGCAGGGCGCCCAGCAGGTCGGCATGGGCAAGGACCTCGCCGAAAACGTGCCCGAAGTCCGCGCGCTCTTCGCCCGCGCCGATGAACTCCTCGGCTTCCCGATTTCCAAAGCGATCTTCGACGGCCCGGACACCGCGCTCGTCGATACGTCCGTGCAGCAACCCGCGCTGGTGCTGACGTCGCTCGCGATTCTAAAGGCGCTTGAACTTAAAGCCGGCAAGCCGCTTGAGTGCATCGCCGCGGCGGGGCTCTCCCTGGGGGAATACTCCGCGCTGGGAGCCGTCGGCGCGCTGGCCTTTGACGACTGCCTCAAACTGGTCCGGCGGCGCGGCGAACTGATGCAGGCGGCGTCCAAGGCCGTGCCCAGCGGCATGGCCGTCGTGATCAATCTGGAAGAAGGCAAGCTGCGCGCGGCGTGCACGCAGGCCGCGCAGGAAACCGGCGCGGTCGTCTCGCCCTGCAACTTTAACGGCGGCGGGCAGATCGTGATCGGGGGCGCGGAAGCGGGCCTCACCAAAGCGATGGAGCTGTGCAAAGCCGCGGGCGCGCGCATGGTCAAGAAGCTCCCGGTCGCGGGCGCCTTCCACACCGCGCTGATGCAGCCGGCAACCGACGGCTTGCAAGCGGCGCTGGCGGCCACGACGATTCAACGCGGCCGCGCTCCGGTCTACGCGAATGTCTCCGCCAGCCCCGTACAGGAACCCGCCGAGATCCGCGCGGGCCTGGAACGCCAGCTCACTAACCCCGTGCTATGGGAACAGACCATCCAGAAGCTCGCCGCGCAGGGCCACAAGCGCTTTCTGGAACTCGGCCCCGGCAGTCCCGTCAGCAACATGATCAAGAAAATCGTCCCCGACGCCGAAACGAAAGCCGTCGGGACCTGGGCCGATGTGCAGGCCTTTGCGGGATAACGGCACCTCTACCGCAGAGATCGCTGAGCGCGCAGAGAACAACAAAATAGAATGAGCGGCATTTACGGCAGGCCAAGCATCACGGAGAACCTCAGATGAACTTCAGCGGCAAAGTCGTCCTCATTACCGGCGGCGCGCGGGGCATCGGGCGCTCGATCACGAAGCGCTTTCATGAACTCGGCGCGACCGTCGCGATCGTGGGACGCAATCTCGACGCGGCGCAGACCTTCGCGCAGGAGCTCTCCGGCAAGGGCTCGCCGGCCAAAGCGTACGCCTGCGACGTCTCCGACGGCAAGGCGGTCGAAGCGCTGGTCGAACAAATCGTGAAGGACCTGGGCAAGCTGGACGTCCTGGTGAACAACGCGGGCATAACTCAAGACGGCTTACTCATGCGCATGACCGATGAGGCCTGGGACAAGGTTCTCGAGACGAACCTGACCGGGGCTTTCCGGTTGGTGCGCGCGGTGTCGCGTCCGATGCTGAAGGCGCGCAGCGGGGCGATCGTGAATATCGCCAGCGTGGTGGGCCTGATCGGCAACGCGGGCCAGGCGAATTACACCGCGGCCAAGGCCGGGCTGATCGGGTTGACGAAGTCCGCAGCCAAGGAATTCGGGCCGCGCGGCGTGCGCGTGAATGCGGTCGCGCCGGGCTTGATCGAGACGGACATGACGGCGAACCTGAATGAGGAGCAGAAGAAAGCCCTAACAGGCGGCCTCCCCATGGGCCGCATCGGCAAGCCTGAAGATGTCGCGGGCGCAGTGTGCTTCCTGGCCAGCGACGAATCGTCGTACATTACAGGGCAGGTTTTGAGCGTGGATGGCGGGATGGTGATGTAAAAGTAACCCAGCGCGGGGTTCTTACTTTGGCGTTTGACTTTTTTGCAACAGGTCGCGATAACACCCTGCCTTGCCAAAAAGGCAACCGCTTTCAGATCAGGGGATTACGGGAATTTACCCGTTCGGGTACGAAGAGGGATAAAGATGACGAAGGAAGAGATTTCGACGAAGGTCATGGACATCGTTTCCAAGCAGCTCGAAGTCGATAAGGCCAAGCTCACCCTGGAAACGAAGTACGCCGACCTCGGCGCGGACTCCCTCGACCAGGCGGAACTGGTGATGGAATTCGAAGACGAGTTCGACATCAACATTTCCGACGACGCCGAAAGCAAGATCAAGTCGATCGGCGACACGTCCAATTACATTGATGAAGCGCTGAAGAAGAAGGGCTAGCCTCCAGATGGCGGGACTGCGGCGAAGGGTCGTCGTAACGGGCCTGGGAACGGTGACGCCCCTGGGCATCGGCGTGAAGGAAACGTGGGCCTCCCTGCTCGCGGGGAAGAGCGGCGCCGGTCCGATCACGCTTTACGATTCCTCGAAACATGATGTGCACATCGCCGCCGAAGTGAAGAACTGGCAGCCTGAAAACTTCATGGAGAAAAAAGAAGCGCGCCGCATGGACCGCTTCTCGCAGTTCGCCGTCGGCGCGGCCAAAGAAGCCATCGAAGACGCCAAGCTGGACACCTCCAAAATCGATACGGCGCGCGCCGGCGTGGTTCTCGGCACCGGCATCGGCGGCATCCTGACCATCGAAGAGCAGAAGGAAGTCCAGCTCACCAAGGGCCCCGGGCGCGTCACGCCGTTCCTGATCCCGCGCCTGATGGGCAACGCCGCCGCCGGCCACATCGCGATCTTTCACCACCTGCGCGGTCCGAATTTCTGTGTCGTCACGGCTTGCGCGGCCGCGGCCAACTCCATCGGCTCGGCGATGCGCCTGATCCAGTACGACGAAGCCGACGTGATGGTCTGCGGCGGCTCCGAAGCCGCGATCGTGCCCTTGGGGATGGCGGGTTTCGCCAACATGGGCGCGCTCTCCAAGCGCAACGACGACCCCGCACGCGCCAGCCGCCCATTCGACAAGGAACGCGACGGCTTTTTGCAGGGCGAAGGCGCCGGCGTGATCGTGATCGAATCCCTGGAACACGCTTTGAAGCGCGACGCCAGGATTTACTGCGAGCTGGGCGGCTACGGTCTCTCCGGCGACGCGCACCACATCACCGCGCCGTGCGAAGACGGCGACGGCGGCGTGCGCGCGATGCAGCTCGCGATCAAGGATGCGGGCCTCACGATCAATGACGTCGACTACATCAACGCGCACGGGACCTCCACACCAATCAACGACCGCGTCGAATCCATCGCGATCAAAAAAGTCTTCGGCGAACGCGCCTACAAGATTCCCGTCAACAGTTCCAAGAGCATGTCCGGACACCTGCTCGGCGCGGCCGGCGGCTTCGAAGCCGTGGTCTCCACGCTCAGCATCGTCGAAGACACAATCCACCAGACGATCAACCTGACCAACCCCGACCCCGATTGCGACCTGGATTACGTCACCGAAGGCGTGCGCAAGCGCCCGGTCAACGTGGCCCTCTCCAATTCGCTGGGCTTCGGCGGGCACAACGCGTCGCTGCTCTTCCGGAAGTTCAAGCTCTAAGCCGGTTCCGTGCGCCTGGCAGGAGATCGAACGATGCGCACCCCTTCCCTTTTCGGCAGCGTCTGCATCGCGCTGGCTTGCGCGGCCGTATACGTGCAGGCTGAAGAGACCGTCGTCGACCAGGCGCGCGCCAAGTACAAAGCCGAAGCCGAACTCCTTTGCGCGGAATTGATCAAGGACCTCGGCCCCGAAGAACGCGCCAACTTCGAGAAAGCCTTCCAGGCCAAGGGCAACGCGCTGGCGCCCAAACTCGCCGCCACTTGCCTGCCGAATTTCGATGAGGTCTTCACGCTGCCCGAAGCACTGGCCCAGACCGTTCTCGCGGGCCAGTTCGACGACGAAGGCAACACCAAGCTCGTGCGACTCGCGCTGAACCAGATCGCCGAACGCAAGCTGCGCATGACCATCGTGGGGGCGCATCTGACCGCATGCTTCAACCGCGGCGATTTGAAGGGCCTGAAGCTCGACTTCGCGGTGCGCTACTTCAACGCGGTTCTGAACGCCCCGAAGAAATAGTGCCGCCGCCTCCAGTTGTTTTTGGCTCAAACGCAGGCACAATACCCGCGCTTACACTTTAGCCAGCTCTGCAAGGAAGGACGCGCATGCCCGATCTCGTTTCTGAACTCGGCCGCAAGGTGCTCGAAGAAGGCTACCTCGTCTCGCGCGAGGAAGCCCTGGCCCTGGCCCAGCCGATCCACGACGCCTACGACCTGATGTACTGGGCCAACAAGATCCGCAAGAAGTATCGCGGCGACGAAGTGAAGGGCTGCTCGATCGTCTCCGTCAAGACCGGCGCGTGCACCGAAAACTGCTCGTTCTGCGCGCAGTCGAAGAGCTGGAAGACCAACTCGCCCGTTCACAATTACCTGCCGCCCGAACAGATTCGCGCCGCGGCCAAGTCCGCGCAGAAGTCCGGCAGCTACGCGCTGGGCCTCGTCGCCAGCGGCTACGGGCCGAATGACAAGGACGTCGATACCATCGTCGAGTACCTCGACGCGATGGAAGGCACCGGCGTCGAAAAGCACGTCAACGTGGGCATCATGAAGGAAGCGCACGTCAAGCGCCTCAAGGACCACGGGATGGTCGTGTGCGGGCATAATCTCGAGACCAGCCGCAACTTCTTCCCCAAAATCTGCAACACGCACACTTACGACGAACGCGTCGAGACGCTCAAGGCCCTGCGCCGCAACGGCGTGAAGATCTGCTCCGGCGGGATCTTCGGGATGGGCGAAACCTGGGACGACCGCATCGATCTGGCGCTCGACCTGCGCGATTTGGGCGCGTCGAACATCCCGATGAACTTTCTAAACCGCATTGAAGGCACACCGCTCGAAAACACCGTGCCCATGGAACCCGTCGAAATCCTGCGCACAGTCTCGCTGTACCGCATGATCCTGTTCGACCGCGACCTGGGCGTGTACGGCGGCCGCGAAGTCAACTTGCGCGATCTGCAGTCGATGATCTTCTTCGCCGGCGCGAGTTCGCTGATGATCGGCAATTACCTCACCACCGCAGGACGCCCGGCTGAAATCGACCGGCAGATGGTTCTGGACCTCAAGCTCAACCTGGCGCCGGCGCGCGTATTGGAAAAGCTCGGCAGCGGCGGCCACCCCGAAGCCGTCCCGGCCACGGCCGCGCGCATTTAGGACCCCGGGCTCCGCGGCCCGCAAACCTGGCGGCGGATATGAGCGCAAGCCCCACTCTCCCCACGCCTCAAACCTGTTTGATCCTCGGCGCCTCCGGCGGCATCGGCCGCGCCGTCACGAACACGCTGCACGCGCAGGGCGCGGCGCTGGGCCTGCATGCCTGCCGCCACCCGGACCGCTTCGCCGTCGCGCCCGACGGCTTGCGCGTGCGCGGCTACAGCGCGGATTTCCGCGTCGTAGCGGAGATCGAAGCTCTCGCCAAAACTTTTCTCGCCGACTTCGGGCGCCTGGATGCCTTCATCTGGTGCGCGGGGATCGCCAAGGACGCTCCGGCGCTGACGCAAAAAGAAGCAGACCTGCGCGAAGTCCTCGCAGTCAACCTCACCGCGCCCGCGCTGCTGCTCAAGGCCTTCTCGCGGCAGTTCCTCAAACAGCGCTCCGGCAGCGTGGTCCTGCTCTCTTCGCATGCGGGTCTTAGCGGGCGAGCCGGCGGGGCGAGCTATGCCATGGCGCAGTCGGGCCTGATCGCGCTTTCAAAATCGCTGGCGCGCGAATGGGGCGCTTCCGGAGTGCGCGTCAACGCGCTGGTGCCGCCGTTCGTCGCGGATTCCGAAATGGGCCGCGCGGCGAGCCCCGAATTCATCGAAAGCCTGAAGCGGCGCGGCGCGCTCAAAACTTCGCCGCAAAGCCCGCCCGCGAACCCCGCCGAAGCCGTCGGTACCTTCGTCGCGCAACTCCTCGAGAACCGGACCGCCTCGGGGCAGGTCTTCACGCTCGATTCGCGGATCGTCTGATGCGCTTATTTTTTATCAACATGCACCGCCATTGGGGCGGCCAATCGGCCGTGGTGGTTCTGCTCGCGGGCGAACTGGCCAAACGCGGGCACGAAGTCCTCGTCGCAGGCGTGGCCAACTCAGAACTCATCAAGCGCGCCACGGCCGAAGGGCTCAAAACCTACGCCGAACTCGAGCTGCGCAGGGGCTTTCGGCCGATTTCATTTTTCGGCGATCATGGCCGCCTCAAAAAACTTTGGAGCGACTTCAAGCCGGACATCATCCTGACCAACGGCTCGCAAGACACGTGGTCCTGCGCCTTCGCGCGTCTGCGCTTTCGCGACAAGCCCGCGCTGGTGCGCTGGCGCCACAACAGTTTTGAAATCTCCACACACGCGGCCAACCGCTGGCTTTATCGCAAGCTGATCAGCCACGTGGTGGTGAGTTCCTCCGAGATCGCGCCGCTGCTAACCAAGACGGGCCTCGTCTCGGCCGAGCGCATCACGCCTTTCCCGCCTTCGACGCGGCTGGAAAAGTTTCTCAATGCGCAGGCGACTTCAGGCCTGCGCAAGGAATTCAACGTCGCGCCCGAAGGCACGCTCACGGTCAGCGTCGGGCGCCTCGCGCCGGAGAAGGGCCACGATGTCCTGATCCGCGCCTGGAAACGGGTGCACGCGGAACTGCCCCACGCAAAATTATTGATCGCGGGGCTTGGCACGCAGCACGAGCCGCTCGCCAAACTCACTCGCGACCTGGGCCTCGATGCGCACGTCTTCCTGCCAGGTTTTCGAGAAGACATCCCCGCACTCTACGCCGAAGCCGATTTGGCGGTGCTCGCGCCGACCGCGGGCGAATCCTTCGGCATCGCGCTGCTGGAAGCCTACGCCACGGGGCGCGCCTGCGTCGCTACCGACGTGGGCGGCGTGAAAGACCTGGTGGTGAATGGCGAAACCGGCTGGCTGGTCCCGCCGAAGGACGACGAGAAGCTCGCCGCCGCGCTGATCGAAGCGCTCAAAAATCCGGAGGCGCGCGCGAAGTTCGGCGCGGCCGGAAAAGCCCGCGTGCTCGAAAAATTCACCCCGGCCAAGCTCGCCGACACCGCCGAAGCCCTCTTTAAAAAGCTGGCCCCGGCCCGTGGCTGAAGAACTCCTGCTCGACCCGTACGAGCTGCGCCCGGTGGTGCGCATGTGGCAGGTGCACCCCGGATTTCCCAACGGCGTGGTCGGGCCGCGCACGCTGACCGACCACGAACTCGTGCTAATCCTGCAAAGCGCGGGCGCTTTCGTGAACGCCGAAGGCCGCCGCCCGCTGCTCGCCGGCGAGCTGTACTACATTCGGCCGGGCTATGAACACACTTTTTATTGGGGCCGCCGCGGGACTTCTCACGTGCCGCTGCATTTCGATTTCGACCCAGCGCATCGACCGCCCGCCGGGCCCGTGCGCCTGGCCGGGGCGCGGCCCTTTCCCAACGTGATGCGAGTGGGCCTGCGCTCGCCCGTTGCGAAGGTGATGCTGAACGTGGCCGAAGCGACGCGTGCGCATGGCTCGTGGCACCGCCTGCGCTGGCGCGCGGGACTGATCGAGTTGCTCGCCGCGCTCGCCGCCGGTCCCTTAAGCCTGCCCACGCACCACGAACCGGGCTCGGCGCGGGAATCTGTCGACGAAGCACGCGTACGCGTGGCGCTCGCGCTGCTCGAAGAGCGCTTGTCCGATCCGCTGCTCACGACCGGGCAACTGGCCGAAGCCGCGCGCCTGAGCGAACCCCACTTTCGCCGCCGCTGCCGTGAAGTGACCGGCTGGAGCCCCGTCGAATTGTTGCAGCGGCGCCGCCTGCGCAAGGCCCGCGAACTGCTCCTCGATGCACGCCTGCAGATTTCGGAAGTCGCGCGCGCCAGCGGCTTTGGCGATCCGCGTTATTTCGCACGGCTCTTCCGCAAGGCCGAAGGCCTCACGCCGCAGGAATACCGCGCGTCCGTCCTGATGGGCGAAGTCTGATTTTACGTGTTTGGCGGCTTCGCGCCCCAGAAGCGTTCCCAACTGGCCTGACACCACCCGCGTCCCTTCATGCGCCGCATGCGGTGATGCATGCGCGCTTTGCGGTTGCCGCTCAACGCGCAGCCGGTCTCGCGAAGCCGGCACTTCAGGCGTAGAAATAAACCGCGCCACCACAGCGACAACACTTCGCCCTTCGAAAACGATTCCTTCATAATCACATGGCCGTAGCCGTGGCCAAACGCGACGCCGTCGAGGTACGGCAGCTCGATACGGTGCGCGGGGACCCAGTGCTTCACCCAAGCTTTCGGCGCGTAAAACATGCGCAGGCCCTCGGCCAGCCCGCGCGCGACCCAGTCGGTCTCTTCGCCGCCCAGCAAGCCTTTGCCACCCTTGCGACCCAAGCCTGTCTTGAAAGGGCCGATGCGCGCCGCGGCTTCGCGCGTGAAGGCCAGGTTCGCCGAGATCGCGTCGCCACCGCGCCTGAGTTCCTTCACCTCCGCTCCGTGGTCCTTCGCGCTGAGGTGCGCTTCGATTTCTTCGTTGAGCCACTCCGGCGGCTGTACCGCTTCCCACCACAGCGTCACGCGCCCCATCACGAAGTCCGCAGGCTGCGACTCGAAGACTTCGAGCAGGCCTTCGAGCCACGCCGGATCGGCCCAGATATCGTCATCGAGGAATGCGAAAATCTGGCCGGTGCCTTCCTTCACACAGCGGTTACGCGCGTGGGCGACGCCCAGTTCCGGTTCCACCACGCAGCGCGCGGGAAACGGCAGGCTTGGCGCGTGCTCCGCGACCATTTTTTCGGTCCCATCGGTGCACCCATTGGCCACGACCGTCAGATCCACGTTGACGCCCGCGGGAATGCGCACGGCGGCCAGACTCTCGAGCGTACGCGCGAGAATCTCCCGCCGGTTGTGGGTGGGAATCAGCATGGAAACCGAAGAAAAGCGCATGCGCATGGCTTACCACAGGCAACCACTTTGTGCAGGGCAGGCGCCGAGCGGGATAGTTCCCACGCCTTAAAGGCGTAGACTGGTTCGAGCGCCGGGCTGAAGATTGAAGGTAAAAGCAGAATTTGTTTTTCTAATTCGCGGCATTGGGAGTATAGTATTTAAGCCATGATCGTAGATGTAATGCCTCCGGTCCACCGCTACGTGGGCCGCATAATTCTTGCCCTGCGCAAGGAACGCGGGCTCGATCAGGCTCAATTGGCCACGCTGACCGGCCTAAAACAACCCAATCTTTCGCGCATCGAGAACGGACTGGTCGTTCCGAGGCCTTCGACGCTCGAGAAAATCGCCGTCGCGCTCTCCGTCGACATCAAAGACCTGCTCAGCGAAGACAAGGCCCGCGAAGTCGAAGCGAAGTGGGGCGCCGCGCTCACCCCCAAGAACGCCGGCCAGCTCCTCGCCAACCGCCTGACACCCGTCATCCTTTACAAGACCTTTGAAGAGTTCCGCATCACGCCGCGCGGACATACGTCCGGCGTGCAGGAACTCACGCTGCAGATTCCGCCCGTTGTCGGGCACGCCTTCGCGCTGCGCTGCGAGATTCCGCTGCCTGCGCGCGAAGCCAACCAGCCCACGTTCAAGCGCGGCGACGTTTTGATCTTCACCGACCGCCCCGACCCCAAGAGTGGCGACTACGCTTACGTCCAGTTGCTGAATTCGAGCGTCTTCGGGCGCATCGAACTCGGCGTGGGCGGCGCACTGACCATCTGGACAGGCGTTGAAACTCAGACCTACCCCGCTTCGCAGATTCTGGCGATGCGCCGGCTGGTTCGCCGTATCGAAGAATTCTAAGAAACCCAAGTGACCTCTCGTCGTTGCAACGGTTTTGCTATAAATCCATACAGGGACGTTTCTTGCCTTTCTGCGAACTATGTGCAAGATTCTCGCACCCTTTGCTTTTTTAGAAGCCACCTAGCCAATGGGAAGAGCGGGTAGATGACCTGCGAAGAACTGGATGCGCTCGTGAGCGCGCATCAGGCCGAACTCTACCGCTATCTTCGCTACCTCGGCGCCGAGTCGCCCGATGTGGCTGAGGACTTGGTCCAGGAAACGTTCCTGGCGGCGTTCCAGGCCACGTTCCGTCCGCCCGGCAATGAGCCGCGCCGGATGGCGGGGTGGCTGCGGGGGATCGCGCGTAATCTGTTCTTCAACTATTGCCGGCGCCGCAAGGCCAACCCGGTGAAGGTCGACAGCGAGGCGCTCGAAGAAGCCGAAGTTTTCTGGGCCGAAGAATTTTTGCGGGATGAAGACGGGTTTGAAGTCTTTGAAGCGCTGCGGCGCTGTCTGGATTCGCTGGAGAAGCGCCAACGCGGGATTTTGCAGCAGTTCTACGCGGAGAAGAAGTCGCGCAAGGAATTGGCCGAGTTTTTCCAGATGACCGAGGACGGGATCAAGACGCTCTTGCGCCGGATCCGCTCGGGGCTGGGCGAGTGCATTAAGCGCAGGTTGGACGGACAAAGGGCCACACCTCAATGAGCGAGCAGCAGGACCGCCTGATCGAAGTGCTCCTCCGCGAGGAATTGGGGCAGGAGCGGCCTCCATCGCTAAATAAGGCGGTCCGCGCCAAGGCGTCCGAAGTGCTGCGTTTGCGCCGCCGCCGTTGGATCGTTTTAGTGGCCAGTTCCGCGGCCATGGTCATCGCAGCCGTCGGGCTGTTTTTCGCTCTGCGCCAGCCGCCACAGCCCAATACCGCTGGTACAAATGAACAGAATCCGCCGCCACAGGTCACCGACAAACCCACCGAGCCCAAGCCCAACCCGACGGACCAGCGCGGCCAGATCGTCAAGGCCGGCAAGACGTCCGAGCACCTCACGCTGGGCGGCTACGCGAACCTGGAGCTTTCCCCTTACGGTGAACTGAAGATCGCCGGCGCGCCGAATGCCGAAGCCGTGGTCCTCAACCGCGGCAAGGTCTCCTGCAAGATCGAGCGCGGCCACGGCAGCTTCGACGTGCTATCCGAATTGGGCAAGGTTTCTGTCACCGGGACCGAGTTCGAAGTTATGTTGCGCCAGGAAGACGGCGAGCATCCGCCCCCGCCGCAATTCATGAACGTCCACGTAAAGGTGGGCTCGGTGGTCGTGCACGGCCTTGGCGGTGAAGTCAAACTGGCAGCCGGCGAAGAAGGCGGTGTCGCGATCGGCACGCTTCAGGAAACCATCGAACATGGCGGCGGCTTTACGCTGAAGGTCAAAGGGATGACCGAGAACCGGCGCTTCCTCGCGCGCTGGGTCGGCGGCAACCCCGATGCCGGCGGCGGGCTCGACAAGGTCATGATTGAGCAGATCAAGGCCTGCAAGCCCAACGCCAAGCTGCGCGTGCTCTGGCGCGTGGATGAGCACGCTTCGCGCATTATTAAGCTGGAATCCGCCGAATAACGCCTCCTCTTTTTCGAGCGCGTTCCCTGCCTACTTCGTCTTCGGCTTGACCCATGCGCCACGCTTGGCGCCTTGGTACAGCGCTTCCATGACCGCGTTGCGCACAGCGGCTTCGCGCACCGTCACCAGCGGCTGGTTTGGCTTGCCCAGCGCGGCATCCAAAAAAAGCTCGAACGCATGCGGCAGCGCCGTCGGCAGGTTGGTCCAGGGCGCTTTGCCGTCCGCGCCGTCCACCGTATCCGATTGGAAGTAAAACTTGCCGTCGGCGACGTAGGCATGGCCCTTGGTGCCGCTGACCAGCATGCTGACCGGATGCGCGGCATCGACCCACGACGCCGCCAGCGAGCCGATCGCGCCGCCCTTAAAATGCAGCAGGCCTTCGCCGAATTCGTCGATCTTGCCATAGCGCCCGGTCAGCGTGCCCAGATCCGCCGTCACGCGTTCGACGGGGCGGTCCATCATCCAGAGCATGAGGTCCAGGCCATGCGTGCCCAAATCGCCATAGCCGCCACAGCCGGCCTGCTTCGCATCGGCCATCCAGCGGTAATCCGTGTCGAACCAGCCCTTTAGAGAACCGCTGTGGCAGACCGAGAGCCGGATGCGCGTCACCTCGCCAAAGCTGCCTTTCTTAATGTGCTCGCGGACGAACATGTTGACCGGACTGCCGCGCATCATGTAGCCGGTCTGAAAGAGCACCTTGGCCTTTTCGATCGCGGAGGCCATGCGAAACGCATCGGCCGCGCTGAAGCCCAGCGGCTTCTCGACGAACATGTGTTTCTTGGCCTTGGCCGCCGCCAGCACGAGGTCCTGGTGCAGCTTGGTTTCCGAACAGATCACCACGGCGGAGATATTCGGATCGTTCCAGATCTCGTCGAGCTTCTTGACCGCGAACGCGCTCAGGTCGTCGGCGTACTTCTGCGCGCGCTTCGCTTCGGGGTCCCAGACCTTCTGGACCTTTACATCGATGCGTTCCTTCATGCGCTTGGCGAAGTTCGGCATATGAATATGCGCGACACCCACGACACCCACGTTCAGCATGCTCGAGTCCCCTTTGGATTGTTGACGATTCGAGAGCAATTTTGCCGCCAAGCCGCAAGGCTGTCCAACGCGGATCGCACTGCATGCTTTCAACGCGCGCGGCCCGGCCCGGCGCGCAGTAAAGTGTAGGCATGCCGACGCTGAAGGATGAAATGCTGGTCCTGCGCAACTTCGAGCAGGGCAACACGAGCCTGGTGCTGGTCCTGTTGGGCCGCCGCCTGGGCCAGGTGCGCGTGCTGGCCAAAGGCGCACGGCGCTGGTCGCGCAAGGGTTTCGAGCACCCCTTCGACCTGCTCTCGCGCGGCGAAGCCGTGCTCTATCCCCGCCCCGCCGGCGACCTGTGGATTTTTAAAGAGTGGGATGAACGCGAACGCCTCGGCGCGCTGGGCACTTCGGCGCGCACGCTGGCCGCGGCGAGTTTTCTCTGCGAACTGGCCGAAGCCCTGACGCGAGAGATGGCCGGGAGCACCGTCGAAGATTCCGAAGCCGAAGCCGTGGCCCAGGAACGCGAGCACATCTTCGCCAACCTGCTCGAAGCGGCCCAGAGCCTGGCGGCGGGGAAGTCACGTGGTGAGACGCTGCTCACCTTCGCCCTGCGCGCTCTCGAAACCGAAGGCCTGCTGCCGGACCTGGAGCATTGCTCGGGCTGCGACAAGCCTTTCAGCAAGCTCGATACGCGCGCCAAGGTACGTCTGGGGCCCGACGGCCTGCGCTGCACGGATTGCCTGGGCGAAGTCTTCGCCGGCATGGGCACCGGGGACCGCGTCCCCCGTGCCCCCTTGTGGATTTCGGCGGAGACCCGCGCCGCGCTGCGCTTCTTTCTGCGCACGGGCAAGGGCGTGCGGTTAAGCCGCGCCGCAGCCCAGGAGGCCGCCAAGGCCCTGATTACGCTGGTGCACGGGGGATTGGAGCACGACCTGCGCTTATTGCGCTATGCGGCCTGGGAAGTCGCCCAGTTGGGCGTAAGCGGGGTCAAACCGGGCCGCGCTGCCGCACGCTGAACTCGAATCGCGGTAAAAGAAAAACGCCCGGCGTTTTAAGCGCCGGGCGTTTTGCATTGCGATATTTAAGTCGGACTTACCACATGATCTGCTGGCTGACCAGGAACACGTTGTTCTTCACTTCGCGGATGCGGCGAGTGAAGATCGTTCCGCCCGTCAGCGGGCTGATGAACGCGGCATGGCCCTGGGGTTCATCCACAAACAGGTAGTTCAGCTGTGTGCGTACGTTGTAACCCTTCCAGTAGTAGTTGATGCCCGCGGTGTGCACGTTCGTCTTGAAGACATCCGTGCGGACCGGGTTACCGTTGACCAAGTAGGTCAGGTCGTCGGTCAGGATGTTGCCGAAGGATTCGTAGCGGTACGCGAATTCGACGTCGTGCAGCATCTTCCAGAGGAAGAATTTGTTGTCCTTCAGGCTGTCGGACCAGACGCTTTCGGACAGCTTGTAACCGGTGGCAAAGTAGAAGCCCTGGCGGTTAAACGCGCGCGGCGCCAACTGGATGCCCTGGTAGACACCCGTGCCCGGAGGCAGGCGGTCGGTCAACGACCCCCATTCGCCGCGGAGCCACCAGCCGCGCACCGGACCACCCGGGCGGTACCAAGCCCAAGCGTAGGAGCGGTTTGCATGCGTTTCCTGCAGGCTCAGACCATCGACGCTCCAGGACGTAGCGCCCGGAGTACCCACTTGACCGCGGCCAGATTCGCCGTGAATCCCGTCCTGGCGCGAGTAACCGACTTCCAAGCGGCCGTACCACTTTTCCGCATCCCACACCGGGCGGCCAGTGATGCGTTCGGCCAGATCCTTGGCGTCGTTGTCGTCAGAGCGATTCTGGTTGACGGCGAACGTCTGCTGGAAGGAACCCGCGCCGTCGAACGCGCCGATCCAGTACTGCAGACGGTCGCTGAACCACGTGCCGTGGACCATCACGCCGAGGTCGCGCTGGTTGCTGAACTGATTGATCATCGCGCGTTCGGCAAAGTCCAACTGGCCGGAATTGCGGTTGCCTTCTTCGCTTGCCGGCGGCTTGAACTGGCCCAGCGTGAAGTCATGGTGCGGGATGATGCTTTCGTCGTAATAGTTGATGTAGGCGTCCTGCAGCAGGCGATTGGAGCGCGCCGTGCCGTTCTGCATCGCGGCGAAATCCGTGTCGTCGATCCCGCCCGTGCGGCCAAATCCAGTCGGCGCGCCAGCGCGGCTTTCGGGCTTGAACGGGGCGCCCGGAGAAGGCGGTTCGACTTCCTGACCGCTCTGGTCCGCGCCAGCTGTACCCCCGTTAAAGAAACCGCGGCCGGTCAGGCCCTGGTTGCTCGGAATCGGAGAGAACGTGTTCGCTTCGTCGCCGCCCGTCGGGTCGAACATCACCACCGCCGTGATGTGCGGCGTGATCTTCATCGAGAACTTCAGTTCCGCGCGGCGAATGCGGCGGCTGTCGTTGTCGTTAATCTCATTGGGGCCTTTGGCGGCGCCGTTGAAATTAATATTGTCGTTCTGGATTTTGTAATCCCAGATCTGGAGCAAGCCGCCGATTGTCAGCAGGCCGTCCTTCGTCTTGACCACCGCCTCCGGGCCATACTTATCGCCGGTGAGGGCTTCGGCGCGGCCAACAGGCGCGGTAACCTTCTGCGTGCTTCTGCCGCGCAGCGCTTCGATTTCCTTTTTCAGGGCATCAAAGTCTTCGGGGCTCACCGCAGCTTGAGCGGCGGAGATGCAGATGCACGAGAGCATCAGCGCGATCAACGGAGTTCGGATGGGGATCACTGCTACCTCCCTTAATGGGAATCATTCAGAAACTGTAAAATGAAGACGAGACTTTAGGCAACTCTTCCCGATCTGTCAACTGTTCTCCAAAAGAAAAATGGCTTCGCAAGGTGCACAAATTCCTGGCGCTTTTTGGGCTTCCTCCTTACAAAACACTATCTCCAGGTGAGGATCGCTACATGCCCGATTGCATCGATTTGCACTGCCACTCCACGGCCTCCGATGGCCGCGCGCGCCCCGAAGAACTCATCGCCAAAGCCAAAGCCATTGGCCTCCGCGCACTGGCTCTGACGGACCACGACACCGTCGCGGGCCTCGAAGCTTTTTCCGCCGCGGGCCGTGCAAGCGGAATTGAAACCGTGCCCGGCGTAGAAGTCTCGGCTGAAAGTAAAAAAGGGACGATGCATATCCTCGGGCTTTTGGTGAATCCCGCGCACGCTTCCTTTAAGGAGTTCCTCGGACAGCTCGCCGCGGGCCGCAAAGTCCGCAATCCCCAGATCGTCGACAAGCTCTGTGAACTCGGCCTCAAGCTCACGATGGAAGAAGTGGAACTCGAAGCGGGCGTGAAGGACGACGGCCCTGGCGGCGGCGCGATCGACAAATCCGTCGGCCGGCCGCACATCGCCGCGGTGCTGATAAAAAAAGGCTACGTCAAAGACAAGCAGGAAGCGTTCGACAAATATCTGGCGAAAGGCGCGCCCGCGTACTTCTCGCGCTTCACCGCCTCGCCCGAAGAATCCATCCGCCAGATTCACGCCGCCGGGGGCCTCGCGGTGCTCGCGCACCCGCATTATCTTTCTTCCGACGCCGCGGAACTCGAGCAGCTTGTGGGTAAACTAAAGGAAGCGGGCCTCGACGGCATCGAAGTCTTCTACAGCACCCACACGCGCGAACAGACCGCGCTGAGCCAGAAGTTGGCGCAACAGTTCGACCTGGTACCCAGCGGCGGCAGCGACTTCCACGGTGAGCAAGGCCGCTCGGGCGTCTCGGTCGAACTCGGCAGCGGCATCGAACGCAACTTAGCCATTCCTTATAGTATCTTGGAAGGCTTGAAAGCGCGTCAGCGCCAAGTGCACGGTTAGGCGCGGACCCTATCTTCTTCCTTATGTAAGGAACTGTTAGGCGGTTTTCGGTCGTGTTGCGCAAATAATTTAGCTGAAAATAATGCGTGTTAAAAACTTTATAGGTGCTGGCTTTTGAACATGTTAACTCGTTTAATTACAATAACTTAAGAGCACCTCCTCGCCAAAGCATCAAAAAATACGTTTACATCCTTGCGCTCGTGCATTATATCTTTGTGAACTCACAGTTAGAGACATAGCAAGAATTTGACGAGATACAAACAATCTCGTTTTGCTCGGCACTACGGGGATTGCCAGACCCGCCGGGTTTGGCGGAAATTTTAAGGAGGGGTGTAGATGCAGAAATTCATGTGGACGCTGCCGGTGTTGGCGGCGCTCGTCCTTTCCAGCGCCGTTCGCGCGGAAGAAGACGTGAAAGCTGAACTGGCCAAGCTGCGCGACGAAGTCAAGCAGCTCAAGGCTGACAAGTCCGCGAGCCGCCCGATCGAAGGTCGCGCCACGGCCGTCACGGATCAGAAGTACGGTCCCGACGCCGCGGTCAAGACCAAGGCCGGCCGCCTGACGTTGAGCGGTTTGGTCCAGGTCTGGTACTACGGTATCCAGAACGACAAGCTGGGCGTGTTCGGTGACCTGACGCCGGGCGCCAATCGTGGTGGCGACACCAACGAAGGCAAGGACAACGACGGTTTCCGCGTTCGCCGCGCGGAACTGAAGTTCACGATGGACATCAACGAAAACATCACGGCGGTCGTGAAGATCGATCCGGCCCGCGAAGCCACGTCCTACCCGAACCTGCCGACGGCGACGCGCATCAGCGCCCCGACGTTGGGCTTGGGCGCAGCGCCGACCGGTTTCAGCTCCAGCAACTTCGCGCAGGATGTGGCGGGCGGCTCGGGCACGACGAATCGCTTGCTGCAGGACGCGTACATTCTGTATCACAGCTTCGTCCCGCACCATGAATTCCAGATCGGCCAGTTCAAGCCGCAGTTCGGCGAAGAAGGTATCCGCGACAGCGCGCAGCTCGACTTCGCGGAACGCTCGATCCTGGGCCAGCTTGGCGACAAGCGCGATCTAGGTGTCGCCGTCCGCGGTTACTGGTGGGATACGGACCGCTTCCAGTACTGGTTCGGCGCGTTCGACGGCGCCGGCAACTACCTCGGCACCAGCGGCGACTTCCAGAACCGCGCCGATGACAACGACCAGAAGGACCTCCTCTACCGCTTGTTGGTTCGCCCGCTCTGGAAGCAGGAAACGTGGGGTAGCTTGGAAATCGGCGGCGGCTCGGAATTTGGCTTCCATGGCGAATCGGGCAGCTATCGTGCCCTCACGACGGGTGCCGCCAGCGATCCGGCACAGGTTGACGGGCTCCAGCGCGCTCACACCGATGCGGCAGTTCGTCACGCGGCGTGGGCATACTACGCTCCGGGCAGCTACCTCAAGGGCTTCTGGCTGCGCGGCGAATGGCAGTACATTCGTGACACCAATGCGCAAAACGCCGTCAACATGAACAGCTCCACCAGTGCGGGTGCTGCAGTAACGTTCCAGCAGCACAGTCCGGCGCCGATGCATGTGTGGGGTATTTACGGCTCGCTCGGTTACAAGCTCAGCGACAGCATCTGGAACGACTGCGGAATGCCGGGCTGGCTCCGGCCGTTCGAATTCGTGGCTCGTTACGAGCAGTTCCAGAACATCTGGTTCATGGATCCGGCCTATTCGCGCCGCACCAACGTCGCCAACACGAAGATCGTGACGACGGGCTTCAACTACTACATCAAGGGCCACAATGCCAAGGTGCAGTTCAACTACAATTGGGTCAACGAATCCGACAACCACGCGTTCACGACCGCTGCGGGCGTGGTCAGCCAGACCCGCGAAGTCCGGAATGACAACTTCATCCTGAACTTCCAGGTCGCGTGGTAGTAGTTGATCTAAACACTCGACGTTAAATTACTTACAGCAAACCGGGAGGAGCCCAGCGCTCCTCCCGGTTTTTTTGTTTTAACCGTTTTACAACATTAACCTCGTCAAACACACACACCCGCTCCGTAGAGTCCCAGCCTCAAATGCACTGGTTCAGCACTGATGACTTGCGGATTCGTTTTCCGCGCGTCTAGGGCGTTACGGGGAAAACGGCGCCGCCTTGTGGCTCGCCGTCATCATCTAAGGAGGGGTGTAGATGCGGAATTTCATGTGGACGCTGCCGCTGTTGGCGGCGCTCGTACTCGCGGACAGTGTGCGAGGCGAGGAAGATGTGCGCGTCGAGCTGGCCAAGCTGCGCGATGAAGTCAAGCAGCTCAAGGCCGACAAGGCTGCCGCCAAGCCCATCGAGGGCAAGGCCACGGCCGTCACGGACCAGAAGTACGGTCCCGACGCGGCGGTCAAGACCAAGTCCGGCCGCCTGACGCTCAGCGGCTTGCTCCAGGTCTGGTACCACGGCATCCAGAACGACCACCTCGGTCCGTTCGGCGACCTGAACAAGGGCACCGCCGGCGTCCTGAACAGCGGGCACCGTGGCGGCGACACCCTCGAAGGCAAGGACAACGACACCTTCCAGATCCGCCGCACCGAACTCAAGTTCACGATGGACATCACGGAAAACATCCAGAGCGTCGTAATGATCGATCCGGCCCGCATTACGCAGAACTTCCCGGCTGCCAACACGAACCTGGGCACGCGCTACTCGGCCCCGACGGTCGACGCCTCCGCGCTGCAGTCGAGCACGGGCGACGGCAACCGCCTGCTCCAGGACGCCTACATCCTGTACCACAGCTTCATCCCGCACCATGAATTCCAGATCGGCCAGTTCAAGCCGCAGTTCGGCGAAGAAGGCATCCGCTCCAGCGGGCAGCTCGACTTCGCGGAACGCACCATGATCGGTCAGTTGGGCGATCAGCGCGACTTGGGCCTGTCGGTCCGCGGTTTCTGGTGGGATAAGGATCGCTTCCAGTACTGGTTCGGCGCGTTCAATGGCGCGGGCAACTACCTGACCTCCGCCGGCCAGTTCCAGAACCGCCCGGACGACAACGACCAGAAGGACATGCTGTACCGCTTGCTGGTACGCCCGCTCTGGAAGCAGGAAACGTGGGGCAGCCTGGAAATCGGCGGCGGCTCCGAATTCGGCACGCATGGCGAATCCGGCCGCTACCGCGCGGTTGACGGCGCCACCGACACGGACAACGTCGACGGCCTGGACCGGCCGAAGCGCTCTGCGATGCGCCACGCCGCTTGGGCCTACTACGCGCCGGGCAGCGTCATGAAGGGCTTCTGGCTGCGCGGCGAATGGCAGTACATCCGCGACACCAACATCCCCGGTGCCGTGAATATGAACTCGGCCACTTCCGCTGGCACGGCCTATAGCTACACGCAGCAGCGCCCGCGCCCAATGCACGTTTGGGGCATCACGGGTTCGTTGGGTTACAAGCTCAGCGAAAGTATCTGGAATGACTGCGGCATGCCGGGCTGGCTCAGGCCGTTCGAATTTGTGGCCCGCTACGAGCAGTTCCAGAACATCTGGGTCAGCGACCCGGCGGCCGATGCGGCCGGCGCCAATCTGTTCACGTCTCGCGATCGCACCAACGTTTTCAATACGAAGATCGTGACGACGGGCTTCAACTACTACATCAAGGGCCACAATGCCAAGATCCAGTTCAACTATAACTGGGTCAACGAAGCGGACGGCGGCGCGTTCCTGTATTCTCGAACGGGCACGATCGCTACCACGGCGTCTCCGAATAGCACCACCACTGCGTTCATCGGCCACATCCGCGAAGTGCGCAACGACAACTTCATCCTGAACTTCCAGGTTGCCTGGTAGTCCAGACGAAGTTTATCGAACATAGTCTAAGAGCCGGGGGAGGCGTGACCTACGCTTCCCCCGGTTTATTTTTGCCTTCGAAGCTGCCGTGTAGGCTCAATAAACGGGATGGTCCGTCGCTCCGCAGCGAATCACGGTGCTTTGCGGCACCTTGAGTTGGCGGAGCGTGTGGCGGACCAGCTTCAGGCCCGCCTCGAACTTCTGGCCCTTGCGCAGCTCGATCTCGATCTGCCACAAGCCCGCGCCGCCGCCCCCGCCAGTGATCTCGCCCGCGCGGCTCATCAGGAGCGCGTCTTCGAGCGGCTCTTCCAACTCATCGCGGCTCGCGATGCCAGTGCCGGCAAAGTCCCGCACCTGGAAGATGATCTCCAGCAGCACCGGTGCGCGTCCTTACAGCGTGCGCATGTGGAAGCCGCCGTCCACGTCCAGCACCAGGCCCGTCGAGAACGGGAAGTCCCCGCGCAGCACCGCGGCGACCGCCTTGCCGATGTCCTCCGGCTGGCCCCAGCGCTTGATTGGCGTCAGGCCGCCGTCGATCAGCTTGTCGTACTTTTCCTTCACCGGGCCGGTCATGTCGGTGGCGATGATCCCGGGGCGCACTTCGTAGACGTTGATGCCTTCGTTGGCCAGCCGCGCGGCAAACAACGCCACGGTCATGGCTAGCCCCGCCTTGGCCACGCAGTATTCGCCGCGATTGACGGAAGCCGTGTAGGCGCTGACCGAGGTCACGAACACGATGTTCGCGCGGTCCTGCTTGCCCGCTTTGCGCAGCTCGAGCATGGCTTTGGCGGCCAGTTGCGTCAGAAAATACGGCCCCTTCAGGTTGATCTCCATGACGCGGTCGTAGCTCTCTTCGCCCGCGTCGAGCAGATCGGCGCGCACGTTCGGCGCGACCCCGGCGTTGTTGACCAAAGCATCGAAGCGCCCGAACTTCTGGAGGATGAACTCGACCAGATGCTTGCGCTGCGCGGCGTTGGCCACGTCGCCCTGCACGATTTCGCCGTCGCCGCCGGCCTGCTTGACCAGTTGCAGCGCTTCCTTCGCGGCGGCTTCATTTGAGGTGTAGTTGATCCCCAAATGCCAGCCTTGCCGGGCGAGTTCCAGCGCGATCCCGCGCCCGATCCCGCGCGAGGCTCCCGTGACCAATGCGACGCGTGGCGTTGCCATTTCTGTCTCCCAAATCTCTGTGGATGCGTGTGCGGCTTGACCCGGGCAGCTTAGCGCGGCCCGCGCGGCGCTCCAATCTCACATTGGCCCGCTTGCGGCTCCCACTGCCGGCCGGAAAAAGCGCGCGCGTTTGATTTCGCGTGCGCCTCCAGCCACAATAAGCCAGCCATGCGCATTCCGTTCGATCTGATCGCCGCCATGCTGGCCGTCTACGCCTTCCGGGAAACCTGGGCTTCCAATCCGCTCGTACACTGGACCCGCGATCCGGACCAGTTGCGTGCGCAAGCCGAAGCCCTGGGCGCGCAGGGCAGCAGCACTTCCGAAGCCTTCGCCGTGCTGGGGCTCTTCCTGCTCCTCGTCTGGCTGTATGCCGAACTTTCCACGCGCTTCGCTGAACGCTACACCGCCTACGGTCGCGACCCGTATGGCGTCAGAAGCCCCGACGGACGCCTACCGCGCTGGCATCCGTACGTGTTCTATTCCCGATTGAACCTCGCAGGCCAGATTCTGTCAGTGCTAGGCTACTGTGCCTTCATCTGGATTTACCGCTGGCCCTTGAAGACCTGCGCGTGGCCGGAGTGGGTCGGCCTTGCCTGGCTCGATGTGCCCGCCCACGCGCGCGACTTCCTGGGTCAAAGCCAGCTCGCGGGCACGCTGACCGACGTGGGGCCTTTCGCTCTGGCCATGATCATCAGTTGGCTCCCGCGCCGGCGCTTCCTTTCCAGCGGCCAGCGTTCCGGCTCGATCGCCGCGTACCTCTCTTTTGAAGCGCGCCTGACCTTCCTGCCGCTGGCCATGTGGATCTGCTTCTCCTTCTTTGGCGATGCCTTCGAGCTGGCCAAGCTGGGCCTGCCCGCTCCCTGGACACAGGCCATCGAGACCCTCCCCGAGTGGGCCTCGCTGATTTTCTCGCTGCTGGCCTTGTTCGCCTTTGCAGTGCTGGTGATGCCCTGGCTGATGGTGCGCGTCTGGAATTGCCAGCCGCTCCCCGACGGACCTTTGCGCCAGCGCCTGCTCAAGGTCATGGCCAAGTCCGGCGTCGACGCCAGCGCGATTCTGACCTGGGGCGGCAGCGGGACCGGCTTCATCAACGCCGCGGTGGTGGGCCCCTGGGCCCGCATGCGCTACATCCTGATCAGCCCGGCCCTGGTCAAACATCTCGACGCAGACGAATGCGAAGCCGTGCTGGCGCACGAACTGGGACACGCGCGCTATGGGCATCTGACCCTGCTGCTCTTTGCGGTGTTGCTCTTCAGCGCGGTGGGCTCGCTGGCCGCGTACCTCATCCCGGGCCATGACCCGATCCTGGAAGCCGCGGCGTTCATCGTCTCCGCGGGCCTCTTCCTGCGCCTGTTCCTGGGCCGCATCATGCGCGCCTGCGAACACGAAGCAGACCTGGCCTCCGCCGAAATCATGGGCTCGCCCCTGCCGCTGGTCAGCGCGCTGGAGAAAGTCGCGCGCCTGGCGGGCGGCATCCGGGATATCTTCTCCTGGCACCACGGCACGATTGCGGGCCGCGTCGAGCACGTCATGGAAGTGGGGCTCGATTCGGCGCGCGGCGCGGCGTATCATCGCGGCCTGAAATATGTGCGGCGCGGCGTGATTCTGCTCACGATCCTGCTCTTGGCGCTGCAGATTGGCGCGGCCATGCTGTACCAGACCAAGGCGGAAACCGGCGACGCGCCGGAAGCCGAACCCGCCGCCTCAGCCAAGGAATAGGTGCTTCCCAATGGCCAAGAAATCCGCCCTGCCCAGCCGCTACCTGGAGGCGCGCAAGCGCTACCCAAAAGTGCTGAAGGCCTACGAATCCTTCGGCAAGGCCCTCGAGGGCGCCGGGCCGCTCTCCACGCGCGAGCAGCGCCTGGTCAAGCTGGGCCTGGCCTTCGGCGCGCGCATGGAAGGCGCCGCGCATTCAGGCGTACGCAAGGCCCTCGAAGCAGGCCTCAAGCCGGCCGAAATCGAACACGCCGCGCTGCTGGCAATGACCACGATGGGCTTCCCCAACGGCATGGCGTTCCTGGGCTGGGTTCGCGACGTGGTCGACAAGAAGCCGAAGTAACCGATCGCCGCGCGTGCGGGCCTAAGAGAGGCCTCGGCGCGCGCGTCTGTTTGAGAAGGAGCCTCACGCATGCGCGGTCTTTTCCTGATTCTAGCCCTGCTGGTTCCGTCGGCGCCTGGCGCGTTCGGCGTGGAAGAGCACGTGCAGGGCGTGCTGGAGAAGACCGTGCGGGAAGGGGCCTGCGCCCAGCTCACCGATGTGCTCAACGACGTATACTATGTCCTTAAGACCCCCGAAGCCGAGCGCGCCCTGGCCGACCTGATCGGGAAGAAGGTCGTGATCACCGGCGTCGTCGAGCAGCGCGGCAACGACCCGGCCTACTATTTGAGCTTCCGCTCGGCCACGCTCTACCAGCCCAAGAGCGCCACCAAGCCCCCCGACACCGGCAGCGGCCCGCTTCCGCCGCCCACGCCCAGCGCGGCCCCCGACGAGAAAAAGTAGACTCCGCACATGCCCGATTTCTGGACCAGCGCGATTGTCGGCGCGGCCCTGGCATTCGTTTACCTGCTGCTCAAACAGTGGAGCCGCGTGGTGCGCGCATGGCGCAACCGAAACCGCGAAAAGTAATCCCGGCGCTTCTAGAAAAGCCGGCCCTGAAATAAGTACGACAGCACCGCCACCACGGTCAGCACGAAGACCAGCACAAAGAGCAGACAGCCCATATCGATCGAGCGCAGGCTCTTCGTCGGCGCTTCGCTTTGCTCCGAGAGCACATGCGGATTCGAGCGCGGCCGGTAGGGGCGGTAGCGGTAGCCCCAGCTTTTCAGCCGCTCCTGCACGGGCAGCGGGTAACTCTCCGACTGCGCGCGCGGCTTTAAGGCATGCAGCACGTTGGCCGGGTCTTTTCCGTAGCGCGCATGGAAGGCTTCGACGGCGGCGCTGACGTCCGGGCCTTCCTTGGTGGTAAGCAGCCAGGCCGCGCCGGCCGCCGCGCGGTCCTGCATCGCCCAGCAGGCCTCACCCAGGAGCAGATAGGGCGCTTCCTTGTACTCCCCCGCACGGGCCAGTGTGTAGAGGTACCCGGTGATTCGCGCGCGCGCCTGATCGGGCCGCCCGTTTTGAAGATCCCGTTGGGCGCGCTCGAGCGCGGTGGTTTTAGGGCGCTTGGGGCGCGCCGGCTCACCCGCGGGCGAGCTTGGCGGCGTGGACGGAGAATCGCTCAAAAATCGAGCTCCGCGAGGCGCCCCTGGTCTTCATAGATCTGCACGATCGCCTTCTTGGCCCGCGCGATCGAACCCTTCTTCTTCTCTTCGAAGGCCTTCGCGTCCTCGGGCTTCAGGTCGGCGGGCGCTTTCTGTTCCTGCGCTTCCTTCAAGAGGGCCCGGGCCAGCGCTTCGGCTTTCGGATAGTCCTTCGCGTTGCGGTAGCGATCCACCAGCCGGAAGCGCGTCTCGTGGTCTTCCGGATGCGCAGCGGCCAGCTTCTCTTCCACCGCCAAGCCCTTCTTCGGATCGGGCTTGGGGCCCTGCGTGTAAAGCACGCGCAGCGCCTCGAGCGTATCCAGGTCGTCGGGCTTCTCGGCGGCGCGCTTTTCCCACTCGGCCAGCGCCGACTCCGCGCGCTCCGGCTTGACCAGCATCTCGGCGAACTGGCGGAACGCATCCTGCTTCATGCGTGGATCGGAAGAACTCTTGTAGGCGGTAAAGAACGCGGCTTCGGCCTGCGCGTACTCCTTGCCGGTGCGATGCGCGCCGCCCAGCCACAGGTACAGCACGGCCTTGACCTGTTCGTCCTTGGTGACCGCAATGGCCTTCTCGAAGAACCCCGCCGCGTCGCCGGAGCGTTTGGGATCGTTCAGCGCCGTTTCACCGGCCTGCTGCAGGATCTGCGACTTGGCGTCGTCGTCCTTCTCGACTTCCGCGGACTTCTGGAAATTCGCCAGCGCTTCGTCGAGCTTGTTGAAGCGGCGATGCACCTGAGCCAGCTCGAGGTAGTACTGCGCCTCGTTGGAAATCTTCGCGCGCTCGCCGGGCTTAGGCGCGGGGGTTTCCTTCGGCTTGGGCTTCGGTTTGTCGGTCGGCGGCTTGGGGTCCGGCTTGGCTGGATCGGGCTTCGCGGGTTCCGGTTTGGCCGGATCGGCTTTGGGTTCGGGCTTCGCGGGCTCGGACTTCGAAGGCGCCGGCGGCTCAGGCGGCTTGACGGTGTCCGGCGGCTTCACATCCTCGGCGCGTAATGCGACCCCGCCCAGGACCAGCGCGAGGACTCCTCCGCAGACCAGGCCACGCATAGACCCCCCCTTACTGCTCACACCATAAGCGCACGACGGCCAACCGTACGGAACGCGTCCAGTACTTCCTCAGGAATTAACCCTTGAGGCCCTTGGCGCGCTTGAACTGGCTGTAGGGCTTGCCACGGGCCGGCTTGCGGCCGTGGTTGGCGCGCTTGTTGGACTTGAGCAGACTCTTCCACTTCTTGACGGATGCCATGACGATCACTCCTCCATCTTTCTTTCGGGTTACGGGAACGGTTTGACGGGCGTTATTTCTTGTCCACTTCGGAAGCTTCTTCGAGCGGCTGCACGCCCGGGCGAATGCTCGCTTCGGGCGGCGGGGCGAGGCGCCGGCGCGCAAAATTGGCCATGCTGGAGAGGCCATTCTTATCGGCGATTTCAATCACCGCCTGCCAGTCCTGCTCGGTGACCAGTTTGCGGCTGTAGCGTTCGAGCCGCGAAAGCAGGAAGCTGTCGCCGATTTTCAGCGCGAGGGCCTTGATGTCCTTCAAGCCGGCTTCATCCTTGGCGCGTTCGAAAAAATCGAGCGCGTCGGAGTAGCACTCCCGTTCAAAAAGGGAGCGCCCGGCCGCGGCCAGCTTGGCCGGGGTCGACTTGGGATCGTAGAGCAGATCCCGCTTAGTGATGTAGTAGCTCAAATCGGCCACAGCACGGCTCCTTTAAGGCGGCTCTATATAGCGGAAAGCCCCTCAAATCGCAACGACCGCCGCGCGGGAGCACGCGTCCGCAAATTTCACCAGCGCCGGTACAGCGGCGGCTGGCGCGGCTTGAAGCAGGAGATGCGGGCCGGGCAGCGTTGCGATTTCAAGCTGCGGGGCCTGCGCGCGCAAATATTCATGGCTGCGGGGCCCGACGATGCGGTCTGCTGCGCCGGCCAGATACAGGATCGGCACGGCGCAAGCCTGCGCCGCTTGCGTGGCGTCGACGGCCAGAATCTCTCGGGCGCGCGCGGCGAGGACGCCGGGGCGGACTTCGCGCCAGACTGCATCGAGCAGCGCGTCCAATTCGGGCGTGCGGTAGCGGCCAAGCAGGAATTTTCGGCACACAAAATTGGGCGTGAGGCGAAACCAGAGGCCTCGCACCAGCGGCCCCAGCCAACGGGTAAATCCGGGCAGCGGGTTGCGCGCGAAGGACGCGCACAACACCACGCCGCGCAACCTGGGCGGGTGTTGCGCGGCCAGTTGCAGCGCGAGCGGTCCGGAGAAGGATTCGGCAAGCACGATGTAGTCCGCGTCTTGGGGCGCCGCGCGTTCGACGAGTGGGAGTAATTCCGCATACCCGAGCGGCTGGTCAGGCGAATAGCGCATCACAATCGGCGTGAGGCCCGGCGGCAGCGCGCGCACGAGCGGCTCGAAGAGTCTGCCGGTGCCGTCCATGCCGGGAAGGAGGAGCAGATGCATGGCTTAAAGCATACGCAGGGTCTTTACACAGCGCTCAAATTAATGCGCGCCTGTCGGCGCTTTGCCATTGCGCTGTGCATATCGGTGTAGCAGCGTTTCACCGGCGCTGTGGCGTGCATTGCGTTCAAGCCAGCGCGGAAATTCGTCCATCGTTTTGGGAGGAACAAGCCCACCCGCGTCGCAGCCACATCCTTGAAAGCGGAAACCCAACCCGGCCATGCGCTCCAAGATTCTCCAGGCGGCAACGTCTTCCCGGCGCGGAGCCTTAAAATCCATACCGAAATCGTAAAGCGGCTGTTTGCATTCCGGACACCGGAATTCCCGCTCGACCTTATAGTGCTCGCGGCGTTCCCATGGACCCAGATTCTTGGAGAACCACTGGGAATGCCGGAAGACCTTGCGGCAAGCGAAACACGCGAAGTGGTCTTTATATAGAACGCCTGCATAACGGCACATACGGCACACCCTTTCAACGCACGCGCACAGCCCAAAACAGGCTTCAACATACCACATAAAATAAGCGCTTGTGGCGAGCCGGTGGCCCTTCCTTATTTATAGCCTTCGTGGGGCTCGGACCCCACAAAGCTATTACGTAGAACCATGCACACGCGGATGGCCGTTTCGGATTAATATGAACAGGTGCAACTGAGCCTGTTGGGCGCGCGTGCGGGGTGACTTGGGCGCCGGATCGTTTCGATAACAGCAATCTCCATAAAGGGTAATGTAGACGATGAGCGACCGGGGGCCGGGTGAACTGATCCAGTGGTACCGCTGCAAAGTCAGCAAGGACGACCTGGCCAAGCTGAACCAGCGCAGCGACTTCTGGGGCTTTTTGCAGACCGTCGGCTTTCTCGCGCTGCTGGCCGGCACGGGCACGCTGGCGTTCTGGGCCTCGCTGAACCTGCCTTGGTACGCGGTGGTGCCGCTGTTTTTCCTGCATGCGTCGTGCTGGCATTTCCTGATCAACGGCTTTCACGAACTGATCCACGATTCGGTCTTCAAGACGCGCATGCTGAACCGCGTGTTTTTGTGGATCTACAGTTTCCTCGGGCCGTACAACCACATCGCGTTCTGGGCAAGCCACACCGAACACCACAAGTTCACGCTGCATCCTCCGGACGATCTGGAAGTCGTGCTGCCGCAGTCGTATTCGGTGAAGAACTTTTTCAAAACGGGCTTCGTGAACCTGTGGCACCCGTGGTGGTTTTTGAAAGGCAACGCGCGCATCGCGTCGGGCCGCTTGGAAGGCGACTGGGAACACCACCTGTTTGACGACAACCCGCGCTTGCGCACGCAGTTGATCTGGTGGGCGCGCTTCCTGCTCGCGGGACACCTGACGATCGTGGCGGTTTCGGTGTACTTCGGACTGTGGCAGATTCCGCTGCTGATCACGCTGGCTCCGGCGTACGCGGGCGCACTGCATTTCTTCTGCAACGCGTCACAGCACGTGGGCCTGCGGGACAACGTGCCGGACTTCCGGCTGTGCTGCCGCACGATTTACCTCAACCCGGTCTTTCAGTTCCTGTACTGGCACATGAATTACCACACCGAGCACCACATGTACGCGGCGGTGCCCTGCTACAACCTGCCCAAGCTGCACCGGCTGATCAAAGCGGAGATGCCGCACTGTCCGAACGGGCTGTATGAAACGTGGACCGTGATCGGCGGCATTCTCGCGAAGCAGAAGGCCGATCCGAACTACCAGTTCCAGGCCGAAGTGCCGAATCCGGCGCCGGGCGTGCTGAAGCTGGACGCCGCGAAGGCGGCCCCGGCCCCCGCGCCGAGTGAAGCCGCCCCCGTCGAAGTCGCCGTGGCGAGCTAGCGAGCCTGGCGGGCCTTCACAGTTTCAAACACTTTGGTAAACTGCGCGCCTCGGGAAACCGGAGCGCGCCGCCATGGACCTGACGGTCATCAAAGTTCTCGACGAGACGCCCAAAGGACTGACCACGGGCTTTCGGCTCAAGCTGACCTGCTCGGCCAACGGCAAACAATTCGTGCTCGATCTGCCGATCCTCGTGACCAAAGACGTACTCACGCACAACGTTCCGCTGCCCCTGATCGCGCTTGAGTATTTGCGCAAAGAAGGCCTGAGCGCGTGGCCGGACCTGTTCGTCGATTCGCGGCGCTTCGATCTGGCCAAGCTGGGCTCGCAGGAACCCGCGTACCCACTGACGCTGGCGCTCGGCGGCATCGACGCGCTCAATCAGAAAGCGCTCGCCCAGGTCAAGTGAGCGCGCCCGATAAAAGCGCGCTTAAGCGCGCGATTCCCGACTGGCCCGCGCTGCTCGCGCACGTGCTGGCGCAGTCGCCCAGCGCAAAATCGGAATTGCACGGCTCGCAACACTGGAAATGCGTGGCCTGGGTCGGCGCGCAGCTTGCGCAGAAGATTCCCGAGGCCGACGCGGCGGTGGTGCTGCTGTTCGGGCTGCTGCACGACTCGATGCGTCAGGACGACGGCTTCGACGAAAAGCACGGTTCGCGCGCGGCGGAGTTTGCGCGGGAGCTCAACGGGTCGCTGCTGCAGCTTGAACCGAGCGCGGAAAAGAAGCTCTGCAAAGCGTGCGAAGGGCATTCGTCGGGCGCCACGAGTCTCGATGCGACGATCGGCGCGTGCTGGGATGCGGACCGGCTGAATTTATGGCGCGTGGGCACGTGGCCGGTGCCGCAGTTTTTGTCGACGGGCCCGGCGCGGCATCCGGATTTCATCACGGCTTCGCGCGAAATTTATAAGAAGCAGTTTGAGTGGGCAAAGATTTACGAATTGTATGTGCGGCTGTAGGCGCGCCGTGAACGGAAAACTAAAAACGACAAGCTCCAAGAAACGAAGAAACGCAAAACGGCGAATACGCATGCCGTGTCGTTTTGGTTCTTGGATCTTGGGATTTGGAATTTCCGCCGCAAAGCGGCGGCTCTACGCCAGCACCGCCGATTTGCCTTTGCCCACGGCGCTCATCATCGTCGCCGGGTCTTCGGGCAGCGTGCGCGCGTTCTTCGCGAGGTAATGCACGATAAACGCGCGGCGGAACTGATCCTTCGTCTGGTTCGGGTACGAACCGTGGATCGTAAAGCCGCTGAAAAAGAGCACGTCGCCGGCGTCCATTTCGATGCCGCGTTCCGCCGCCGCATTCGCCGGCACGGTGCTTTCTCCATTGGTAAAGGAGGTGCTCAAATCGGCGGGCTGCACCGGCAGAATGCCGAGCTGGTTCGAACCCGGGATCATGACCATGTAGCCGTTGGCTTCGGAGCATTCATCGAGCGCGAGCCACGCGCCGACGAGCGGAAATTTGCGGATGTACTGGTTGTCCTGGTGCTTGGCCTGGCCGCGCGCGCCGGGCGGCTTGAAGTAAAGCATCGTCTGGCACAGTTCGAGCGGTTCTCCGACCAGCGTTTCGGCGAGGCTAACCAGGCGCGGGTCCTTCATCCATGCGGCGGTTTTTTCGTCCCAGTTGTGCATGTTGATCATGCGCGGGTATTTGTTGAGCGGATCGGTCGCGGTGCGCGGATCGCCGCCGGCGTCGCCGGGCTTGGGGCCTTGCGCGCGCAGTTGCATGAAGTGTTCGCGGATCGCTTCGACTTCTTTGGGGGTGAAGACCGCGCGGGCGAGGTAGTAGCCCTGGTCAGCGTAGGTTTTTTTCACGTCGGTGGACATGAGAATCCTCAAAAGAAAACTAAAAACGGAACAACGGCAATCACGCACGGCAAAAACGAGGAGTGACGACCGCAATGTCGGTCAAGCCGACAGTGGCACGCACTTCCCGGAGCAAGCTATTGCACTGCGTAAGGCCAACGGCCTACTTCGTCGCGGCGAGTTCGGGTTTCTTGAGTTTCTCGCACGAGCGCAGGTACACACCGCCGGTCTTTTCGTAGCCCTTCCAGGCGTACGGGTCTTCGCCCGCGACCATTTCCACGTCGCGGTAATCGGCGGTGCCGACGCTGATGCCCTTCGCGCCGTCCGGAATCTTGATCGACCAGGGCAGCAGCGAGTACGCGTTCATGTAGTGGTTCACGAGCACGCGGCGGTAAATGTCCGAGCGGTTCTTCTTCGAGCGGTGCAGCAGGTAGCCGTTGAAGAAGACCACCGCGCCGGCGGGGACTTCGACCGGGATCTCCTTCGATTCGTCGAAGCCATAGCTTTCCGGCGCAAAGTCGAATTCTTCCGTGTCGGTGATCGGGCGCTGGTTGAAAAGGTAGCCGGTCTTGTGCGAGCCCGGGACGACCCACAGGCAGCCGTTCTTTTTGGTCGCCGGATCGATCGCGATCCAGCCGCCGGTCAGCGAGCGGTCGCGCGTGGGGATGTACAGTTCGTCCTGGTGCCAGGCCTGGCCCGGAAAGCCGGGGCCTTTGACAAAGAGCATCGATTGCATGCACTTCACGTTCGGCGCGATGATCTTGCTGAGCGTATCCGCCATGCCGGGGTGCTTGACCATGCTGAGCATGAATGGGCTGATCTTGTGAACCTGGTGCAGGCACAGGAAGCGTTCGAGGACTTCCTGGTCGGTGACGCTGTCGGAGATGGGCTGGATCGCCGGGCATTCGTACTTGCCGCGGCAAATCTTGAGCATGTCGGACTTGAGGCCTTCGAGTTCGGACTTGCTGACCAGGTTCTCGACGATCAGGAACCCGTTTTCATTGTAGAAGTCGACTTCCTTCTGGCCGATGGACATGTCTGTTTGGCTCCGCTTGGGGGTCGTTCGAGCGCTTTTTATCGCTCACATGATATAGAGAATACCCCGCGATCTACGCCCTTGCACGTGGGCAGTTCGCTGAATATGTGGACTTTTCGATCAAAAACGACGGGAATCTACCGCAGAGCACGCCGAGAGCGCGGCGCGACTGACGCCGCGACCATGGCACCCAACAACAAGAACACGCTGATGCCGGGACGGATTCCAAGGGCCCCGGCGGTCCGTTACTTAATGCGGTCGGCGAGCGCCTTGGCCAGTTCGTCCAGCGACGCGGCATTCGGGTACGGGCCGTAGACCGGCGACTTGCCTTCGGGGTCCAGCGAGTAGCGCTTCTGCCAGTCGGCGTCTTTGGTCCAGAGCGCGAGGATGTCGAGCGCGTCGAGGTGGTGTTCGCGCATCAGTTCGTTGAGGTGGTCCTGGTAGCCTTGCGCCTGCTTGAGGCGTTCCGGTTCGGGCAGCACGCCCACGAATTCAATCCGGCGCGCGCCGGCGCGGCGCAGGCGGTCGACGAGCACATCCAGCCCGCGCACGAATTCGAATTGCGGCGTCTGGCGCGCGGCATCGCCCGTGCCCAGCGAGATCACAACCAGCGGCGGCAGGCCGGCTGCGCCACGCTTTTCGATCAGGGCTTCGGCGGCCGCCAGCAGACGGAACACAAACCAGCCGCGCTGTGGGCCGGGCAGCACGCAATTTATCCAATCCACCTTCACGTTTGCGGCCAGCTTCGCAGAAAGACCCAGCGCTTTGTCGGCGGGCGCGTCGGCGGGGGCTTCGCACAAGGGATCGCCGAGAAAGAGCGCGGCCGCGGCGCGGGGCGCGGTCAACGCGTCGATGCCCGGCGGATGGAAGCGGCGGTAGTCGGCGTCGTTTTCGCGCGGCACGATCAGCAGCGGGCGTTCAAACGCGGCTGCCGCAATCCCCGCGGTGGACGCCGCGGCGTTCTTTTCAAGCCACGCCAGCCCGTCGGGCAGCGCCTGAATTTGCCCCGGCCAGGCTTCGCGCGAATGCAGCACACGCATCCGCAGCGCGTCGGCGGGCACGCCGCCAATCGAGAGCCGCACTTCGACCCGCGCGGTGCCCGCTTTGGAGAGCGCTTCCAGGTCGCCGGCTTTCACCGGCACGCGGATTTTCTTGGGCCCCGACGCGTCGGGAGTCGCTTCGACGGTCTGCCATTCGGTGAACGCGCCGTCCTTGACCACGCCGGCGGTGACGCGGTATTCGCCGAAGGGCCGGTGCGGCGGCAGCGGCGGGCCGCCTTCGATGCGTTCCTTCGGGATAATCACGGGCACGGGGCTGAGCAGCGTTTCGAGGTGGATCTGGCCGGTTTCATCGGGATAGAGGAACGTGGGCACCGATTTGACGTAGAGTTCGCCAGTCAGGTCCTGCACGCTGCGCGCGCCTTCGGCTTCGGTGGGCCAGCGAATTTTGCGCGTGGCGGAAGCGCCCACCGCGCCGGTCAGCGTGGCTTCGAGATTCGTGCCCGCCGGCAGCCAGGCGAAACCGCCGCTTAAGGGCAGTTCGACAGGCGCGCCGCCTTCGGGCGTGAGCTTCAGACTCGTCGCGCCGGGGCCCCCGCCCTGCACCCAGAAGCGCGCGTATTCGACGGCAGACTTGGGCCCGCGGTGGTAACCCGTGCGGTACTGGCCCGCGTCTTCAAAGTGGATGAACGGTTTCGCGGCCAGCGTTTTATCTTCAAGCGCGGTCAAAACGCCGGGCAGCGCGCGCAAAAAACATTGCGGCGGGATGGTCAGGAAATCGGTGTCACCCGGCGTTTTCCAGAAGAGGCGCAGACCCGGAATCGCGCCGGCTTGCGCGTAATAGATCACGATGCGATGTACGCCGCTTTCGAGTTTCAATTTCCCGTGCAGGGCAAACGGCGCGCGCGCCGCATCGGGTGCGCCCGCGCTCAGCACGTCGGCGCCGTCCACTTGAAGGAAGGCCGCGCCCTGCGTCGCGAGCGCGAATTCATATTCGCCGACGTTTTGCGTGCGCACGAAGCCTTCGTACAGCGCGACGTAGCGCGGATCGTTCTGGCGCGGACCGCCGCGGCCCGGGAAAGGGGGCTCGGGATCGTCGATGTCTTCGACCACCGTCTGCGAGATGTGGCCTTCGTGGCGCGGCAGGGCCTGGAATTTCTTGAGATCCGTGGGCTTCTCGAGCGTGGGGATGAATTCGGGATTCGCGTACTGCCCGTGGACTTGCACGCGCACGGCCTTGGGCTGGAACGTGACCGGGCTGCGTTCGTTGGCGATGCCGCCTTCGGAGCCGAAGTACAGGCAGAAGCGGCGCATGCCGGGGCGGCTCGGGAAAGCGACTTCGACTTCGTTGCCGCCTTTGACCGGACGCACGAAGACCGGCTGCACGTCGCCGGTTTCGGAGAGCAGCAGGATCGGTTCGATGCGCGGGGAGCCATCACCGTTGGGTTCGGGCGGGTAGAGCTTGAGCGGCACGTACAGCGTGGCGAGTTCCGGTTGGCTCTGGAGTTGGATCGTGCCGGCGGCAGGCGGACCTTCGACATGCAGCACGTAGCGATTGGGATAGCTGGGGCCGGCCCAGGCGCGGAGTTTTTCCGGCAACACGTTATTGGGCGCGGGTTCGTCTTCGGCGCGTGCACGGTTTGAAGCCAGCGCCAGCGTTAGCCCCAGCGCCCCCAGGCCTAATAGAGGAAGGCCGAGCGTACGCACAGCGCGCGGCAGAGGCGAGCAGGTCGCGCGCGGCATCGTCAGGCCGGATTCCCGGGATTGGCCGGAGGTGTGGGCGGAGCCGGATTGGCCGGCGGCACGGGGGGCAGCGGCGGCGGCGTTTCGGGGAGCGGCTCGGCTTCTTCGAGCACTTCTTCGGGCTCCTCAAGCGGTTCGGCCTCTTCGAGTTCAGGTTCCAGGCGTCGCGGCGGCGTGAGCGAAATCGGCGGCGGCACCAGCGGTGGCGGTGAGGCGGCGTCGAGCGGTTCGGGTTCTTCGAGAATTTCTTGAGGCGGCGGAGGCGGAACCGGGGGCGCAATGGGCGGCGTTGCAGTGGGCACGTAGAACACGGGCTTCGCGGGCGCGAGAGGAGCAGGCGGCGCAGGCGGCGCAGGCGGCGCGGGCGGCATCGGCGGCGGCATGAAGGCAGGGGGTGCGGGTGGCGCCGATGGGGGCAACGCGGGCGGCTGCGGCGAATACTGATAGTGCGTAGGCGGCTGCACGGCCGGAGGCGTGGCGTAGGGCGACTGCGCCGCAGGAAATGCCGGCGCGGGGGGCAGGACAGGCGCCGGGGGTGCGGCAGGCGCGGGCGGTACGTAACTCTGCGCGGGGAGCGCGGGGGGCATCGGCGGCGGCGGAACGGAAAGCGACGGTGGCGGAGCGGGTGGATACGCCTGCGGTACGACCGGTGCTGCGGGCAACGCGGCGTGCGGGGCGGCATGCATTTCCGCGCTTGGGGGTGGCTCGGCACTTTGGGCTGGCCCACTGTCTCCGCCCAAAACGCCCGCGCCTGTATGCGCGTCCTGGCCATCGAGCCCGTGGGTCGTCTTCTCCCAATACCACGGATTCCACAATAGCTGCCACGCACCCTTGTACGCCGCAATGCTGATTAGCAGCCAGTAGAACGGGAACATCAGCGCGTTGGGCACGAGATCCCAGAGCCGGCGTTTGCCGCACGAGACCACGCCCAGGAAAATCAAAATAAAGTTCGCGCAGAAGAGCCCAATCACCACCGGGTACAGGATCTGCGAGTAATACGACCAGTCGTCGATGCTGTTGTAGACGCGCTGCGCTTTCTCGCGGCTGATCTTCCCGTTGACGTATTCCCA
>Ga0265314_10000750_pt1 | contig 38859 bp, 38 predicted proteins | sample 4126metaG_FD_203106 | JGI IMG/M metagenome (GOLD analysis project Ga0265314, IMG submission 203106) | Rhizosphere microbial communities from Carex aquatilis grown in University of Washington, Seatle, WA, United States - 4-1-26 metaG | ecosystem: Host-associated > Plants > Roots > Rhizosphere >...
GTCCAATAGAGCCCCTGGCCGAGCCTAGCGCCGTGGTGAACGAGGGCGCATTACCGGTGAAGTCGCTTCGAAAGCTGGGTCGGCAGGGTTTGTTCATTGTGGGCTGCGCTCGTTCAGGCACTACGATTCTAACCAAGTGTCTGAACCGTTCGCCCGACGTCTTCATGCTGGAGGAGTCGAATTTCTTCCTGAACGGCGACAACGACGACTTCACGGCGTTCTTCAATGCCATGCACGAGGGGTGGGGCAACTGTCGGTACAAGGGGACCTACGTGCCGCCCCCGATGGTTGCCGAACGCGGCCCTTTGGCCATGTTGGCGAGACTCGCCCAAAGGTTTCGCCACGTCGGTGAGAAGGTTGCGTTCGGCCCGCACGATTATCCGTCCGATTGGGCGCGAAGATACCTCGATTACCAGGCACGCTATTTCTTGTGGGCCAGGTACATATTGATCGTGCGTGCTCCAACCGAATCAATCTGGTCGATGCACAAGAAGTTCCCCGGACGGCCCCTGGCTCGGTTATTCGAGACCTGGCTGCGGTCGCTCACGTTGTCGATCGAGGTCTATCGCAACTTTCCTTTCGTTCGCCTGATCCATTTCGAGCGCCTCGGTCCGCAACTCATGGAGCAAATGGCGGAGTTCCTTGGCACGGAGTTGACGTTGCCGGAGGGCATGCTTAGCCAGCAATACATCCACTCACGGTTGGCTGACGACGAGCTCCCTGCGCCACTATCGGAACACGCCGATTGGTGCCGGGAGTGCTTGGCGATCCATCGCGAGCTGCGCGACCACACCACGGCCGAGTGTCTCCTTGACGCCGGGACCGAAAACGAATGGGAATACTTGGATCGCTTGCAGCGGAAGATTACGCTGACGACAGAGCGGATAGGGGGCTAAACGCCGCACACATGCGAACATTACCTACGGTCGTATCCAACCCCCATACGATCGGAACTTGGCCGATTGCACAAGACGCCGCCCGCCGCCGAGTCCGGGCCGCGGGCGAGTTGGCTATGCCGAGCGTCTCACGAAGTAACGGCGCAAGCCCTACGTAGAATGGCCAACTAGCCCTCGAATTTGCGTCGGAGAGGGCCAAGCCGACTACTTGTGCAACTTCGGGCATTCCGCTCGTTTTTGAGCCGGATTTGCAGCGCGAGCCGCGCATCACGAGCCGCCGACGGCAGCATGGCCCGTGTTGGGCCGCGCGACAGTTGCGCAGCGGCGAGGTCGGCGTCAGCGATTTCTGAAATGCAGGTCAGCCGCGCAACTGTGGCGCGGTAGGTAGCTGGGTGGTTGGCGATTGGCCAGCCCGTCGGCGCAAGGAGCAAGCGGTAAGCGGAGCCCGGGCCGGGGCTGGCCTTGCTCACGTTGGTTTGAATGTCGCGGGCAACGCCGGCGCGTGCTGGTCGCGAGGCTTGCTAATTGACCTCTCTCCCCGCCGTGAGCGAGCTAGTCTGGCTGTGGCCGGCGAGGGCCGTTGGGTAAGTCAATTCCCGCCAAATTCACTTTGCGGTAGTGTCCGGCCTCGCTGAAACGCTACAATCTCCGCCGGTCCCTTCCTCCAGATGGAGAACTCATTCATGTTACCGATGTCCGCACTTTTTCGCGCATCGTCAGATCGAGCCACCGAGCCGGCGGCCTTACTTGTTCGGTGGAAGACCGTGGGAGTCGCTTGTCAACGGGCACTCGTAGTCTGGGTGCTAACCGCGTCGGTTCTGGAGGCCCACGCCGGCGAAAAAGAGCAGCTAGTCCCTGGGGGCGAAAAAACGTTGGAAAAGGGTACTTCGCCGCTCGCGGTTCGCGGTCGGGGAGAGCTTTGTAGGACAGTTGTTCGAACAATTCGTGAGCAGCAGATTTCGAAAGAACCGTACAAAGACGCGCAGGGTAACGAGGAAATTCGTGCGGTGCGGCGATTCGTAGACCGCCCCGTGTATGAGCATGTCAGCCAGAGATTGCTGCCCGATCCACTTGACCAACTTCCCGCCCCGCAGGTCGCCGAATTGGTCAAGGCGCTAGACGATTCTGAGCAGCTCGTTCGCTGGGCGGCGCTGTTCGCTTTAAGCCAGGTTGATCAACCCGGGAACCAGGGGATCGTCGAGTCCTTGCGTGGGCACGACGAAGATCCAGTTAAGGTCGCCAGCTATATCAGGGACGGGCTTGCGTCCATCATCCCCGTCGATTCTCGGTGGATTCCGCCGGACTTCATGGTGGCTGTCCGCGCATTGGCGGCTGAGCGGCCGCTGGTGCGATGGGCTGGTCTGATCGTTCTGGAGCACTATGCTTCACAAGAGCTCGAAGGGCGTGCGGCGGCCGTGTACGACTCACCGAACATCGACCCAAGCGCAGTTCCCATTGAATCATCCGTGCCCACTGAGGATCTCGTCGCGGAGGAACCTCAGCTCTCGGTGAAAACAACCGGCCCTGCGCGGCAGGATGTCGGCAAGCCGGTTTCTTTCACCATCGAGCTTACGAATACCGGCAAAACGCCAGTGACCAACGTAATGGTTGTTGACCATTACGACACCTGTTTTCGGCCACAGCGCGCTACAGCGGGATATACCTGGAACGAATTGACCGCAGAGATACGTTGGGCCATTGACCGGTTAGCACCCAACAAATCGCTAACCTTCCAGGTATCTTGCATTTGCCTCGAACCATCGGCGAATTCCTGCAACCGTGTGACGGTCACGTCCGAGGAGGGCGCGGATGCCGAAGCTGAAGCCTTTGTGGACGTTCAAGCTCCCAATGGTTTGGCCATGATCGTGGCTGAGGAGCCCGATCCCGTCGCGGTGGAGAATCAGACGATTTACCAGGTACGCTTGACGAACTTTTCCAAAACAGAAGACGAGAATGTACGGGTCACCATTACTTTACCCGACGGCCTGATCGTGTTGCCAGTCGGCACAAGGGGTCCGACGAAGTACGTTTTCGACGGGCAATTGGTGACTTTCAAGCCGGTCGCGAAACTTGCGTCAAATGAAACACATTGCTATTTCGTCGCTGCTCGCGCCGAACGCGCCGGCCAATTCCAATGTCACGTTGAGGTTACCAGTCGGAATCTTGTTAAACCAATCGTCGTGGTTGAGAGTACGACGGTTGACTTTCCGGGTGGACTCCAGCAAGAGGCACAGCCAGTTAGACCCTTGATTAGGCCCATACCGAAAGCGTTGCTGACCAACGGCAATGATCCAGCGAAGTCGAAAATATCGAGACGAGATGGGGTACAGCGGATTCTCGAAATTCTTGCGAATCGGGAGGAAGATCCTCTCGTCCACAAAGCTGCTGTTTATGCGATTGGGGCCTTCGGTGCGGACGCCAAAGAGGGTCTTCCGCAACTCGTCATAGCGTTAGGAGACGACGATTTATTGGCTCGAAGATGGGCCGCATTTGCGCTAGGAGAAATCGGCCCAGATGCCGTGGCGGCATTACCAGAGCTCATCAAACTTCTTGCAGATGAACCTTGCGTCTGCCCTGCGACGGCGTACGCCGTTGGATGTATCCTTGCTGGTCACGAAGGTGACAATCGCCGAGAGGTAGTTCGAGCGCTTACCGAGTTGCTCAAGAGTTCGGACCCGAGTGTACGTTGGTGGTCAGCGGACGCTTTCCTCAAGCTCAACAGCCGCAATTAAGTTGCCAACGATTTGACAATATGCTCATGCCGTTTGTTTCCGACGTTACAAGCGTCCTCGTTGAGGCCAAGCCCCGGCCTGGCCGGACCCAGCCAAAGGTCGCGTACTTGCCCGCCGCCCGCCGGCGCGGGATGCTGGTGGGCATGGCCAAGCCCCTGTTCGGCTGTGTCCCTGCCATCGTGCCCGCCAGGAAGAACTCGGACAAGTCCGATTCTTCATCACCGCCATCAGTAGATCTTCGAGGCAGGATAAAACCGTTTGATCAAGTACGATCTCAATGCCGCCAAGACGATCAGATTGATGAGCTTCGCCGCAATCAGCCACGTCTCAAGCCGGTACGCTTCCCGGAAATCGCTGGCGCCGAAACTGGCAAAGGCCAGGCCATAAACGATCTCCCACCTCGATCGCCGGTATCTTGCGAACCTGATCGCGACCAGAACCGCAAGCAGGCACCACGCGGCGCCTTCGAAAAGGTTGAACCGATGATAAACGATCGTAAACCACGATGTATCATTGGAGTCGTAGCGCCACCACGTTTTCAAAAGCAGACTGGACAGACCGTCGATCATTCGATGTCGCTCATGCGGTACAAACCGCCGGTGGGCAACGCCACTCGCATACAGCAAGCCACCCGCGGACGATCGGCGACCCGCTCAGGCACCACACGGCCTACTCCCCGTCTTGGCGCATCAATCCATGACTGGTCCATCTCGATGATGCGAGAAGATGAGGTCGTTTCTTTCGCGAATTGCCGTGTTTGCGGCAGACTCTGCTTTGCGAATCTCCTCACGGAGCCTTATATCATTCCACTTGGCGCCGCCGAAGAAACTGGCCACGGCAAGAATGATCCACAGCAACGTGCTCAACCGGAATTGGAAACGGGGACTGACCATGCGGCTCATTCTACCACCTGCCGGCTTCTTTCGACCAGCAGCAGGCTCGCTCTTGCCCGCCGCCCGCCGGCGCGGGATGCTGGCGGCATGGCCAAACCGTTTTCCATGCTCGTTACCGTGGTGACGCCCAAGCGGCGGTGGGCGCAATTTAGCCTGTTCACGATGTTTGTCGTCGTGTCGGTGCTCTGCGTTTTGCTGGCGGTCGTGCATCGGGCTCAACGGCAGCGGAACGCCGTGGCCGCCATTGAAGCGATTGATGGAAAGGTCGAATACGTGGAGCCCGACCAGGCGACGAGCGAAGCGTTCCCTAGGGAATTTCTGCGACGTTGGCTGCCGCGGGACTACTTGGATGAGGTGCGAGCGGTAGATCTCCTTGGCACTAAAGTCACGGACGCTGATCTGGCGCAATTACAATGGCTGACGGGGTTGCAAGAGCTTACTCTCTTCAGCACTCAGGTCACGGACGCTGGGCTGGCACATCTGCACGGGTTGACCGAACTGCGAGAGCTTAGTCTCAGACACACTCAAGTCACAGGCGCTGGGCTGGCGCACCTGCGCAGGCTGACGAAGCTGCAAGAGCTTTATTTCGATTTTGAAATCACGGACGCTGTGCTAGCCCACCTGCACGGACTGACGGGTCTTCAGTCGCTTGTTCTCGATCCTCAAGTCACGGACGCTGGGCTGGCGCACTTGCAAGGGATGGCGGGGCTGCAACAGCTTTATCTCACCGGCACCCAAGTCACGGACGCCGGGCTAGCGCACCTGCACGGGCTGACGGGTCTACAAGTGCTTTATCTCCGTGGCACTCAGGTTACCGACGCTGGGCAGTTCCATTTGCACGGAATGACGGGGCTGCAAGAGCTTGATCTCCTTGGCACTCAGGTCACAGGTGCTGGGCTGGCGCACCTGCACGGGCTGACGGGCCTGCAAGAGCTTTACGTCGATGCTCAAGCGTTGAGCGCTGGGCTGTCCCACCTACAAGGGCTGACAAGGCTGCAAAAGCTTGATCTTGGTGGCACTCGGGTCACCGACGCTGAGCTGTCCAACCTGCATGGAATGACGGGGCTTCAAAGGCTTGATCTCCGTGGCACCCATGTCACCGATGCAGGGTTGGCACACCTCCAAGGATTGACCGGGCTTCAATCGCTTTCTCTCGATGGAACTCAAGTCACGAATGCAGGGTTGGCGCATCTGCATGAGATGACGGCGCTGCAAATGCTTACCATCGCTAATGCTCAAGTCACGGACGCTGGTATCGCCCATCTTCAAGGGCTAACGGGGCTGACATCGCTCTATCTTCGTGGCACTCAACTCAGGGGCGCTGGGCTAGCGTACCTACAAGGGCTGACGGGGCTGAAATCGGTTGATCTCAGTGGCACTCAAGTCACGGACGCTGGTTTGGAACATTTGCATAGGCTGACGAGGCTAGAAGTGCTTTTTCTCAACAACACTCAAGTCACGGACGCTGGAGTGGAGAAACTCCGGGAAGCGTTGCCGAAGTGTCAAATCTATTGGCCGTAACCCGTCGGCGATCCGACCTTCAGCTTCGCCTCGATCCCGTCGCCTGGGGCCTCGTGCGGTCTAGGCGGCAACGCTTACCCAACGACTTCGCTGGAGCCTGCTCTTGACGCCCCCCCTTGGCGACGCTCTCGGCGCGAGGAGCAAACAGCAGGCGGAGCCTGAGTCGGGCTGGGCCGCACGGCGACGGCGGAATGGGACATCAGGTGCGTTGCTCAAAAATCCCCGATGAACCGGCCGGGTAAGCGTGCCTAGTTTTCGGGCATCGGCGGAGCCTGGTTCTTCGGTGGCAGGTCGTCGATGATCCCGAGTTTCATCAGGCTGCCCATCGTGAGAAAGAATCCCCCAGAGATTAGGCAGAACACAGCCATCTTGATTCGCTCTTTGCGGTGCTTGCCACTCCCAACCATCGAAGCGCCAAGTGATGCTCCGCCGATCAGCATGATCCCGATCCCGATCCAAAATGCTGGACCGGCAAGTGTCGCAACTAGGAAGATTGCGTCCATTTCCCCATTCTACCAGGGCTGTCTTGTGCGGAGGAAGACTGCCCGCTGGCTTCGCCGGAACCAGCAGGAGCCCCGGCCTTGCCCGCCTCTCGCCGGCGCGGCATGCTGAGGGCATGGCCAAGCCGCCGATGCCCCCGGACGAGCTTGGAGCGGATCTACAGCGTCAAGGGATGTAAAGGTGGTTTCTAGGAGTAGTACATGGCGCTAGGCGTCGCGGCGAACATTATCGGTACCCCATGCGGGATTTCCAAAGCGCGTCTTGAGTTTGAAACTCTCGGGGCACCTGATGCGTTCTCGGTCGGGCCAGGGACCCCTTTTTCGATAGTACATTTGGCCCTTTACGTGCAATTGCCTCTATTTGGGGAGCTCGACAAAGTTGGAGTTACGGCGCGCGGCAGCGACGGCTTCGACGCGAAGGACCTCCGCAAATTCTCTTCCGACTTGCATGCATGTTGCAAGGGGGCGGGGTGCGCTGAGCTCCAAGGATATGTCGATTGTTTCGCGCTCAGAGTCGATTCAAACAACGACGGCACGGCGCGGTTGTCTGGACGCCTGAAGGCCCCTGTTGGCGACGACAGTGAGTGGGATTGCTTCTCCCAATTTGCGCTTGAAAGCGGAGCGATGGAAGGCCCATTTCGTTTAGACTTCGCATTCGCAACTAACGCAGCGGCGCTTCTCGAGTTTTTACCGCAGTTGGCGGAACTGCTGGGCTGTTGCTCCCCATTGGAGTAATTCGCAAAACCGACAATGTGAGGACGGCGTTCACGAGTCGGAGCTGCCGGTAGCGCTGCCCGCCGTCTCCGCTCTGCCGGGCTGCCCACGAAATGCGTGTCGCGATTCCTAGCAATCCCGCCGGTCATCGTGACCGAGTTGTTTCTGCCCGCCCTCTTCGCGCCCGAGCCCTGGCAGGTTCGTACACGCGTCGGCAAATCTCGGCCGGAAAACAATCCACCCTTGCCTGACGGATCTGGGTAGATCTCCTGGGTCGCTAGCGACGTCTCGCCCGATTTGTCGGTAGCTGATGGGCCCATAGGCGGACGTGAGCTCCTTCGGGCGATCGGCTGCACGCGGTCGAGTTGGAGCGCGCGTCCAGGCTGGCCTGCGCCGCGGTGCGAGGTCCACGGCCAGCGCAGAGCCAAATGCATACCAGGAGCCCCACGCCCGCACCGAGCAACGCTTGGCCAAACCGTCAGCGCGAGGAGCTAGCGGCAGGCGGAGCCCGAGCCGAGCTGGGCAGGGTGGCGCGCGGACCAAGCCTCCCGCCAAACGAAGGCACGCATGACTTCGAAAACACGCTTGAAAGCACGCATGCCGATCGGCAAGGAATCGGGACACCGTGCGCGACGTCGCGTTTGCCCAGCCCGTCGGCGCGAGGAGCAAGCGGCAAGCAGAGCCCGGGCTAGGCCAGTCCACGGTCTTGCCGGAACCAGCGGGAAGCCAGCTATTGCGCTCCGCCCGCTTGCCGGTCGGGGGATTGTCGCCAGTTTCCACCTGTAGTAATTCTACAGTCAGGTAGGGCACGACGCAGTTCGCCAACAGCCTCGCGGCTGAACCAAGGCCCGATCAAGCAAATTCGCCTCAACCGCGTCAGTCTTTCGAGCGACTGTAGGGAATCGACTGTCAAATGCACCTGGCCGTTGGCGAAATCATTGTCAAGTACGAGATATCGAAGCTCCGGAAGCTCTTGGAGAACGTCCAAGCCCGGGCCGTTGACCTGAGTATTGATCAGCTTGAGTTCCGTCAGCTTTCGGCACCCAGAAAGGTATGCCAAGCCGTCGTCCTTGACGCTTGGGCTGCCGCCGTAAATTACTAGCCGTTCCAGATCGGGCAGGGTGGAAAGAAGGCGCAAGTCCTCGTCGCTGATATCGGTCAAATCAAATTCGAGACTCTTCACGCCACGCACGCCGTTGAGGCGAGCGAGGAGCACGCCGGTGTTTAGGGTGTCGTAGAAATGAAGCGAGTCGGTCGTTCCACTCTTGATCTTCACCAGTTCCGCGGCAATCCAAGCATCGTCTCTCGCTCGTTGATGACGCTTGGATTCGCTCGCCAATTGCTCTAAAAGCAATCCAATACCCACGACAGTAAATACGGCCAAGCCAAACCCCAGGGCCAGCACTTTTGCGAAAGTCGGACCGCGGTATTTGAACATGGAACGATGGTTGTCGGGATCAAAGGTCTAGAACAGTATAGCTTCCGCCGGGTACGTTTCGAGAAGTGCGGCCCATATCGAGAAGCTAAATTCTCACGGGCGGACGCCGGGAAAGTGGCGAGCTTGCCGTTACAGCGACCGACAAAGGGGCTTGGCAGGCCCCGCCCTCCTCACCAAGCCCGGCCGCGAGCGATCGGACGGGCTCCCGCTTGCCCTCCACTGGCCGGCGCGGGATGCTGGTGGACATGGCCAAGCCAATCGCCAAGCTGCTTTCGATGACGACGCCGAAGCGGCGGTGGGCACAGTTCAGTCTCGTCACTATGTTTGTGTTGGTGGCCATCGTGGCTTTGCCAATTTCCTAACCAACGGCACAGCGCAAGGAATCACCATGATCGACATACAAGATTCTCTGGGCACTCGCCAATTGCGGGCTGATTCCGCTACGCGACTCAGCGCATGCCGCCCCTTTGCCTGTTGCACCGCACTGTGGCTCGCAATCGCCGCGCCGATTGGTGAGACCTCTTTCGCGGCAGATGATTCTGAGGCGCTGCTTGACCAACTCTCGGCGGTAGTTGACGCAAACACGGCGCTGATTCAGCGCGGCGTAGCCAGGTATCGCATTGTCTCGACGGAGAAAGGGCCGCTACCAAATCCTGCGCATATGCCACTTCGGTACAGGCCGCGCCTCAAATCTGTAGACCGCGAAGCCAAGCCGCGAGGCCCTTTCAACGCGGAACTGACCGTGTATTTCGATTACCCTCGATTGCGGTTCGACTGGCACGGACAGCGATTAACAGTAAACGGTGATGCGCTGGATTTCAGCGAACAGACCATTTTCGACGGGACAAACCTGATTCGCAACGCTTTCTTCTCCAAACCGCGCGTGCCCGGTGAATATCGCGTGAACATTACGGCCGCCCAGCACGGCGCCAGGAATGTCGGTGTCATCCACCCCCGCGAGCAGGCAGTGGGCCTTTGGTCCTTCGGCACCGATTTGTTGAGCAGAAGGAAGAACGACAAGGAAACGACGTTGACTGCGACCACGGAGGCTGACGGTTTGGTGCGCGTGGTCCTGGCGGGGCCGACTGGTACGGAGCACTTTTGGCTCTCACCGGCGCACGCATTCAGCGTCGTCCGGTCAAAGTGGTGGAGAGCCGTTGATTCCCCAGAGACGGACGAACCAAACCTGGTTAACGAGGCCACATTTCGCGAGGTTGGCAATGGCGCTTTTGTGCTGGAGCATCGAATGGCCCACAATTTGGTACGCGACCAGGAGGTGACATTGCTGGAAATCGAAATGCGTGACCGCCTAGATCCCAAGCTGTTTTCGCTTGACGGTCTTGACCTCCCGGTAGGCGCCTTCATTATCGACAGCGTACATGGAAGAAATTACGAGTACGGCGTTCCCAGCGTCGATGAGTCGGAAGTCAAGACGCCGGTACCAAAGCGGCCGTGACAAGCGGGGCGGGCCAGGCCACCAGCAACGAGCGGAAACGTCAGAAGCTTCCAGCCCTCCTCCCGCCTGCGCGGGATGCTGATGGCATGGCCAAGCCCCTTGCCAAGCTCATTGCCCTGATCAAGTCGAAGCGGCGGTGGGCCCAGTTCAGCCTGGCCACTTTATGATAACTACGCCATGCCTCGCCGATTCACACTCGCCGGCTTGCTGTTGTGCGTGACGTTCGTCGGCCTCATTCTGGCGATCCTCGTCCCGCTCTGGCGGCACACTCAGCGAGTCCGCACGTATGCTGACGAGATCGTCGCTGTGGCGGCCTCGGCCGATGGTTCGACGTTCGGCGTACTGGTGGGCGACGGTCGGGTGCTGGTGTGGGATAGCGAGGGAGCACTCAAAGCAACGCTTCGCACGCTAGGAACATTCGGCGGCGATCTTGCTTTATCGTTCAACGGCAAGCTCGCGGCGGTCTCGCCCGCAGAGCCCAACACCTACGCGAATGTAGAACCGCACGGTACTGTACAAGTCTGGGACATCGCCCAGGACAAGGTTCAACGCACGTTACCAGTGCAGGCAAGTAGGCTTTGGTTTTCGCCCACGGAAGACTCCTTACTCGCCATCAATGGTCCGCCATGGCATTACGAGATTTATTCCGTAGCCAACGAAAATCCACCGCGTGTGCTTCCAAGCGGCACTCATGCGGCTTTCTCACCCGACGGAAATTGGCTCGCCGTCGGCACGATTGATAGCAAGATCCAGATCGTCAATTTCGCCAGTTTGCACGTGGAGAGAGAGCTCATCGCGGACGCTGACGCGAAGGTAGGCTATGCCCGCGTGGCTTGGTCGCCTGACGGCCATGCCATCGCGGCCGAGGCTTTGCGCGACGACGAAACGGAAACCATCGAACGATGGGAGCTTGCCACCGGCCGAGTGGAGCGTGTCCGACTGCGAGACAAAGACGACGACCTCGCACCATCAGGGGCGTATTACACGCTTACATACTCGCCGGACGTCCGCCGACTACTTATTGCCGCCGGAGGTCCTGGCTATAAAGTGCTTGACGCTGCAACGCTTGAGCCGATGCCCGCGACGAACATGAGGGAGCTTTCGCACGTGGCGGGGGGCTTGCGCGGCGGCGCTTTCATCGGCGCCCGGGCAGATACCGCCGAGCTTTGGGACGTGGCAACATTTCGACCGCGGCTTCGGCTATACGAGCCCGCGCCACTCAATGTTTGGCCGGCGGTGTGTGGCTCATTCATTTGGCTCATCGTCTTTGCCTCGCGCCATGTTAGCCGGTAGTGGCGCAACCCACCCGGCCGTGGCGGCGAGCCACGGTGAAGCTTGGACGGAACTCCCGGCCTCCGTCGTCAACCGGAGGTGCTTGGGCAGGCCGGGTGGCGAGAACAGCTCCCCGGTGCCCGCCGGGAAGAAGTCGGACAAGTCCCAATATGCCGTAAGCAAGTCCCCGGCCCGAGCTGTGCATGCCCATCCCGTCGGCCCAAAGAGCGCGGGCCGCGGGGCGAGCTGGGCTGGACTGCAGTGAACGTCCCGCCGATTTTAGGGCATAAGTCCTACGTAAAGCGTACAACTAGCCCTCGATTTTGCGTCGGAGAGGGCCAAGCCGACTTCTGGGCTACATTGGGGATTCTGCTCTGTCTTGAGCCGGATTTCCACGCGTGGGCCAACCATTACGAGCTAACAGGGACCAGGCCCGAGCGGGGCTGCGCGACAGTTGCGCAGCGGCGAGGTCGGCGTCAGCGATTTCTGAAATGCAGGTCAGCCGCGCAACTGTGGCGCGGTAGGCAGCTGGGTGGTTGGCGATTGGCCAGCCCGTCGTCGCCGGGAACCAGCGGCAAGCGGAGCCCGAGCCGAGCAGGGCCGCGGGTGAGGTGGGGCGAACTGGCTGTGTGCTCTTGTTTCTTGCACGGCGGCGCGGGAAACTATCGAACATCCCAGATCTGTTGAGCTTGATTCGAAGTTCCACTCAAAGCGCGAAGCGCAATCAACGCCGAACATTCGAAGTATCTTGCTTCCGCTGCGGCTTATTTTGACGTGCGAGGCCAGACGATGAAACGCGCGATTTCGTCGATGCTGTTCTTGTTCTTCGCCGTGATGGTGGTCGGTTGCGGTTCGAGCGCCTCGCCGCCTGCAAACCTATCCACGGGCGGTACTGGCATTGCTACCGAGAACGCGAACTCCGGCGCCATCGCGGCTGCGGGCACTGACCAAGGTGCGAAAGATGATCCCGATGCCTTGGCCAGCCTCGAAGAACTGGGTGCCGAGCTGGAGACTGACGACACGGGCTTGGTTACGTCGGTCACGCTGCCGAAGGGGGCGGTCGCGGCGGGCGTGAAGCACCTTTCCCGCCTGCCGGGTCTGAAGCAACTCTCGCTTGCCGGTAATGAATTGTCGGACGACGACTTTGCGGTGGTGGCGCTACTTGAGCCGCTCGAACGGCTCGATCTGAGTTGGACGCAAATCAGCGATGCCGGAATCGCTCGTCTCAAGCACCTCAAGCGGCTCGAATCGCTCGATCTGTCATGGACCAGTATCAGCGGCACGAATCTTGCTGACCTGGCGGGACTGGTGGGGCTCAGGCGACTCAGTGCGGAGGGGACGGAGCTGGCCGACGACGGAGGGAAGCGACTGCACGAGATCTTGCCCGATGCCGAGATCATCATTCGCACCGAGCCCGAGGCTTGGATGCCGGAAGAATCCAAGAAAAGGCAGGCTGCATCGCGCCCGCGAAACCGCCCGCGCGCAAACGACGGCAACGCCGGAGCTGACGAGCCGGAGCATCTCGCGATCGGCCGCGAGGCACCCGAAATCGAAGGAAACGACGTTGACGGCATCCCTTTCAAGCTGAGCGATTACCGCGGAAGAATTGTGGTCCTCGATTTCTGGGGCAATTGGTGAGGCCCTTGCCGGGCGATGTACCCGCACGAGCGGTCGCTCGTGAAGCGTTTGGCCAATCAACCCTTTGTCCTGTTGGGCATCAACAGCGATCAGGATCGTGACGAGTTGAAAGAAGTAATGAAGACGGAGGGGATTACGTGGCGTTCCTGGTGGGACGGCGGCAGCACACAGGGACCGATTGCTACGCAATGGAACGTTCGGGGCTGGCCCACAATCTACGTGCTCGATCACGAGGGAGTGATCCGTTACAAGGGAGTTCGAGGTGACGCCATGGACGAGGCGGTCGATACGTTGTTGGAAAAGCTGAATGTCTTGCCGTGACATCCAGAGCGGACACCCTACCTTCGTCTCCGCAGCACCACCCACAAGATCCCGCAAGCCGCCGCATACACCGGCCAAACAGCCACGCAAAACAACCCGTCTGATTGCTTGATGTCTGGGGCGATCATGGCGACAACTAGAATCCCGGTTAGCAGGTAGAAGGTCAGCGCGAAGGGGATGATCACGAGAATCACGGTGTCCATGCCGGTTAGCGTAGCTGGGTGAACGGCTGGGGGCAAGCGATGGCACGCGTGTCTTCGAAAGCACGCTTGAACGCGCGCATGCCGATCGGCAAAGAATTCGGACACGCTGTCCGACGTTGCGACACGCGCGAGTTCGAATCGGATTGCGAGCGCACGCATGGCCGGGCTGACGAGGAGCAGCAAGGTCACGAGCCGCGCGCCCTCGCCGACTGTCCGCCGGCGCGGGATGCTGGTGGGCATGGCCAAGCCCCTTGCCAAGATCGTTGCCGTGCTGACGCCATTAGCCCACCAGGCTGCGCTGATTAGAGCGCTCACTAGAGGATTTCGCGCAGTGGCCTCTTGATGGCGTCCGCGAATGAGAGAAGGGTCGAGAGCTTGGGATCATTGCTAGCGTTTGGATTTAATAGGCGGGAGACGGCTTGGCGTGCCCCGCCGGAACTGTAGCCCATTGCCTCGCCGATTTCCTGCTTGCTCATGCCGCTTGCGGCAGCCGCCTCGCGTAGCTTGCTTCGGATTGACTCAATGGGTGAAAGCAGTTTTGAGTTTTTGCTGGTCATATCGCGATTATTCGATTGTGTTGTAGCGGCACCGAACCAGAACATGGTAGCGCCAAACTGGGTGGTCAGTTTTTTCGGACACGGTAAGTGCATGCGCGATTTCGTCGTCCGCTTGGTGGAAGCCCCGTCGGCGAAACGCGACGGAATGGAGCAGCCGTGGGTCAGCACCAACGAGCACGACGCGATCGCGCAACAGCTATGCTTGGTGATCAATCCTCGCCCGGGAACGACAACGCGAGCGTGGGCCGAACCAGCTTCTTGCTGAGCTGACCCAGAGTCACGATAAGGCCGCTCTCGTCAGGCCGTCCGGGCCCAATGCGCGAGAACTGATTTTGGTTGCCAATTCAGAAATGCGCAGCGTCAAACAGCTGCATAAGGCAACGAAAGAAAAATCAAATCAAGAATCGGCCGAGTGTGACTACCAGATCTCCTGGCGGACCGGTAGAGGGCTCGTTGAAGTAATGGGCGGCCGCGACAGGGCCACCATAAAATCGCTTTGTGGCGACGGGAACCTGCGCGAGAGGCGACTCGATCCGTGGAGTTGCCTTTCCCAATTCGGACAAAGTTGTCACTAGCGAGGCGACAGGCGAGCAACCGCCGCGCGAGGAAATTCCATCACCTGTCAGGCCACGCTGACCTGATGGGTTACAACAGTCATGCACAACAGCGGCGCCACCAACGCAATCAGCTGCGTCTTGGCGGGAGCCCAGGTGCTCGTCGCAGGTTTCCGCACAACAGCACGAGTAGTGGTCGGTGGCGCACCCGACGAGGTCAGCAACGTCGCCGTGATGATGGTTCGTGCCACAGCGATGGCTGCAAACCAGCTTGATGCGGCCGTTGGCACAGATACACGCCGTGCTGGGCATACCACCCCGAACCGCCAGGAGTACCATCCCGCAGACGACAACGCACGATGGACGGCTGCGTATAGATCCCATGGCTTCGGAGGCAAGCGAGAACTACCGACGGAATTCGAACAAACCGCACTCGTGTAAGAATGGGGCGATTCTACCCATTCTCTCCAGGCTGTCAATTTCGGCTGCCCGATGGAATAGACCGTTGCCGTGCGCAATGTGATGTGGCTGACTCGGCGACAGGCGATCGGCTCCTTCTCTCCGGCAGAGTCGGCCCAAATCGCGCGAAAGGCAACCAGACAATTGGTGAGGTGAAATGTAGTCGGGCTCCGTTTTTTTCATCGCTCGATATTGGGACCTAACCGATACGTCATTGTAGCGACGACCTTGATTGGGACTTTCTTATTCCATTCCTTCAACGACGTTAGGCGGACAATGTACTCGCTCCTTGTGCTCGCCCTTACGGTCGTCGCGGCGGACGCGGCGCCCCAAGACGAACCTCGAAACACCATATCGTTCCCCAACACCCAACACTACATCCGTGTCGCTGACGATGGCGACGCCGGGATGTCGGAGATGTCACAGGACGACATGGACTCGATGCCGGGTATGCGGAACAAGAACTCCATGCCGGGGATGTCCGGAAATTCGATGGGAGGCATGTCCGGCATGGGGGGCATGTCTGGCATGGGCGGGATGGGCGGAATGAACATGGCTGGCATGGCCGGCATGCAAGGGATGTCGGTCCCGGAGATGGCTATGGGGCGGATGGGTTTCATGAATGTTATGGGCTCCCGGGCCATGCCCGGGCTCTTGATGCGCCCGTGGACGCCCGCCAACGGCATGTACGACGGGCGCTTCAGCGTCAGTGGCTGGAGCGATGGGTCGTTCACGGGAAGCACCGCCGACCAATCGAACTTGCCCATGGGCTTCAACTACAAGGCAAATCAGTTTTTGCTGCAGCAGAACTGGCTGCGGATCGACCGGCGAATCGACGAGCAGGCCGACTCGGCGAGCTTTGGCTTTCGTTCCGATTGGGTGCTGCCGGGCTCGGACTACCGCTTCTTCTTGCCCAGGGGCATCTTCAACAGCCAATTGACGGCCAATAACGGCAATCCCAATACCTACGGCATCGACCCGATCCATTTCTACACCGAAGCCTACCTGCCGAACGTCGCCCAGGGAATGGATATCAAATTCGGCCGATGGTGCATGATTCACGGTGTCGAAATGAACGAGGCCACGATGAACTTGCTGGCTTCGCACTCGTACACCTACATTGCCGACCCCTTCACGCACACCGGGCTGCTCACGACGACGCGGCTGTCGCAGCAGGTGGTCGTGCAGGCCGCGATCACGACCGGCAGCGATATTTTCGTTGGCCCTGGCTCGAATGCCACGTTCGTGGGCGGCGTGAAGTGGTTCAGCCGTTCCCAGCGAACATCGCTGAGCTTCAATACGGTTTTGGGGAGCGGTCGGTACAACCAGGCCTTGGCATTCGATAATCGCAACCTATTCGATGTGGTATTGCGGCAGCAAATCCGCGAGAAGACATTCTACACCCTTGAAGGCCTTTACGGTTACGAGACGAACGTCACCAACCTGGGAACCGCCAAATGGTTCGGCGTCGTGCAATACCTGACTTACAATTGGACCGACAAACTGGCCCCGACCGCGCGGCTGGAGTTCTTCGACGACATCAACGGAGAACGGACGGGGTTCGTCGGTCTATACACGGCTTTGACCACCGGCATTCGCTACCAGCCGACAAAATGGTTCACCTTCCGTCCCGAAGTGCGTTACGACAACAGCAACAGCAGGGCCTTCGAGAACAAACATGGCCTCTTTACCACGACGATGGATGCCATCGTTTACTGGTAGGCGGTGGTCGCGCACCGCCCTTCCCAAGCGGAATGAGTCGGGAAACGTGTGATGGTCTTGTATCTTAACGAACGCCAAAACGATGGCCCGTAATTGGTCGATGACTCGTGCTTCCGCGGCACTCGTCCGCGTGATACGAGTGCGGGCTGACGATCTCACCCTGGCGCAGGGGCGAGCTAAACGGCACTCCCGCCACGCCGGTGCCAGGTGTAGCACTCCTCCGTGAACCGACTTGCCACTGACGGGACCGTCGGCGCAAGGAGCAACAGCGCATAAAAAAAGGCCTCGCAGGTTCTGCCGTAACCTACGGGGCCTTTGGAGACAGCCTGGCGGGCGTTCCCTACCGTTATCGTCTCGTTCTGGATGCTGACTCCAGACTCTTCCTTACTGTTGAAGCGAGACAATCGGTCATCACGAAAGCGACACGCCAACGTGCCAACAGTTGGCCATCGTGACCAGATTCCGTCCAGCGGCATGGTTATTTGCGAATGGAATTGGACAACGTCAATTTCGCAAACTACCGACTTGGTATTGCCGCGCAGCGGCGACTCAAACCAACGTCCGTATTCCTACGAGGCCCTTCATGCGTTTTCAATGGTCGGCGTCGAACAAGCGCCAAGATTTCACGCTGGTTGAATTAGCCGTGGTCATCGTGATCATCGGACGGTTTCTCAAGTCAATCGAGCGCTCCAGGGCGGGCGAGGCGGTCAGCTACCTTTCCGCCGTCTGTTCTTCGCAAGAGCGGTACCAATCGCAGAACGGCAGCTATGCCAGCGATCTGACAACCCTCGATCTCGTGATGGCCACCCCGAAGTATTTCACGGTGGGCACGCCCGCCGCTGGTGGCACAGGCTCGCTCCAGGATTCGTGGACACTGACGCTAACCCGCGCCGGGGCGTCCGCCGGTTACGGCGCGTACACCGTGGTCTTCACGCAAGACGGGTTCGATAAGTCGTCGCGTCGCATCGCCCGTGGCCCCGAATAAATGGTCATCGTTCAAAGAATCGGCTTGACTCATAGGCACAATGCCTTAGACTCATAGGCAGAATGCCTCAGATACGGGAGCCGGCTCGATGCCGAAGCGAATGGCCACGGTCACTGACACGGAGCTGTCGATCCTGGCGGTGCTTTGGGAGCGGCCGGCGGTGACGGTCCGCGAAATTGTCGAGTCGCTCTACCGCCGCCATTCGCCCTCGTTGCACGCAACCGTCAAGAGCCTGCTCGACCGCTTGGCCGAAAAAGGTTACGTGGCAAGCGATCGCGCGGATTTCGCGCACCGCTATTCCGCCAGAGTTGATCGCCAGACTTTCGTTGGGCAACAGTTGCGGCAGTTAGCTGAAACCCATTTCGGTGGTTCAATAGCCCCGATGATGCTCGCGCTCGTCGATCAGGCAAGACTCGGTAAGTCGGAGCGTGACGAAATTCGCAGGATTATCCAGGAAATCGAGTGACCCGGCCGGAGTCGAGCACATGGCAATTGCCTGGATGATCGCCGCAAACCTTGCCGTCGCCACGATCATGGCTATGGTCGTGGCCATTTCCGTCGGGCTTCACCCTCTTAAATACCAGCCGCGGCTTCGACACGCCCTATGGCTGCTGGTTGTGGCGAAGCTCGTAACTTTGCCCCTCGTCGAATTACCCCTCTTGCCGTCGGAATCCCTCGGGATCGAGAGCCATTCGCTCGATCAGAAGCCGGTGGTGTCGCGCGACCAATGCGACGTGCAAAACCACCTGCGCGAACCCACGCCGGGCGCCACGGCTGTGGTTGGGCGAGAGGGAGGTTCGGTTTACGATCGCTCAGAGGCCACAGTCCAGGATCAAGGCATTACGCCAATTTCCGCTGCAGGTGTGGTAAACCAATCGCTATCCGGGAGAACTTGGTGGCTCGCATTCGGCGGAATCGTCGGTATCCCGACCGCACTCGTGATGGGCGCGAGTCTGCGCCAAATGCGGCGCGTGGCGAGGCTGATTCGTCGGGCGACGATGGCCAACGAGCGCTTGGTGCGAATTGCGGCTGAGGCAAGCCGGAGCATGGGACTCGGTGTCATCCCAGAAGTCCGCATCGTGGGTGATCGGCTGACGCCCCTGCTGTGGATTCAGCGAGGCGGGCCGGTCGTGGTCCTTCCTCGGGCACTCGTCGAACGCATGGACGATGACCAAGTCGGTTGCATCATTTGCCACGAACTGGCCCACTTCATGCGTCGCGACCATTGGGCCAACGCATTCGCGCTTTGCGTCGCGGCGGTCTATTGGTGGTACCCCGTCGCGTGGTGGGCACGGCGAGAGCTGCTTGCCACTCAAGAACAATGCTGCGACCTGCTAGTGATTTCCAAAGCGAACATTGCTCGCCGGCGGTACGCAGAAACGCTGCTTGAAGCGATCGAATTCATTAACAACGAACGTCCGCTGTTGCCGGCGTTGGCCAGCGGGTTTGGCCGCGTGTCCGCTCTTCGAAGGAGATTCGAAATGATTGCCATTAACAAAACTCCCCATCGGACTTCCATGTTCGCGGTGGTCGTTGTACTGTTATGCGGTGTTGCGTTTTTCTGCGTGCCTGTTCAGGGACAGAAAACCGAGGTAGTGGGCGAGGGCAATCGCGAGTTTGTGGGCCAGGACGCAAGCACGACTGAGACGGCCGACGCGAACGCCGCCGCCGAACCTGGCGAACCCGACAAGGCGAGGTCCCAGAAGACTCGGAAAGTTAACGCAGCAACAGCCATTCCCATGGTTGAGAAGGCTACGCTCGATTACCGCACGGCGGAGGTGACCGTCGATCCGCGAAAACACTGCCTCAACGCCGGTCAGCCGTCCACGGCCGGACAAGGAGCGTTGCGCATCGACCTGGAACGAGGAACAACCTATAAGGTCAGCGCCGCTGGCGACGCCTGGATGACCTCCCAGACCGGCAACGATGCCGACCCCTTCCCGGGAATCCTGTTCTACTACGGAACGGACGAGGAGGATGGGTATGCCATTCGCTACACCGTCTTGAAGCCTGGCGACTCAATCACATTCAAGACACCGTGGTTGATTGCTCCGGATGATGAAGTCTTCGCGCTAGCCTTTTTCATCAGCGCCTGGCCGCACACCGAACAGCACGGCAACTGCCAACTGACCTTCACGCGAGCGACCGAAGAAGACAAGTTCGACGACTCCCGAGCCGCCGTATCAGATTCCGAGAGGCCACGATTGAAGTTTCTTGGCCGGTGAAATCACCTGACGCGCGAAACGACTTAAGTACTCCTGCCGCCGACGAGTGGCCAGCCACACGAGCGGACGACCAACAGACTTGCGGCAGTAATTTTCACTTGCAGCCCGGTGAGCCAGGAGGCCCCCGGCCTTGCCCAACTCCCGCCGGCGCGGGATGCTGGGGGCATGGCCAAGCCCCTTGCCAAGTTCGTGAAGCTGCTGACGCCAAAGCGGCGGTGGTTTCCATTTCGGCTGCGAACCTTGTTCGTTTTGGTGGCGAACGTCGCCGTGCCCTGCGCCTGGCTGGCGTGGGGAAGCGAGCACAAGCGGCAGCGGACGGCGGTGGCGGAGAATCAAAGACTTAGCGGAACAGTTTCTTCAATACATTCGTCAGAGGCCGAACGGGGGCACGTCTACCGACGATGTTGAACGGTCCAAATTGCCGCCGGGCGAATTCGGCAAGAGTTCCTCCAGCGAGTTTTCGTCGAGGACCAGGGTTTCGCCGCTCGATTCGATAAGGCACATCCATTGGTGCCCGCAGACATATGACGGCTCGACGACACGGATGACCTGCGGCAGCCCCAGTACGACGGCTCTCCAGCGTTGTCCGTGCTCAACTGAGGTAGCATACATAAGCCTCCCCTTCTCAGCCCCAAGGGATGATCGGATGAATCCAAGGCCGCGCAGGGTGTTGCCACCCGACGTGGCCGGTTACCCCGTACGCCCATGAGCCGCGTTCGCGCACGGGATGAAAACGTGACAAACGGCGGCCGTTCCCTGCCCTTGCGAGCCGAGCGCCTCCGCTTGTGCCCCGCGCCCTCGTTCGAATGGCACTCCGTGGTATAGGTTAATAGACGCCGACTCCGACGGAGGCTCGGGCACCGTAAACGTAGTAGCCCGGCCGAGAATAGCCGCGGCCGTAGTAGCGCGGACGGGAGTAACCACGGCCGTACGGCGGCAATGCAACGCGGGCTGTCGCCCGCGCCACGGGGCGGCCGTAGTAGCGGGCTGAAGCCGTCGAGGCGGTCCCGACCAACACGGTACACAACAATGTTGCCACTAGTGCGATGCGTTTCATGAAAATGCTCCTTTCGTCTACGAGTTTCGGGCCCCTTAATGAATTCGTTCCACCAAGCGCGCGGCACTCATTCGTGCAACTTCCACTGGTGTTCACGCTACCCCCAGTTCGTTTCGGTAAACTGCACTTGTTGTGCCACTAGCAGCCAGTAGCAGCGTAAGGCCTTTTGCGCAGGTGGCTTATGTTTCGTCCGCACTTCACACGTGTCATCGTGCGAGGCGCGAAGCGTGGCGCAAGAGCGCCACCCTGATTCAATGCCAACCACCATGATGGAATGGGCAAAGAAGCACCTGCGCCACAACCACGTGGCCACTGGGCGCGTTCGGAGGCACTTTGCTCTGCCCGGCGAGGGCCGCTGATCGCAGAGCACATTCGCTTGGTCAGCCAATCGGCGCGAGGAGCAAGCGGCAAGCGTAGCCCGGGCCGAGCAAGGCCGCGGGCACCCTGGACTCCTAAGTTCCCGCTTTCCCTCCTCTCACCGGCGCGGGATGCTGGTGGACATGGCCAAGTCCCTTGCCAAGCTCGTCGCGCTACTGAAGCCGAAGCGGCGGTGGTACAATTCTCTTTGGCCACGCTGCTCCTGGTCGTGACCGTTCTATTCGTGGCATTGAGTGTGGTCCTCGCCCCAGCCGGGAGGCAACGACGGGCCGTGGCGGCCATTGAAGCGCTCGGTGGATCGGTCGGATACGTGGAGCCCGACCTGAGGACGAATAAGGCTTTACGCCAATCATTCCGCACAATCCAGAAAGCTGCAAGGGTGCTCTGCGGCATAAAAGTGAACCCAACGTGAATTTGCAAGCCGCAATAACTTTTGCCAATGAGACGCCTATTCTGGACCGAGAGGCCCAGATTCCGCCGCGAACTGCTCCCGGGGCCGGTTTAGCCGTGGTGCTGACGGCTTGGTTTGGCGCAGCCCTCCTCGTGGCGGGGTGTTGGCTCTTCAATCGTCCGCCGATTCTACGCCAATGGTTCCTGACTGACTTGCGCCCCTGGCTTTTGGACCGTTGGGCTGAGCTGGGGATCGTCGGTTGTGGCCTCTCATTGCTCGCCGCGTTTTACTTGATGCTGTCCGTTCACGAGCTGGGACATGTGGCCGCGGGGCTATGCATGGGATTTCGCTGCCAGTCCTTACGGGTCGGCCCGCTCTTGTTCGACCGCCCGTTCCGGGTATCGCTCTATCGAGGATCTGGGGCGGTCGTACAAGGCGTCGCTGAGCTAATTCCCGTTGCTGCCGACAAGCTTGCCTGGCGCGGTGTGGCCATGGCCCTGGGTGGACCGCTCGCGAACTTCCTCTCCGCGATCGGCGTGCTCCTGTTGCCATTTCCGATCACCGTCTTCTCCGGCTCATTCATTCTCTGCTCGATTGCGAATGGCTTGAATGACCTTTTTCCGTTTGAGAGCCGGCTCGGCGTCTCGGACGGCAGACGAATCTGGACGTTCCTTCGGCAACCCGAGCGCGGCGAACGCTGGCTTGCGTTGTTACACCTCGGTGGCCAGCTCGCGGACGGTGTCCTACCGGAATCGCTATCCGCCGACTTCCTCGCCAAAGCCATCGCCATTCGTGACAAGTCGGCGGACACCGTGAAGGCACACGCCATTGCCTTTTCGGCAGCCTACCATCAGCACAACGACATTGAGGCCGCGCAACGGCTCGAAACGTGCCTGATGTATTCCAACTATGCCACGCCATTCCTCCGCGAGGCGCTGATGAGCGAGGCGGCTGTGTTTCAGGCGAGGAGACGGAAGCGTTCCGACCTTGCGGACCAATGGCTGGCTGGAATCCCAGAAAAGTCACCAAATCGGTGGTTTCGGTCCCGGGCCGAGGCCGCCATCCTGGAGGCTAAAGGCGACGTCGATGGCGCGATGAAAAAACTGGCCGAGACCGAAACAGCGATCCTCGCAAACCGTAAGAGTGCTCAGCGTGAAACACTCCTACGATTACTGCAGAGGTGGAAATCCGACTTGTGCCGACGTTGAAACGGAGACCAGCCAGGCAAGGAGAAGAAGAATACAGCAATTGTAGCCCGAGCCGAGCTGGACCGCGGGGCGGTGAACGAAGCCACCCTGACTAGCTTCGCCAGCTTGTTGGGGGTGCCTCATCTACGCGACGACGGCGTGACGCAACGCCAACCATTGGATATCATCTCTCCAGGTGCGTGATTGGTTGCGCCTTCACGGCCGACAGATATCAGGTGGCGCTACGGTGAGTTAAACGATGTATCGAATTGTGTTGGCAAGTACGGTTGTCGTCGGTTGTTTTGCGAGGTCCGTGACCGCCGAGAACTGGCCCGCATGGCGGGGACCTGCTGGGAACGGTGTCTGCAATGAATCGCACTTGCCGACCCGATTTGGCCCGGTTGAGAATGTTACCTGGAAATCGCCGCTGCCCGAGGCGGGTAATTCGACTCCGATCGTCTGGGACCAATTCGTTTTCGTCACCTGCCCAATTGACGGCGGTAAGATCCGAAGCTTGATGTGCTTTGATCGACGAACGGGCGACCAACTCTGGCGACATGATGTCAACTACCCGAACCCGGAGACGACCCATAAAGACAACACGTTCTGTTCCGGCTCACCGACGACAGATGGAAAACTGGTGTACAGCAGTTTCGATTCGGCGGGAGTTGTCGCATGTGATTTTTCCGGCAAGGTCGTCTGGAGCCGTGACCTCGGCAAATTGGATCATATCTTTGGCCTGGCGAGCACTCCCGTGCTCTACAAGAATCTGTTGATCATCCACCGCGGTCCCGGCGTGCCGACCCACATTATCGCTCTCGACAAGAGCACGGGAGAAACGGTATGGGATGTTCCCGAGGTTGGCAAGAACGACCAGTTGTATGGCTCGTGGTCCACTCCGGTGATTTACCGAGCCGGTGATCATGATGAATTCGCGCTCTCCATGCCCGGCGAATTGAAAGGTTACGATGCGCTTACGGGCAAAGAACTGTGGCGATGTGACGGATTGGGGCCGAGCAATTATCCGGATACGGCCATCGGCGACAACGTACTGATCGGCATCAGCGGGTTTCGCAAGTCAATGATGGCAGTCCGGATGGGCGGTTTGGGGGACATCACAAGAACCCATCGGTTATGGTATGTCGAGGAAACTCAGCAACGCATCGGCTCGGGTGTCGTGGTCGATGGACATCTCTACGTCTCGAACGCCACTGGGATTGCGGAATGTATCGAAGTAAAAACCGGAACCACGGTTTGGAAAGAGAGGCTTGGCGGAGACCTGTGGGGGTCAATCCTGCTGGCGGGAAATCGGTTGTACATGAGCAACACGCGTGGTGAAATCTTCGTACTGGCTGCGAGCCCACAATTCCAATTGATCGCCAGCAACGACATGGCCGAAGACATGAAGGCCGCCCTGGCCCCGTCGGATGGCCAACTGTTCATTCGAACCTACGAGAACTTGTATTGCGTCGGGAAAAGAGAGTCGTAGTTCCTTTTCACTAGCCAGCAAAACTCCAGCTGGCGAATATCCTGCCCCTCTTCGCCGAGTTCTGTTTGGCCAACCCGTCGTCGCGACGAGCGACAAGCGGGGCCCGAGCCAAAGCTGGGCCGTGGAATGAGCACCTGAACCTGCACCGAGCGTCTCCCAAACTAACGGCGCAAGCTCCACCAAAAGTGGCCAACTAGCCCTCGAATTTGCGTCGGAGAGGGCCAGGCCGACTTCTGGGGCCACATTGGGGATTCCGCTCGCTTTTGAGCCGGATTTCCACGCGTGGGCCAAGCATTACGAGCCACCCGGACGCGCAGGGCCCGAGCGGTGGCCGCGCAACAGTTGCGCGGTAGCGGGGGGGCGGGCGCCGATAATCTCCGAATAGCAGGTCATCGTTTGGTGTCTCCCAGCCCGTCGGCGCCAGGAGCAAGCGGCAAGCGGAGCCCGAGCCGGGCGAGGGGTTGGCTAACGTAAGCAGGCAGCTCTTGCTTGCCGCCCGACGGCGCGGCATGCTGGTGGGCATGGCCAAGCCCCTTGCCAAGATCGCTGCCCTGCTGACGCCGAAGCGGCGGTGGGCGCAGTTCAGCCTGGCCACGATGTTCGTCGTCGTGACCGTGTTGTGCGTGGGATTGAGCCTGGTCGTTACGCCGGCCGAGAAGCAACGACGGGCCGTGGTTGCCATTGAAGCACTCGGCGGAACGGTTGAATACGTGGAGCACGACGACGGCGTGAGCGAAGCATTCCCAAAGCCATTCCTGCGACGCTGGCTGTCGCAGGACTATTTTGATGAGGTGCGAGGGGTTGGCTTCACCCGGGCTCCAGTTACGGATGATGGGCTGGAACACCTGCGAGGGCTGACGGGGCTGCAAAAGCTTTTTATCGGTGGTGCTCGCGTCACGGACGCCGGCCTAGCCCACCTGCAAGGGCTGACCGGGCTGGAAGCGTTGTGGCTGAACGGCACTCAAGTCACGGACGCTGGGCTGGCGCAACTTCGAGGGCTGACGGGACTGAAATTGCTTGATTTCAGGAGCAGCACCCAAGTCACGGATGCCGGGCTGGTCAACCTGCAAGGGCTGTCAGGGCTGAAAAGGCTTGATCTCTCCAGCACACAAGTCACGGACGTTGGGCTGGCACACCTGCAAGGGCTGACAAGACTGAAAGAGCTACACCTCGATGGCACTCAGGTCACGGACGTTGGGATGGCCCATTTGCAAGGGCTGGTGAGTCTACGACGACTTTCTCTCTCCCGCACTCAAATCACGGACACTGGGCTGACGCACCTGCAAGTGCTGACGAGGCTGGAATGGCTTTGGCTCAAACGTTCCCAAGTCTCGGACGCTGGGCTGACGCAACTGCGTCAGTCATTGCCGAAGTGTCGAATCAATGGCCAGTGATCATCGCCACGATCCCCGCGCTGGGCCTCATGCAATGTCGGCCGTGCCGCAACGATTGCTTGCCCAGCGGCGAATCATTCCTCGGACCGACGTCGTCTCCTTGGTCGAGTGGGGCGCCGAGGCCGAACGTCCCGGTGCTGGGCGAGCAAACGGGCCAATGTCGTTCGACCGCTCCAGCCACGACCCTCATTCCAGAGCGCCCGATCGACGGCGAGCCAGGTTTCGCCGGGCGCCTCGACGATGGGGCCGGCACGCGCGTTAGGCCAACCGCCGGTCCGTCGGAAATGCGCATCCGCCCAAGCCAGGATTTTTTTCAGCGTCAGCGGGGCCGCTCCCTTGCGGTTGCGTACTCCGCGGTGCGCCGCCAGCAGCCTGGCCAGGGTCGAACCGCCCGGTAATCCGCGCTGACCGGCGTACAAAGCCTGTGCGATCGCCGACCAGCTCTCGCCTGGCGCGTCGGCCAATGGCCCCGACTTGGGCGTGGGCCACCTGCCCGTCCTCAGATGGTGGGCGTCGGCCCAGGCCAGGATTTGCCGCGTGGAAAGGCGCGGCACATTGGCGGGGTTGCGCACTCCCCGCTGTTCGTCCAACAGTCTGGCCAGCGACGATCCGCCTGGCAGGCCTCGCCGCCCGTAATGCAATGACGCATTGACATTGTGCCATGTCTCGCCGGGCTGCGAGTCAATCGGGCCGGCATCGCGGCCCGGCCACGCGCCATGCCGCGCGAAGTGGAGGTCGGCCCATTTGAGAATCATCGACTCCGTCAGCGGCGGTAGCGCGCGGATGTTCCGCTTGCCGCGGCGTTCGGCCAGGAGTTTGGCTAACGATGAGCCGCCGGGAAATCCACGCAGACCGAGGCGCAGGGCCGCATTGATATTTATCCATTTCTCACCAGCGGTTTGAACGACCTTTCCGTCCGAGATCGTGGGCCAGCGACCGGTGCGTTCGAAATGCTCGTCGGCCCATTCGAGAATCTGCGAGATATGGAGCAGTGGTCTGTATGGCCTCCTCCGGCGGCGCCTATTCTTTTTGGTCTTTCTGGCTGATTGGCGTGCCATCGCCTCACGGTACCATCGACGGACAGTCGGTTCCAGCGAGCCACGAACCATCGACTGCCACGCACATGATGGTTGCGCTCGCCGTTTCGATGCCGCCCGCGAGCCCAAGGCCGACCCGGGGCACCTTGCCCGCGAGATAGGCCCGCCCAGGTCCGGTCACGAAGGCCGGCCAGGAATTTGCAAGCCGACATCGGCACCGCTATGCTGGCAGGTGCCGCTGGCGCCGTGCCGGCGGCCTGATCGACCAACTTGAGCGAGGACCGAACACGGCCCGACGAGGGCCACAACTACAATTTGAAAGACGCGAAAGCGTCCTGCATTTGCTTCCTCGAAAACGACCAACCTGAGCCGACCGGCTCTTGAACCAATGAGGCAGTGCTTGGACCGCGCCCCGGAAGGGGCGTCGGCCAAGCGCTGTTCATTGGTGCCCCTTGGTCGGGGTTCGAGGAGCGGCCTTGGTTCGGCGCCCTTTTTTCGTTGGGGTCTCGCACCCAGGGCCGGATTCGGCGATGACCAACTTGGTCCTGGAGGCACACATGCCGCTGAAGATTCACTGCCCAAAATGCCAAAAGGCTCTTGACGTTCCGCTGGAGTTAGCCGGCAGGCGAGGTAAGTGCCCTGCGTGTCGTGAATCATTTTCGATCACGCCATCCCAAGTCAGCAACGTGCCGCCAGAAACGCACGACCCATCGTTGCTCGTCCTTGAACTTCAGCTACCGGATCAAGCCCGGATCGAGGCATCGCAGGGTGCTCAAGCGCACGAAGTCACTGACTCTAAGGCCCACGCCAATCTAGTTGGAAATCAGCTTGACTCGGAGACCTTTAACGCGATCAGACAGTTGGACGCCGAAATCGCAGCAAGCAGAAACGCTGATCCGGTGCGGAGCGACGAATCAATTGCTGACCGTGGGAAGCGGATTGCTCTGGAGGCGAAAAGAAAGCTCGTAATTGAGGGCTTGTTGTCGAAAGTCAAGAAAGTGTTGCGGGAGTTGGATGAGAAGCTGCGCGCGGCCCCGGAGTTTACCACTGCTGAGTCTATTGCTGATGAACTAAGACAGGTCAAGCAAGCCGAATCCAAACTTGAGACCCTGCTGGCTGAAGTCAATGGCCTCTCTCGCAAGAATCCCTGGATCAAAAAACGAGTCGTTGCTGCGATCGCGACACAGCCGTTGTCCAGGAAATCGCACCTTTGGCCGAGCAACCTAATACGCCGGCGCTGGTTTGGCTTGGGTCTTGGTGCCGCAATTGCTGTGGTTTGTTTCTTGATTTGTCCCATGCAAAAGCAGCCGGAAGATATTGTCCGCGCCTACCTTGGAGCTAAGTCTTGGCAAGAGCGGCTTAAATTCGTATTGAATCCCGAGCAAATGCGGCCGTTGATGGCTGAGCACTATGCGGGAGTCGTTTTTGGGGCCACATATCTGAGCATCTCACCGGAGGCAATGGAGCGCCCCGACCTCAGGCTATTTAATGTCGTTTTGGGCAAGGTGAAGAATCCGTTTGGGATGGAACGGGATGTCTCCAACAAGATCTTCCTTCGTTTGGTAGAGGGCGAATGGAAAATTGACTGGAAAGCAACCGTATGTTACAGCCAAATGACATTACGGCTGTTCAAGAATCTGCGTCCGACAAAGCCTGTCGAGTTTCGAGTTGGAGCTCGGCTTTCGGACTTCTATTTTTTGCATTTGGAAAACACACATTGGTGCATCGACGTAACCGTACGGCAACCGGACCTGAGCGTGGACAGCATTCGTGCTTACGTCAAGAAATCAACCAATGCTGGCCAGCGCATATTCGAGCGACTAAAGGCTGCAAAGGGGAGTGAGTACCTCGCGATGATGGTCACGATGCGTTACCCCGCTAATTCATCCTCAGGCGATGACTGCTTCATCGAATCGTTCATAAAGGACTCCTGGCTCGATGACCTTGACTCGATGCAATCGGTCCGCGAGGCAGCTCGCCAGGCGCAATGCACGAACAACCTCAAGCAGATCGCCTTGGGGATGCAAGAGTACGCCGACGTTTACAATGCGTTTCCGCCCGCCTACATGGTCGATGCCGACGGCAAGCCGATGCACAGTTGGCGAGTGCTGATTCTTCCATATATTGAACAAAAGGCGCTCTACGATCGGTACAACTTCGACGAACCATGGGATGGGCCCAACAACAGCCAGCTCGCCGCCTTGATGCCGACCATATATGCGTGCCCTTCGAATGCAACGGAGCCAGGCTCGACAACGACCGCCTACGCGGTGATTAATGGGAAGGGCGCCGTCTTTGATGGAGACAGGCCTTGTCCGATGAAACCGCTAAGTGCAATTCGCGATGGTTCATCGAATACGCTATTAGTGGTAGAGGCCAGCGGGGCCAAGATCCACTGGATGGAGCCCCGCGATCTCGATTTTTCGAAAATGCAGTTTGTCATCAACGGTCCCGGCGGCAACGAGATCGCCAGCCATCATCCTAGCACGGTTAACGTTGCCTTCGCCGACGGCTACGTTCGGACCTTGGCGTCGGAATTGTCGCCGATATTCCTCCGGGGAATGATAACTCGCGAAGGTCTCGAACCGTCTTTCGAATTAGAGGAGAGGTAAGCAGTGTCGTTCCGTCGGGTGAAACCAGATATACAGGATCGTTTACTGAAGTGTCGCCGCCAGTAGCCTGGGCAGGGACGAACCCCGAGGCAACTCGCGCTCACCAGCGTGCAATGCCCGCGCGACCGCTTGCCAGAGCTCGCCCGGCGCGTCGGCCACAGGCCCCGACTCGGACTGCTGGGGGCCGAAGGCTTGGCGAACCCCGATTTTTAGCCGAGACATCTATATATGGGCGGATTTCCACGTACGCCCCCACCGCTTGTGGTTAAGCCCTTTTGAGGCATGAACTTACGCCATTTCCACCTGCGAATGGCCCGAGGAAATGCCCTCCAGGGCCCCTACGCAGCCCGCTCAGGGCCCGCCGATGGCGAGGTGACTCCAAGTTGCCTCTCGCCAACGAAGCGTCTCCCGGCCCTAAGGAGATCCAGGCCGAAGACACCCGCTGATCTGTAAAAAAAGGTGGCCCGCCACCGGGACATGGGGGCCAAGCGGACCTGCGACCGGCCGCGGACCGTCACAGCCGGATTTCACCGGACTCGACGGCGAGCGCCAGCAGCACGACGGCGGCGAGGATGAACACGAGCCAGGAACCGGCCAGGCCGCCGATGATGGCGGCCAGTGCCAGAGAGCCGAGCGCATTCATGCTGTTCAACTTTTGTTTTGCACTCATGTTTTTCTCCTTCTTCCAAAGTTGATTCTTGGAGCCGGCCTGCTTAACTGCCTGACCAGCCCCGGCAATACGTGTCGCGAAAGTCACACCACGAGCAGCCCATACCCGGCCGAAACACGAATCGCCCAGAGTCCAGGTCGTCGAGGTAGGCCCTGATCACGGCGAACAACCGCCCGAGGTGTCGCTCGTCGCGGGGCGGGTAACGATGAAAATGAACCTGGGGCACCTTGGTCTTTACCAGGCTGCGAATCTCCAGGCCCGCTTCCTGGATCGGCGACGCATGCCGGTACAGGTAGCTGTAGCAGCTCAACTGGATCTCGTGGCTGATCTCCATCGGTTCGCTGCTACGGGCCGCCGTCTTGAAGTCGGCGATCAACGGGCCGGCCTCCTCGTCGAGAACCAGATCCATGATCCCGACCAGTGGAATGCCCAGATCTTCGCCCGTTGCTGGATCGACCAGCGGCGCCTCGACCGAGACTTCGACGGCCAACGGCTTTGGCTCGCCAGCTGAAACGGCGCGCAGATAAGTTGCCACCAGGTCAACCGCTTGCCGCTGACAGGTTTGCTCCTCGGCGACCGTCTCGAAGACCATGGTTTCGGCGTCAACCAGCTCGCCCCAGGTTTCGAGCAGCCTGCGTGCCAGCTCTTCACTCGTGATCGCCACGCCGACGTGCCGGTGCCTGTAAAAGGTTTCCAGCGAGGCATGCACGGCCTTACCCAAGAACAAGGCCGGCGTGGTCGGCTCCCTGATGCCGTCGATGTACTTCAGCCGGAACGCAAGCGGGCATTTGAGCCAAAGATTCAGTCGGCTGGGAGAAATGTAGGCGCGGACGTCGGCTGGCTGCGCACCCACCGTGTCGCGGTCGAAAAGTGCGATGCTCATGCGGCGGCTCCCTTCGTAGCGGCGTCGAGGTTGATCTTGCCCGCCTTGACCTGCTTCAGCGTGTCGATGAGTGTGCTGGCGTCGAGACTCGACAGATCGGCCAGCGGCTTGTTGAACATCTGCTTGGCCAGCCCTTCCAGCCGCCGGGCGCCAAGATCGCGGATCTCGCCAGCGAGTTGCTCGATGTAGCTGAGCTGCTTGCCGGAGGCACGATGGGCGGGGCTGCCCGTGAGCTGGCTACCGTTACCGTTCGTCGCGATAGGGCCGTTTCCGTTTTTTGGCGCGGCGTGATGGGGCTCGTGGTCATCGTCGTGGGTGCGGTGGCGGGCCAGCTCGTCATCCACGGCCTGGCGGCAGGCGGCGAAAGCCCTTTGCGCCTCCGCCTGGATGCCGCTGAGGCCGCCGTCCAGCAGCCCGTTATTCAGTTCGAGCTCGATGTAGCAGGAAGCACCGAGGCTCCCGTAGTCCGGCAGGCCAATTTTCTTCGACAGGCCGACGTTAAGTTTCAGGGGCATGGAAAGCCTCCTTGGAATGGAAATGGTGGTGGGACGGGCCGTGTGGAAGGAACGCCGATGAACGACGACTTGAAGCCGACGCTCTCCGCCGAGATGATCAGCCAAAGGGCTGGGTGCGGCCTTGGTGGCGGGGCACGCTGCGGTTGGCGTGATGGGTCACAGGCGCGTTACAATCGGTTGAGGTCCGATTCGTCATGGAGCCGCATGTGGGCGAGGTACGATCATGCGTCCGAAGGCTGGAGCGTTTTCACGCTATCGCCCCCGAGTCTTAACGGTCATCGTGCTGGTCGTCGTTGCGGCGCCGACCGTGCTCGCGAACCTAAGTCCAAGCGACCCGGGGCCGATCCTGTACTCGGTGCCCGATGTCGATTATGGTTGGCCGTTTACCTGGTACTGGTGCAACCTCGCCCTAAAGACGGGGGACACCCGGTCTAAATGGTACGTGATGCGATATGGTTGGCCCCGGCTGGCTGGCAATCTGGCGATCTGGCTGGTCATGTTGGCCGCGGCGGGGAGCGCCTGCGAATGGCTGGTGCGTCGCTGTCGGCCCCGCCTGCGTTGGAACTTACGGACGATGCTAATCGGCGTGGGGTTGGCGGCCGTTCCCTGCGCGTGGTGCGCCGCAGTCCGCGATCGGGCAAATCTGCAAGATTCGATCATCGCCGCCATTGAAAAGAAGCAAGGAGGCGTTTACGTCGAACGCTGGGGACCAAAATGGCTCGATCTCGTCGGCGCCGATCGTTTCCGCAGGCGCATCGTCGAAGTGTGGCTGTGGAATTATGATGATGGTGTCGCGAGTGAAGAGCTTCTCAAGCGTATCGGACGATTGCCTGACTTGCGACATCTCAACCTATATGCTTGTGAATTGACGTCCGGTATGGCCACCGCGCTTGGTGACCTTCGGCAACTGCAAACCCTGAACATCGTGCATAGCCATTTGTCCGATGGTGGCGACGTCGAACGCATTTCGGATCAGGTCATTACGGCCATCGGCAAACTGGATCGGCTCAAGGTACTCAGCCTGAGTGACATAATGTTCACCGGCGAAAGCTTGCCCCGCTTGGCCGCCTTAACGAACCTGAAATCGCTCCGCCTGGAAATTCAGTTGTGCGATGAGGACGGACACGAGTTGGAACACTTTGCGAATATGGGTAAGCTGCCCCTGCTCGCGCAATTACCGGCGCTGCCACGGCTCGAAGCCATCGGCTTCCACTGTGGACTGGTCCGAGCCCACGACCTACGCCAACTTGCGGCCCTGCCTTCGTTGAAATCGCTTGACCTAAGCAATAACATCGTGATCACCGACGCGGTTTTGGTGGAGCTCGCGTCTCTGGAATCCATTGAAGAATTAACGATCGACGACCAAGTTGCATCGGCGGCCGGGCTTGAATCGTTGCTCGCAATCAAGCGGCTCAAGGCGATACACGTTGTTTCCCACGGTAAGGGTGACTCGTTGACCCCGTTGCGGCTTGATAATGAAGGGGAAGTGTTTGTGCGGGAAAGTGAGGTCGATCGTTGCCGCCGCGCGTTTGAGGAGTTGCGACATTCCAATCCCGGAATCGTGATCGACAGCGATGAGGGGTCGTTCGACAATTGCCACATTCGGTCCGGTGAATTCGGATACTCCGACTTCTTCATGCGGGTGGACCGCAGCCTGCCGGGCTCTAATTGAATTGCCCCAACGTGGGGCAGGTTGGATTGGTGGCTTGGAGCGCGCCGGCACGGCGTCAGCCTGCCACCATCTCCCCGATCGCCTCCAGCCAGCCCCTTACCTCCCCCTCCGGATCGCGCTCATCGAGCATCCTCACAGTCATCCGCTCGACGGCCTGCCGATTGAGCCACCGCTTCGCCGTTTCGCGGCACCGTTTCTTGGCACGGCACGGCAGCTCCACCCAGGTCAGCTCGTGATCCTGCCTTTCGAAACAGGCCCGCGCGACTATGTCGGCTACGTCGTCATCATCGCCGAAGGCCAGGTCGAGGGTGGTGACTTCCTCCACGGCGCGAGGATGCAGGTAGTTTTCCAGGGCCCGCTTCCGCGTCAGCTGGGCACGACAGTGTGGCCGGCCATTGACGATTTCGACGGCCTGCTGGCGCCGCTCCGTCGCGGGCGGCATCTCCCGGTCCAGCAAGTGAAATTCTCGCAGCCCGAGCGCCGCCATCCTGGCGGCCCAAGCCAGGAGGTCGCCGCCGCCAATCGGCACCATGACCATGGCCCCGGCGCGCTCAAGCTTGCCCAGGTCGGGCAGCATGGGATCGTCGGTGTGGAGGGTGCGGCTGATGATGCGGAGAAAGGCGAGATCGTGCTGGCCCTCGACGATCACGAGCAGCTTGACGCCGGTCTGGAGCCGGGTGCCGAGGCGAGGGGCGGGTGGGCCGAGGAGGCGGGTGCGGAGGTGATTCAAGAATCGGTTGGTAGGCATGGGGTTGCTCCGTGAAGGGGTGGCCGGCGACCGGGCAGCGGTTGGCTACCACTGGATCGAGCCGGCCGGAGATTGGTAGGATTGGAGAGCGGTGAGCTGCGGCGATCGGACGGGCGATGAAGTGCATCGCTGGATCTTGGCGGACGTCAGCTTGCAAGGGAGACTGTTCGCGTTCGGCGCCGACGGGCCAACGGCGAAGGCGGCTGTGTATGGCCGAAATCTTGGTTGGGCCCATTCGGCAACGCCTGCCGGCATGTCGCAACTGGCCGGTGACTTCGCACGGTTGTCCACTCAAAACGACATCAAACGGCGAGAATTCGTCTGTGGAGGCCCAATGGCTGAACTCAGGTACTTCATGTGGCGGTGGCAGCACATGTTCCAGTCGCTAGCCTCCGACAACGCCCGACGTCTCCTCGGCCCGATCGACTCCCATCTGAAACCCGACGCTTTCCTCATCGGCTTCCGAGTTGATGACGATGCGGAGGGGCACGAGCTTATCTGCGTTTCTCCGGAGAATTGCCGCTTCCAGCCCGAGCTTTTCGACCGAATCTCTGAGCTGATAAAACAACTCGCCTCCGAGGACCCCCGCTCACAGATGCGCTGCTCGGCACCCAGTGACCCGGAGCTGAACGAAAAAATGGCGTTTCGCGACGGGTGGCGGCGCGCCGTTGAGAAAATTCTCGCCGAGCAGGACACGAGTTCTGTGTTCTTCGCGTCCGAGCCTACCCCTGTAAACGGGTACGCCGTCCTGGTAATAGTCCAGCTCGATCGCGCCCGATTCGACTCGCATTATCGACTTACCCAAAACTTCGTCCAGAAGGGGCAGTTGCGATACCCCGTTGGCCGTTCCCTCATCCAAACGACTATCGAGAGCTACTTGGACGCCCTGATCGAGAAACTGCAACAACCCGATCCGGGCCAAAATATCCCTCTCATAAGGGACAGCTTGTCGATCCAGCGCGCCGCGGCCGTCCGGCTCATGCGCGCGCCGGCTTTGGTCGGCGGAGACCTCATGGGTCTCAGCGACATCTTCAACGTCTGCAACACGATTTCCCTGCAGAAGTATGAGGGCGCAGTGGGCGCAGGGCGGCTGGTGTTCGTCCGCCGGGACCACCCCTGCATCAAGATCGACCTCAAGCTCCGCACCCCAGTATCCGTCCGGGACTTCCGTGCCGTCCGAAAGCTCTTGCAGATGGGGTCTGGAAAACTCTGCCTGTTCTGCGATTCCAGTGAGGTCTACGGGTTAGGGACCGTCGGCGACTACGATCCGGCCGGCGAGGATCTCTTCGTCGTCCGATTCGTCAAGCACTTCGTCTGGGAGCTCTTACACGCAGATCACGTGATGATGCACTGTCGGGAGGGCCGGCCTCAACTCCGGTCACCGGGCCCGCCCGCCGCGCCCGTCCGTGAGACACTGGAGCGGGTCTTCCCGGGCCAGAAAATTGACCAGATCGTCCTCCTCGCGGAAGCCGTCATCGCTCAACGGCACGGCGCGATGTTGGTCGTCACCCCTTCTGCCCCCGGGGAGGCCGCCCGGCTCGCCAAGCAAGCCACTGTTGTTGAGCCATTCGCCCTAACGCCCGAGCTAATCGACCTGGTGACGGCAATCGACGGCGCCGTCCTCGTTGACCTCGACGGCACTTGCCACGCCATCGGCGTGATCCTGGATGGCTTGGCGTCGGATAGATGCACCTCATCCCGCGGCGCACGCTACAATTCTGGGGTTCGTTACGCCTGCCAACAGGTGGACCGGGTGGTGATCGTGAAGTCCGAGGATGGAATGGCGAACGTCCTGCCCGAGGCCGTTTGAAATCGAGCGCGGCACGGGAGGATACGCTCCAGGAACATCAGCAAAAAGACGCGCGTCGGACCGGGTGGCCCTGGGGCGTTGCCGCCCCAGGGCTCCCACAGACCCGTACGTGCTCGCATTAGAGCATACGGTTCCTCAAATCACGGTTTCACTGCGTGCCTGTAGATTGAACGGACGGTGCGCACGCGCGCCAGCGGATAACGTTGGAGCATGCGGCGGAATCGGGTCCAGTTGAACGAGCAGTTGCGGTTGCGGCGATAGAGCCACTTCCGCCAGCGACGCTCAACTTCCCAGAGGAACCGGGATAAGGCTCCCGAGTTGCCGGTGACACCGTAGTACGCGTAATGTCCGCGTAGCTTTTCGTTCAGTTTCTGTTGCTGTTCCCAGATCGCAATGTGCCGGTTTGCCTGGCACCACGAGTCAATGCTCCGCACTGCTCGGCTGAAACGGTTGGCGGCCGTCTTGAGCTTGACCACCCAGTAACCTTTTAGGGAACGTCCCCAGTAATGGGTGAACCCCAAGAGGTCGAAGGTCCCAGGACGATCGTCTCGGGACACGGTCCGGACCTTCGTCATGGGTGACGGAGGACGGAACGGCACGAGCTTCGTCTTGGTCGGATGGACGCTCAGGCCGAATTTGCCGAATCGCTTCGGCACGACTTCCATGACGCGTTGAGCATCGCATTGGTCGCGAAACCCAATCACGAAATCATCCGCATAACGGATGAGGAAGGCCCGGTGACGCATCCGCGGCTTCACGTCCTGCTCGAACCAGAGGTCCAGCACGTAGTGCAGGAACACGTTCGAAAGCAGGGGCGAAACCACTCCGCCTTGAGGCGTTCCGGCATCAGGGTAGCTCACGCTCCCGTCCTCCATCACGCCCGCCTTCAGCCATTTGTCGATCAGGCGCAGTAACACACCGTCACGCACCCGAAGCCGGAGAAACTTCCGCAGGTGGCCATGATCCAAATTGTCGAAAAACTTTCGGATGTCCACCTCCAACACCCAGCCACCCCGACAGTTCATTAACTGGTTTCGGAACGCTTCCAACGCCTGGTGGGCAGATCGTCCTGGGCGGAAGCCGTACGAGCAGTTCTGAAAGTCCCGCTCATAGATCGGCTCCAACAGCATGACGACCGCCCGCTGGAGGACCTTGTCTTCCAGCGTGGGAATTCCGAGCGGGCGAGTCTCGGTTGTCGAGCCGCCTTTCGGAATATGCACTCGCCGCACGGGCGGAGCGTGGTACGTGCCGGACTTCGCACGGTCGAGCAGACGCTGAAGGTTGCCCTCCAGGTCCCGTTCGTATTCCTCCGCGGTCACTCCATCCACGCCCACGGCACCATCCTTGCGGGTGCGTCGGTAGGCTTCCTTGAGCCAATCAATGTCCATCAGGTAGGCCAGCGAAGTGAACGCCATCTGCGGCGATTGTTTCGCCAACTCTGCTATCCGCTCCTGTTTCGTGGACACGCTGGTCGAATTTCGATGCATTCGTCGTGTTTCTCAAGAACGGTTCCATGATCCGACGTCTCGCTTCCCTCCACTGGCTCCAGCAGGGAGCTGTTCGCCAGCTTTGTCGGTACTATCAAGACGCTATGACTTCCTGCCGTCCGTCCCGCCGCACTTCGTTACCTTCGTTTGGCGGTACCTCGGTGTCACTCGTTGGGTTCGCTCCTCGGCGGACGAGTGCACCGCCGTGGCCTGGAGTTGGTATCCCGGTAGCTCCAGCCGGGGTTGTTGCCGAGGAAACGACAGGATCTCGCAAGTTCCTGGGGAACCCCCATTGTCCGTTCGCCCATGTTCAGTCGACGCCGGCAGGACTGCTGACACCAGACCATTGCGGTGCAGCAGCGTGGCCCCTGGTATGTGAAAAGCAAGGGCTCCCACGAAAGGTTTTTCGGCGCTCAATAGCATGGCTTTCGAACTCGCTGTCTACGCTTCGCAGTGCGGGTTACCCCGTCCCACGCAAGACTCGCTTCCGGCCGCTGGTCAGGCGCTGCCGGACGGGCTTTCCACCCGCAGGATTCCGATGAAAGGTTTCAGATTTGCTTCCTACATCTCATCCTCCTTTCCCAAGCTTTCTTGCCGCAATCACATCGACCGTAGTGTGTTGGACCGACATTGATTAGCCCCGAACATGAAGGCCCCGTGCCGGAGATTCTGGTAGTGGCAAAAGAACGTCAGCAAGGTTTCGAATCCATCGTCGAAGTCGTCGCAGGGTTCTTGCACGAATTCCAGGCCGAAACCGACCGCGGGACTACCGTTGTCGCATCTGCGTATCTGGATGATCTCTTGGCGGGGATGCTCAGAAGTTACTTCGTGGACGAGCCGAAGGTAGTTGCTGAACTCCTCGATTTCCAAGGTCCGCTGGGAACGTTTTCGAGCCGGATCGGTTTAGCTTATTGCCTCGGCCTGATTAGAGATGACCAGTTCAAGGATCTCAATACAGTAAGGAAGATCCGGAACGCCTTTGCCCATTCGCATCAGGCGTTGTCTTTTTCGGAACAACCGATTTGCAATTTCTGCGACAATTTGAGTCAAATCCGACTCATGGAGAGGTTTCAAAACGAGATGTCAGCCGAGGAGCGAGATATTCTCTTTGAGCGATATAAAACGCGACGGCAGAAGTTCATTGGTAATACTGCCCATCTTGCCGTCGGCTTGATGGTTCGCGGAACCGGAATCCAACATGCACAAGTTGGTAAGGCTGCTTCACCCGAGGGACCACACCTCCCGTTCGAATCGAGCGGCGCGTAAACCAAGCTTTTCCGCGTCCAGCGGCATCGTTTTTCGCTTCCCGGCGGTGAGGGTTGCTGATGTCAACCGCCGTCGAGCTCCCGCGTAGACCGCGAGTCGTTCACATCGACCGATGCGTCGAACCATCTTCCGACCGCTGTAATCTTGCTTTTGGGTGCTCCGTGACAATTGGTGGCC
>Ga0265314_10000751_pt1 | contig 38851 bp, 23 predicted proteins | sample 4126metaG_FD_203106 | JGI IMG/M metagenome (GOLD analysis project Ga0265314, IMG submission 203106) | Rhizosphere microbial communities from Carex aquatilis grown in University of Washington, Seatle, WA, United States - 4-1-26 metaG | ecosystem: Host-associated > Plants > Roots > Rhizosphere >...
CTTTCTCTTCGGGGGTCCGGTGTCGTCGGGTTAGGCGGATTTGAGATGATCGTCGTTTCACCCTGCCATCCTGCCGTACCCGCCTTCCTCACGGTAAGACGGCTCCGCCGGACGGTTACACTTGATCGGAAGTATCACCGACGAAACGCCTCCTGTGGAATCCCGAGCGATTGCTACAGATGATTCAAGCTGAATCTTCTGTATCAAGCTGGAAAACTGCGCCCGAGCGCTATTGGGAGAATTCGTGCTTTCAGCCCCGCGAGCCGCCAATGTCGACGCAAGTTGTACGGACAAAGCAATTAACCAGAAAACACGAATGCGCCACGCATCTCGGAGAGAGATGAAATGCAACGGGCAGGCATGGCAGCGCTTGCGTTGATTCACAGGTTGTCGTTCTATCTCGGATAGGTCACTTTTGTTTTTGTTTTACCTGAACCAACATAGCGGTACACCCGATAGCTCCCGTCGGCCAGACCAAGCCGCGTTCGCTGATTGGCGGAGTTGCAGGAGTAAGGGTAGCTTGCTGGCGCGTTGGTGGCACCCGTGCCATAGCTCTTGGATGAAATCGAGGACAGGCGATTTACCCCGTGAGATAGCGCCTCCACGGTCGACCGAAGGCTTGGTCGGTGGAACGCCGATCGCCTGGCAGGAAATCCTGGCTTCATTATCTCACGGGGCGGAGGCAGTCGTAGCTCTTGGTTGTCACCGTGTCGCTGGCCGGGTCGGTATTGGTGAAGGTGACGGACTGCGCCAGCGTTGAATTGCCCAAGGAGCAGTAGGTGGCGGTGAACGGCGAATCGCTCACTGTCGAAAGTCGCCCGGCGGTGTCGTACCCGTAATTGGCGTTCTGAAGTACCGTCGAGCCGTTCTTGATGTTCATCGTATCCAGCTGCAAATAAGCGTTGCAGGTGCCGTTCACCGAGAGTCCGTTCAATGTCCCTCCGCTATAGCTCTCCGTCAAGGGCAGGTTGGCGCTGTCGTAGGTGAGGCTCGTCGTTATCCCGTTGTGAAACGGGTTCAGCCATAGATCGGTCCACTTTCGCTGCTAGCACAAACGTCACGGAGCACGATCAGAGCGGTCGTCCGCAGGGGCGCGAACCCTGAAAGCACCACCGCGTATGTGCGGCCCATCCGGTCACCACCTACGGATCACGAACAAAGCAGGCCACGGCTGTGCGCCGCCCTGCGCCGGCCGAGACTTCGCACGCCGAGGCCGGCCGGCCAAACTCTCTTCCGCAGGCTGGAGAACCGCCTCCTCGCAACCCCCCCTACCGGCGGGTCCACCACCCGCGGCTGTAGCGGCGCGTCTGTGACCGCCGCCTCACCTCTCTCGGTGTTTTCTTCGTTTTCTTCGTGTCAGTCAGTCCCTCACCCTCATCCTCTGTGCCTTAATCCTGCTCCTAATCTCCCCCACCACCACAGCCTCTACTCTGTAGCGGCGCGTCTGTGACCGCCGCCTCCCCTCGCGTCATTCTCAACGGCCGCACGTTTGTCGGGACCATCTTGCAGTCTTCGCGCCCTTGCGTTTCCCTCCGTGATCCCGTCGCCGGCCAATCAACGCAGAACCGCCAGGACGCCTATAAAACGCAAGATGATCCCCGACAAGCGTGCGGCCTTGAAGCACGACGCGTGGTTTGACCAACAACAGACTGCGCCTCCCCGCAGACGACAATTAGCGTTTAGCGGCCTTTGGTGAAGGGAGATCTCTCCCCGCGTGAACCCATTTCCCTCCGCTTCGTTCCCTTCGTGTCCTTTGTGGTAGTCACCCTCCTCCACGCTCATCTTCTATGCCTTAATCGCAATTGTAATCCCGCTCTTAGTCTCGCCCCTCAGCCGTCCGCCTCGGCCGCCTGGTTCTCCGCCCCGCTTCCAGCTGTGTAACTAAATAATATACGTAATTGACTCTAGTCCGTCACCGTGCTACCTTAAGCACCATGAACAGCGGCCCAGCTCAACCCGCACGTCGCGACGCGGTCGGCCCGAACCTCGCCTTCCCGGCAAGATCAGGCACCCCCTCCGTCCGCCGTCCTTTCCAACTCGGGTTCCTCCCCACCCGCTCCAGCCCATCTCAGATTTCAAATTTGCAATTTCAAATCCCTCTCAGCCCTTCAGCCTTCCGCCTTTCCTTCCTAACTCCCGTGAATATCGGATCTTCGGCGCAGTGTTATCGGTTAACCGCACGCCAGACCCCAGCGCTCCTTGGGCATTCTCCATTTCTGTCCGCCCTCCCCCGACCTCATCTCAAATCTCATATCCCCTCCTCAGCCTTTCTCCCTTTGCCGTCACGGCCACGGCCTGCGAATCTTCGGTTCCAGCTCAGGAAAAACTCACCACTCACCACTCGCCACCAGCCCCTCGTCTGGCCTCATCTCCAATCTCAAATTTGCAATTTCAAATCCCTCTCGGCTCTTCAGCCTTTCGAAAGATCCTTCCCGTACGCCAGAGTATCCCCCCGCCCACTCTCGTTCTCAACCAATTCCAGCACAGCCACATCCGTCAGTGCGCCACAAACTCTCTCAAAATGCTAACACTGATTCCCAAACACTTGCGCAACGCAAGACAAACACACGCCCACACCGCCTCCCGCCACCCGCCCAAAACACTGGCGATCCGGCCGGGCCGATGGATTCCGCCGTCCTCCTCGCACCCGGCCCGAGACTACCAACCTGCCGCCCTGCCCTTGTCCCTCGCCACGAACCAACCCACCGGTGCACGGATCCCCTGCTCAACAACGCGGTTGGGGCTCGTCCCCCTGCCCCTCCAATGCTCGCCACCCAACCGTCTGGATTCCTGCCGCCCGATCTTCCTGGCCCGTCGTTTCCCGCCGTGTGTCACCTCGTCTCCATCCAAGCAGCGTTCCGCGTTCTCGGCACCAGCCAATCGCCGGCCTTTCTTCCGGTTGCCATTCTCCCTCTCCCTCGTAAGTACCCCATTTGTCGGCTATTCCGAAGGCTATTGTCGGCTATCCGTGGGCCAGCAGCCTTCCCCACAGCCCCTCGTTGCATCGCCCTGGCGCCTCGCCAAGAGTTTGCGCTTCTACCCCTCTGGCCGCCGGGCTAGCCTCGCCCCGCCGTGAATTTCCAGAGCGCGCCAGATCAACGTGCGCGGGTGGCTGAGTTCCAGCGCCGGCACCGCGTGGCGTTGCTCACCATGGTCTTCACCGACATCGTCGGTTCCACTCGGCTTAAGCAGGAGCTCGGCGAAGCTGAGGCGGTTACCCTCATGCGGCGACACCATGAAATGTTGCGCGAAACCCTCGCCCGGTTCACTGAAGGCGAGGTCATCGTTGTCGCCGGCGACTCCTTTTTCCTGGTTTTCACTCGCCCCTCAGACGCCTTGCGCTACGCCTTGCTGGTGCAACGCCAGGTCCGTGGCCTGGCCACCACCGTCGGCCACGCCATCGGTGACCGCATCGGCATCCACGTCGGCGAGGTCCATATCGTCGAATCGGAAGGCACCGCCCAAAAGGACCTCTATGGCCTCCAGGTCGATACCTGCGCCCGCGTGATGTCCCTGGGCGATGCCGATCAGATCCTGCTTACCCGTAGCGCCTTTGACAGCGCGCGCCAGGTCCTTCGGGGCGAACATGCGGAAGGACTCGGAGAACTCACCTGGCTCAGCCATGGGATCTTTACCCTCAAGGGAGTCGAAGATCCTGTCGAGGTTTGCGAAGTGGGCGAAGCCGGCGTCGCCAGGCTGCAGGTGCCCGGCGATTCCGAAAAAGCCCATCGCCTGGTTTCCGAAGACAACCAGACCGTCCGCGGATGGCGTCCCGCTGTCGGCCAGCTCGTGCCGCGAACCCAATGGAAGCTGGAGCAAAAAATGGGCGAAGGCGGGTTCGGCGAGGTCTGGCGCGCCTCCTTGCCCGCGCTCAAGGCCGAACGAGTGTTCAAGTTCTGCTTCCGCGCCGATCGTGTGCGCTCCCTGAGACGCGAGGCCATCGCCTTCAGCCGGCTCAAAGAGCACGCCGGGGACCATCCCAACGTGATCGCGGTGACCGACCTCTGCCTGGACGAACCACCTTTCTACCTGGCCATGGAGCTGGCCGCTGGTGGAGATTTGCGCGCCTGGTTCGCTGCCCAAGGAGGAATCGAGCACGTGGACCTCGATATCCGTTTGGCCATGGTCGCCCAGGTCGCCGTCGCACTCCAAGCCGCCCACGCCGCCGGCGTCATCCACGGCGACGTCAAGCCAGCCAACATCCTGGTCAGCGATCGGCCCCTGCCGCGCGCTGAGGCCGGCGCACCTCACGCGGCGTCCCTTTCAGCGCCGCTCGTCAAACTTAGCGATTTTGGCATCGGACACGTCCTGTCTGAAGAGCGGGCGCGAGGTTCTACCGCCACCGCCGGCGCCTTCGAGCCGGGCAGCACCGCCGGCTCAAACAGTGGCACCCAAATGTTCATGGCGCCGGAGCTCACGGCGGGCAAGCCCATGTCCCCTCAATCGGACATCTACGCCCTCGGCGTCGTGCTCCTCCAACTCGTGGCGTGCGACTTCACCCGCCCGGTCACCGTGGACTGGTCCGCCGCTGTGGAGGATCGGCGGCTAAAGCACTTGCTTCAAAGATGTTTTGCGGGCAACCCCGATGAGCGCTTTGAAAACGCGGCCGATCTGGCGAGCGGCCTCCGGGCTCTTTTGCCACCGCCGGGCAAGGACGCGCCCGGAGCCAAACGGGCGGTCGGTGCGGGGCATTCTCAGCCGCCCGGCTTCAGGCCCTCTAGGCTCGCAGTCGCCGCCATCCTATCCTTGGTGATCTTGGCAGCCGCGTTCGTTCTCTGGCGCCTCACCGGGCCTGGCGCATTTCGAACCCGTTCGGGTCCCAAACGCCATCTGGCCGTCGTCCCCTTTACTACCGCCGAGAACGATCCAAACCTGGAAGCCATAAGCCAAGGCATGGCAGAAACACTGGCCGGCAGGCTTGCCGAGGCACAACCCGGCCCGAGGGACCTCCTCGTCATCCCCATGAGCGAGGTCCGGGGCGAAAAAATAGTCAGCGCGAGGCAGGCCCGAGAGCTGTTTGGCGCGACCGTTGCCCTCACCGGTAGTCTCCAACGGCAAGGTGAGCAAATCCGCCTGAACCTTACTCTGGTGGATTGCCAGGGCCTTCGCGCCCTCCAGAGCACCAACGTTGAAATTGCGCCAAACCAAATCTACTCCAAGGAGGACGAGGTAGGCCGCATGGCCGCAGCCTGGCTCGGACTCCCTCCGCCGGCGCTCGCACTCTCATCCTCGCCAAATGGCCACATCCCCAGCGCGGACGCCTATATCCCCTATCTCCAAGGGATGGGCCTCCTGGCCCGCTACGACCGGGGCGAAAACCTCGACCAAGCACTCGTCGCTTTCCAGAATGCGCTGGCCAAGGACACCAATTTCGCCCTGGCCAAGGCCGCTCTCGGCCGGACCGAGTGGCACAAATACGAACGCACCCACGACCCGGTCTGGTTGGACAAATCCGTTGAAATCTGCCGATCCGCCTTGGCCTCCAGTCCCGGGATGGCCCAAGCCTATGTTACACTCGGATTGGTCGAGTCCAGCACTGGGAAAGCCGGGCAGGCGGTCGAGCACTTCCAGAAAGCACTCGAGCTCGACCCCATGGACGGCGCTGCCCTCCGGGGCTTGGCTCGTGCCTATGAAAAGCTTGGCCAGACCAGCCGGGCCGAGGCGACTCTCAAAGAAGCCATCGCCCACGACCCGGATTACTGGGCAGGCCATAACAACTTGGGCGTCCTCTACGCCAACCTGGGGCAGTACCCCGCCGCTGAACAATGCTTCCTGCGCGTGACTCAACTCACCCCCGACAACTATCAGGGCTACCGAAACCTAGGCGGCCTCTATTCTCTTATGGGGCGCACCTCGGAAGCCAAAGCCATGTCCGCCAAATCGCTATCCCTTCGCCCGACACCCGAGGCGCTCTCCAACCTCGGTACCATCGCCTTCTTTGAGGGCCGCTACACCGACGCCGCCAAAAGCTACGAAAATGCCGTCGCACTCACCGATAGCCGCCCCGTCTATTGGGGCAACCTGGGGGACGCTTACCGTCTTTGCGCCACCAACGACCTCCCGGCCGCCAAGGCCTACAAAAAAGCCCTCTCATTGGCTGAGGACGCGCTCGCTCGCGATCCTCTCGATGCCGAAACCCGAGCCGAGCTGGCAGTTTATTGCTTGAGCCTCGGCGACACCAATCGCGCCGCCGCCGAGATCGATCAAGCGTTGCGCCTGGGAGAAAATGACGTAAACGTCCTCTTCCTCGCCGCTCTCGTTCGGGTGCGTTCCGGCCAGCCCTCGCGAGCCATCGAACACCTCGAGATCGCCGCGCGCGGCGGATACTCGAGCGCGGAAATCCTGCAACACCCCGATTTTGCGGACTTGCGGAAGGAGCCCGCCTTTGCCAAGGTCGCTCGTTACTTCCAGAACGCAAACGCGAAATCCAATCGTTAACCCTGCACACCCGATGGCCAAAATCGTTATCACAATCACCAGGCGTGGTCCTTTGGACGGGAAGCCCCACCGGAAGGCTAAGCAATGCAAGCTCCAGTACACCGTCGACGGCCATCCCCCCTCGCCTGATACCCACGTTCACCCCGGAGACTCAGTCATCTGGAACTTCCAGGATTCCGCCTGGGCGGTAGCGTTTTCTGGTCAATCGCCCTTCTCCAAGTGCGCGTTTGGCGGGGTTGGCGGGCAGGCCGATGGCGGCAAGATTATTAAAGGCAATCACGGCGATCAGTTTCCCTACAGCGTCGTGCTCTTCGATGTCGGCAGCGCTCCCACGGTGGACGATCCTCGCATCATTATCGACTAGGGCTCGCAGCACCGCTGCCAGCCGGCCTGCTTCATATACCAGGCCGTCGCAACCCGGCGACCTTCCGGAGCAAATCGCACAGCTCCGCCCCGGCTCCACCGCTCCACGTCCACCGCGCGTGACACGGAGTGGAACCAGTCTTCCTAACGGGGCTGATGGTCCAGCGGACAGCCCTTCTGCGCATTCCGCCCCGGCCAATAAAGTCCTTGATGTGGGTCAAATGGATCGTTCATTTGGACCCTTTTTTCTCTGTTGCCATCGGGCGTGGAAGTGGTAGATTTCCATTGTCCGGACGGCGTGGCGTTTCTTCAGCGGGATCCCCACCCGCACCTCCTTGGCGCGCGCCGCCCGGGCATTCCATTTCCGGAGAAACCACCCGTGCGGCTAGACCGCCACTTTCATCACAATCAGCGTGAGGTCGTCCGTCTGCGGTTCCCCTTGCCCAAACGCGCGCACCGCCCGGTACAAAGCTTCCACAATCTCTCGCGCCGGCCTCTCCCGGTGGGCGCGCACAACCTCCAGAACCCGTTCGGTCCCGAACATCGAATTGTCCGGTGCCGGCGCTTCGTCGAAGCCGTCCGTAATCAACAGCACTAGGTCGCCTTCATCTAAAAAAAGATCTGAAGAATCGTCGTAGACGGTGTTCGGGTTGCGCCCCAGGGGCGGGCCGGTGCGCTTGAGAATAGTCTTTGTTTCCCCGTGGCAATCCAGCACATACCCAGCAGGGTGCCCGGCGTTAACATAAGTGAGACGTTTCTCTTCCGGATCAAGCCGCGCGAGCAGCAGCGTCACGAAGCGCTCGGTGCCCACGTCCTCTGCCAACACTCGGTTGGCTCGCGTCACGACCTCCCCCACTTTGGCGCGGTTGAGCGCCACGATTCGGAGGTAGGCGCGCGTATCGGCCATCAGAAGAGCCGGTCCGATCCCATGCCCGGTCACGTCCCCAACCACGATCCCCAAGCCATCGTGCAGCATTGGCAAGTAATCGAAGTAGTCGCCTCCGGCCGCCTCGGCCGGAAAGGAGGCACCCGCAATGTCATACCCGGGAATCAAGGGAGGCCCTTTTGGGAACAAGCGTTGCTGGATCTCTCGAGCCACTCGCAACTGCTCCTCCTGTTCCCTGAGCGCCCTCTCGGCCGCCTTGCGCTCCGAGATGTCCCGAATGAAAGCCACGAACCAGCCTTTGCCCTCCATCTCAATGTTGCTGAGCCCAATCTCCATCGGAAACTCCGCCCCGTTCCTGCGCCGTCCTACCGTCTCAACCATCTGTCGCGGCTGCTTTCCACCCCCTGGGCGCCAGGAACAGTACAGGCCCTTCTGTTGGCTGTCAGGCAGCTCCTCCGGTTGCAACACCAGGAAACTGCGCCCGATAAGTTCCTCGGGCGGATAACCAAAAACTTGTTCCACCGCCGGATTGATGAAGCGGATCAGCCCATCCGCGTCCATCAAAACAACCGCGTCTGGAGAATTCTCCCAAAGCAGCCGGTAACGGAGCTCGCTCTCGCGCAGGAAACGCTCCACCTGCCGCCTCGCCTCTCGATTGGCAGCTTCTCTCAGTTCCCGTTGAACTGCCGGAAAGAGCCGCCCGAGATTCCCCTTGATCAGATAGTCATGCGCGCCAGCCTTCATCGCCGCCACCGCCGTGCCCTCCCCTATGCCACCCGACACGATGATGAACGGCAGGTCCAAACCGCTCTCCTGAACAATCTTGAGCGCATCCGGGGCGCTGAAATCGGGCATCTCGTGATCCGAAAAAATGACGTCCCAAGGCTGGGATGCGAGGGCTTCCTTGAGGTTCGCAGCCGTCTGGACCCGGCGCCAGGTGACCCCATATCCGCCTTGCCTCAATAAATTGACCAAGAGGACGGCATCGAACTCCGAGTCCTCAATGATCAGTACACGCAACGGTTGCTTAACGGTAATGCCCATGTCCACGCGCGGCACGAAGCCGGGGATGACTGTAGGAAACTGACCGCTCCGCGCGCGAGCTTATTCAGCATCGCCATTCCCGGCGCACTCCTGCGTGTTCCTTGTGGATTCGGGCGAAAGGAAGAGGCTAAAGCAGCCGCTCCATGAACAGAACGTCTAACCAACGACCGAATTTGAAACCCACCTGTTTAAACAGGCCGACTCGCTGGAACCCGAACGAAGCATGGAGCTGAATGCTGGCTTCATTCTCGGCGTCAATTGCCGCCAAAATCGTGTGCAAGCCTCGAGCCTTGCCCGCATCAAGAATCGGCGGCAGCAGCAGCCTTCCAAGCCCTCTGCCCCGTTGGTCGCTGGCCACATAGATCGAGTTCTCTGCGGTAAATCGATAACCCACTCGGTCGCTGTACTGTTTGAGGCCGCTCCAGCCCAGCACCTTCTGCTCCTGATCCGTGGCTACGAAAATCGGCAACTGCCGCCGTTTGGCCTCTTCAAACCAAGCGACGCGGTATTCCAGGGTCCGGGGCTCGTAGTCGTAGGTCGCCGTCGTGTTCATGACCGCTTCCCCGTAAATCTCCAACATGCTCGGGAGATCATCAAAGACAGCCGGTCGGACGGAAACACTCATCATGGCTCTCAGGATGAACAAGCTATTCTTGTTTTACAAGGAAGAAATTTATTAGAATCTGATAGTTCCTGGCCTGGGATCACCCTCCGACCCCTGCGCGCCACCACCATCCTCCTCTGCCCACGGACCGTGTCCCGGCTCTTAATCCTTAACCGCAGGCTCCACGTCAGGTTGGAGATCCATCAGGACTGGCTCCTTGCCCGCCGCAGGCAACTCGATCCAAAACATGCTGCCCACCCCAGGCTCCGATTCCACGCCGACGCTTCCGCCCATCCGCTCCACGCCCTTTCGAACGATGGTTAGACCAATTCCGTTACCATCGTAAGCCGACCCGCTGTGAACCCGTCCGAACATCTGGAACACGCGGTCGAGATGAGCCGGGGCGATTCCGATGCCGTTGTCTTTGACACAGATGCGCACTCGAGAGCCGCGTGCCTGGGTCATGATCCGCACCTCCGGGAGGCGGTCGCCGGTTACGAACTTGACGGCGTTGGAGAGCAAGTTCGAAAGGCACTGGTTGAGGCACGCCTCGTGGCCGACTACATTCACAATGGGGTCCTCGATCGTGACTTTGGCCCGCGGCGGTTGAAGCGCCTCCGAGGTCTCCATGATCGTTCGGAGGATCCCGGAGACGTCAAGCGGTTGCAGGAAGAGCTCCGCCTTCGCGACGCAGGAATAGGCCAGGATATCGCGGATCAAGGCGTCCATTTGCTTGGCTGCCTTGGAAATCCGCAGCAGATAGTCAGCGCCCTCGCCCGCCACAGCACCGCTAAACTCCGTCAACAGGATCTCGGAATACCCGCGCATCGCCCGCAAGGGCGCACGCAAATCATGTGACACGCTGTACGAGAATGCTTCAATCTCCTCGTTGGCTTCACGCAGTTTCTCGTTGAGCCGTTGGATCACGCGAATCTGTTCCTCCTTCTCCCGGTTCTGCGCCGCTAGGTGCTCCGCCTGCCTGATAATGATCTGCCGCTGCCGAAACAAATCCACGAAGGCCTGCACTTTAGCTCGCAGCACCTCCGGTACAATCGGCACGTACAGGTAATCCACTGCCCCGATCCCGTAGCCCTTCAACCGGTCCAGGTCAGACACATTGTAGGCCGAAACGAAAATGATCGGGGTCCGCTCCAGGGACGGCCGCTGACGGATCAAGGTGGCGGTCTCGAACCCGTCCATGCCCGGCATGTTGACGTCTAGAACGATGACCGCGCACTGATTCTTGAGCAGAAACTCCAGTGCCTTGAGGCCCGACTCAACCTTGATCAGGTTCTCCCCCAACGGCGCAAGAATCGAGTCGAGGGCGACCAACTTCGCCGGTTGGTCGTCCACCACCACGATATTTACTTTTTCCTCATTGGCCATGGAGCGTAAGGGGTTGCCCGATCATCGATGGAGCCAAACACGCATGATGGAGAGCAATTGCTCGGTATTCACCGGTTTGGATATGTAGTCGGAAGCGCCGGCATCTAAGCATTTTTCGCGGTCTCCTTTCATGGCTTTGGCAGTGAGGGCGACGATCGGCAGCAGTTTGTGGCTGGGGTTCTGCCGCACGTTGCGGATCGTTTCGTAACCGTCCATTTCGGGCATCATGATGTCCATGAGCACAAACGAAACATCGGGCGTGGTATTGAGCAACTCGATGGCCTCGCGGCCATTCGTCGCACCCACCACCACCATCGAATGGCGCTCCAGCAAGCTGGTCAACGCGAAAATATTCCGCACGTCATCATCGACGATCAGCACTTTGCGCCCCGCCAAAGCTTCGTCCGTATTGTGCAGGCGCTCGAGCATCTGGCGCTTGTGCGCCGGGAATTCCGAGGTAACCCGGTGGAGGAACAAGGCCGTCTCGTCGAGCAGTCGTTCCGGCGACTGCACACCCTTGATAATGATCGTCTTGGCGATCTTCCGCAGTTGCAGTTCCTCTTCCGAGGTAAGCTCTTTGCCGGTAAAGACCACCACCGGCAGGTCCTGGAGCGCAGGCTCCGCCTGGATCAGTTCCAGGACCTGGAAGCCAGAGAGGTCCGGCAGGCGCAGGTCCAGCACCACGCAGTCGAAAATCGAATCCTGGAGCGCTTCGATCGCCGCTTTGCCAGTCGACACAGTTACGATGTCGATGTCGCGATCACCCAGCAGTTCGACGATGCTTTTCAGCTCAACCTCGTCGTCATCCACCACCAGCAACCGTTTCACGGGCCGCTTGATGAACCCTTTGATGCGTTCCATCGCATTCTCGAGTCCTTCGGTGGTCGCCGGCTTGCTGAGGTAGCCGAAGGCCCCTCGCTCCAGGCTGTGTTGCCGTTCCTCTTCGATCGTGATGACCTGAACGGGGATGTGCCGAGTGGCGGGATCGGTCTTGAGGTGGTTTAGCACCGTCCAACCGAGCATGTCGGGAAGGAAAATGTCTAAGGTGATAGCACTTGGTTTGTACTCCCGGGCAAGCGCCAAGGCAGCGCTCCCTTTCATCGCCACTAGGCCCTTGAACCCCTGCTTGTGTGCCAGAGACAGCAGGATCTTGGCGTAATGCGGATCGTCCTCAGCAATCAGAAGCACCGGGTCGCCCGGCTGGAGGTCCGCACGATCGTCCGTAACCTCTTCGATGCTGGGTTGCGGTAGCACACGGACGATCGCCGATTTGGACTCACTGCTCTTCACGATCGCCGCCCCCAAGTAGCTGAGCGGCAGGAACAGCGAGAAAGTGCTGCCTTGGCCAGGTGCGCTGGTCAGCCGTATTTCTCCGCCCAACAGGTTGGCCAGCTCGCGGCTGATGGCCAGCCCAAGCCCTGTGCCACCGTACTTGCGGCTTGTACCTGCGTCCGCCTGCTGGAAAGCTTCGAAGATGATCTTCTGTTTCTCCGGCGCGATGCCAATCCCGGTGTCGCTTACCATGAAAACCACCACGCCTTTGGCTTCCCGGAGTATCCGATGGTCACTGACCCAATCGCTGCTCGGGCGCGTGATGGTGAAGGTGACGGTGCCGTGCGCGGTGAACTTGAACGCATTCGAAAGCAGGTTCTTAAGGATCTGCAACAGCCTCTTGGCATCGGTGGTCATGCTCCTCGGCAAATCCGGCCCCTGCGCAATCGTGAAACCCAAGTTGCGCGTCTCCGCAACGTGCTTGAAATTCCGCTCGATCACCTCTCGAAGATTCACGAACGACACATCCTCGGGCTCCACTGTCACAGTGCCGGACTCAATCTTGGACAAGTCGAGGATGTCATTGATGAGGTTGAGAAGGTCTGTCCCCGCGCCATGGATCGTCCTGGCCCACTCAACTTGCTTCCCAGTGAGCGTATTGTCCGGATTGTCCCCCAACTGCTGGGCCAGGATTAGAATGCTGTTGAGCGGGGTCCGGAGTTCGTGAGACATGTTCGCCAGGAACTCGGACTTATACTTCGACGTCAGCGCCAGCTCCGCGGCCTTCTCTTCCAAGGCACGGCGGGCCTGCTCGATCTCCTGATTCTTCCGTTCCACTTCGGCATTCTGCTCGGCCAATTGAAGTGCCTTCTGAGCCAGCTCTTCATTCGTTTGCTGAAGTTCCTTCTGGCGAGTCTGGAGTTGGTTGGCCAGTTCTTGTGACTGCTTGAGCAACCCTTCTGTGCGCATGGTCGCTTCGATCGTGTTGAGCACGATCCCGATGCTCTCCGTCAACTGCTGCAGGAAGGACAAGTGCGTGTTCGTAAAGCGAGCCGTGGAGGCGAGTTCGATGACCGCCTTCGGTTGGCCCTCAAACAGCACCGGTAGGACCACGATGCTAGCGGGCTTGATCTCAACCAGTCCTGACGTGATCGTCACCGAGTCTGGCTCGAGATCAGTCACGTGAATCGTCTTCTTCTCGTGCGCACACTGTCCGATAAGTCCCTCGCCCAGGTCATACTGTTCCTGCGGCGCCCCCTTTCCACGGCGATGCGCAAAACTCGCCAGGAGTTTCAGGTGATTCATGTCGCCGTCGCCACGCATCTGGTAGAAGACGCCCTGTTGCGCGTTGACCAGCGGCGCGAGTTCGGACAGGAGCATGCGGCCCACCTCCAACAGGTCGCGCTCGCCCTGGAGCAAGCGGGTAAACCGCGCAATGTTGGTTTTAAGCCAATCCTGTTCGGTGTTACGGTCCGTGGTAACGCGAAGATTGCTAATCATGGCGTTGATATTGTCCTTGAGCTGAGCCACCTCTCCACGCGTCTCCACTTGGATCGAGCGTGTCAGGTCCCCCTTGGTCACCGCAGTGGCGACGTCCGCGATCGCCCGCACCTGGTTGGTCAGGTTCGCCGCCAACAAATTGACGTTGCCAGTTAAGTCCTTCCAAGTGCCCGCAGCACCCGGGACGTGTGCCTGACCACCAAGGCGACCTTCGACGCCGACTTCGCGCGCCACGGTGGTAACCTGTTCCGCGAAGATTGCCAGCGTCGCTGTCATGTTATTGATCGTATCCGCCAACGCAGCGACTTCTCCCTTGGCCACCACCGTCAGCTTCTGGTTGAGATCACCGGTCGCAACTGCCGTCACCACTTTGACAATGCCGCGCACTTGGTCCGTCAGGTTCGCAGCCATGACGTTCACGTTGTCAGTCAGATCTTTCCAGGTGCCCGCCACCCCAGGCACTTCCGCCTGTCCGCCGAGTTTGCCCTCGGTGCCGACTTCACGCGCCACGCGCGTCACCTCCGCCGCAAACGCGTTCAACTGGTCCACCATCGTGTTGATGGTGTTTTTGAGTTCGAGGATTTCCCCCTTCACGTCCACCGTAATCTTGCGTGAGAGGTCGCCGCGCGCCACGGCCGTCGTCACCTCGGCGATATTTCGCACCTGTGAGGTCAGGTTCGTCGCCATCGCGTTCACGGAATCAGTCAAATCCTTCCAAGTGCCAGCAACCCCTGGGACGATCGCCTGGCCCCCCAATTTACCTTCGGTTCCCACCTCGCGCGCAACGCGGGTCACCTCCGAAGCGAACGCGCGAAGTTGATCCACCATCGTATTGATCGTTTCCTTGAGCTGCAAGATCTCGCCGCGCACGTCCACCGTAATTTTCCGGGAAAGGTCGCCGTTGGCCACTGCCACGGTGACGTCAGCAATGTTGCGCACTTGCGCCGTGAGATTGCCGGCCATTGAATTGACATTGTCGGTCAAGTCCTTCCAGGTTCCAGCAACGCCCGGCACCCGCGCTTGTCCGCCCAGTTTGCCTTCGGTCCCGACTTCGCGAGCCACACGCGTCACCTCGGCCGCGAACGCGTTCAATTGGTCCACCATCGTGTTAATCGTGTCCTTGAGCTCAAGAATCTCGCCCTTCACGTCAACCGTGATCTTGCGCGAAAGGTCGCCGCGCGCCACGGCTGTCGTTACCTCGGCGATGTTGCGGACCTGAGCGGTCAGGTTCGTCGCCATGGCGTTCACCGAGTCGGTCAAGTCCTTCCACGTCCCGGCCACGCCCGGCACGACCGCCTGTCCTCCCAACTCGCCTTCCGTTCCGACTTCGCGGGCCACGCGCGTCACCTCCGACGCGAAGGAGCGCAATTGATCGACCATGGTGTTGATCGTCTCTTTCAACTGCAGGATCTCTCCCTTCACGTCCACTGTGATCTTACGGGAAAGATCCCCGTTCGCCACCGCGATCGTGACGTCGGCGATGTTACGGACCTGGGCCGTCAAATTGCTGGCCATCGAATTCACGTTGTCGGTCAGGTCCTTCCAGGTTCCGGCCACACCGGAAACCTGGGCCTGTCCGCCCAGCTTGCCTTCGGTTCCCACCTCGCGCGCTACTCGCGTCACCTCGGCCGCGAACGCGTTCAACTGATCCACCATCGTATTGATGGTGTTCTTCAATTCCAGGATCTCGCCTTTGACGTCTACGGTAATCTTGCGGGAAAGGTCGCCGCGTGCCACGGCTGTGGCCACCTCGGCGATATTACGAACCTGCCCTGTGAGATTACTCGCCATCCAGTTGACGTTATCGGTTAGGCCCTTCCACGTTCCACCCACGCCGGGGACCACGGCCTGTCCGCCGAGCTTGCCTTCGGTCCCCACTTCGCGCGCCACGCGAGTGACTTCCGAAGCGAACGCGTTAAGTTGATCAACCATGCCGTTAATCGTATTCTTCAGCTCCAGGATCTCGCCTTTAACGTCCACCGTCACCTTGCGAGAGAGGTCCCCGGTGGCGATTGACGTCGCCACCTCGGCGATGTTGCGCACTTGCCCGGTAAGGTTGTTCGCCATCGAGTTCACGTTGTCCGTAAGATCTTTCCACGTCCCCGCCACCCCCGGCACCTGCGCCTGACCTCCGAGCTTGCCGTCTGTGCCCACTTCGCGCGCCACGCGGGTAACCTCCGAAGAGAAAGCGCTCAATTGGTCCACCATGCGGTTGATAACGTCCTTGATCTGCAAGATTTCTCCACGAACCTCCACCGTGATCTTCTGCGTCAAGTCCCCGTTGGCAATCGCGCTGGCAACTTTGGAGACGTCGCGGAGCTGGACCGTCAGGTTGCCCGCCATCGCGTTGACGTTGTCGGTCAAATCCTTCCACGTCCCTGCTACGCCGGGAACCTGAGCCTGTCCGCCCAGTTTGCCCTCCGTCCCGACCTCGCGCGCCACGCGAGTGACTTCGGCCGCGAAAGCGTTCAATTGATCGACCATCGTATTGATGGTGTTCTTCAATTCGAGGATTTCTCCTTTGACGTCCACCGTGATCTTGCGTGATAAGTCGCCACGAGCCACCGCCGTCGTCACCTCAGCAATATTGCGCACCTGTGAAGTCAGGTTCGTTGCCATGGCGTTAACCGAATCCGTCAAGTCCTTCCAAGTGCCGGCCACGCCGGGGACGATCGCCTGCCCGCCCAGTTTCCCCTCCGTACCCACCTCACGTGCAACGCGCGTCACCTCGGACGCGAACGAACGCAGCTGATCGACCATCGTGTTGATCGCCTCTTTGAGCTGCAAAATCTCACCACGGACGTCCACCGTGATCTTCTTCGACAAGTCGCCGCGAGCAACCGCGATGGTCACATCGGCGATGTTGCGGACCTGGGCGGTTAGGTTTCCGGCCATCGAGTTCACGTTGTCCGTAAGATCTTTCCACGTGCCGGCCACTCCCGGCACCTGCGCTTGGCCGCCCAATTTCCCCTCCGTGCCCACCTCGCGCGCCACACGCGTGACCTCGGCAGCAAATGCATTCAACTGGTCAACCATGGTGTTGACCGTATTCTTCAACTCAAGGATTTCGCCTTTCACGTCCACTGTGATCTTGCGCGATAGATCGCCGCGCGCCACGGCCGTCGTCACTTCAGCAATATTGCGCACCTGCGAAGTCAGGTTCGTGGCCATAGCGTTCACCGAATCGGTCAAGTCCTTCCATGTCCCGGCCACACCCGGAACAATCGCTTGGCCTCCCAATTTGCCTTCCGTCCCCACCTCGCGCGCCACACGCGTCACCTCCGATGCAAACGAGCGCAACTGGTCCACCATCGTGTTAATCGCTTCCTTCAACTGTAGGATTTCCCCACGCACGTCCACAGTAATCTTCTTGGACAAGTCACCGCTGGCCACGGCTATGGTGACGTCTGCAATGTTACGAACCTGCGCCGTGAGATTGCCCGCCATGTAATTGACGCTGTCAGTAAGGTCCTTCCACGTGCCCGCCACCCCTGGCACTTGCGCCTGCCCTCCCAATTTGCCGTCCGTCCCGACTTCGCGTGCCACGCGCGTAACCTCCGAGGAAAACGCGTTCAACTGGTCGACCATCGTATTGATCGTGTTCTTGAGCTCGAGAATCTCGCCCTTCACGTCCACAGTGATTTTCCGGGAAAGGTCGCCGCGGGCCACCGCGGTGGTGACTTCCGCGATGTTGCGGACTTGCGACGTGAGGTTGGTTGCCATCGCGTTAACCGAGTCCGTCAGATCCTTCCATGTGCCAGCCACGCCCGGCACGATTGCTTGACCGCCCAGCTTTCCTTCCGTGCCCACCTCGCGCGCCACGCGCGTCACCTCCGACGCGAACGAGCGCAACTGATCCACCATGGTGTTCATCGCCTCCTTGAACTGGAGGATCTCGCCTCGCACGTCCACCGTGATCTTCTTGGACAAGTCCCCCTTGGCGACTGCGACCGTCACATCGGCAATGTTTCGCACCTGCGCGGTAAGGTTGCCCGCCATCATGTTCACGCTCTCAGTCAAGTCCTTCCAAACGCCGCTGACGTTGGTCACCTGGGCTTGTCCGCCGAGTTTGCCTTCGGTTCCCACCTCGCGAGCCACACGCGTTACCTCGGAAGTAAAGACGCTTAGTTGGCCGATCATGGTGTTCACGATCGTGCTGCTGCGAAGGAACTCGCCTTCCAGATGGCGCCCATCGACTTCCAGGGCCATCGTCTGCGAAAGGTCCCCTTTCGCGACAGCTCCGATCGTGCGCGTCACCTCCGTGGTCGGCCACACAAGGTCGCTGATCAGCGTGTTCACCGAGTCCTCCATACCGCGCCAAGCACCATGAAGATTCCCGAAGTCGGCCCGTTGCCCAATCTTGCCTTCTTTCCCCACGACCCTCGACACCCGGCTTAATTCCTCCGCCATGCGATTGTTGGCCTGCATCATCTCGTTAAAAACGTCGGCAATGCGGCCGGAGATATCGGTCCATTCCTCGGGCAATCGCGCGGAAAAATCCCCATCACGCGCCCTGGCCAGCACCCGAAGCAGGGTTTCCGGATCCAGCTTGTGCCGTTTGCCATTCTCGCTGCGCGGGCTGGGCGCGATCGGCGATTCTACAACGGGCTGGCGCGCGAGCAAATCCGACGAAGGCACAGCGGTCTGGTGGGGAGTTTTCATAGAGGTTGATACTATTCTTTGCGGAGGGGAAATTGGTTGTGTCCAATCCAATACATTTTCCAAGACTCAACGAGCAACTTAAGATCTTCGGGTGTGTTGGGTTTGACCAGGTAAGATCGAGCTCCCAGCGTGTAGGCGGCGTCGACGTCCCTGGGGTGTGCCGAGCTCGTGAGCACAATGACCAGCAGCGAGTCGAATTCAGGTCGTGAACGAATCCAGCGCAACACGTCCAAGCCGTTGCCTTGTGGCAGCTGCAGATCCAGCAACACCAGGGCCGGAAACGGAAACCGCGATCGGTCCGCATATGCGCCGTGCCCGCCCAGGTAATCGATGGCCTCCCTGCCGCTGCCCAGGTGATGCACAGGGTTCTCAACCTTCGCTTCCGCCAAAGCGCGGCGCATGAAGAACACATCATCCGGGTTATCCTCAACATACAGGATAGCTCGCTGATAATTCTTCATCGACCCTCGCGTCATGAAGCCGCTTCTCCTGCTCGCCCGGGAGCCTCATGATCCGCTTTTGGCATATTTGGTTTCCAGAAGAAGTCTGACAGCTCCTTGGCTTCCGCTCACTCGGCCCAAGTTAGCCGCCCGGCTCCGTCATGCAGCCTCCGCGTCATAATGCTGACGCCGGTGGCGGGCGAAATCCTGTGCGGTTCATAGCCAAGCGCGTATGGGGTATGTACCCCACTGCGCTTCCTAGCTAATATCTGTCATTGCTCTTGACGGCAAATCGGTTGCCCGAGAGATGCCTAACTATCGTTCGCTGAGCCCTTTTGAACCGTGCCATCTATACCTGGTCCTAAGACTTCTTTCACCAGTGAGCTCAATCTGCCGGCGCGGGCCCCTGGGCCTATGATCGGAGGCTCCTCGGCGATTACAGCGACTGTCCAATCCGTAAGTGCCGCCGATAGCGCCGTCCGAAAGAAACTTCTTGTGACCAAAAACGTTTTGCTCGTCGAAGACAATGAGGATGATGTTTTCTTCCTCCAGCGTGCCTGGAAAGACGTGGGCGTACCCAACCCTCTTCAGGTCGTCCGCGACGGCCAGCAGGCCGTCGACTATTTGGCTGGCCTGGGAAAATACTCAGATCGAGAGACCTACAAACTGCCTTGCCTGGTACTCCTGGATTGGAAATTGCCCTATATGATGGGCCCTGAAGTCCTTCGCTGGCTGCGCAAACACCCTACTCTCCGCCCCTTGCCTGTCCTGGTTTTTTCCTCCTCCAGCAAAGCCAGTGACATCGACATGGCTTACGGCCTGGGCTGCAACGCGTATCTTGAGAAACCTACTGACGCCCACAAGTTGGTTGACCTGGTCAAACTGATCCAAGCCTTCTGGCTGGCGGCGATCCGTTTTCCCCAAAAGCAGGTCTGGCTTACCGGCGGCGGCTAGAGCCGTCCCCGAGGCTCTTGCGGGCTCCTAAGCGGCGCATCACCTGGGCCATAGCCAGCGCGGTTTGAGCAGCTTCCGCCCCGCGGTTGTGCTCCTTGTCCAGGCACCGGGCCCTGGCTTGCCCTTCGTTCTCCAACAATAGCACCTCGTGGATGATGGGGATCTCTTTTTCCACCTGAAGCCGAACCAGCGCTTGCGTCACGCCGGTCCCGATGTGCTCCGCATGGGTGGTCTGCCCCCTCAAAATGACGCCCAGGCAAATGATTACCTCCACCGGCGCCTTCTCGCGCCCGGCAAGCACCGCGGCGACTACTGGAATCTCAAAAGCGCCCGGCACCCGGACCACGATCACCTCTTTGACGCCGGCAGATCGCAATATCCGACGCGCGGCCCGCAACATCGAATCGACATAGGTCGCATTATAACGAGAGGCCACGATGGCGAATCGCCCTCCGAAAGCGCTAGCCTCGGCCTTCAATTTCACAGCTTGGAGCATAATCGATAGCAGTTGGCAGCAGCGTCTTTCTCAAACGCTATGACCCATCTTCTCGCGCTTGGTGCGCAGATAGCGTTGATTGTGTGGATTGGGTGTAACACGGATGGGCACTTGCTTCACCACCTCCAGCCCGTACCCCTCCAATCCCACAATCTTTTTCGGGTTGTTGGTGAGCAACCGGATCGTCTTCAAGCCGAGATCCACCAGGATCTGCGCCCCGAGACCATACTCACGCAAATCCATGGGGTAACCCAATTTCAGATTCGCTTCCACTGTGTCGTACCCATTCTCCTGGAGCTTATAAGCGCGGATCTTCGGAGCCAAACCGATGCCTCTCCCCTCCTGTCGCATATAGACCAGCACCCCCGCGCCTTCGTCGGAGATCTGACGCATCGCCTGGTGCAACTGTGGCCCGCAATCGCAGCGCTTGGACGCGAATACATCTCCAGTCAAGCACTCGCTGTGAACCCGCACCAACACATTCGATTTTCCTGCTACGTCGCCATGTACCATCGCAATGTGATGCTGGTTATCTAGCTTCGATCGATACAAGTGGAGATCAAAATCCCCGTAGTCCGTCGGCATTTTCACCACCTCCACCGGCTCGACCAGGCGTTCGCGTGTGCGCCGGTGTTTGATCAAACCCTCGATGGTCGCAAGCTTCAACCTGTGCTTGCGGGCAAATTGCTTCAATTCCGGCAGCCGCGCCATCGAACCGTCGTCGCTCATGATTTCGCAGATCACCGCGATCGGCCGGCAACCAGCCAGCGTCGCCAGGTCAACCGCCGCTTCAGTGTGGCCTGCACGCTGGAGCACTCCTCCGGGCTTGCTGCGCAGCGGGAAAACGTGACCGGGCTGCACCAGATCGTTGGGTACCGCCGTCGGGTCGGCCATGACCTTGATGGTCCGGGCCCGATCCGCCGCGCTGATGCCCGTGGTGATGCCCCGTGCCGCATCCACGCTCACTTGAAAGTCGGTTTTGAAGGTTTCCCGATTCTGCACCACCATCCGCTCGATCCCAAGTTGTCCCAGCCGTTCGGATGTCGTCGGCACGCAGATCAGCCCACGCCCGAATTTCGCCATGAAATTCACCGCTTGCGGCGTTACGTGGTCCGCCGCCATTAGCAAATCTCCCTCGTTCTCTCGATCGGCGTCGTCCACGACAATCACCATCCGGCCGGCCCGAATATCAGCCACCACCGACTCGATGGGATCGAATGACAGTTTTTTCATTAGCCACAGATTAGGCAGCCGCTTGATGGCTCGCAGCAACAAAAATATCCTTGATGCGTCTCTCGCCAAATGAGCTATCTTGCACCGGCGATCGCCGGCTATTTCAAATGAGTTCCACCTACAACGCATGCCAGGAATCCACCCTCAAGCTGGACGTCGCCGTGCTCGGCGGCGGATTCGCGGGCGTTTACTGTGCCAAATCGCTGGCCAAGGCCATGGGCCATCGCTCCCAGGTAAAGGTGGGTCTGATTTCCGAGGAGAACTACATGGTCTTCCAACCCATGTTGCCGGAGGTGGCGGGTGCCTCGATCTCCCCACGGCATGTCGTCAATCCGTTGCGCCTCCTCTGCCGACACGCCCAGGTCTTTCGAGGGAAAGTCGAGACCATCGACTGGCCTGACCGCAGCTTGGTGCTCAACGCCGGCCCCTTCTCCGGCAACCTAAGAATCAGATATCAGCACCTGGTGCTGGCGTTGGGCGCGGTCACCGACTTAAGCCGCATCCCCGGCATGCCGGAGCATTCGTTGCTCATTAAGACTGTCGGCGACGCCATGCACTTGCGCGCCACCCTCCTGGCTCGGATCGAGGAGGCCAATATTGAGCCCCGCCCGGATGTCAAACGCCGCTTGCTTACCTTCGTTGTGGTTGGTGGCGGCTATTCGGGCGTTGAGACCGCCGGCCATCTCCTGGACATGTTTCGGGACATCCGGGTGTATTACCCCAACGTCTCAGAACAGGACTTCGAGTTCTGTCTTATCCACAGCCAGGACCATTTGCTGCCAACCTTGAGCCGGAGTCTGGGCGAATATAGCGCCCGCAAACTCAAGGCGCGCGGCCTCAGGTTGATCCTGAATCAGCGCGTCAAATCAATCACCGCCAGCCGGGTCTATCTGCAGGATGGGTCTACCATCGAGACCAACACCGTCATCTCAACCGTTGGCAATGCGCCCCATCCGTTGATCAAAACCCTCTGCAAGGGAGCCGCCTTGCAGAGTCAATCGGATGCCGTGCTGGTCGAACCTACCGGCCAAGCCAAGGGTCAATCCCAAATCTGGGCGGTAGGCGATTGCGCGGCTTTCCCCGCCGTTGCGGGCGGTTCATGCCCACCCACCGCCCAATTCGCTATGCGCCAGGGAATCTTGGTAGGCAAGAATATCGCGCGTCAGATCCAGGGACAGCCGCTTCAACCTTTCTCCTTCAAAGGTCTCGGCGAGATGGCCAGCATCGGCCACCACGAGGCTGTCGCCGACATTTTGGGCTTTAAGTTCAGCGGGTTCCTCGCTTGGTGGCTCTGGCGCAGCGTCTACCTTCTCAAACTCCCGAGCTTCGATCGCAAGGTCCGCGTGATGCTCGACTGGACCTTGGATCTGTTCTTCCCCCGCGATCTCAACCACCTCAGTCCCCGTTTCACCAAGCCCGTCACCGAGATCCATCTCGAGCCCGGCGACATCCTCTTCCAACGCGATGAGCCGGCGTTCTCGTTCTATGTGGTCAAGAGCGGGGCGCTTGAGATCGTTGAGAACGGGGTGGTCATCCAGCGCATCGTTTCGGGCGGTTACCTCGGCGAACAGGCTTTGCTCGGCGATGGCGTTTGGCACTACGACGCTCGCGCAACCGAACCCACCGGCCTGGCCTCGATCTCCGCAAGCTCCTTCCACCAACTGGTCAGCGCAACCGGTTCTCTGAGCCATTTCTTCCAAAAATCCGCCTCCAAATACCAGTCGCGCGAGATCATCGAGGCGATCGGACGCAAATTCGCACCCGAGTTCGCGGCTATGCCCGTCTCCCGATTGATGGAGACCAAACTCCATACCCTCACACCCCAGATGACCGTTCAGCAAGCGGTCCAAATCACCCGTGAGCATCCCCGCAGTACCTATCCCGTCGTGGACCAAGACCGCAAATTGCTGGGCAGCATCACGCGTGAAGACTTTTACGAGTTCCTCAAACGCGAGAACACCCTGCCCGCCACCCTCATCCAACAGGTCCCCCTGGCGAACCTCCCAACCGTCATCGACAGCACCAGCGTCAGGGACGTAATGATCTGTTTGATCCGCGCTGGCTCCAACCTGGTACTCGTCGTAGACGTTGACAACCACCTCAAAGGCATCGCCACAGTCATAGACCTTTTAGCCGCGGGCGGGATTACCGAGCCAGCCACGCCGAGCGAAGCGCGTGCGCAGCCCCAGGGAATCTGAGCGACCCCAGCCTGCCGAATCTTCATCCCCAAAACAAACGGACGACTCCCAAGGTCAGCCGTTTCCGCGGACTGATCGACTCGGCCTGCTAAATCTAGTTCCCTTCGTCCTTCTGCCGCGGAGCCTTAGCCTCTACTCTCCCCTCCCTCGTGGAACATCGACGCCAATCACGTCTGGGCCTGGCCGCGCTGGCTATCGGAGCGACCGGCATCGCCTTCGCCCCAATTTGGGTGCGGTTGAGCGGGGTCGGACCTAGTGCCACTGCGTTCCATCGATTGTTCTTAGCCCTTCCAGTCCTTTGGGCTTGGTACGGCTTGGAACGTCGGCGATCTCCCGAGACGCCGAGACCCGCTAGAAGTTCAGATTTCGCCTTATTGGCGGCCTCCGGATTTTTCTTCGCCGGAGACTTGGTGGTCTGGCACTGGGCAATCAAGTTGACCTCTGTGACCAACGCCACGCTCTTCCCCAATCTTGCCCCAATATTTGTCACCCTCGCCGCGCGATTTCTGTTCCATGAAGCGGTCACGCGACTTTTCGTCCTCGGGATGTCGATCGCCCTGGCCGGTGCCCTTCTGGTGGCCGGCAACAGCCTGATCCAGCACGGCCACGGGCTCGCCGGCGACGCCCTTGGCATGCTCACTGCGGTTTTCTACGGCTCCTACCAACTTTCTGTAAATCGTCTGCGAACGCGCTTCTCGACCGCGGTGATCATGAGTTGGTCTGGCCTGGCAACCTGTCCGTTACTCCTGGCAGCCGCAATCGTCTCGGGCGAAAAACTGACCCCCCCAACTGTGACGGGCTGGTGTGTGTTGGCTGCTCTGGCCCTCACCAGCCAAGTGGCCGGCCAGGGCCTCATCGCCTACGCCTCCGCCCACCTCTCTGCCTCGTTCCTTTCCGTCGGCCTCTTGCTGCAACCCCCGCTCGCGGCTGGATTGGCCCTGGTTTGCCTGGGCGAGCCAATTAGCACCACGCAAATAATCGGCGGCATCGTGGTTCTCACTGGCATTGGGCTTGCCCACCAGGCTGCCAAGCCCGCAATGGGTTCCCGCTGAAGCCCGGAGGGACTCTCCGCGACAGACCAAGCCTCCTGGCGTCGGCTGGCGCGAAAAACCCCAAGACTCAAAAGGGTGGAATGCCACCGCTTTAAGACCGTTAATTGGCTTGCTCCTCATGCCGACTCGGCTAGTTTCGCACTTCGTAAATGGCCAAGCACCGTTCAAGCGATTCAATCGCCCGCCGAGCCCCGCCGGTCTCGACCGTAGCGAAGCCCCGATTTACCCGAAGAGAGTCTGCACCCAATGTATTCCGAAACTCCTATACCCGGGGTGGTAAGCGCTTCGAGCTACGAAGATGGTCGGTCCGAATTCAATATCATGGCAAGCGCCACACCTTCACTTTGGCGGCACATAATAAGCCGGATGCGATCGCCGAAGCTAACGTGATCTACCGGACCGTCCTCGCGCACGGCTGGGAAGCGGTGCGGCCTCCCACTGAGGTGGCTGCATGGCCTCCACCGGCGGCGGGTTCGGAAGAGGCTCCACTGGCCAGCAAGAGTCTGGATTATTGGCGCCGGCGGCTCATATCCAGGCCCTATTTGAACTGGGCCCGTGGCAGCAAGGACCCGGAGCTTTCCGCGCGCATCGAACACGCCGGAACCTGGTATCATTTCCCATTGGGCACTCGGATGGCCGAAACGGCCGCTTCCCGCGCGCGGGCGATTTATCGGGCGATTCTTGCCCACGGCTGGCCCCAGGTCTGCTCCCAGGTCACTCGCGAATTGACGATTTCCATTTTCTGGAACGCCAGCCCGGTCGCCTGTACCTACACCACTTTCCTGACCCTCCCAGCCGATCAGATCCATCCCTCCGGGCATCTTCCAGCTTGGCCTGGCCCGCGCAAACGCGTTCTTCTGGTGGAGCCGGATCCGACAGTTCTGAGGGCTCTGAGGTTCTGGATCGATCGACAGCGAGGATTTGAGTGCGCCGCCGCCTTCCCGAGCCCCGCAGCCGCCTGCGAAGCCACCTCCGAGGTCAAGCCTGACCTGGCGCTCTTGAATCGAACCTTCGCCGGCCCAACAGGTACCCGCACGCTCCAATGGCCCCAGCACCAACTTCGCAAAGTCCCCACCTTTGACTATGGAATCTATGCCGAGAGCGATCAAATCTTTGTCTCGGTCTCGGGAGTTGAGGCCGGCTACGTCTTCCGCCGTCGGATGCCAAATCAGCTCTTCGACCCGGTAAGCAGCATCGCTCACCTGGAAACCGTCAGTGCACCGGAGGTGCACCGCCACATCTCGGATTACTTCAAGCAACTGTTCGAGCCGGCTTCACCTCCCAACGAGGAGCGCAGCTTGCATCAATTCACCATTCGCGAAGAGGAAATCCTAAACTTGGTCAGCAAGGGATCACCCGACAAGGAGGTCGCCCAAGCCCTGGGCATCAGCGTCTGGACGGTCCGGAACCACTTGAAGCGGGTTTACGAGAAACTCACGGTGCATAGCCGAACCGAGGCGGCGGTCAAATACCTGCAGAAATGACCCGTGAGCCTGAGTGACCACCTCGTGCCAACATTAACCCGCTAGCAAACGAACAACGCCCAATATAAGCCCGCAGCCCGCTTGCCCTTCCACGGCATCTGAAAACGAGGCAGAGGTGTCGAGCAAGTGACAATCTGAAGGCGACTGGCTCACAATTAATGGCTAATTATAGCTATCTGTTTATCTGATTTTATGTTGACGCTTACGGTGCCCATCGCTACAACTTTTCTCGTAACACGATCAGGATTCGGTCGAGCCCGAGGGGGGCTCGCTCGGTCTTGGCCCAGCGACGCGGTTGTCCCGGCCCTGCGGGCACGTCGCTGAAACATGGGCAAAACACGCTCGCGTCACAAACGACGTCAGAGCACAACGTCGGCAAATTGCATTTGATGTAGTGCGGCCAGCGGCAGATGTCCGCAGAAGACCGCAAACTCTGCAAGGAGTCGACGACCAATCAGTTCAACAGTCAGAATATGCAAAGCAAACCAACCCAAAAAGCCTTGCAGTGCGTCCTAGTTGCGGTCGGTCTGGGGGCCGCAAGCTTGCAAGCTCAAACTAAAATACCCAGCACCTATGTGCTGCCGGCCTCAGCGGCCGACACAACCCAACCCGGATTCATCTTCAACGTTTCGGAGGTTCTCTCCACCGAACCAAACCGGCTTGATTGGGCTGAACTTCAGCTCGCTGGCCAAGAAGGTCAGAACTTCGCCGATCCAAGCGCTCAAGCCGAAGATGCCAGTGCTCCTGGTACTCCCCTGAATCCACCAAACGGGCCGGTCAGCTTTATCGTCCCCACCACCATCAATTTCAACATTGTCGACGGCAGCACCGCACCCGTTAACACCAACCTAGTCGGAGTCACCCAGGAAAACCTCGTGCCGGGAACACCCGGAACTGGCGGGAACAACGGCACCGACAACATCGCGGCTGAAGCGCTCACCTATCTTCTTCTGCCAGCCGGGACGAACACCATGGGCGTGCGCAGTGACGATGGTTTCCGTGTCATCATTGGCGGAGCGGCACCCACCGACAAATACTCCTCGGCTGCGACAGTGGTTGGCCAATTCGACGGCGGCCGTGGCTATGGAGACACGATTTTTAAATTCGTCATTCAGCAGCCCGGTCTCTACGCCGCCAGGTTGCTCTGGGAGAACGGTGGCGGCGACGCCAGCGTGGAATGGTTCACCGCCAAGAGCGATGGCACCTATGCCCTCGTCAATGACGTGGCCAACGGCGGCATCCCGGCCTACCGCGCTGTAACGTCGGCCGGCGCCGCTTACGTCTCAAACATCCTCCCGGCTCCCGGCTCCGTTGGTGCTTCGCCGGAGCCGCTGATCCAAGTCGTCATCGTCGATGGCGCGACGCCAATTGACGGATCCAAGGTGGCCCTCACTTTCAACGGAGCGCCCGTGACGCCGTCAGTCACCCGCTCGGGTAACTCCACTACGGTGAGTTACACCGGGTCCACGCTCTTGACTGCCAATACCCTCCAATCCGCCTCGGTCACATTTGCAGATGGCACAACATCACGGACCAATTCCTGGACGTTCACCACCGGTAACTTCGTGACCCTACCGGCCGGCACCGCCGTGACTCCCAAAACCTCCTCGCCAGGCTTCAAATTCAGCATTTTCGCCAACGCCGCAGCGACTGCCGACAATGACGAAGCCTACAACAACGACTACCGGGATAACGCGGAGCAGTCCCTCAATATGATTTACCACGACTGGTCTGACCAAACCGTGAACCCGCTGCCGCTCCTCGCTAATCTTGCAGACGTCAATGCCGCTGCAGGCACGGCCACTGGGCCAGCCCCGGCCCTGGGCGCCGCGAATGCGCCGGCCGAGTTTGAGATCGCAGGGACCATTAACTTCACTGCGACCACCACGCCGGGCTTGCCATCGACAGATGCAAAAACAGACTTTGCTAACGGCGAGCTGCTGACCTATGTCAGCTTGCCAGCGGGCTTGACCACCTTCGTGGTGAGTTCCCCCGATTTGTACCGTGTCTACTTCGGCTCGTGGGATGCGACCACCGGTCTGCTCGCCGCCCACTTAAACGTCTACGGCCCTTCAGACACCAGCTTCTTCGTCGTGGCCCCGACGGCTGGGGTATACCCGATGCGCTTGATCTGGAACCACGTCACCGGCTCCGACCCTGGCCTTAAGATCTATACCACCGATTCGAGCGGAGCTCAGCATTTGTTGAACGATACGGGGCACAGCGGCCTAGCCACCTATCGCGCGTTGGCCTCGCCTTCAGAACCCTATATCAAGTTCACTAGCCCAAGCACCTGGATGCATCAGTTGATCAATCCTAGCTCCGCTCTCGTTGTGAATATCGCCGATGGCGACGTCGGTGTGGACGATTCCTCACCAGCACTCACTCTCGACGGCAAAACGGTTACGATCACCAAGAATCGCGTCGGCGATATCCTCGCGGTCACCTACACCCCAACAACGCTCCAGGTGCCTACAGAAATGCACACGGCCACGTTGGCGTTCAAGGATAAGGGTGGCAAATCGCTCAGCGAGACCTGGTCGTTCATGAACTTGAAGTCTACCTGGTTGCCAGCCAGCCCGCTCACGGGCGACAACTTTGACTCTTATCCGGGAGACGGCACGGTGTTCAATACCCCGAGTACCGAATGGTCAACGAATTGGAGCAACCCGGTTCAAACCGACGCAAGCTCCTGGTATGTTTACAGCTACACCTTCCGTGAGACCCAAGGCGAAAACCTGGATGACGTGGATTCGGACAGCTACATGAGCTGGGTCGTGGTCCCGTTCGATACGTTCACGGGTAAGGAAGGCGACATCGCCAACATCAACCCGCAGGAAACCCTGAACGGCCAACCCGTCACCACCCTAGCCTCGGGTAACATTCTGGCGGCTGAGTCGGACAACCGCAGCGGCTCCGTCATGGCTGGTCAGGTCCAGTTTGCCTATTCGAAGGCGTTCGACCTCTCCAGCGTCGCCAACCCGGTCCTCTCCTGGTCATCGCTCAAGAAGCAGAACCAGGACGACTTTGGAGGTATCGAGTATTCGGTGGACGGTGGCACCAACTGGGCGCCTGTGATTTACTACATCGACGGTGGCCATTTTAATGACAACCCGCCCGATACCTCGCTTAATAACGATGGGTCTGCCGATGCAGTGACCACATTTAATCATCTCCAAGGTGATGTCCCCGTTTGGACCGATTGGAAGGGCAACACCAAAGGCGGAAACTTCGGTGATGGGATCGCGTCCCCGATTACCCAAGCCCTTGGGCCATTCATCGCCCCGCGCATCAACGACAACCACTTCGAAGGCCGGCGAATCGAGGCAGTTCGGCTGCCCCTGGCTGCCAATAAGAAAGACGTCCGTTTGCGCTTGGTCCAGCTCGGCACCTGTAGTTGGTACTTCGCGGTGGACAACATCGCCTTCTACGATATCGCCCCGTCTGGCGCAGTAGTCCCGACCGGGATCCAAAGCTCTGGCCCCACGCCGTTAATTAACGGCATTACCCTGAGTGCCAACCAAGTCACCGTGACTTGGCAGGGCGGAACGCTTGAATCCACGCCGAGCCTCACTAACCCAGTGTGGACTTCTCTGGGTACCAGTGGCACCCATACGGAGCCGGCAACCGGAAACAAGTTCTTCCGCGTCCAGCAGTAAATTCTACGGTTTAGGCCCATTTAACAATGGGCCGCGATTTCCGCACAACCCGCCTCCGGTCTCCCGGAGGCGGGTCCTTCTTCTAACCGAGAAAACTCCAGTGATTTCTCCTTGACCGAGACCAGCTAGATCCATTTAAACGCTCCGGTGGTGTCCGTACAGCATATCTTCTCACGGGTAGGTCCAGTCGGAAAGATTCGAGCATGACGCATAATAGCAGGGTGTTTTCAATCCCCTCATCGAGTGCCGCCGTTGCAGGTTGTCTCCTGGCAGTCTTGCTAAACGGCCTCACCTGCAGGCTCGATGCCCAAAGCCTGTTCGCCAGTGCCGCTTATTCCGCCACTCCGGGTGCTCAGGGTACCTATGATTACACGATTAGGCTGTCCAATTCGAGCCTCTCGTCCGTTGCCATCCAAACATTTTGGTATGCCTGGGAGCCTGGCGGCGGGGATTATTTGATCTCCAATCCCAGCAGCTTCCAAGCACCGCCCGGGTGGGCCGGCGTGGTGACGGGTGGCGGTCCTGGCGACGGCTATGCCATTCGCTTTCAGTCACTTTCGGCTCCAATCGCACCCGGTTCCTCATTGACTTTCCGTTTTACCACCGCCGACTCGCCAGCCGCCTTGAGTGGGCTGTCGGACTATTATCCCACGATCCCTATTGAAACTTCTACGGTGTTCAGCGGCCATCTCTCGGGAGCCAGGACAAGCTTTCTGGTCCAACCGGTTCCGGAACCATCGACGCTAGGACTGCTCATAGTTGGCTCGATCGCACTGATGATCGCAGCCGGGAGAAACCGCGCCCCCGCGCGGCCTGACACCAAGGTCTAATAACGGTATTTGCGCATACAACGCCCTGTTCTTAGGGATAGCACTCTAACCCTGCGGAAGTCGTCACCGGCTTTAGGTGGAAGCATTCCCGGGTCCCAACCAGCGGCAGCGCTTGCGGAATTGGAAGACCGGCTCCATTCTTTTGGTGTGTTGAAATGGCCTGTGATCCGCCGTCGCCTCATTCGTAAATTCCTGTCCCGGAGTAGCTTGGCGTTGTTAGTGATTTGCGCCACCCATTTGGCCGCCTTCGATCGCACCATCTTCGCGGACGATGAAGTCGAACTCGGTCGTCTCCTCTATAGCGACCCGAATCTCTCCCTTAATCGCAACCAATCCTGTGCCACTTGCCATAGCCTGACCCCCGCGCTAGGTCCTGGTTCCGACCAACCTTTGTCAACACCTGGCTTTGTGGACCCGGAGAGCGTCCACACTTCTACGCCCGTCTCCCGTGGTTCCGTCAGCGGCAAGTTCGGCGCCCTAAACGCACCGAGCGTCGGTTATGCGGCTTTCAGCCCTGAATTCCACTGGGATCCGGCGGAGCGACGTTTCGTCGGGGGACAATTCTGGAACGGACGCGCCGCCAACCTCCAAGCACAGGCGGGGCAGCCTGTCTTGAATCCAGCCGAGATGGCCATGCCTAGCAAGTGGGCGCTCGTCACGCGTCTGAAAGAGAATTCGACCTACAGGCAGCTTTTCGCTCAGCTCTACGGACTCACTTTGGATGGCGTCGAAGGCAACGAGCTCGCGTCGGCCACTAATACGCCTCCGGCTGGAGTGTTGGCGATTTATGACGCGGCCACGCAAGCCATCTCCCAATTCGAACGGGATCGCTCCTTTAGCAAATTCACGTCGAAATTCGATTTCTACTTGGCGGGCATGACGACCCTGAACTCGAACGAATTGGACGGGCTGAGCGTGTTCGTCGTCAAGGCGGGCTGCGCCGCTTGTCATACCAGCGACGCGGGTACCGATGCCCAAGGACATACGACCCCGCCTCTGTTTTCCAACTTCACCTACCACAATGTCGGATTGCCGCGCAACGTGAACATCCCCGGGAATCCCCCGGTTGACTTGGGGCTGGGCGGAAGGCCGGACATCGCGGCGACACCCGGGGGCACTACTCAACTTGGCAAACATAAAGTCGTGTCCTTGCGCAACGTGGCGGTCACGCCCCCATACGGCCATAATGGCGTCTTTACCAACCTCGAGCAGGTCGTGCATTTCTACAACACTCGCGACCGGCTCGGCCGCGTGGACTCCAACACAAACGCCGGCTTCGGCATCACCGGCTGGCCGGAACCCGAGGTGCCGCAGAACCTTAATGTCGACCTCACCGGAACTCTTCACCTAACCACCCAGGAGGAAGCCGATGTCGTCGCCTTTCTGCGGACGCTGACCGACGGCTACCCCGAAACCGGAGCGGACCCCAGCGTTCCGCCCGGCACACCGTCTCCCTTTGCCAACACCGCGATTCCCCAAATCCCTGCCCGGCTCGCAGTTACCGCTCCAGGCACGTTGCTGCTATCGGGCCATCTTGGAATTGATTACCGGGTCGAGTACTCCGATAGCCTGTCGGTGACGAACTTCTGGGAACCGCTTCTGACAACCCGTTTGCTTTCCAACAGCCTGCCCATCCTCGACACCAATTGGGGCCGGCTACCAAAGCGCTTCTATCGAGCCGTTCAGTCGCCATAAAGCGCGTCTCATCCGCCCTCCTCAGGGTGTGCTGCGGTTCTCGTCCTGGGCTAGCTCGTACGAGCGGACGTAGTTCATGCCGCCCTTGACCCACTCAGCGTGTCCGTCGCACATCAGCACATCGCCGCCTTCCGCGCCGTGATTGTCGTTCTTGTCCGGGTAATTGTTGACCGCTCCCGGACCATCGCCGTCGCCGTCCATGATGATCCAGATGGAACTGAGAGGAACGGGCTGACCTTTGAGGCCAAAAGCCGAATTCCTATGGATATAGTTGGCAGTCGTCCGCTCCGATTTCTTAATCCCTCCTGTCGTCACCGCATGCCCGTAATAGTCAAAGGATTGCTGAAGCGTGCCATCGTTTCCCATAAAGCCATAGATCTCGTAGCTGACATCACGTAGCCCCGGATTGCCTGCCAAACCACGCACCATCTTGCGTTGGACCAACATGTCCGCTAACACTCTCTGGCCGTTGAGCGGATGGGTGGTGATATTCGTGCTGATGTAGTTTTGGGTCGCTGGGCAAACGAAAACCGATCGTCCAATTGCGCCCGGAATGTAGTTTGGATAAAACCAGGACAAATCGTCATCGCCGTCGTCGTGCGTCCCGGAGAAGTACCCACGCGAATCGTCCTGGGCGTACATTTGCATGCCCAGCCCCATCTGATGGAAGTTCCCCAAGCAACCCGCCCGCTGGGCTTTGATCTTCGCTCGAGCCAGCGCAGGCAACAATAGCCCAGCAAGAATGGCGATAATGGCGATCACCACCAACAGTTCGATGAGGGTGAAAGCCCCCCCGAGATTCTTCGACAAGTTCGGGAAGGAATTCCTTTTCGCGGACCGGTTATCAAGCAGGAGAGGACGAACGGACGATCTAAGCATAGCAATTATGAAAACGCTACGGGCCACCACACGAGGCACGACGCGGATTGTGGACGTGACGTTCAATAACGACATCCCTTGATTACCACTTCCCATGCCATCAAACAATGCCCTTTTTGGGGCAGGCCTGGCTGGCAGTTGACGGGCGGCGCCACGAGGCGCATGCTACTGGCCACCATGAATGCCTCTCATGAGGGTCGGCGCCTCCGCCCTCAGCTCTGCCTCCTGCCTCGAGCCCTCTGGGGTTCCGGCGCCTGACCGATTGTGCAGAACGAGCGTCAACAAATCCCTCTCGATCGCAGCGTGGTCTGCGGGCGTCATCCGGCCCTGGCTCCCTTCCTCTGGATGGCGCTAATCGGGCTCATTGCGACCCAGAGCCCCGCTGCAACGGGCGCGGAAACCACTACCAATCACTGGGCTTACCAGCGCCTGGTCCAGCCGCCCATCCCTCTCGTGCGGCAGGCTGGGAAAACCCAAAACCCCGTTGACTCCTTCATCGTCAGCGCGTTGGATGCTAAACACCTCCAACTGGCGCCTCCTGCTGACAAACGAAGCCTGCTTCGCCGCGTTTATTTCGACCTCATTGGCCTCCCGCCGAGCCCGGCCCAAGTCCGAGACTTCCTCGCGGACCGTTCAAAGGATGCTTACGAACAGGTAGTGGATCGGCTGCTCGCGTCACCCCAATACGGCGAACGTTGGGGTCGCCACTGGATGGACGTAGCCCATTTCGCGGAAACGCACGGCCACGACCAGGACCGGATCCGCACCAACGCCTGGCCCTATCGCGATTATCTCATCGCCTCCTTCAACGCCGACAAGCCCTACTCGCGCTTCGTCCAGGAACAAGTAGCCGGCGATGTTCTGAATCCGGAAGACCCCAAAGCGACAATCGCCCTGGGCTTCTTGGCCGCCGGCCCTTGGGACGAGAGTTCACTCCGCGACATTCGCGAGGACACCTTGGACCGACAAATAGGACGCTACCTCGACCGGGACGACATGGTCACCACCGTCATGCAGACCTTTTGTAGCACCACCGTCCAGTGCGCCCGTTGCCATAACCATAAGTTCGATCCTATCCCCCAACAGGACTATTACGCTCTCCAGGCCGTTTTCGCCGGAGTTGATCGGGCTGACCGCGCTTATGACCTCGACCCTAGTGTTCATCGGCGTCGTCAAGAGTTGCTCCACCTGCGGCGCCGGGTGGAACAGGACGATCCAACCCTGCTTACTAGCGCCTCGACCCAAACGGAAGTGGATGATTGGGAGCGCGGCGTCACGGCGCAACAAGCCCAATGGCATATCCTCGGCCCGGTTCAGTTTGCTTCCACGGGAGGATCCACTCTCACTCTTCAGCCCGACGGCTCATTGCTCGCCGGCGGCACCAGGCCCGAGCGAGACACTTACACCATCACCGCAGAGCCGCCGGCGGGCTCCATCACCGCCGTCCGCGTGGAGGTCCTCGACGACGAGAGCCTCCCCCACCACGGCCCTGGGCGCCAAGATAATGGCAACCTCCACCTCAGTGAGTTCCAGCTCCTGTTCCTGCCCCCGGGCACCTCGGAGCCAGTCGAAGTGGCTCTATCCAAAGCGACCGCGGACTTTGACCAGGACGGCTGGACCATCAAACACGCGATCGATCGCGACGAGAAAACCGCCTGGGGCGTCTATCCACGTGTCGGCGAACCGCATCAAGCGATCTTCGAATTGACTCAGCCGCTCACGGCAATCCCCGGAGCTAAATTAGTGTTCGTGCTCAAGCAACTCCACGGAGAGGGACACTTGATCGGACGCGCGCGAGTAGCCTGCACCTCTACCCCTTCGCCTGAACTGGTTCGAGCGCTTCCGCAAGGGGTCGAGGCGGCTCTAGTAATCCCCCCCACCGCCCGTATGCCTGAGCAGCGGCGTATCCTGGCAGCCTATTGTTTGAAGGATAGAGTCGCCCGCGAGCTCGCCGCCCTGCCAAAACCTTCCTGGGTCTATGCGGCAGCCGCTGATTTCGAGCCGGACGGCGGATTGAAACCTTCGATCCACCCACGCCCGGTGAACGTGCTCCGCCGGGGCGAAATCACCAAACCGCTCGAGGCCGCTTCGCCCGGCGCGCTGAGCTGCCTCTCTGCCCTGCCTTCCACTTTCCCTCTACCCAACTGCGATGATGAGGGCTCGCGCAGAGCCGCACTCGCGCAATGGCTAACCAGCCGGGAGAATCCGCTTGTTTGGCGCTCCATTGTCAACCGCATCTGGCACTACCATTTCGGGCGCGGAATTGTAGATACCCCCAACGATTTCGGCCGCATGGGGAGCACCCCGTCGCATCCGGAACTGCTCGATTGGCTGGCGGTTTGGTTTCGCGACCAAGCACAGGGTTCTCTGAAGCAGTTGCACCGCCTGATCGTGACCAGCGCAACCTATCGCCAGTCCTGCGCGCTGCCCGGGGAGACCGGAAAACTGGCCCTTCAGATCGACCCTGAGAATCGTCTGCTCTCACACATGAGCCGAACCCGCCTCGACGCGGAGCAAGTTCGCGATACCATCCTGATGATCTCCGGCCGCCTGGATGCTCGCATGGGTGGTCCGAGCGATCTCCAGTTTGACCTAAAACCCGGCATCCACGTCACCCCGCGCGTGGACTATACCAAGTTTGATGTGGATAGCACGGCGGGTCGGCGTCGAGGAGTCTACCGTTTCCTCTTCCGAACTCTGCCGGATCCCTTCATGGACGCCTTGGACTGTCCGGCAGGCGACCAGCTAACCCCGGCTCGGAACGCCAGTGTCACTGTGCAGCAAGCCCTTGAGCTCTGGAACAGCAGCTTCGTCGCGCGCCACGCTGAACATCTGGCCGCGCGATTGCAGCAAGACCGCAACTCGCTCGAAGCCCAAGTCGCCTGGGCCTTCGAGCTCGTCTTAGGCCGCCCGTGCACGCGGACCGAACGCACCGAGTTCAGCACCTACGCCCGCCAGCATGGTTTGGCCGCCTGCTGCCGTGTTCTCCTTAACAGCAACGAATTCATGTTCCTGAATTGACCCGTATGAAGGCCCCCAGCCCCATCGACGTGCAGCTTTCTCGGCGCTCTTTTCTTTGGCGTTTCGGTGGCGGAGCCGGCGGGCTCGCGCTCGCGCACCTGCTCGGCACGGATCACCTCCTCGCCGCCAACTCTGCAGCTAACTCAACCGGAATCCCAGGCGTGCTCAGCAACGGCCTTCACCACCCGGCCAAAGCGAAGCGGGTCATCCAGCTCTTCATGAATGGGGGCGCGAGCCAAATGGACCTCTTCGACTACAAACCGGAACTGGTCCGCCGCCATGGGGAACCGTTCAACCCCGGCAGTGGACAGCACGTCGAAGCCCCGACCAGCGAACCCGGAAAAATCCTTCCGCCCGGCTTCGAGTTTAAGCAGCACGGCCAATGCGGACGGTGGGTCAGTTCCGCCCTGCCCCATCTCGCCTCCTGCGTCGATGACCTCGCTTTCATGATGGCCATGGTCTCTCGGACCAACGTCCATGGGCCCGGTAGTTACCTCATGAACACCGGCTTTCTGTTGCCTGGATTTCCCTGCTTTGGCTCCTGGGTCAGCTACGCCCTCGGAAGCGAGGTTAACAACCTGCCAACGTTCGTCGTTCTCCCCGATCCCAAAGGCCTCCCCTACAATCAAAAGGGCAACTTCAGCTCGGGTTTCCTGCCGGTGACCCACCAGGGCACCCTCATCAACGGCAGCGCCCCGGTCCCCATCGCTGATTTGAGCCCTCCCACCAACGAGAGCTACATCACTCCCAGCGCCGACCGCGACGGGCTCCAGTTGCTCGACCGCTTTAACCGCGCTCATCTCTTGGCCAATCCCGCTGACACGCGGTTGGAGGCCCGCATTCGTGCCTACGAATTGGCCGCGCGCATGCAAGTGAGCGCGCCCGAGGTCTTCGATCTGCGTGGGGAAACCGAGGCGACACGCAAACTCTATGGCCTGGATGACCCGGTAACCGATGATTTTGGCCGGCGGTGTCTGCTGGCACGCAGACTCATCGAGCGCGGCGTCCGATTTGTCCAAGTCTGGAGCGGCGCGGGCGGCCCAACCGGCAACTGGGACAACCACGCCAGCATCAACAAAGAATTGCCACCCATGGCTGCCGCAACCGACAAACCCACCGCCGCCCTGTTGAAGGATTTAAAGGCACGTGGTCTCCTCGATGACACCCTCCTCCTCTGGAGCACCGAGTTCGGCCGGATGCCCTTCTCGCAGGGAGGCGAAGGCCGAGATCACAACGGCGGCACGTTCGTCGGCTGGATGGCGGGGGGCGGAGTGCGCGCGGGCACCGCTTACGGCGAGAGCGACGAATGGTCCTGGAAAGCCGAGAAGGACCCCACCACCACCTACGACTTCCATGCCACCGCCCTCCACCTCCTCGGCATCGACCACGAGAAGCTGACTTTTCGCAGCGGCGGCGCAGACCGCAGGCTTACCGACGTGCACGGCGAAGTAATCCACGCTTTGCTCGCGTAGGCATCCCCCCGCCCGCATTAAAGGTTCTCCCCACCCCAAGGGCTGAAAGCCCGTAATGTGACAGCCTGGGGTGAAGCGCGTAGCGCGAAGCCCCAGGTAACCACGCCCACACACATTTCCCCAGCCCTGTAAGGGCGTCACTCCCTCGGACCGCGGGTCTGCCTGTCCGCCGTAGCCTCGGCGAAGGAGGATGACCCGCAGCGCCCCAATTTGAACCCCCCGCCTCAGCCCGCGCAGTCGGCCGGTCCCTCCCGTCCATCCCGTCCACCAGGTCCATTCGCTGTCCCCCAAGGGCTGAAAGCCCGCACTGTGATAGCCTGGGGTGAAGCGCGTAGCGCGAAACCCCAGGTAACCAACCCCCACACACATTTCCCCAGCCCTGTAAGGGCGTCACTCCCTCGGACCGCGGGTCTACCCGTCCGCCGTAGCCTCCCCGAAGGACGATGACCCGCAGCGCCTCAATTTGAAACCCGCGCCCCGCCCTCCCGTCCCTCCGGTCCCTCCCGTCCATATCGTCCCTCCCGTCCACCAGGTCCATTCGCTGTCCCCCAAGGGCTGAAAGCCCGCAATGTGATAGCCTGGGGTGAAGCGCGTAGCGCGAAACCCCAGGTAACCAACCCCAAAACACATTTCCCCAGCCCTGTAAGGGCGTCACTCCCTCCGACCGCGGGTCTACCTGTCCGCCGTAGCCTCGGCGAAGGAAGATGACCCGCAGCGCCTCAATTTGAAACCCGCGCCCGTCCCTCTCGTCCATCCCGTCCACCAAGTCCATTCGCCACCCCCCCAAGTGGTCAATGACAATTACTTTCCCCCGGGGAAAATTAATCGTCACTCTTCCCCCAAGGGCTGAAAGCCCGTAATGTGACAGCCTGGGGCGGAGCGCGTAGCGCGAAACCCCAGGTAACCAACCCCAAAACACATTTCCCCAGCCCTGTAAGGGCGTCACTCCCTCGGACCGCGGGTCTGCCTGTCCGCCGTAGCCTCGGCGAAGGAGCATGACCCGCAGCGCCTCAATTTGAAACCCGCGCCCGTCCCTCCCGTCCATATCGGCCATCCCGTCCACCAAGTCCATCCGCTGTCCCCCAAGGGCTGAAAGCCCACCATGTGATAGCCTGGGGGGAAGCGCGTAGCGCGAAACCCCAGGTAACCAACCCCAAAACACATTTCCCCAGCCCTGTAAGGGCGTCACTCCCTCGGACCGCGGGTCTGCCTGTCCGCCGTAGCCTCGGCGAAGGAGGATGACCCGCAGCGCCCCACTTTGAACCCCCCGCCGCAGCCCCCCC